>Ga0302299_10000239_pt1 | contig 27439 bp, 33 predicted proteins | sample III_Fen_N3_4_FD_198795 | JGI IMG/M metagenome (GOLD analysis project Ga0302299, IMG submission 198795) | Peat permafrost microbial communities from Stordalen Mire near Abisko, Sweden - III_Fen_N3_4 | ecosystem: Environmental > Terrestrial > Soil > Wetlands > Permafrost | place: Sweden: Abisko...
CGCTGTCGCCCGGACCAGCCGCCGCTTCCCCTCACCCCGACGCAGCCCGGCCAGGTGGGTCACCCAGTCCCCGGTCGACCCGTAGTGCAGCCGCCCTCTGGCCAGGTCACGGGCATCGGCCTCCGCCAGCGCCCCGGCCTCGACCGCGGCCAACGCGGCCGTGACCTGCTGGACCAGGCCGACGGTCTCGACCAGCTCGTCGTCGGACTGCGCGGCCCACAGGGTCTCGTCGAGCTCACGGACCACCCTCAGCGCGTCCGCCAGCGCCCGGGCGGGGCCGGCGGCGGGGGTGAGCTCCGAGATCGACATACGAATATCGAATCAGCCACCACCGACACCCAGACCGATATCCACAGGGTTTATCCCACCATTCGAGATCATCCACAGAAAGAATTCCTTGGGGCCACTTATCGTCCACAAGAGAAAAGGACCGCAACCGAAGCGAGCACCTCGAGCCACGACGTACCCGACCGCGGACGGTGACAGGGACCGGGGGCGCGATCGGCGTGGACTGGCGCTCGGGGCGGGTGGACACTGGGGTCGTGCCTTTGCTCGAACGGGACTCGCAGCTCGCGTCCCTGCGCCAGTACGCCGCCGAGGCCCGGGACCGCTCCGGACGTCTGGTGCTGGTCTCGGGCGAGGCCGGGGTCGGCAAGTCGTCCCTGGTGGAGGTGCTCCAGGAGGAGCTGGCCGATGCCCGCTGGGTCTGGGGAGCCTGCGACGGGCTGTTCACCCCGCGCCCGCTGGCTCCTCTGCGCGACGTCGCCCGCGCGGTCGGCGGCGAGCTGCTCGAGGCCGTACGCGCCGGCCTGCCCCGCGACGAGGTGTTCGACGCCGCCCTGCGCTGGCTGGAGGACGCACAGGACCTGGTCGTCCTCGTCGTCGAGGACGTGCAGTGGGCGGACGACGCCACCCTCGACCTGCTCCGCTTCCTCGGTCGTCGGCTCCGCGACCTACCGGTCCTGCTCGTGGTCACCTTCCGGGACGACGCGCTCGCCCCGGCCGACACGCTGCGAGTCGCCCTCGGTGAGCTGACCGGTCAGCGCTGGACGCGGCGCATCGACCTGCCACCGCTCTCCCCCGCCGGCGTACGACGTCTGGCCGAGGGCACGGCGTACCGTCCCGAGGAGCTCCACCGGCTGACCGGCGGCAACCCGTTCTTCCTGGTCGAGGTGCTCGGCGCCCGCAGCGACGAGATCCCGGCCTCCGCTCGCGACGCGGTGCTGTCCCGGGCGGCCCGGCTCGACGAGCTGGCACGCCGGGCGCTGGAGATCGCCTCCCTCGACGGCTACCGCGTCGAGCCCACGTTGGTGGGCGCCGCGGCCGGCGTCGACGCCGGCACCCTCGACGAGCTGGTCTCGGCCGGGCTCCTGACCGCCGACGGCGAGGATCTCCGCTTCCGGCACGAGCTGTCGCGGCGGGCCGTGGAGTCCGCCGTACCCCCGCACCGGCGGGTGGCGGGTCACCGTGCCCTGCTCGACGCCCTTCTCGCCCGCGCGTGCGACGACGACGACGCGCGGCTGGCCTATCACGCGGAGGGGGCGGGCGACGCGGTCCTGGTGGCACGGTTCGCCACGCGTGCCGCGCGACAGGCGGGCGCGCTCGGTGCCTACCGCGAGTCCGCCGCCCAGTACGAACGCGCCCTCCGCTTCCCACCCGATGACTCGCGGGCGCTGGCCGAGCTCTTCGACGAGTACGCCGACCAGCTCGCCCTGGTCGACCGATGGCCGCAGGCCGCGGAGGCGCGGCAGCGCGCGATCGAGCTCTGGCAGAGCCTCGGCGATGCCCGCCGCGAGGGGTACGACCACCGCAAGCTCTCCTCCGTGATGTGGCGACTGTGCCGAGGACCGGAGTCGGTGGCCGCCGGGGAGCGGGCAGTCGAGCTCCTCGAGCCGCTCGGGGACGATCCCGAACTCGCCCGCATGTACTCCGCACACGCCTTCCAGCTGTGGCCGTCCGACCCGGACGCCGCGAGCGCCATGCTCGATCGCGCCCAGCAGATGGCCGAGGCGGTCGGGCAGCAGGACGTCCTCAGCGACGTCCTCAACAACGTCGCCGCCGGTGCCTTCATCCGGCGCGAGGACTGGGTCCCCCCGATGCACGAGGCCCTGCGCATCGCCCTCGAGGCGGGCGCCGAGGGCCAGGCCGGGCGCGCCTACGCCAACGCCTACACGTTCTACATCGCGCAGTACCGCTTCGCCGAGGGCGAGCGCTTCTACCGCGACGGTGTCGCCTACTGCGACGACCGAGACATCCCCACCTTCGGCACGTGCCTCCGCGGCCACCGGGCCGTGGCCCTGCTCGACACCGCCCGGTGGGACGAGGCGGTCGTCCTGGCGGACCGGGTGCTCGCCACCGAGGCGAGCCCGGTCAACCTCCTCACCTCCCAGGTCACGCTCGGGCTGATCCGAGCCCGGCGCGGGGTGCCCGGCGCCTTCGAGGTCCTCGACGCGGCTGTCGCGGCGGCCGACGGCGTCGACGAGGCCGAGTGGATCGCCGCGATCCGGCTGGCGCGTGCGGAGGCCCACTGGCTCGCGGGCGACGACGACGCGGCCGCCGACGACCTGGCCGCCGTGCGGGCGGCCGTCACGTTCATGGAGTACGCCGAGGACGCCCAGCTGAGCGTGTGGGAGCAGCGGCTGCTCGGGGCCGCCAGCCCCGTATCGCCCGCCCCCGAACCCTGGGCCACATGGCTGGCCGGCGACCACACCGCCGCGGCCGCGGGATGGGACCGCCGCGGGTGCGGCTACCACGCGGCGATGGCGCTCCACGACTCCGACTGCGACGACGACCTGCGCGCGGCGATCACCCGCTTCGAGGCGCTCGGCGCCGACGCCGCCGTCCGGCGTACCCGCCAGCGGATGAAGGAGCTCGGTCACCGGGCCCCGGCCGGGGCGCGCGCGACCACCCGTCAGCACCCGCTCGGTCTGACCAAGCGCGAGGACGAGGTGCTCGCGCTGCTGTGTGAGGGCCTGACCAACGAGGAGATCGCCGGGCGGCTCGTCGTGTCGACCCGCACCGTCGACCACCACGTGTCGGCGGTCCTGACCAAGCTCGGGGTCGGCTCCCGGGGAGCCGCGGCCGCGCAGGCACGCTCACTCGGGTTGGTCGCGGCGGCTACCTAGGCAGGACGCCGAAGGTGGGTAGCCCCGCCGCGCAACCTGGGCAACTCTCCCGATGAGCACACCCGGCCCTGGTTCCTACGGTTCAGAGGTCAGCACAGACATCGAACCGAGGAGACAGCAATGCCGCTCTACATGGACGTCCACCACCTCGACGGCCCCGTCACCGCAGACGACGTGGCCAAGGCCCACATGGCCGACCTGCAGGTGCAGGACAAGTACGACGTGAACTACCAGCGCTACTGGGTCGACGAGGCCAGCAGCACGATCTTCTGCCTCGTCGAGGCACCCTCGCCCGACGCCGCCAACACCGTGCACCGCGAGGCCCACGGACTGGTCGCGGACTCGGTGCACGAGGTGAAGGAGGGCTCGTGATGAGGAGCCGGACCGCGCTGGCCGGGGTGATCGTCGGCCTCGTCGGCCTGCTCGTGCCGTTCACGGCGCCGGCCACCGCCGGTAGCGCCGGACAGGTGGCTCGAGCGCGCGCCGCGACCCACACCTTCACCCACCCCGGAGCTGCGCAGAAGAAGGGCTATGCCCTGCTCAAGGACGCCAAGGGCATCGCCTGCATCGCGATGAAGGGGATGGGCGCGATGGGCGTGCACTACGCCAACGGATCGCTGGTGGACGGGAAGATCCAGGTCCGGCACCCCGAGGCGCTGGTGTACCGGTTCACGGTCAACGGCCACCTGAGGCTGGCCGCGCTGGAGTACCTCGTCCTGCGCAAGGACTGGCGCGCACACCACCCGACCGGGCGTCCGTCGCTGTTCGGTCACCGCTTCAACCTCACGCCAGCGGGCAACCGGTTCGGCCTGCCTGCGTACTTCTCGCTCCACGCCTGGGTCTGGTACAAGAACCCGGCCGGGCGCTTCCAGATGTGGAACCCGAGGGTGCACTGCCCCTCCGGGATCTAGCGGGGGGACCGACGGTCGGTCAGACCCGGCGCCTGCCGCTGATGACCTGACCGTCGCGAGGACCCGGTCCGGCCACCGCCCACCCTTCCCGGGCGTAGCGGTGACGGGCCGGGTCACCGGCGTCCACGGTCACCGAGGTGACCACGTCGTACGACGTCATGAGTCGCGGGGATCCTCGGCACCGTGCGCGGGCTTGGTATGGCTGAGCAGGACGAAGCCGTTGGCGACGAGGACGATGCCGAGGCAGGCGAGCACGTAGGTCGCCGTGACATGCGTGTTGACGGCGTGCCCGCCGATCGTGGCATCGGTGCCCGACAGCTCCGAGACGACGGCGGCGAGCACCAGGAAGAGCCCGCTCCCCAACACCGACCAGCCCATCCGGTCCACCAGGTTCATCGCCGCCCACCTCTCGTCGTTGCCGGCGATTGTGCCGCTCAGCGGGCGACGGGTGAGGGTGCCGCGCCGGGCCCGGACGACGGGAGGCTCAGGCGTCGAGGGCCTCGACGTCGACGTCGTAGGCGCCCTGCACGAGGAACTCCTTGCGGGGGGCGACCTCGGAGCCCATCAGCAGCTCGAAGACCTCGCTGGCGGACTCGGCGGAGTCGACGGTGATCCGGCGCAGGGTGCGATGACGCGGGTCCATGGTGGTCTCGGCCAGCTGCTTGGCGTCCATCTCGCCGAGACCCTTGTATCGCTGGACGGGATCCTTCCAGCGCAGGCCCTTCTTGGCGAGCTCGGCGAGCTTCCGCTGCAGCTCGGCGTCGGAGTAGGTGTAGACGTACTTCTCCTGCCCCTTCTTGGGGTTCGTCAACTCGATCCGGTGCAACGGCGGGACCGCGGTGAAGACCCGGCCCGAGGTGATCAGCTCGGGCATGTACTTGTAGAAGAGGGTGGCCAGCAGGCACCGGATGTGGGCGCCGTCGGAGTCGGCGTCGGCCATGAAGATGATCCGCCCGTAGCGACGCGCGTCGAGGTCGAAGGTCCGGCCGGAGCCGGCGCCCACGACCTGGATGATCGAGGCGCACTCGGCGTTCTTGAGCATGTCGCCGACCGAGGCTTTCTGGACGTTCAGGATCTTGCCGCGGATCGGGAGCAGCGCCTGGAACTCCGAGTTGCGGGCGAGCTTGGCGGTGCCGAGCGCGGAGTCACCCTCGACGATGAACAGCTCGGTGCGCTCGTTGTCGGTCGCTCGGCAGTCGGCGAGCTTGGCGGGCAGGGCGGAGGACTCGAGAGCGTTCTTGCGGCGCTGGGTGTCGCGCTGCTGGCGAGCCGCCAGCCGGGTCCGGGACGCCCCGACGACCTTCTCCATCACCAGCCGGGCTTCGGCCTTCTCCGCCCGCTTGGTGGAGGTGAGGAACTTCTTCAGCTCCGCCGCGACCACCCGTCGTACGACGCCACGGACGGCCGGCGTGCCGAGGATCTCCTTGGTCTGGCCCTCGAACTGCGGCTCCGCCAGCCGCACGGTGACGACGGCGGTCATGCCCTCGGTCACGTCGTCCTTGATCACGTCGGCATCACCGACCTTGAGTGCCTTCGTCTGGCGCATCACGTCGTTGAAGGTCTTGGTGATCGCGTTCTCGAAGCCGGCGACGTGGGTGCCACCCTTGGGGGTCGCGATCACGTTCACGTAGGACCGGAGCTCGGTGTCGTAGCCCGTGCCCCAGCGCACCGCGACGTCGACGCCGAGCTCGCGCTCGACCTCCTGCGGGGTCATGTGCCCCTTGTCGTCGAGCAGCGGCACCGTCTCGGTGAACGTGTCCGTGCCCTGGAGCCGCAGGATCCCGGTGACCGGCTCGTCGTGCGAGAGGTACTCGGTGAACTCCGCGATGCCGCCGTCGTGCCGGAACTTCTCCTCGACGGGGGTGTCGCCGCGCAGGTCGCGGATCACCAGCTCGAGGCCGGGCACGATGAACGACGTCTGGCGCGCCCGCCCCAGCAGCCCGTCGAGCTCGAAAGTGGCGTCCTTGGTGAAGATCTGGCGGTCGGGCCAGAAGCGGATGTGGGTGCCGGTCCTCGTCTTCGAGACCCGGCCGCCCTTGCGGGTCAGGCCCGACTTCTCCTGGAACGACGCCTCCGGGCCGTCGCCGGAGAAGACCCCGGGCACGCCGCGGCGGAAGCTCATGCCCTGCTGCGAGGGGGTCCGGTCGACGTCGACGTCGAGGCGGGCGGAGAGAGCGTTGACGACGGAGGCACCGACGCCGTGCAGGCCGCCGGTCGCGACGTACGACGAGCCGCCGAACTTGCCGCCGGCGTGCAGCTTGGTGAAGACCACCTCGACGCCGGGCAGGCCGGTCTTGGGCTCCTTGTCGACCGGGATGCCGCGCCCGTGGTCGTGCACCTCGGCGGAGCCGTCGGGGTGGAGCGTGACCTCGATCAGGTCGCATGCGCCGGCCAAGGCCTCGTCCACGCCGTTGTCGATGATCTCCCACAGGCAGTGCATGAGACCGCGGGTGTCGGTGGACCCGATGTACATGCCCGGGCGCTTGCGGACCGCCTCCAGCCCCTCGAGGACGAGAAGGTGTGCTGCGTTGTAGGTGTTGTCGGCGATCGTGCTGCTCCTGTGTCGTACCGGCGGTCGAGCCCTGCCGAGACTACCCGCGACACGCCGGGGCCCGGCGCAGGCACGCTGCCGGGGTGGACGGGAGTGCGGGTCTACGGTGGGCGACATCACGAAGCGGACAAGATTCGGGGCCGAGTTCCCCGGAAATGAACCCGATGAGCACGGCACACGTCACACTCAACTGAACAGATTCGCACCGATGAGCACAGACCCCAGGCACGGCAAGGCATGAGATTCGAAGACCTGGGGAACGTCAGCGTGATTGGATCGAGTGTCGGACGACACGTCGAGTCCGGGGGGTCGGGGAATGTTCCCACCCCTTGGCTACGTTGAGACCGACGCCGAACACGTTTGAGAAATGAGGCCGATGTGACCACTGCAGTTGCCCCGAGCTCCGCGTCGCTGAGCGCCGCGGACCGCTGTGACCGTTGCGGAGCCCAGGCCTACCTGAGGGTCGAGCTCCAGTCGGGCGGTGAGCTGCTCTTCTGCGCCCACCACGCCCGTGAGCACGGTGACAAGCTCCGCCAGATCGCCGCCAACGTCATCGACGAGACGAAGAAGCTGACCGACACGCCTGCTGTCGCTCCCGACACCGAACACTGACCGATCCGGTCCGTGGAGCACGCTCCACGGCACACCGAGACGAGACCCCGGACCTCACGGTCCGGGGTCTCGGTCGTTCGGACCTGTCTTCGCTGTCGCGTTGTGCAAGGCTGCCCGGCATGGACGGCACCGTGGTCATCTGCGGCCTGCTCGTGGTCGTCGGGCTCTTCGGGATCGTGGTCCCGGTGCTCCCCGGCACCCTGCTCGTCCTGCTCGGTTTCCTGGTCTGGGCCTCGGAGACCGGTACCACCGCGTCGTGGAGCGTGTTCGCCCTCGCAGCGGCCGTCCTGGCCGTCGGAACGGTCGTGAAGTACGCCGTCCCCGGCCGTCGGCTCAAGGCCGCGGTGCCCACGAGCACGCTGGTGGTCGGCGGGCTCTTCGCGATCGTGGGCTTCTTCGTGATCCCGGTGGTCGGGATGCTCGTCGGCTTCCCGATCGGGGTGTACGCCGCCGAGCGGGTCCGGGTCGGCGCGGCCGGCGCCTGGCCGTCGACGCGGGCCGCGCTGCGCGCGCTCGCTCACAGCATCCTGATCGAGCTCGTCGCTGCCCTGCTCGCGACCGCCGTCTGGATCGCGGGCGTGGTCGCCTCGTGACAGCCGTCGTCCTGGCGCTGCTGGGCGCCGTCTCCTACGGCATCTCGGACTTCATCGGCGGGCTGGCCTCGCGGCGTACGTCGGTCTGGCCGGTGGCCATCCTGTCCTGCGTCGGCAGCCTCGTCGGTGCCGTCGTACTGGCCCTGCTGGTGCCAGGCGACCCGACCCGCTCCCAGCTGTGGTGGGGCGCCCTGGCCGGCGTCGGCGCGGGCGCCGGCACGGCGTTCCTCTACCGCGGTCTCTCCGGCGGGCGGATGGGCGTGGTGGCCCCGGTGTCGGGGGTCGGCGCCACGGTGATCCCGGTGCTGGTCGGCGTGTGGGGAGGCGAGCGCCCGTCCGCCGCCGTCTGGCTCGGCATGGTCATCGCGCTTCCCGGGATCTGGCTGGTCTCGCGCGAGGAGTCCGGCGTCCCGGAGCCCGGCCCGAGCGGACTCCTCGACGGCGTCCTCGCCGGGGTGGGCTTCGGAGTCCTCTTCGCGGCCCTCGGTCAGGTGCCCGCAGGCGCCGGGTACTGGCCCCTGGCTGCGGCCGAGGCGGCAGCGGTGGTCGCGGTCGTGGTGGCGTGCCTCGCGCTCCGCGGGGAGATGGTCCCGCATGCCCGCGAGCAGTGGTGGGGCCTGGTGAGCGGGCTGCTCGCCGCCGCGGCCGGGGTGAGCTTCCTGCTCGCGACCCACCACGGCCTCCTCACCGTCTCCGCCGTGCTGATCTCCCTCTACCCCGCCTTCACGGTGCTGCTCGCCGCCCTGGTGCTGCGCGAGCGGATTCACCTCGTCCAGGCAGTCGGCCTGGCCCTCTGCGGGGTGGCGGTCGTGCTCGTGGCCGCCGGCTGACCGTGCCTCGACGCCCCTGGGCCAGATCAGGCTTCCTCCGCCAGTCGTTTGATCCTGGCCAGGCTGCGGTCCCACCCCGCGGCGATGCGTTCGAGGTCTCGCGCCACGTCGGAGAGCCGCCCGCCGATGGCCCGGTGGACGAGCTCCCGGCCCTGCTGCTCGGCCTCGACCAGGCCCGCCGCGCGCAGCACCTCGAGGTGCTTGACGATGGCCTGCCGAGACACCGGCAGCTCCCGGGCCAGCGCCGACGCCGACGCCGGCGCCTGCCCCAGGCGGGTCAGGATCGTCCATCGGGTGTCGTCCGCGAGTGCGGCGAACACCGCGGTCGGCGCTGCGCTCATGCCGCGCCGCCGGGTCGCTCGACCCAGGTGCGGGCCGCGGCGAGCTCGCTCGTCCAGCCCTGGACGTTCCCCTCGCGGTGGGCCAGCCACTCCTCGCGCGCCTTGCCCAGCGCGGAGAAGCCGCTCTCGGCCACCCGTAGGGTGACCCCACCCTCGCGCGGTTCGATCCAGAACTCCACGAGCGTGCCGGCGTCGGCGTCCGGGTTGACCCAGCGGTAGGAGACGTAGGACGGCGGCCGCGACGCGAGCACCTGCAGCCGGAACTCGCCGTACGCCGGGTGCCGGAGGACGGCGTGGTCGTCAGTGACGTCCAGGTCGGGCTCCGGGTCGACCTCGCCCTCGTTGATCCACCACCCGGGGCGGGAGACGAGCGCCCAGACCCGTTCGGCCGGGGCGGCGATGTCGATGCTGCGGTCGATCCGGTCCAGCGGGTCGACGTCGGTCCCCTGCGCGTCCTGCACGGCGGTGCTCCTGTCGTCGTAAGTGCAACTCAAAGATTGCATATCCGGGTCGTGAATGCAACCACTGGATTGCAGTAACGCAGGTGGGAGGCACAAACGGAGCGAAACGTCTGCCGAATCGCCGAAAGACAACCGATTTCGAGGGTGATTTCCGCGTCACGGCCCACGGCGCCGAGCGTCTCTTCTCCAGAGGAGGCACTCCGATGAGCACAACACCCCCCCGCCACGGAGCCCCAGGCTGCCCGTGCGAGGAATGCCTGACCGCTCGGATCCGGCTGACCGCCGCGCTGGCTGCCGACGGACGCGACCTGTCCGGGCTGCGCGCCCGTCTCGACGGCTTCAAGGTCCGCTTCGCCGCCGCCACCGACATCCTGAGGAGCGCGTCATGAACGCCTCCGGCAGCACCGTCACCGCTGTCACCTGCCCGGCCTGGTGCAACGTCTCCCAGGCCACGCACCAGCGCGAGCTCCACTGGGAGGGTCGCGCCGTCCACTGGAGCGACGCCCGCGCCGGTGAAGGCTGGGAGATCCGCCACACGACCGCCACCGACGCGCACGGCGTACCCGCCGACGACGCGCCGCGCCTCTACGTCTCGACGAACGGCGGCCTCTCGCTGGCCGACGCCGAGGCCCTCGCACTCACGCTCCTCGCCGCCTACGAGGAAGCCGCTGACTGACGGTTCCGCTGCGGCCGCGCATGGGGCGGTCGCACCGGGACCGCGCGGGGACCCACTCCGCATAGCGCGAACATGCGGAGTGGGTCCCGCCCCAGTCGGGCACCACGCATCACACAGACCGCCATGGGCTGGCGCACGGGACGCGGGACGGGGCCGGACTCCGAGTGCTCATCGGCCGACCCCGTCCCGCTCCGCGACCCGGGCCACCGTCCTGGGCGCGCGGGACCAAGGTCCCTGGGAGTTCCCACGGCGCTGACATACCCTCGGTATGGAACGAGTCGCTGGGGGGAGATTCGGACCGGGGCCCCATCCGTGTACACGGATGGGGCCATAGTTTCAGGCTCCGCGGGGGTGGTCAGCCCAGCGCCTCGCGCAGGTTCCGGCGGATGCGTCTGAGCGACCCCGGGTCGCCCGGGTCGGAGCCGTCGACGGGACGACCGAACTGCGCGTACTCCAGGGCCACGTCGGCCTCGAACAACGCCTGCCGCGACTCGGCGTGCGCATGGTCGAGGGCGCCGAGGACGTCTTGCACCGCGGCCTGCAGGCCGGCGTGGTCGAGCTCCCCGCGTTCGTGCTCGGCGAGGGCAGCCAGCAGCCGGGCCCGCGCGCGCTCGTAGTGCTCGTCCACGGCAGGCAGCCTAGGCCCACGTCCTGCTCCGAGGTGCCCGGCGACCCCCTGGCCCGGCGCGCGACGCCAGGTGACGTAGGCGATCATCACCCCCGGCGGGTGCGTCGCGCGTGGGGGGGTGCCTCCCCGACAAGGACGTTCGCGCGGTCGAGGAGGCACTATCCCGGTGGGGGACCGGAATCTTTCAACGTTAGGTCGTGAGCCGGTCGGCGGGCATCCCCTATCTAGGGTCTTCGTCCGCCCTTCCCCTCCCGGGTCAAACAGGCGTACCTTGCCGAACATCCGAGCACCCCACATCGGGGCGCCCCGGGGATCCCGGGAGAAGACGTGCCCCGCCCAGTCGGGGGATGCGGCAGGGCACGTCCGGGATCACCCTCCACGTGGTGGCCCGCGCGATGCCGAGAGTCCGGCGGGCTTTCTCATGCAGGTCACTCAATTGGGTGAAGTTCGGCGGCGACGCACAGCCCTAGTGTCCGAGGCGTGGAGTCCTGCGCCTCCCTGTCGCGGGGCTCTGCCCGGTGTCCGCCGGTGACCCCCATCGCCGGCGGACATCGCCGCGCGCTTCACGAGGTGGTGGAGCGCGAGAACGTGGAGATGAAGCAGCTTGCGCGTGTCACCGAGCACGCTTCACCGGCGACTCTGCGCTGAGACTCCGACGGGCTTCGTCATGCCCGGCGTCGCGCAACCCCGCCAGTTGCGCGAACACGACCGACGGGGCGCGGTCCTCTCCCACGGTGACGAACGGGGGATCACACACGGAAAGAGGCGGTTAGAACGCTAGGGCCGTCGAGGTCCCATCCCACCAGAGCACAAGGTCCCCTCTACCCCCTGCCCTCTCCGCGGTTCGCCTCTTCCCACCCCCCGCCCCATGGGCGTACCTTGCCGAGCATCCGAGCACCCCACTTCGGGGCGCCCCGGGGCTCCCGGGAACCGACGCGCCCTGTCTGGTCGGGGGATACGGCAGGGCGCGTCGGGAAGCCTCCCCCGTTGTCGCCCGGGCCCGGGACTCACGAGATCGCACTTCGGTCGTCCGTCCGAGGGACCTCCTCGGGGCCGCGCTGTCGGAGTGACCGAGTGTGCGCCAGGCGGGGGCCTCTTTGCGGACGGCAGTACGCATCGGACGCGACCAGAGGAGCTTCTTCTCCAGGACGGAGCGCGCGACCTGCGACGCGGTCAGCAGTCCTAGCAAGGTCCACGGTCCGCCGAGGCAGAGCTCCGGCAGAAGCGCCTCGCGTCCTTGGCGAGCTCCTCGCCCTGGGTCGCCTGGAACCCAGCGCGTGAGAGAGCCCCCGCTCGAGCAGGTCTCAGCCCATGCCCGCAGGTGACCCGGGACCTTTGGCCGGCCAGAATCCAGGAGGTCGGAGACATCCGCACCGAGATGAGAGCTTGGGGGTCGGGCCTGACTCTCGCTCCCCCGACACTTCCCCAACCCTACGTCCGACGACTGCATCGACGTGCCCAAACAGTGCCTGGCCATGGGGCTCGGAGGTCCCTGTCGCGGCATCGGACATGGGCGTCAGGTGGAGGCGACAGGACAGACCCTCCGGTACTTCCCGCGGACGCGCGTCCTGCCAAAGGAGAAGTGAAACGCAACTCAACAAGTTCGAACGTACGCTGGCGTGGCCGCACCCGAGCCGATGGAACCAGGGTTCCTGTCCCCTGTCCGGCCAGGACGAGCAACCGTGGTCAAGTCCTCTGAGGTGGTGTACGACGGTTGATCCTTCGTCGGTGTGGTTCAGGCTGTGATGGCCTGGATCGTGGTCAGGTCGTTGGTCACCTCCTTGGTGGCGGTGTCGACGGTTTTTGACTTCGCGAGGACGTCGAGTCCGAGGTAGCGGCGGCCTTCTGCCCACTCGTCGTGTTGCTCGGCCAGGACGGCGCCGACGAGCCGGGTGATGGAGGTGCGGTCGGGGAAGATGCCGACGACGTCGGTGCGGCGTCGGATCTCGCGGTTGAGGCGTTCGTTGGGGTTGTTGGACCAGATCTGTCGCCAGATCTCCTTGGGGAACGCGGTGAAGGCGAGGATGTCGGCGCGGGCTTCGGCGAGGTGCTCTGCGACGGTGGGGAGCTTCTCGGTCAGGGCGTCGACGACCCGGTCGAACTGGGCGTGTACGGCTTCGGCGTCGGGCTGGTCGTAGACCGAGTGCAGCAGCGCCTTGACCCAGCCCCAGCTGGACTTCGGGGTCGCTGACATCAGGTTGGCCGCGTAGTGGGTGCGGCACCGTTGCCAGGCTGCGCCGGGCAGGGTCGCGGCGACTGCGTTGACCAGCCCGCGGTGGGCGTCGCTGGTGACGAGCTTGACCCCGCTCAGGCCGCGGGCGGTCAGGTCGCGGAAGAACCCCAGCCACCCGGCGCCGTCCTCGCTGGTGGTGACCTGGATCCCGAGGATCTCGCGGTGGCCGTCGGCGTTCACACCGGTGGCGACCAGGGCGTGGACCGGGACGACCCGGCCGCCCTCACGGACCTTGAGGACCAGCGCGTCGGCGGCCACGAAAGTGAACGGGCCTGCGTCCTCGAGCCGGCGGGTGCGGAACTCATCGACGTGGCCGTCGAGCTCCTTGGCCATCTCGCTGACCTGGCTCTTGGACAGGCTGGTGATGCCCAAGGAGGCCACCAGCTTGTCCATCCGCCGGGTTGAGACGCCGAGCAGGTAGCAGGTCGCCACCACGGAGGTGAGCGCTCGCTCGGCTCGCTTGCGGCGCTCGAGTAGCCACTCGGGGAAGTAGGAGCCTTCACGCAGCTTGGGGATCGCGACGTCCAAGGTGCCGGCGCGGGTGTCGAAGTCGCGGTGCCGGTAGCCGTTGCGGCGGTTGGTCCGCTCCGGGGTGCTGGTGCCGTACTCGGCACCGCACACCGCGTCGGCCTCGGCACTGAGGAGAGTGTTGATGAAGCTCTGCAGCAGCTCGCGCAGCAGATCCGGTGATGCCTGGGCGAGCTGTTCCTCGAGCAGGCGGGCAGGGTCGATACTGGGGTTGACGGTCATCGTGGTGTCCTTCTTCGAGTCGGTTTTCGCAGATCACTCGAAGGATCACCCGATGGCCGTCGCCTATCTCAGCAGCGACACGCTCACCGGGATCCGTACACCACTCTGCTGGACGCCACTGCAACCGTCGATGACAGCGGCCCCGATGCACTCACACGCCGCTGTCCGGCTCGCACTCATGTCCATAGGTGCGGGCGGTGGCGCCGGAGCGCCCGAAACCTCAGTCGAGGTAGTCGCGCACAAGGGACGCGTGAACGCTGTGCCCCTGAGCGTTCCAAACGTGCAGGTCAGGAGCGGTGTGGGCCGAAATACCTTGGATTGAGAGGCGACCCATGACCCCCACCATGACCCCCACCGAGGACCGCGCGCTCTACGGCTGTCCGTCCTGGTGCAACTTCGACCACGCCGGCGAGATCTACGTCGACCCCGGCGAGCACACGCGGGCCCTGGCCCAGCTCGCCAGTGGCGGCTCCGTCTCCCTCTGCCGTCAGCCCCGGCCAGCCACTCGAGGTGTGCTTCTTCCACAGCGACGGAGACCGAAGCGCTACCCCGTGACCCGCGAGACCGTGGAGCACCTGCGCGACGTCGCGAGAATGCTGCGCGAGGCCTCCGACGAGCTCTCTGGGATGCTCCAGAGCGGCGAGCTCGGGCTCATCCCGCAGGCCGACGCCCCCGCGGTGTAGCCGCTCTACGCTTGACCCGACGCCCGCTGGCCCCCGAGACCGGCGGGCGTCGTCATGTCTGGGCTCGAACGCACTCGCAGGCATGAGCGTGCGCTCGGATCAGGCGCGGCTCGGGTTGAGAAGTGACCTGAGGATGTCTTCCATCTCATCGAGGCTGTCTTGCTGGCCGTCGAAACTGGTCATGCGGTCACGGCTGGCCTTGTCGCGGAACCTCAGCCTCCACGACAGCGTCGTCACTCCGTCACTCTCCTGCAGCTCCATGGTCTCGATCGCCTCCATGGGCGGGTTGGCCTCGAACACCCACGTCTCCACGGTCCGGATTGGCGGCTCCACCTCCAGGTAGGTCCCACGAAACGAGCACACGGTTCCTTCCTCGGTCACGAAAGAGGAGTGGTACTCGCCTCCGACACGCAGGTCGATCGAGCACTCCGTCATCCGGTCCGGGAGCGTCGCACCCCACTTGGTCACGTGCTCGGGCTTCGTCAACACATCGAAGACGAGAGCGAGCGGGGCGTCGAACTCTCGCGTGATGACCACTTCGAGCTCGTTCGGGAATGTGATGACTGCAGAACCATGCCGATCAGGTGTCACTGTCGTCTCCTTGTCGTTGCAACTCGGTGAGGTAGTCCTCGATCCGATCCAGTCGTTCGTTGATCGCCCGCTCGTACTTGGTCACCCAGTCACGCAGGGGTTGGAGCTGCCCCGGGTCCAGGCGATAGAGCCGGTGACGGCCCTCCGCCCGGCACTTGACTAGTCCCACCTCACCAAGCACGCGCAGGTGCCTCGAGACCTGGGGCTGAGACATCGAGACCTGGCCGACGATCGCCCCCACCGCCTTCTCGCCGGTGAGCAGCACGTCGAGGATGGCGCGGCGTTGGGCGTCACCGACTGCGTTGAACACATCCGACGTCGTCGAGGCTCGGGCCATGCCTCGAACATATCTCCATATGGATATGTGTCAAGTGCGCGGACGCCGCAACGCCCTCGATGGACGACCTCTCATCATGTGAGGACGTTCGCGAAGACCACGCGAGATGACGAGGCGCTGACGCGGGGTACCGATCGGCTGTTGGGTCGTATGCTCAAGTTGGGGCGCCACGGTGACGCGCTCGTTCCTCGAAGGACAGGCCCGTGACCACTCTCCTCGTAATCGTCGGCATCGCCCTCCTCGTCTGCGGCTACCTCGCATTCGACTGGTGGCTTGCCGGGCACAAGAGCAAACGCACGCTGACCCGCAGCCGTGATGGCCAGGTCGGCAACTCCAGCGTTGACGAGCACGTCATCGAGCGCCTGGCTCAGAACAACCGGGACCAGACGAGCGGTTTCTGACCCTGGATCTTCCGCGCATCGCCTTGTGCGCACGACCGGACAGCGGTCCGGTCGACCGGCGCATCGAACACCTGTTCGATATCCTGCGGCATGGCCGGTGGGATGGGACGCAAGGGTGACCGCGTCTCGCTTCACGAGCGCATCCACGGCACGCCTCCGTCGCGGGAGCCCGACCCACCGCCCGCCGTCTCGGCCCGGCCGGCGGTCAAGCACTGTTGGGTGACAGACCGTGACGGCCGACTCCCGGGCCTACTGCTCGAGTGGCGGCGCACCGCTTCGGGCTGGCAGGCCCGCGTCGTCCGGCCGGTGTTCGAGACAGGCATGTGGATCGTCGTCGAGGAGTGGCTGCCGGCCGAGCTGCTAGATCAGGGATGACCCCGCAGGAGACCCACGACTCCGGCGGGCTTCGTCATGCGGCCCCACGACCCGCTGAGAGTGCGCCTTTCGTAGCCCCGGAAGGGGCGATGCGGGCTCTTGACGCGCCCGGGAGGCGAGCCGAGACTCGCAGTAACGACGTCCACCTAGGAGGAAGACGGCCGTGGCAAGAACTCCCTTATGGATCTCTCGGCGTATTTCGATGGCAAGACTTTTGGTATGCGCGGTGCTCGTCATGTCTGGGCTCGCCATCTCCACGAGCCCAGCGCAGGCGGCATCCAATCGCCTACCCAACGGCAACAAGCTGATAGCGGGGAGTTGTATCACGGACTCCGGCTCGAACGGCTCGGCAAAGTTCTGTGTCGGCAAGAACTACAACCTCAACCTGTACCACAACGGAAACATTTGCTGGTCATGGCAGGCCAACACACATCTGAGCGGGCCTGACGCTTTTGTGAAGGTCGCTCCGAACGGGGATGTGAAGTTCTGGCAATACGCCGGCGGGCCCATGCTATGGGATTCTGGCACCACCATGTTCTCTGGCGCCGACCTAGTGGTGGGCGCTGCTTCTTATGGAAAGGCGATCCTCGCCGTTGATACAGGGACGGCGTTCTTCATATTCAAGCTGTGCTCATAACACTCGCCCGACCAGGCGATAAGCGAGCGACCACGTCCGAGCCCTAGCACGCTTCGTCACGCTAGGTCTTAGTCACGCCATTGGCAGGTAGCAGGCTCTAGCGTCGAATTAGCGGCCCACTTCCGTTCCCGCGCTTGCCATGTGGGGGGCCGCGAAGCCCGTCGGGGATGCCGCCTTGTCTCCGGCGGGCTTCGTCATGCACACAGCCGACGGGGCGCACTCACGCTCGGTGCGTCGTTTCGAGAGCGAAGCCCGCCGGCGGTCCCCATGGCCGGGCCGGCGGGCTTCGCCAATCCCGAGGGGAAGCCGCCCCGTGTCGGCCTCACTCCATTCAGCGCTTGCTGTCCCCAAATCGTCACGGTCGAACACACGTTCGATACCCTGCGGGATGGCCGGCGGGATGGGACGCAAGGGCGACCGCGCCTCCCTTCACAAGCGCATCCACGGCACCCCGCCGTCGCGGGAGCCACGGGTCAAACACTGCTGGGTCACAGACCGTCAGGGCCGGCTGCCGGGCCTTCTGCTCGAGTGGCGGCGTACCGCTTCGGGTTGGCAGGGCCACGTTGTCAGGCCAGCGCTCGAGGCCGGGGAGTGGATCGTGGTCGAGGAGTGGCTGCCCGCGGAGTTGCTAGACCAGGGTCGCAGCCGCCTGAGCGAGCCCTTCCCCACAGAAGCAGCAAACCACCGGCTCGTCCACGACACCCAGCCTAGCCGAATATCTGGACTAGAAGCGCTGTGGCCCGTAGCGTGTCGCCGCCTGAGCGGCTGAAATCGCGTCTGACCTGCACGGATGCACCGTCGCGCCCGAGGACCTCAGTCGAGGTAGTCGCGCAGGACCTGCGAGCGGCTCGGGTGCCGCAGCTTCGACATCGTCTTCGACTCGATCTGGCGGATCCGCTCGCGGGTCACGCCGTAGACCTTGCCGATCTCGTCGAGGGTCTTCGGCTGGCCGTCGGTGAGGCCGAACCGCATGCTGACGACGCCGGCCTCGCGCTCGGAGAGCGTGTCGAGCACGGCGTGCAGCTGCTCCTGGAGCAGCGTGAAGCTCACCGCGTCGGCCGGGACGATCGCCTCGGAGTCCTCGATCAGGTCGCCGAACTCGCTGTCGCCGTCCTCACCGAGCGGCGTGTGCAGCGAGATGGGCTCGCGACCGTACTTCTGGACCTCGACGACCTTCTCGGGCGTCATGTCGAGCTCCTTGGCGAGCTCTTCGGGCGTCGGCTCGCGGCCGAGGTCCTGGAGCATCTGCCGCTGGACGCGGGCGAGCTTGTTGATGACCTCGACCATGTGCACCGGGATCCGGATGGTGCGGGCCTGGTCGGCCATGGCGCGGGTGATCGCCTGGCGGATCCACCACGTGGCGTACGTCGAGAACTTGTAGCCCTTGGTGTAGTCGAACTTCTCCACCGCGCGGATCAGACCGAGGTTGCCCTCCTGGATCAGGTCGAGGAAGAGCATGCCGCGGCCGGTGTAGCGCTTGGCCAGGCTGACCACGAGGCGGAGGTTCGCCTCGAGCAGGTGGTTCTTGGCGCGGCGGCCGTCCTCGGCGATCCACTCGAGCTCTTCCTCGAGCTTCGCGGAGATCTTGCCGCCCTTGGCCAGCTTCTCCTCGCTGAAGAGTCCGGCCTCGATCCGCTTGGCGAGCTCGACCTCCATCTCGGCGTTGAGGAGCGGGACCTTGCCGATCTGCTTGAGGTAGTCCTTGACCGGGTCGGCCGTCGCACCGGCGACCATCACCTGCTGCTCGGGCTCACCGGCGTCGTCGGCGTCGGAGACGACGAAGGTCGCCTCCTTCTCGTCCTCCACGATGGTGGGGTCGGTCTTGACGTCCGCCTCGAACTTCTCGTCGGGGATGTCGGGCAGCATCTTCTTGCCGTCGGGACCGACGACCTCCACGTTGTCCAGCGTGACGGCCGCGGCCGCTGTGGCAGCCTTCTTCGCGGGCGCCTTCGCCGCCGCCTTGGCAGCGACGGCCTTGGCGGCCGGGGCCGCTGCCTTCTTCGCAGCCGGTGCCTTCTTGGCCGGACTGGTCTTCGTGGCCGTCTTCTTCGCTGGCGCTTTCGCCGTCGTCTTCGCCTGGCTCGTCGTCGTCTTCTTACGCGCGGTCGAGGACACGAACACCTCTCGTCAAGGACACATGGGCGCGGCAAGGCCCGGTATGGTCAAGAGCCGCAGTCGTCATTCTGCCACGGACCTGGTCGCTTCCACGAAGCGGTGGTCACCCTCCGAGCCGACGACCCGCTCATGCGGAGGCCTGGGCCGCCTTCGCCGCCCGCTTCTTCTCCTGCTTGAAGTCGCGCACCTTCTGCAGCGACGCCGGGTCCACCACGTCCGCCACCGAGCGGTAGCCCTCCAGCGCGTAGTCCCCGGCCGCCCGCTGCCACCCGTCGGGGCGTACACCGACCTGCTTGGCGACCAGGGCGGTGAAGATCTGGGCCTTCTGCCGGCCGAACCCGGGGAGCTCCATCAGCCGCTGCAGCAGGTCGGCCCCCGACGACGCCTCGGTCCAGATCCGCTCGGCGTGACCGGCGTACCGTTCCTCGACGATCGCCGCCAGTGTCTGCAGCCGCTCGGCCATCGACCCCGGGAACCGGTGGATCGCCGGCGGCGTCGAGCACAGGGCCTTGAACGCCTCCGGGTCCGCCGCGGCGATCGCCGCCGGCTCGAGGCTGCCGAACCTGTCGAGCACCTTCGCCGGCCCACGGAAGGCGTGCTCCATGGGGTACTGCTGGTCGAGCATCATCCCGACGAGCAGCGCGAACGGGCTGTCGGTGAGCACCGCGTCGGCGTGGGCGTCACCGGTGATCTGGATAGCCATCTCAGCCGACCTTGACCGCCAGGACCGGGCAGTGGGCGTCGAGCAGGATGCGCTGGGCGTTGCTGCCGAGGATCAGCTTGCCCACCGGCGTACGCCGGCGCAGGCCGATCACGATCAGCTCCGCGCCACTGGACTCCGCGATCCCGATCAGGTCTTCCGCAGGCTCGAAGCCGCGGACCAGCTGGCGGACCTCGTACTCGAGCCCGGACTCCTTCAGCTTCGCCTCGAGGGCGCTCAGGTCGCGATCGGACTGGACCGACGCGTCGTCGTCGAACTCCCGGCCGCCGCGGTGGGAGTTGACCACGATCAGCGAGGCGTTGCGCAGCCTCGCCTCGGCGATGCCCTGCTCGACCGCGGCTTCGCCCTCGGGCTTCGCCACGTATCCCACGACCACCGCTCCCACAGGCCCTCCCTCTGCTCCACCGACTCCGGCGCCGGTCGCGGCCTTCCGTCGTATGCGCGCAACTTATCCCACTCCGGCTCCTACGGCCCGGGTCGCTGCTTGTGGATGACGGCGAGCCGGCGCCGGTGCCCTACGGCAGGCTGGCCTCGTGCCGGTGCTGCTCGACCCGCTCCCCGCCCGCGACCAGCGGCTGCTGCGCGAGGCGGTGCTCGCGCTGGCCACCACCGAGCACCGTCACCACTTCCCGCCGGTGCTGCACGTCGGGACCCCCGGGGGCCCGACGGTGACCGTCACCGACGACCCCGGCTGGGACCACGGGCTGCGGACCGAGGTCGTGGGTGCTGCGCTCAGGTCGCTCGACGACCCACCCTGGGTCTGGGTCACCCGCGTCGGGACCTTGACGCTCCAGGACGTCGACGCGGCCTGGCTGGGACCCGCGGTCGCTGCCGCGCACGAACGCGGGACCGACCCGGCCTTCGTGGTGGTGACCCGACACGGGTGGCGCGACCCGCGTTCGGGTGTGAGCCGGCAGTGGCGCCGGATCCGCAAGCGCTGAGGACGGTCACGCGTGCCGGCTGCGCGGCCTCGCGTGCTGGTCGACCAGAGCGACGCTCGTTCCGCTCGCGTCGACCAGGGCGTGTCTCCCCTCTCGGCCGTCGCGTGGCGGGCCACGGAGTAGGGAGACGGGCCCTAGGTCCAGCTGTGGACCGGCTCGTTGCTGTGCATCCGCTCGCGGTACTCGCGCAGGGTCGTCCGTAGGGCGTCGTACCGGTCCTCGCCCGTACGGCGGTGCATCCGGTCCACGAACCAGCTCGCCCCGTTGACTCCGGTGAGGCAGCGCTGCTCGATGATCCCGAGCAACCGGTCGCTCTCGGCCGTGGGGACCCCCCACGCTGCCAGGCCGGCATGAGCCATCGGCAGGAGCCGGCGCAGGACCAGCTCGGTCGCCTTCACCTCGCCGATGCCCGGCCAGTAGAGGCTCGCCTCGATGCCGTCCTCGGCCGCGGTCTCGAAGTTCTCCTCCGCGGCCTGGAACGACATCTGCGACCACAGCGGCCGGTCGCTCTCCGCGAGGTGGCGGACCAGCCCGAAGTAGAACGCCGCGTTGGCGATCAGGTCCGCGACCGTCGGCCCGGCCGGCAGCACGCGGTTCTCGACACGCAGGTGAGGCGTCCCGTCGCTGATGTCGTAGACCGGCCGGTTCCAGCGGTAGATCGTGCCGTTGTGCAGCCGGAGCTCGCTGAGCTGGGGGGTGCCGCCCTGCTCGAGCACCGCCACCGGGTCCTCGTCGCTGGTGATCGGCAACAGGGCCGGGAAGTAGCGGACGTTCTCCTCGAAGAGATCGAAGACGGAGTTGATCCAGCGCTCCCCGAACCACACCCGCGGGCGCACGCCCTGCGACTTCAGCTCCTCGCTCCGGGTGTCCGCGGCCTGCTCGAAGAGCGGGATCCGTGTCTCGTGCCACAGCTCCTTGCCCAGGCAGTACGGCGAGTTCGCACCGACCGCGACCTGTACGGACGCGATCGCCTGGGACGCGTTCCAGTAGGCCGCGAACTGCTCCGGTGAGGTCTGCACGTGGAACTGCGTGCTGGTGCAGGCGGCTTCGGGAAGGATCGAGTCTGCGGTGGTGATCAGGCGCTCGGGCCCGGTGATGTCGATCCTGATGTCCTCGCCGCGGGCATGCAGGATCTGCTCGCTCAGCAGCCGGTAGCGCGGGTTGGCGCTCATCATCTGCGGCGCGAAGTGGGCCGGCGCCAGGGTGGGCAGCACCCCGATCATCACCTGGTGAGCACCGACCTCCGTCGCCTTGGACTCGGCGTCGTTCAGGGAGCGACGCAGGCTGTCCTCGAAGGTGCCCAGGCCGCCCTCACGCAGCCGGGCGGGTGGCACGTTGATCTCGATGTTGAACTGACCGAGCTCGGTCTGGAACGCCGGATCGGCGATCGCCTCGAGGACCTCGGCGTTCTTCAGCGCAGGATCACCCGCGTCGTCCACCAGGTTGAGCTCCACCTCGAGCCCGGTCATCGGGTCGTCGGTGTGGAAGAGCTCCTCGCTGAGCATCCGCTCGAACACGTCGAGACACCGGTGGACCTTCTCGCGGTAGCGCGTGCGGTCGGCCCGAGAGAACTCCTGTGCGTCGACGTCCTCTCCCATGGCCTCACCCTAGGGTCCGCGGAAGGTGTCGGCCTAGGTCCGACGGGGTGGTCTCACCTGTCGTCCACCGCTCTGCTCACGCCGAGCTGCTGCGCGGCCGGCGTCCGTCACCCACCTCCTCCCAGGCCGACGGTGGCACCGCCCGGGCCAGGCACTCGGCCAGGCAGAGACCGAGGCGGTGGTGGGGGTCGACGTCGAGGCAACGGTCGATCGCACACCACGCGATCGCGCCGTGGCCCGCCTGCCACGCACAGAAGGCGGTGACGGCCGCGGTGTCGGGCACCTGCGCCTCCGGCGCGCGCCGCAGCAGGTCGGCCCAGACCTGCAGGTGGTCGGCCGCGGTCTCGCGCGTGACCGCGTAGAGCGCGGCGTCACGGACGTCGGCTCGGACCACGGCCCGGAGGACGCGTGCGGCCTCCGGGTCGCCGGGAGACCCGCCGGTGGTGGCGCAGCGGGTGACGAGGTCGCGCACCCACCCGACGTCCTCGGGACCGGACTCCGCACGGCCCGCCAGGAGCTCCCGCACACGCGCCACGGCCTCCGGTCGGGTGGCCAGGGTGTCGCGCAGAGCGTCGCGGCTGGCGTGGGTCACCAGGCCCTCGAACACGGCCTGCGCCGCGAACGGGTGGCTGGTGTCGTCGTAGGGCGCCGGGGTGGTCTCGTCCAGCCCCGGGTGAGGCGGGACCAGGCACCAGGAGCCTTCGTGCGCGCGCAGCACGGTGAGCACGCCGATGCCGGCCCCGACGAACGCGTGACACAGCGCCGCCGCGACCCGCGCCGACACGAGCGCGTCGGCGCTGTAGCTGACGAAGGCGACCCGCCGGACCCGCTGCCTCAGGGCAGGAGCCAGGAGCGCGTCGACCAGCTCGGGGAGGGAGTCGGCCACCTCGTCCGGAGGGGGCAGGTCGACCCGGGCATGGAAGCTGTGCACGGCGTCGAAGGTGAGCATGACGAGCGAGTCGCGCGGGTGGAAGCCGAGCACGACCGGGACGGCGGCCAGGAGGTCGGCCGGCCCGCGGGCGGTGAGGGTGGTGGTCATGGCTCCGACGGTTCCCCGCGCCGCCGACCCCGGGTGGCGGTCGTCCGAGACCCTGTGGGCGGATCGGTTCCGGCGGCACGATGTGGACCACGAACGGGCCGCTGGGGCGCGCCGGACCCGGCTGTCGGTCGGCGACGATAGGTTGCGGCCATGCGTCCGGACGCGTCGGTGATGCACCTGGACCTCGACGCCTTCTTCGCCTCGGTGGAGCAGCGTGACAAGCCCTCGCTCCGCGGCAAGCCGGTCGTCGTCGGCGGTGTGGGCGGCCGCGGCGTCGTGGCCACGGCGTCGTACGAAGCCCGTCGCTACGGCGTGCGCTCGGCGATGTCGACCCGCGAGGCGCGCGCCCGCTGCCCCCACGCGGCGTTCCTCAACCCCCGCTTCCAGGCCTACCGCGACGCCAGCCAGGCGGTGATGGCGGTCCTGCGCGCCGTCTCCCCGCTCGTCGAGCCACTGTCGCTCGACGAGGCGTTCGTCGACCTCGCCGTCTCCGAGCTCACGGCGTACGACGAGCAGTCGGTCCGGGCCCTCGCCGAGCAGGTGCGGGCGCGCGTCACCGAGGTGACCGGGGGGCTGACCGCGTCGGTCGGGGTGGCGACGTCCAAGTTCGTGGCGAAGGTGGCCTCCGACCTCGACAAGCCCGACGGGCTGGTCGTGGTGCCCGCCGGCACGGAGCTCGACCTGCTCCGACCCATGCACGTGACCGTGATCCCCGGCGTCGGGCCGGCGACCGCCGAGCGCCTCCGCCGCGCCGGGATCACGACCGTCGCCGACCTGGAGCGGGTCAGCGAGGACGAGCTGGTCCGGCTCCTCGGGAAGGCCCACGGCCACGGGCTGCATCTGCTGTCGCGCGCGGAGGACGACCGGGCCGTCGTCCCGGAGCGGGAGACCAAGTCGGTGAGCGTCGAGGGCACCTACGACACCGACCTCACCGACCCTCGCCTGATGGCGGGCCTCGTGACCCGCCAGGCCACCAACGTCGCCGCGCGGCTGCGGACACATGGGCTGTCCGGCCGCACGGTCACCCTCAAGGTGCGGCTCCACGACTTCACCACGCTGTCGCGCTCGACCACGCTCCCCGCACCCACCGACGCCGCGCCGACCATCGCCAAGCTCGCGCGCGGCCTGCTGGGCGAGCTCGACACCACCGGCGGCGTCCGCCTGCTCGGGGTGGGCGTGTCGGGACTGGCGGACTGGATCCAGGAGGACCTGTTCGGCGACGACGAGGAGCCGACGGACGACGAGCCCGTCGAGGAGCTTCCCGAGGTCCCCCAGACCCGCACGTGGTGGCCGGGGATGGACGTCGTACACGACGACCACGGGCGCGGCTGGGTCTGGGGCGCAGGCCGGGGCATCGTCACCGTCCGCTTCGAGACGGCGGACACGGCGCCGGGTCCGGTCCGCTCGCTACCGGCCGACGACCCTGCACTCAGCCCCTGGCAGCCCGCGTGAAGCCCACGGCCTCACCCGGCCGCAGCTGCGCGCACTGCCACAGGTCCCGCTCGTCCACCACGGCCACCACGGGATAGCCGCCGGTGGTCGGATGGTCGGCGAGGAACACCACGGGTCGGCCGTCCGGTGGGACCTGCACGGCGCCGAGCACCATCCCCTCACTCGGCAGCTCACCCTTCGTGGCGAGCGGCAGTGGCTCACCCAGGAGGCGCAGCCCGATCCGGTCGGAGTCCGGCGAGACGGTGTACGACGTACGGCAGAGCAGGACGACCGGGTCACCGGCCACGCGGTCCGCCCTCGGCCCTGGGAGCAGACGCAGCGGGCCCGGCGACGGCGGCCGGGGCGTGTCCACGGGGACGGGTGCCCGCGCCGGTTCCCCCACCGGCAGGACGTCCCCGATCCGCACCGGCGGCGGCCCCACCCGTCCGAAGGTGTCGGTCGAGCGGGAGCCGAGCACCGGCTCCACGGCGATCCCGCCGGCCACCGCGACGTAGGTACGCAGACCGGAGGCGGGACGGCCGAGCCGCAGGGTCCCGCCGGCGGGGACCCGGACCGCCGCGCCGAAGTCACGTGGCCGTCCGTCGACGACGACCTCGCACAGGGCCCCGGTGACGGCGACCCAGACCCCGTGCTCCGCCGACAGCTCGAGACCGCCGAGCAGGACCTCCAGACACGCCGCCTCCGGCGCATTGCCGACCACCCGGTTGGCGAGACCGGCCGCCGGCAGGTCGAGAGCACCCGAGCGGGAGACGCCGAGATGCGCCCAGCCGGGGCGACCGAGGTCCTCGACCAGGACGGACGGTCCGGTCGCGCGCACCTGGAGGCTCATCGGGCCACGAACCTCACCCGGGTGCCCGGGGCGAGCAGCGCCGGCTCCGCCCGCCGGGGGTCCCACAGCAGCGCGTCGGTGGTGCCGATGATCTGCCAGCCGCCGGGCGAGGCCACCGGGTAGACGCCGCACCAGGTGCCGGCCAGGGCGACGGACCCCGCCGGGACCCGGGTCCGGGGCGTCGCGAGCCGAGGGACCGAGACCTCGAGGCCCGACAGGTACGCGAAGCCGGGGGCGAAGCCACAGAACGCCGAGACGAGCTCGGTGCCTTGATGGCGGGCGGCCACCTCGTCCACGCCGCAGCCCCAGCAGGCGGCGACGGTCTCGAGGTCGGGGCCGTCGTAGGCCACCGGGATCTCGACCAGCCGGCCCAGGGGTGCCTCACCCGGCGTCCAGATGTCCAGCGCCGCCGACAGTGCGTCGGCGTCGACCATCCCGTCGAACAGGACCGTCTCCGCGCCCGGGACGACCTCACCGGCCAGGCTGCGGGCACGCGCCCAGGCAGCGAGGGCGACGGCATCCTGCGGTGAGGCGACCTCGACGAGCACGGCGTCGCGACCGACAGGGAGGATCCTCATGAGTCCAGTACACCCACCGGGCTTCGAGACGCTGCGCTCGGGTCCGAGCCGAGCGCTCCTCAGCCTCCCGCCTGATCGTTGACCTCGCAGGCTCGGTCAACAAGGGGCCGTGAAATAGGTGAAGGGCTCTCGATGGTATGAGCACCAAGAGCCCTTCGGGTGATCGCGCGGTGGCGCCCGATCGCGGACAAGCCCTCCGATCCCGCCTACCGCCACCGGCCGGCGCCGCGAGCAAGCTCGCGGTGCGGATCTTCCTGCTTCTCCACCCCGACCCTCCGCAAGCGGCGGGTTGGTAGGAGAGTTCTATGCCCGACCGAGCACGCTGCGCAAGAGGCTCCGGCCCACGATCTTCGATATTTCTTCGCGGTCGGCGTGTCCTCCACAGACCGGCCCGGTTCGTCCACAGCTTCGCCGCGCTTCTCCACAGATCGGCAGACACCCTGTGGAGGATTCCCCGCTCACGACGGGTCGAGGAACGGGGCCAGCCGATACCCGGCCGCCTCCAGTGCCCGGCGTACGGCGTGCGCGTGGTCGACCGCTCCGGGCGAGTCACCGTGCACACACACGGACGCGACCTCCGCGGCCAGGTCGACGGCTTGTCGCGCGATGGCCTCGGTGTCCGAGAGCAGCGCGCCCGGCTCGCCGCGGTCGACCAGGCGGCCGTCGCGGTAGCCGCGGTCGGGGAAGCCCTCGACGTACGCCGCTCGGCCGGCGGCCGCGGCCAGGGCCAGGAGGCGTGAGCCGGGGAAGCCGAGCACCGGCAGGTTCCCCGAGCCGGCCAGGACGGCTGCCGCCTGCTCCTGGTCGTCGGTCACCCGGTGGTAGAGCGCGCCGTGCGGCTTCACGTAGCGCACAGAAGTGCCCTGTTCCCGCGCGATCGCCTCGAGCGTCGCGACCTGCTCGGCCACCTCGTCGCGGAGCACCTCGAACGGCACGTCTCGGGCGACCCGCCCGAACCCCTCCCGGTCACGGTAGGAGACCTGGGCGCCCACCACGAGGCCGCGCCGCGCGGCCCCGGCACACACCTCGCGCATGGTGTCCTGGGTCCCGGCATGGAAGCCGCAGGCGACGTTGGCCGAGGTCACCACCTCGAGCAGACCCGCGTCATCGGTGACCTCCTCGCCGAGGTCGGCGTTGAGGTCGACCGAGCGGGGCCGCTCAGCCGGCATCCGGCACGTCGAGAGCGCGGTATTCCTGCGTGACCTGGTAGCCCAGTCGGTCATAGAGCGCGCGGGCGCCGGGGTTGTGGGCGAACACGTTGAGTCCCAGCACCTGGTGCCCCCGGTCGCGGGTCCAGAGCGCGGCGGCGTTCATGATCGCGGCGCCGTAGCCCTTCCGCCGCTGGTCCTCGCGCACCACGATGTCGTAGACGAACGCCATCGGGTCGAGGGTGCACAGCCACAGGCTTCCGACCGGCTCCTCGCCGACCCA
>Ga0302299_10000240_pt1 | contig 27356 bp, 27 predicted proteins | sample III_Fen_N3_4_FD_198795 | JGI IMG/M metagenome (GOLD analysis project Ga0302299, IMG submission 198795) | Peat permafrost microbial communities from Stordalen Mire near Abisko, Sweden - III_Fen_N3_4 | ecosystem: Environmental > Terrestrial > Soil > Wetlands > Permafrost | place: Sweden: Abisko...
CCGGCCTCGCCGACGCCACCCGCGACCGCTTCCCCGACCTCTGGATGCCGGGCCGCAGCGACCTCTGCTTCGCCACCACCAACCGCCAGGGTGCCCTGTCGGAGATCGCCCACCGCTGCGACGCGGTCGTGGTGATCGGCTCCGCCAACTCGTCGAACACCCGGGCGCTCGAGAAGCTGGCCCGCGAGGCCGGCTGCGCCCGCGTCTACCGCGTCAACGACGCCTCCGAGGTCCCCGCCGACCTCGAGGGCGTGGTCGGCGTCACCGCCGGCGCCTCGGCGCCCGACGAGCTCGTCGAGGCCGTGATCGCCACGCTCGCCCCCCGCGACGGCGTCGAGGAGGTGCGCATCACCGACGAGGACGAGTACTTCCCCCCGCCCCGCAACCTGCGCGACCTCATCGCGGCCATCGACATCGTGGCCACCTTCACCCTCGGCGGCTCCGTCCCCGGGCGGCCCGCGGTGAACGACCGCACGGTGCGCGCCAGCGAGGTCCTCGCCAGCCTGGCCTAGGAGCACCCGCCGGAGCCTGACAGCGCGGGGTTCACGAGGGCACAATGGGGAGATGTCCACCACCGAGGTCCCCAGCAGCTTCACCCGCATGGACGAGTCCACGGCCGAGCAGTGGGCCGTGATCGGCGCGGAGACGTCCGCCAACCAGGACCGCACCGCCGACCGCGTCCTCGACATGCTGCGCTCGCTCGACTCGATCGTCGACGGCTTCGCCACCGACCAGCTCACGCACTGCCTCCAGACCGCCACCCTGGCCGAGCGCGCCGGGGCCGACGACGAGGTGGTCGTCGCCGCGCTGTGCCACGACATCGGCAAGGCCGTGAGCGTGCCGAACCACCCGGCCATCGCCGCCGCCATCATCAGGCCCTACGTGCGCCCGGAGGTCTACGAGATGATCCGCGTGCACCAGGACTTCCAGGGCCGCCACTACTACCACCACTTCGGCGGCAACCCCGACGCCCGTGAGACGCACCGCGCCGAGCTCACCCCCGAGCAGTTCGCCCTGGCGGAGACCTTCGCCGACGACTGGGACCAGGTGGCGTTCGACCCGAACTACGACACCCTGCCGCTCGAGCACTTCGAGCCCAAGGTCCGCGCGGTCTTCCACCAGGCCCGCATGCTCTGACGTCACCCTCCCTGCCGCGTTCTGGGGACGGTGTCGGCGCGATATGCGCCGAAAGCGTCCCCGGAAGATCTGAGGGGCGGGATGTGGGGTCAGGCGGCGGGGTGGCTGTTGGGGGTGCCGGCGAGGCGCTGGGCCTCGTCGAAGAGGTCCTGCAGCTCCGTGTGCAGGCGCAGCGTCTGGTCGCGCACCGCGCTGCGGGGCACCCGGCCCGACTCGCCCTTCTGCGGCGGCTCCAGGGGCTCCCCCACCACCAGCACCACCTTGTGGGGCTTGATGAACTTGGCGCCCTTGGGCATGGCCGTCTCGGAGCCACCGATGCCGACCGGCACGATGCGGGCGCCGGTGCGACCCTGCACATAGGCCGGACCGTCGAACAGCGGTTGCACCTCGGGACCCTGCTGGCGGGTGCCCTCGGGGAAGATCACGAGCGGCTCGCCGTTCTTGATGACGCCGATGCACGTCTTGAGCGCGTCGCGGTCGGGGGTGCCACGGTGCACCGGGATGGCACCGAGCGCCGACCAGAGCTTGCCCCAGGCGCCCTTCCAGAGGGTGTCCTTGGCGAGGTAGCGCATGCGGGTGTTGTCCATGGCCCACAGCGAGAGCAGGAAGTCGATGTTGGAGCGGTGGACCGGGGCGAGGATGAACGCCTCGCCGTCGGGCACGTGCTCGCGCCCGTGGACCTCGACGCGGAACCACAGCTTCGAGACGCCGAGCAGCGCCACCCGCACCGTGCGGTAGAGCCGCAGCTGGCCCTTGGTGGGCAGCGCGAGCGGGTCGGTGGTGATCTTGACGCGCTCCTCGGCGACGCCGAGCCCTTCGGTCCTGGGGACGGGGGCGCCGTCCGGCTCGCTCACGGGAGCCGCCCGGCCAGTTGCGCCACGATGTCGTCGACCGACAGGTCGGAGGTGTCGACGATGATGGCGTCGTCGGCCTGGGTGAGCGGGCTGGCCTCGCGCCCCTCGTCGAGGGCGTCACGCCGGGCCAGGTCGGCGGCGACCGCCTCGTAGCTGAGGTCGCTGACCTCCTTCGACCGGCGGGCGGCGCGGATCTCGGGCCGTGCGGTGAGGTACACCTTCAGCACCGCGTCGGGGAACACCACGGTGCCGATGTCGCGGCCCTCGAGGACGCCGCCGTCGCGCGACTGCGCCCACTCGCGCTGGCGCCGCACCAGGTCGGCACGGACCCGGGGGTTCGCCGCCACCACGCTCACGGCACGGGTGACCTCGGGGCCGCGGATCTCGATGCTGGCGTCGACGTCGTCGACCCGCACGGTGTCGCCGCCGACCTCGAGCTCGAGCTGCGGGACGAGCGTGGCGATGTCGTCGGCATCGGCCGGGTCGACCCCGCGGCGCAACGCGGCGAAGGTGACGGCCCGGTACATGGCACCGGTGTCGAGGTACTCCAGGCCGAGGTGCTCAGCGAGGCGCCGTGCCACCGTGGACTTTCCCGACCCCGCGGGCCCGTCGATCGCGATCACCTTCATCGGGCCAGAACCTACCCGGCGGGTGCCGCGGGCCCGACACGAAGCCCGTCGAGCACCTGGAAGAACGTGGGGAAGGTCTTGGTGACGCACGCCGGGTCGGCGATGCGGATGCCGGGCACGCGCAACCCGAGCAGGGCGAAGCTCATCGCCATGCGGTGGTCGTCGTAGGTCCGCACGAGCGCCCCGTGCACCCCGCCGGGCCGGACCACGAAGCCGTCGTCCTCCTCGGCCGCGTCGACCCCGCAGCGGCGCAGCTCGGCCACCACCGCGGCGATGCGGTCGGTCTCCTTGCGCCGGATGAAGCCGATGCCGGTGGCCCGGGTGGGCGTGGCGGCGAACGCGGCGACCGCCGCCAACGTCTGCGCGGTGTCGGAGAGGTCGGACATGTCGACCTCGATGCCGTCGAGCCGGCCGGTGCCGAGCACCTCGATGGCGTCCGCTTCGCGCCTGACCTCGGCACCCATCTGCTCGAGGAGGTCGACGAACCTCGCATCCCCCTGGCGCGACGCCGCTCCCAGCCCCTCGACCCGCACCCTTCCGTCGCAGATGGCCGCCGCAGCGAAGAGGTACGAGGCCGCGCTGGCGTCGGGCTCGACCCGGTAGCCGGTGGCCCGGTAGCCGCTGGGCGACACGAGGAAGGTGTGGTCGTCGGGCTCGTCGAGTCGGGCCCCGAACGCGTCCATCACCGCGCCCGTGAGCCCGACGTAGGAGCGCGACACCAGCTCGGTGGTGAGCTCGACCCGCAGCGGCCCGTCCATGGCGGGGGCGGCCAGCAGCAGACCGCTGAGGAACTGGCTCGAGGTGTCGCCGGGCAGCGCCACGGTTCCGCCGCGCAGGCCGCGGGCCTCGATGGTGAAGGGCACGTGGCCCGGGTTCGCCGCGTCGTCGATGCCCGCGCCGAGGCTCCGGAGCGCGGCGATGGTGTCGTCCATGGGGCGGGTTCGCATGGATCCGTCGGCGTCGACCAGGAAGCGCCCCCTGCCGAGCGCGGCGACCGGCACGATGAAGCGGGTGGTGGTGCCCGACAAGCGGGTGTTGATCGACGCCTCGGCGCGGGGGACGGCACCTGCGGCGCCGGTCACGGTGAGGCGCGCCGCGGCCGGCTCGGCGAGCACGTCGAAGCCGAGCGCTTGCAGCGCCCGGACCATGGCCTCGGTGTCGTCGGCGAAGAGGGCGCCCTCGATGACCGACGTGCCGGAGGCCAGCGACGCAGCGACGAGGGCGCGGTTGGTGAGGCTCTTGGAGCCGGGCACGACCACGGTGGCGTCGAGCGGGCCGGAGAGGGGCTCGACCGGCAGCTCGGCGGGGAAGGTGGGCGGGGCGGCGGGCACGGGCTACTCGAGCCGCTCGAGCGACGGGCGGTAGCCGCGCTCGACCAGGGCCCGGTGCAGCACCTCGGCCTCGCTCGACTCGAGCACGACGTGCAGCACGCCCCCCCGGCCCTCGGTGGCGTCGACGGTCTGGAGCGAGCGCAGGTTCACGCCGAGGTCGGTGGCCAGCACCGCCACGGCGGCCACCTGGCCCGGCTCGTTGCGGACCGGGATGCGCACCTCGGTGACGTCGTCGGGGGCGGCCACCCGGCTGGGCAGGTTGCGCCGCGCGTCCTGGGCCGCGGTGAGGTCGGCGAGCAGCCCGGCGCGGTCGCCCGCGTCGACCAGCGCCCGGAAGCGCCCCAGCTCCCCCACCAGGTGGTCGAGCGTGGCCAGGATGGCGGTGCGGTTCGAGGTGCAGATGTCGGGCCAGATGTCGGGGCTGCCGGCGGCGACCCGGGTCATGTCGCGGAACCCCCCGGCCGCGAGGCGCAACAGCGCGCGGTGCTCCTCGGAGCGCTCGGTGGCGAGGCGCATCAGCGAGGCCGCGGTGAGGTGCGGGACGTGCGACACCACGGCCACCAGCGCGTCGTGCTGCGCGGGATCGAGGGTGAGGACCTCGGCCCCCAGCGACCCGACCACCGAGCGGACGGTCTCGAAGGCCTCGTCGGACGTGTGGGCGACGGGGGTGAGGGTCCACACGGCGCCCTCGAAGAGGTCGTCACGGGCCCCTTCCACGCCGAGCTGCTCGGACCCGGCCATGGGGTGCCCGCCGACGAAGCGCGGGTCGCGGACCGCGTCGGCCACCGACTCCTTCACGCTGCCCACGTCGGTGACCACGCCCCCGGTGGCCGCCAGGGCCTCCCGCGCCACCGCGGCGACCAGGCTGACCGGCGTGGCCACGAAGGTGATCTCCGACTCGGGGTCGACGCCCACCTCGTCGATCACACCGAGCTCGAGGGCGCGCCGGGCGGCCGCGGGGTCGGCGTCGCTGCCCGAGACGTGCCAGCCACGGGCGCGCAGCGCCGCGCCGATGGACCCGCCGATGAGGCCGGTGCCGATCACGGTGGCGCGACGGGGTGTCGAGGTGGTCATGGCAGCAGCACGGATCGGTGCACGCTCAGGCGGGGAGGTCGTCGCGCAGCGACTGGGTGCCCTCGAGGTACACGTGGTGCAGCTCGGCGCGGGTGCGCTCGGTGGAGAGGTGCACGAGCACCCGGATGCACCGCGGCATGGCGCCCACGATGTCGAGCTCCTGGGCGCACAGCAGCGGCACGTCGCCCAACCCGAACTTGCGGGCGGAGGTGGCCGGGAACTGGCTGTGGATGTCGGGGGTGGCGGTGAGGATGACGCTGATGAGGTCGTCGTGCTGCAGGTCGTTGCGGTCGAAGAGGGCCTCGAACAGGGCCAGCACCCGCTCGTCGATGTCCTCGGGCGTGTCCTCGTCGATCGTGGTCGCGCCGCGGAGGGCCCGGATGGCTGCTGGCATGGACCGAACCCTACTGGTCGTCGGCGTCGGGTTCCGAGGCCGTTGGGGCCGTGGTGGCCTCCGCCGCGCCCACCTCGCCTGCGGCGCGGGTGCGCCCCTTGGCGACCGCCTCCTCGAGCCCCCGGACCTCGTCCTGGCGCAGGTGGCGCCACGCGCCCGGCGGCAGGGTGTGGTCGGTGACCGGGCCGATGCGGGTGCGCACCAGCCGCGTGACCGGGTGGCCGACGGCCTCGCACATGCGCCGCACCTGCCGGTTGCGGCCCTCGTGGATCACGAGGCGCACCAGGTCGGGGGCGAGGAGCGAGACGCGGGCCGGCGCCGTGCGACCGTCGTCGAGGTCGACGCCGTCGCGCAGGTGGCGCAGGGCGTTGCGACCGGGGTGGCCGCTCACGTGTGCCAGGTACTCCTTCTCGACGCCGAACGACGGGTGCGTGAGCCGGTGGGTGAGGTCACCGTCGTTGGTGAGGAGCAGCAGGCCCTCGGTGTCGAGGTCGAGCCGGCCGACGGGGAAGACCCGGGGGTCGGTGGGCACGAGACCCACCACCGTGGGGCGGCCCTGGGGGTCGTCGGCGGTGCTGACGACCCCCGGCGGCTTGTTGAGCAGGTAGTACACGAGGCCGGGACGCACCGACACCGCCACGCCGTCGACCTCGACGTGGGCCGCGTCGGGGTCGACGCGCCGGCCGAGGATGGCCACCTCGGCGTCGACCGTGACGCGGCCCTCGGCGATGAGGTCCTCGCACACCCGCCGGCTCCCGAACCCCGCCGCCGCGAGCAGCTTCTGGAGGCGCTCGCCCTCGTGCAGCGTGGGGTCGGTCACCTGGGGTCGGAGGGCTCGTCGGAGCCCCCCGTGTCGTCTGCCGCGTCGTCGTCGAGCACCACGTCGACGGCTTCGACCGGGTCGACGCGCAAGCCGACCTCCAGCGCCTCCACCACCTCGGCACCCGGGATGAACGCCGCGAGCGGGGGCAGGTCGTCGAGCGAGTCGAGCCCGAGCTTCTCGAGGAACGCAGAGGTGGTGCCGTAGAGGATCGCCTGGCCCGGGCCCGCGTCGCGGGCGACCTCGTCGATGTAGCCGCGCTGCTGCAACGTGCGCATCACGCCGTCGACGTTGACGCCACGGATGGCGGCCACCTGGGCCCGCGAGACCGGCTGCTTGTAGGCGACGATGGCCAGCGTCTCGAGGGCCGCCGACGACAGGCGGGCCGACTGCCCCTCGAGCACGAACCGCTCGACGTAGGCGGCCTGCTCGGGGTGGCTCTGGAAGCGGTAGCCGCCGGCCACCTTGGCCAGCACGAAGCCACGCCCCTCGCGCTCGTACTCGGCGGACAGCTCGGCGAAGAGCTCGTCGATCCGCGCCGTGGAGACCTCGAGCAGCTGGGCCAGCAGCTGCGGGTCGACGGGGTCGTCGGCCACCAGCACCACGGCTTCGAACGCTCGGGAGGCATCACTGGCCACGGTCAGGCTCCGGCAGGTTGGTGGGTGACGACGGCACGCCCCATGGTGCCACCCGCGACCGCGCGGCCCGACAGCGCCACCTGGCGGCCACGGCCATGCTCAGCCGTCGTAGGCGTCGACGAGCGCGAGGTCGGCGTGCCACGGCGCATCGTCGAGCCCCGCCTGGCCGGCACCGCCGAGCCACACGACCGTGATGTCGCCGAAGGTGGTGGCCTGCTCGAGGTCGACCAGGCCCTGCTTGAAGAGCTCGAGGATGGCCAGGAAGCGCACCACCACCTCGAGCCGCTCGACGAACGACGAGGTGAGGTCGCGGAACCCGATGCGGCCGACCCGCGGCAGCTCGTCGGCCAGCTCGGTGACGGCCTCGGTGACGCTCAGACGCACCGGGGCCACGTGCTGCAGGTCGACGTGCGGCACCGGCTTGGGGGCCGAGGCACGCAGGAAGGCGGTGTGGAGGTCGGCCGCGGTGACGCCGGCGAGCAGGTCGGGGGCGAGGTCGAGGAAGCACTCGTCGAGCCCGGCGCGGCGGGGGTGGGAGCGCCCGGCCACCTCGGCGAGCGACGACAGCGCGGCGGCGGCGTCCTTGAAGGTCTTGCACTCGAGGAGCCGGGCGAGCAGCAGGTCGCGCTCCTCCCACAGGGCCAGCTCGTCGTCGAGGTCGACGGTGTCGTCGCCCGGCAGGAGGCGCCGGGCCTTCAGCTCGACCAGGGTGGCGGCGATGAGCAGGAACTCGGTGGCGACGTCGAGGTCGAGGCCCTCGACCAGGTCGAGGTGGGCCAGGTAGGCGTCGACGATGGTGGCGAGCGACACCTCGTAGAGGTCGACCTGCTCACGCAGGATCAGGTGAAGGAGCAGGTCGAAGGGCCCCTCGAACACCGCGGTCTGCACGTCGTAGGCCATGGACCACCACTCTAGTTGCACCGGTGTAGTTCGCGGCGCGCTCCCGGGTCCCCCTACCATCGGCCGCCATGACACGTGTGTTCTCGGGCATGCAGCCCAGCGGCGACCCGCACCTCGGCAACCTGCTGGGGGCGCTCGCCCAGTGGGTGATCGACCAGCACCGCGCCGAGAGCCTCTACTGCGTCGTCGACCTGCACGCCCTCACGTTCCCCCAGGACCCCACCGAGCTCCGGGCCCGCACGCTCGACCTCGCCACCACCTTCCTGGCCGTGGGCATCGACCCCGGCGTCGCCACCGTCTTCGTGCAGAGCCACGTGCCCGAGCACGCCGAGCTGGCCTGGATCATGCAGTGCACGGCGGCCTACGGCGAGCTGAGCCGCATGACGCAGTTCAAGGACAAGTCCGACCAGCACGAGTTCGTGTCCGGCGGCCTCTTCACCTACCCCACCCTGATGGCGGCCGACATCCTGCTGTACGACACCGACCAGGTGCCGGTGGGCGACGACCAGCGCCAGCACCTCGAGCTCACCCGCGACCTGGCGATCCGCTTCAACTCCCGCTACGGCGACACGTTCGTCGTGCCCGAGGGCGTCTACCGAACTGCCGGCGCCCGGGTGATGGACCTGCAGCACCCCACCCGGAAGATGTCCAAGTCGCTCGACTCGCCGCAGGGCACCATCCTCCTCGCCGACGACCTCGCCGACGTGGCCCGCAAGGTCAAGCGGGCGGTCACCGACACCGACAACGAGGTGCGCTTCGACGTCGCCGCCAAGCCGGGCGTGTCGAACCTGCTCTCGATCCTGGCGGCGTGCACCGGCGCCGACCCGGCGGAGCTGGCCGGCTCGTACTCCCAGTACGGCCCCCTCAAGGCCGACACCGCCGAGGCCGTGGTCGAGTTCCTGCGCCCGATCAAGGCGCGCCACGCCGAGCTGTCCGACGACGAGGCCGCCGTGACCACCGTGCTGGCCGAGGGTGCCGACCGCGCCCGCCGACTTGCTGGCGCGACCCTTTCACGGGCCCGCGACCACCTCGGACTGCTCCCGCGGGCCTGAGCGCAGCCCTCCCGGTCGTGCCGCGGTCGGAAGACCCGTGACGGAGCCACGGTCCGGGCGACTACTCTTGGTGCATGGCACAGCAGGACGTCTCCGTTGCGGTACGCCAGGAGCTCGAAGCCGAGCGCGCCGATCTGGCCTCCCGGCTCGACGAGCTCGAGGTGAGCTCCGACGACGCGCTGGCCTACGACGACAACTTCGCCGACTCCGGCCAGGTCGCCGCCGAGCAGGGCGAGAACCACGCCCTCGCGTCCACCATCCGCGAGCAGCTCGCCGACATCGAGCGCGCGCTGGCCCGGCTCGACGAGGGCAACTACGGCCGGTGCGAGCAGTGCGGCAACCCGATCAACCCGGCGCGCCTCGAAGCGGTGCCGTCGGCCCGGTTCTGCATCGAGCACGCCTGATCCCTGTGGGACGCTGACGTGGCCGGAGCCGGCCACCTCGTGAAGCGCTTCTTCGGCTCGCTCCGACCTGGTGGGCCCCCTGCGGCCGACGAGGCCTGGGTCGCCACGGTGCTGCTGCCCGGCGAGCACGAGCTCTGGACGCAGATGCCCGGCGCCGACCGCCGCCACGCGGTGGGGGTGGCCCGGCGAGTCGAGGTGGCGCTGGGCGACGAGGCCACCCGCCCCGTCCTGGCCGCCGCCCTGCTGCACGACGTGGGCAAGACGGTGTCGGGCTTCGGCACCTACGGCCGGGTCGTGGCCACGCTGTCCGGCAAGGTCGCGGGGCACGACATGGCCGTCGCCTGGACCGAGACCCGGGGCTTCACGCGTCGCGTCGGCCAGTACCTCGAGCACCCCCGCCTGGGAGGCGACCTGCTCGGCATCGCGGGCAGCGACCCGCTCACCGAGGCCTGGGCCCGCGAGCACCACTCCCCCGCCGACGAGTGGACGGTGCCGGCACACCTCGGTGCCGCCCTCAAGGCCGCCGACGACGACTGACCCGCCCGCTGCCCCCACAGCCCGCGTTCGGGGCTACTCGTAGCGGGCGCGGGGGTGGGCGTCGCGGTAGACCTGCCACAGCCGCTCGGTCGACACGCGGGTGTAGATCTGCGTGGTGCTCACCGAGGCATGGCCGAGCAGCTCCTGCACGTAGCGGATGTCGGCCCCGTGGTCGAGCATGTGGGTGGCGCACGAGTGGCGCAGCACGTGCGGCGTGAGCCGGTCGGCCAGGCCCACCCGGCTGCCGTACTTGCGCACGATCCCCCAGGCCCCCTGGCGGGTGAGACGGCCGCCGCGCACGTTGAGGAACACCGCTTCGGCGTCGGTGCGGCGGGCCCACCGGTCGGGTGTGAGGGCCCCCCGACGGTCGGGGTCGAGCCAGGCGCGGAGGGCGTTCACCGCGGGCCGTCCGAGGGGCACGATGCGCTCCTTGGCGCCCTTGCCGAAGGCCCGCAGCTGGGCGTCCTCGAGATCGACGTCGGCGAGCGACAGCCCCACCAGCTCGGCGATGCGCAGGCCGGTGCCGTAGAGCACCTCCAGCACCGCACGGTCGCGACAGGCCACGGGGTCGTCGCCGACCACGGCGTCGAGCAGGCGGTTGACCTCGTCCTCGCTGAGCGCCTTCGGCAGCCCGGCCGGGACCCGGGGCACCTCCACGTCGACGGCCGGGTCGGTGGCCGTGATCCCCTCGAGCGCCAGGAACCGGTAGAGCGACCGCACCGCCACCACCACCCGCTTGACGGTGGCCGCCGACCGGCCCAGGCCCTGCAGGGCCACGACGTGCTCGTTGACGTCGGCCTCGGTGGCGTCGGTCAGGGCGACGCCCCGGGAAGCCAGCCAGCGCAGCCAGCCCGCCAGGTCGCGCCGGTACGCGGCGAGCGTGGCGGGCGAGCGGCCCTTCTCGACGCGCAGCCAGGTGAGGAACTCCTCGACCTCGAGCGGGAAGGCCACCGGCTCGTGCACGAGCGGGCGGCCCCTGACCGCGCTCACGGGCTCAGGCGCCGAGGTGGCGCAACGCCAGCAGCAGGCCGATGATCGACTTGGCGTCGTCGAGGCTGCCATCGGCGATGAGGTCGGGCACCGACCGGATCGGCACTCGCTCGATGGTCATGGCCTCCTCCTCGTGCCCCTGCTTGTCGGCGGGCACCTCCGAGAGGCCCTGCGCCAGGTAGGTGATCGAGTGCTCGTCGGTGAAGCCCGGTGAGTTGTAGAACGACCCCAGCCTCGTCCAGGTGGTGGCCGCCAGGCCGACCTCCTCGGCCAGCTCACGGGCGGCCGCGGCGGCGGGGTCCTCACCCTCGACGTCGAGCTTGCCGGCCGGGATCTCGAGCAGCTCCCGTCCGAGGGCGGCGCGGAACTGCCGCTCGAGCACCACGGTGCCGTCGTCGTGCAGCGCCACCACCGACACCGCGCCCGGGTGCCGCACGATCTCGCGGGTGAACGCGTGGCCGGTCGGCGACGTGAACGCGGCCTCGACGAGGCGGATGGTGTGGCCGACGTGGAGGGTTGTCTCACTGCCGGGCGTGAACGAGCCCTCGGGCATGGCCGGCGTCAGTTCAGGCCGGCGGCGCCCGCCGCACGGGCGGGCTCGAGCGCTCCGTCGGCCGCAGCCGTGGTGGCGCTCTCGGGCACCTCGAACAGGTGCGGCTTGCGTCCCTCGGCGCGGGCCAGGGCCGCACCGATGAACTCCCGGAACAGCGGGGCGGGCCGCGTGGGGCGGCTCTTGAACTCGGGGTGCGCCTGGGTGCCGATCCAGTAGGGGTGGTCGTCGAGCTCGACGAACTCCACGAGGCGACCATCGGGCGAGGTGCCGGTGGCGTGCAGCCCCGAGCCCTCGAACCGCGAGCGGTACTTGGGGTTGAACTCGTAGCGGTGGCGGTGCCGCTCGGACACCACGGTCTTGCCGTAGGCCCGTGCCACGTGGGACTCAGGGGCCAGCTCGGCCACGTAGGCGCCGAGGCGCATGGTGCCGCCGAGGTCGGTGACGTCGCGCTGCGACTCCATCAGGTCGATGACCGGGTGGGGGCTCTGGCTGTCGAACTCGCTCGAGTTGGCGCCGGCGAGCCCGAGCACGTCGCGGGCGTACTCGACGACCATGGCCTGCATGCCGAGGCACAGCCCCAGGCAGGGGATGTTGTGCTCGCGGGCGTAGCCGGCCGCGGCGATCATGCCCTCGAAGCCGCGCTCGCCGAAGCCGCCCGGGATGACGATGCCGTCGAGGTCGCGCAGCCGGCCGCCCGCCAGCAGGCCCTCGACGTCCTCCGCCTGGATCCAGTCGACCTCGACGCGGCCGCCGTGGTGGAAGCCGCCGTGCTTGAGGGCCTCGACCACCGACAGGTAGGCGTCGATGAGGGTGACGTACTTGCCGATGAGCCCGATCTTGACCGGGCGGTCGGAGGCTTCGACCCGGTCGACGAGGGCCTCCCACTCGGTGAGGTCGACGGGGCGGTCGCCGAACCGCAGCAGCTCGCACACCACGCGGTCGAGACCCTCCTCGTGCAGCACGAGCGGCACCTCGTAGAGGTTGCGGGCGTCGGCGCAGTTGACCACGGCGTCGACGGGGACGTCGCACAGCGCCGAGATCTTGCGCTTGAGGCCGTCGGACACCGCCATCTCGCTGCGGCACACGATGGCGTCGGGCTGGATGCCGCGGCTGCGCAGCTCGGTGACCGAGTGCTGGGTGGGCTTGGTCTTCTGCTCGCCCGAGGGACCGATGAACGGCACCAGGGTGACGTGGACGTAGCAGACGTTGTCGCGGCCGACGTCGAGCCGGAACTGCCGGATGGCCTCGAGGAAGGGCAGGATCTCGATGTCGCCGACGGTGCCGCCGACCTCGGTGATGACCACGTCGACGTCGTCGGCGGTGAGCCGGGTGATGCGCCGCTTGATCTCGTCGGTGATGTGCGGGATCACCTGGACGGTCTTGCCGAGGTAGTCGCCGCGCCGCTCGGCGGCGAGCACGGCCGAGTAGATCGAGCCGGTGGTGGCGTTGGAGTCGCGCGACAGGCCCTCGTCGATGAACCGCTCGTAGTGACCCAGGTCGAGGTCGGTCTCGCCCCCGTCGTCGGTGACGAACACCTCGCCGTGCTCGAACGGGTTCATGGTGCCCGGATCGACGTTGATGTACGGATCCAGCTTCTGCATGGTGACCCTCAGGCCACGCGCCTTGAGCAGACGGCCGAGTGAGGAGGCGGTGATGCCCTTGCCGAGGGAGCTCGCCACGCCACCCGTTACGAAGATGTGTTTCGTCACGGGAGACCAGCGTACCGCGTCGTCACGCCGGGCCCGCGGACGGTCAGTCGACGTCGCGTCGGCCGAGGCGGTCGAACCACCGCAGCGGTGGCGTGGCCTCGATGACGCGGCTGAACGAGACGAACTCGCTGAGCACGTTCAGCGCCACGAGCACCACCAGGACCGCGACGCGCGCCGGCTGCCCGCACACCAGGACGACGCCGAGGCCGAGCGCGGCGCCGTACGCGTTGGCCCCCGAGTCGCCGACCATGAACCGCTCGTCGAGGTCGCCCGGCAGCAGCCCGATCGCCGCTCCCGCCACGAGCGCGACGCCGGCCAGGCGGGTGTCGGCGCCCGTGGCGGCCCACAGCACCGCGAACGCCACCAGGGTGACCTTGCCGCAGCGCCCCGGGGCACGGTCGAAGAGGTTGGCGGTGTTGGCGGCCAGCGCCACGATCGCGGCATCGACGACCAGGTCCACCCAGCCCGGTTGGAACGCGCCGACGACGACCACGGCCAGCGCGCCGCCACCGATGAGCTTGACCGCACCCGTCGTGAGCCGTCCGGACGCCAGCGCCCGCAGGTGGCCCCGGAAGCCCTTGTCGGCCGGCGCGCCCTTGCCCGCCACGTCGTCGAGCAACCCGAGCAGGGCGAACCCCGCCACGGTGAGCACCACGATGGCGCGGTCGGCGCCGCCGGTCTGCACGTGGCGGATCCGGTCGGTGACGGTCAGCAGCGCGGCGGCCACCAGGCCCACCACGGGCACGAGCACCCCGACACCGACCGCCACGGCCCTCCCCCGGTGGTTGGTGTCCTGGAAGACCGGCGCCTCGAACAGCCCGCTCGTGAGCGTCACGGTGACGAGGGCGAGCAGCACCCCGAGCAGGAGGGCGACCACGACGGTCATCGCGGCCTGCTGCCCTCGTCGAGCTCAGCGGCGGGCAGCTCCGAGCCGCGGACCATGCGCACCAGGCTTCCGGGCCGCGGTCCGCCGAGCGCGATGCTCAACACCAGGTACACGCCGAGGCCGAGGCTGCCGGCGACGAGGATCCCGACGAGGCCGCGCACCCGCCCGTCCCAGATGTCGAGCCTGCCGATCACCGCCATCACCCCGCCCGCCATGATGGCCGGGATCAGCGACGAGCGCAGGGCCACGCCGAGGCGGGGCCGGTTGGCCGCCGGGAAGCTGCGCCAGGTCATGGCGAGCAGCACCACGGCGCCCAGCGTGTAGACGACCGAGTGCACCGCGGCGAGGCCCGGCACCTCCAGCGAGCTGCGCACCAGGTCGGCCACCACCACCATGCCGATGATGCCCGCCACCACGACGGCGACGTTGACCCAGGCCGAGGTGCGCGTGTCGGCGCGGGCGTACTGCAGCCGGCTGGCGAACAGGAACAGGCCGTAGCCGAGCAGCCCGGGGCCGAACGCCACGATCGTGCGGCCGATCATCACGCTGCCCCCGTTGTGCACGTGTCCGGCCAGCAGCGTGCGCGCCAGCAGGGGGCCGAGCGCGGTGAGCGCGGCCGACGCCACGGCCACGAAGTACAGGATCGCCCGCAGCCCCTGGTCGGCGCGGAGCGTGAAGCCCGACCAGTCGTCGAGGTGCGTCCGTCTCGACAGGGCCGGGAAGAGCGCGGTGAGGATGGGCAGGGTGAGGAGCGCGTGCGGCAGCAGGAAGAAGCGGAACGCCGCCTCGTAGGCGATCTCACCGCCGGTGACGCGGTTCGACAGCACCAGGATGGCGATCAGGAGCGCCTGGGTGGTGGCCAGCTGCATGGCCGCCCAACCGCCCAGCCGCCCGATGTGGCGCACGGCCGGGTGGTGCCGGTCGAAGCGGGGTCGCAACGAGAACCCCGAGCGGATGACGGCCACCACCGGCAGGCCGCAGAACACGATCACCCCGAGCGTGGTGCCGCCGGCGAGGACGAGGATCTGCGGGACGGTGAGGTGCAGCGAGGGCTGCTCCCCGTGCCGCATGGCGTTGAAGATCAGGTACGAGGCGATGACGATGAGGTTGTTGGCCAGCGGGGCGATGGTGGGCAGCGCGAAGCGGTAGCGGGCGTTCAGCACCGCGGTGGCGACCATGCCGGCGGCGTAGAAGATCACCTGCGGGATGAAGAACCAGAGGAAGATCGTGCCCAGTTGGACCTGCTCGTGGCGGGTGACCGGGTCCTGCACGCCGGCGAACAGGCCGCGGGCGAGCAGTGGGGCCAGGGCGGCGGCCATGACGCCGAGCACCGCCAGGAAGCCGCACGTGAGGCCCAGCACGGAGCCGGCCACGTGGCGGGCCTCGTCGTCGTCGCCCTTGTCGAGCAGCTCCACCAGCGTGGGGATGAGCAGGGCTTGCAGCGCGCCTGCGGCGAACAGCTCGAAGAGGATGTTGGGGACGGAGTTGGCGGTGTCGTAGGTGTTGCCGAGCGCAGTGGTGCCGAGCACCCCGGTGGCCACCAGGATGCGCACGAAGCCGGTGATGCGCGACACGCCGGTGAAGGCGGTCATGGTGCCGGTGGCGCGGGCCAGCACCCCACCCTCGGCCAGGCCGAGGTCGGGCGGTTCCGAGAGGTTGGTGGTCAGGTACGGCTCGGCCCGTGGGGCCTCCCCCGGACCCGTCACGGTGGGGGCGGCGGGAGCAGGGCGTCAGCGCCCTTCCCGAACCCGTAGTGCCCATGGTTGGTCGGGACCTCGTACACGGCGAAGGTCAGCGCCACCAGGCCCGAGAAGCGCTCGAGGTCGTCGACGGTGGAGATGCGGGCGTTCATGGTGGCGTCGGCGCGGATGGGGCCCACGAAGGCCACCCGGTCGACGACCTCGTTGTGCCCCGAGGCGGCCGACGCCGCCACCACCGTGGTGGGGCCCTCGGCGGCCATGGCCTTCAGCAGCGGCAGCAGGAACTGGTCGTTGGGGACGTTGGGCGTCGGCCCGGACACGACCACGTAGTGGTAGCCCTGGGTGGTGAGCACCAGGTCGTCGGGCGACCCGCCCTCGGGGGGCTTGAAGCCGAGGTAGCCCCCGGCGCGCAGCGCGGTGATGAGCGGCGGCTGGCTCACCCCGGAGGTGGGCGGCACCGTGGTGGTGGTGCTCGACGGCGTGGACGTGGTCGTGGACGACCCCGTGGCGCGAGCGGTGGTGGTGCTGCGGCGCGTCGTCGTGGTGGTGGTCGACGTGCTGCGGCGATGGCTGCTCGCCGGCTCGGCGGCGTCGTTGAGGACCGTGGCCAGGCGGTCGATGAGCAGCGTCCGGACATCCTGCTTCGGGCCGGCGTTCAGCAGCTGACCGAGCTTGGTGGCGTTGGTGCCGGTGAGGGCCAGGCGGTCGTCGACCAGCAGGGTGCCGTCGAAGCGGGCACCGGCGTCGACCAGCGTGCTCCGGGCCTGGTCGAGGCTCGCCTGGTCGATGCCCTTGGAGGCGATCATCAGCACCGGCATGTCGAGCAGCGAGTCGGCCACCGTGCGGCTGACCATCTGGTCGGACAGCTCGGTGTTCTGCTTCTCGAACGCGGCGAGTCGGCTCCGCAGGACGCGGTTCTGCGCCTCGGTGCTGTCGATGCGGGTCTCGACGCGCTTCACGTTGCTGCGGAGGCCGTCGACCGTGGCCTTGCTGATGACCGTGGACCCCATCGCCACGCCGATGACGAGCGCGAGGAACACGGCGGTGAGGCTCACCACGTGGTAGCGGAAGTTGATCATGATCGGCTTTCTCGACTCGTCAGCGCCAGGCGAGCCAGGAGCTTCGCAGGAACAGGCGGATGGGTTCGCTGATGAGGGTGATGGTCACGAGCACCAGCAGCGCGGCGACCACCATGAGCAGCAGGTCGCGCTTGCGGACCTGGCTGCGGTAGAGCCGGCTCACGCCCTTGGCGTCGACCAGGATCGGGCCCACCTTCATGCGCACCAGGAAGGTCGACGCCATCCCGGGCCGCCCCTTGTCGAGGAACTCCACCATGGAGTTGTGGGTGCCGACCGCCACGATCAGCTCGGCGCCCTTCTCGAAGGCCAGCAGCATGGCGATGTCCTCGCTCGTGCCTGCCGCGAGGAAGCGGGTGTACGGCAGGCCCAGGGCGTCGAGGCGGGCCGCGCCGGGCGCGTTGCCGTCGGCGTAGGCGTGCACCACCAGGGACGCGCCGCAGTGGAGCGCGGCGTCGCTCACCGAGTCGAAGTCGCCGATGATGACGTCGGGCTTGGTCCCCGCCTCGAGCAGTGCGTCGGCCCCGCCGTCGACGCCGATGAGCACTGGCTTCATGTCGTTGAGGTAGCCGCTCGACCGGAGCATCGCCAGGTCTTCGCGGTAGTCGGTGCCACGCACGACCAGCAGCACCTGGCGGCCCTCGAAGTCGACGGCGACGTCGGGCAGCTCGGGCGAGTCGAGCAGCAGGTGCTGCTCGAGCCGGAGGTACTCGAGGGTGTTCTGGGCGAACCGCTCGAGCTCGCCGCCCATGGTGCGGCGCGAGGCCTCGAGCCGCTCCGACACCGCGCTCAGGTCGAGGCGCTGACCGTGCGCCACGGTGGAGCCGGCCAGCACCACGTCGTCGCCCGCCACCGACGCCCACTGGCCCTCCTCCAGGCGGTCGAAGACGGCCGCGTCCGCCTGGTCGATGAGGGGGATTCCCGCCGCGGTGACCACCAGCGGCCCCACGTTCGGGTAGCGGCCGGTCATCGACGAGGCCACGTTGACCACCGCGCCGACGCGTGCTTCGACGAGGCCTTCGGCAGCGACCCGGTCGAGGTCGGCGTGGTCGATGACCGCGATGTCGCCGGGGCGGAGTCGGGGGATGAGGTTCTTGGTGCGACGGTCGAGCCGGACGATGCCCGAGATCACGGGCACGCCGTCGGCGCCGAGCGGGGCCACGCTCACGTCGCGCTCCCCGGGTCGCTCGCCGACAGCAGCTCGCGGGCGTGCTCGCGCGCGGCCTCGCTGTCGGGCTGACCGCTCAACATCCGAGACAGCTCGATGACGCGCGACTCGTCGTCGAGCACGGTGATGGTGGTGCTGGTGCGCTCGCGGCCCTGCTTCTTGGCGACCCCGATCTGGGCGTGCGCGGCCGACGCCACCTGCGGGAGGTGGGTCACGACGAGGACCTGGTGCGACGCACCCAGGCGGCCCAGGGCCTGGCCGACGGCCACCGCGGCCTCGCCCCCGATGCCCGCGTCGACCTCGTCGAACACCAGGGTCGGCGGGGCCTCGGTGAGCACCAGCCGCAGGGCGAGCATGGCCCGCGCGAGCTCACCGCCCGAGGCCACCTTGGTGAGCGGCAGCGGGCGCGACCCGGGGTTGGCGGCGAGCAGGAACGCCACGTCGTCGCCGGGGTCGTCGCCGACGGCCACCTCGACGCGCGCCCGGGGCATGGCCAGCCGTCGCAGCTCCGCCTGCACCCGCCCGGCGAGGCGGGGTGCGGCGGCACGTCGCGCGGCTCCCACCCGGGCCTCCTCGGTGGCGATGCGGTCGAGGATGCGCTGGCGCTGCGCGTCGAGCTCGGACGCCAGCTCGTCGTGACGCTCGAGGTCGGCGATGCGCGCCGAGACCTCGTCGGCGTAGGCCAGCACGTCGGCCAAGGTGCCGGCCCGGGTCGACCCGGCCTCCCCCGGCAGCGTCGCGGTGCCGTACTTGCGACGCAGGTCGTGCAGCAGCTGGCGCCGCACGCGCAGGACCGCCAGGCGCTCGGGGTCGTCGACCACGGCCTCCGCGGTGTCGCGAACCTCGGAGGCCACGTCGGACAGCTCGACAGCCAGTGAGCGCAACCGCTCCGCAGACGCCGCGAACGGGGCGCGCCCGTCGACCGCCCCCAGCGCGTCGGTGACGGTGTCGAGCGCCCCGCCGTCGTCGGTGAGCGCCGCGAGGGCGTGCTGCGCCGCCTCTCGGTGCGCCACGGCGTCGGCGAGGGCGTCCTCCTCGGCGTCGAGGCGCTCGTCCTCGTCGGGGCCCTCGATGGCCGCCGTCTCGAGCTCGGTGGCCTGGAAGCGCAGCAGGTCGAGCTCACGGGCCCGGGCCCCCACGTCGCCGCCCATCGTGGCGAGGCGTTGCTCGACCTCGGCCAGCTCCCGGCGCGCGTCGAGCAGCCCGGCCAGGTCGACCGAGCCGAAGCGGTCGAGCGCGGCGCGCTGCACCGCGGTGCCGAGCAGGGACTGGTGAGCGTTCTGGCCGTGGAGGTCGACGAGCTGCGCACCCAGCTCGGCGAGCGCGGTGGCGGTGGCCATGCGTCCGTCGATGTACGCGCGCGACCGACCCTCGGCGGGCACGGTGCGGCTCAGCACCACCTCGACGCCGTCGTGCTCGAAGCGCCCCTCGATCGAGGCCTCCTCGGCACCGGGTCGCACCAGGACGCCGTCGGCTCGCCCACCGAGCAGCAGCTCGATGGCTTCCACCAGCAGCGTCTTGCCGGCGCCGGTCTCCCCCGTGAGCGCCGTCATGCCGGGGCCCAGCACCAGCCGGAGATCGTCGATGACGCCGAGGTCGCGGACGGCGAGTTCGAGCAGCATCAGCGGTCGTTGAGCCCGAACTTGCTCTTGAGGATGCGGTGGAAGTCGCGCCGCTCGAACGTGACCAGCCGCGCCGGCTGGGCAGCCGCCGTGCACACCACACCGTCGCCCTCGACGAGCGGCCCGAGGTTGCGGCCGTCGACCGAGAGCGTGGCGGGTCGGGGCCCGATCACGTCGAGGCGGACCGTGGTGGTGGGCTTCAGCACCATGGTCCGGTCGAACAGCATGTGCGGCGACACGGGCGTGAGCGCGATGGCCCGGAGGCCGGGCTCGACGATGGGGCCGCGCGCCGAGAAGGCGTAGGCGGTCGAGCCGGTGGGGGTCGCCACGATGAGCCCGTCGGCCGCGTAGGTGGTGAAGAACTGCCCGTCGATGGTGACGGCGAGGCGCACGGTGTGGCCGATGGGGGTCTTCTCGATGACGATCTCGTTGAGCGCCCGGAACGTGCGCGGCTCGCCCTCGATCCACGACGGGGCGTCGACGCTGACCGCCAGGAGCATGCGCTCGTCGATGAGGTGGTCGCCGGCGAAGAAGCGGTCGAGCGCCTGCTCCATCTCGACGGGCTCGACGACCGTGAGGTACCCGAGGTGGCCCACGTTGACGCCGAGCACGGGGACGCCCGCGTCGCTCAGCAGGTCGACGGTGCGCAGCATGGTGCCGTCGCCGCCCAGGCTCACCGCCACGTCGAGCCCCTCGCGCAGCGCCTCGAGCCCCACCCGGAGGTCGGGTCGACCGACCACGTCGGCGTCGGAGCCCACGATGCGGACCTCGTGCCCGTGGGCGTCGGCCCAGGCGATGACCTGCTTGGCCAAGTCGGTGGCCCCGGGGCGGGCATGGTGGACCGACAGCGCGATGGCCCCCATCAGAGGCTCCCGGTGGGGTGGTCGGGCGCGTCGGTGAGGGTGCGGATGACCGCGGTGGGATCGAACGGGACGGTCGGGGCCGGGGACGCGCCGCCGGGTGCGATGACGTGCACCAGGAACTCGACGTTGCCGCTCGACCCGCGCAGCGGGGACACCATGGCCTCCATGATGGCGGTTCCGAGCCCTCGCAGTGCGTCGTCGACCTCGGTCAGCACGCGATGCCACACCAGCGGGTCGGTGATCACGCCCCTCCCGCGGTCGGCTTCCTCCTTGCCGGCCTCGAACTGCGGCTTCACCAGGAGCACCTCGTGGGCGCCCGGAAGGGCCAGCGAGAGCAGCGCCGCGGCCACCGTGCGCAACGAGATGAACGAGAGGTCGGCCACCACCACGTCGAAGCGCCCGCCGAGATCGTCGCCGCTCAGGCCTCGCAGGTTGGTCTGCTCCCGCACCGTCACGCGGGGATCGGCGCGCAGGCGCTCGTGGAGCTGGTTGCGGCCCACGTCGAGCGCCACCACGTGTGCCGCGCCGCGCTGGAGGACGCAGTCGGTGAAGCCGCCCGTGGACGAGCCGGCGTCGAGCACCCGGAGCCCGGTGACGTCGACGCCGAACCGGTCGAGGGCGGCGTCGAGCTTCTCACCGCCACGCGACACGAAGCGGGGGCCGGGGCCGATGAGTTCGACCGGCTCTCCGGGCGCGACGAGGCGGGCGGGCTTGTCGGCCGAGGCGCCGCCCACCAGGACCCGCCCCGCGGCGACGGCGAGGCGCGCCTGCTCGCGGCTGTCGACCAGGCCCCGGCGGACCAGCTCGGCGTCGAGGCGACGCCGGGTGGCCGTGGGACCTACCTGCCGGCGGTCTTCTTGGCGGGAGCCTTCTTGGCCACGGCCTTCTTGGCCGGCGCCTTCTTGGCGGGGGCCTTCTTGGCTGCGGTCTTCTTGGCCGGCGCCTTCTTCGCGACCGCCTTCTTGGCGGGGGCCTTCTTGGCCGGCGCCTTCTTGGCGGCGGTCTTCTTGGCCGGCGCCTTCTTGGCGGCGGGCTTCGGCTTCAGCGAGTCGATCCGCTTCTCGAGCCGGGCGAGCTCCTTCTTGGAGACCAGGCCGAGGCTCGCGATCTGGGCGCGCACCTCGTGGCGCACCAGCTCGAGGAACTTCTCGGTGGAGCGGCGGCTGCGGTCGACCAGATCCTGCACGGCCTGCTGAGCCTGCTCGGCCTGGACCTCGCCGGTCTTGACGAGGTCCTTCACGATGGCCTCCGCACGCCGCTGGGTGAGCTCGGTGAAGTTCGCACCGGCGTCGAGGTACCGCTTGACTATCTCGTTTTGAGCCATGCTCCACGGTACCCCCCGGCCTGCCGTGCTTGCAAAAGTTTGCAGCCGCCGCGTGGCGGCCCAACTCGTTACGAGGCCGGCAGGCGGTCGACCAGGTCGGCCAGAGAGGCGGCGACCACGTCGGGCTCCGGCTGCACCGGGAGGTCGGCGGTGGTGGTGACCCCGCTCATCACCAGGGCGAAGCGGTAGCCCAGGCGCCGGGCGAAGAGCCCGTCGGTGTCGGCGCGGTCCCCCACCACCGTGCCGTCGGGCCCCAGCCGCGCGCGCACCAGATCGGCCATGGCCTGGTGCGGCTTGCCGGCGACCTCGGGCGCGACCCCGGCCGCGGTGGCGATGCCGGCCACGATGGCCCCGCCGCCGGGCACCAGGCCCTTGGGGGTGGGATACGTGGCGTCGTCGTTGCTGGCGATGAACCGGGCGCCGTCGCGGATCGCGGTGGAGGCGATGCGCATGCGGTCCCAGGTGAAGTCGCGGTGGAAGCCCACCATCACCACGTCGGCCGGGCCCTCGCGCACCACCGTGGCACCGCGCTGCTCGAGCGCCTCGACGAGGCCGGCGCCACCGCACACCAGCACCACCTCGCCCGGCTGCACCAGGCTGGCCGCGGCCAGCGCCGAGCTGACCACCTGGCCGGTGGCCTCGATGCCGTGCCGGCCCAGCTTGGCCTCGACCTCGGCCAGGGGCACCGACGAGTTGTTCGTGACGAACAGGACGGCGTCGTCGACGCGCCGGAGCGCGGCCACCGCGGCCGCGGCGCCGGGGATGGGCTCGTCGCCCAGCCACACCACGCCGTCGAGATCGAGGACCCAGGGCATCCGCCGATCTTGGCAGGTGCCCTGCATGGCGCCGGCACCCGCTCTGCTAGGAAGGCGAGGTGCCCCACTTCGAACCGTTCCGCGGCGTCCGCTACGACCTCTCCCGCTCCCCCGTCGCCGACGTCACCGCCCCGCCCTACGACGTCATCGACCCCGACGACCGGGCCGCCCTCGTCGCCCGCCACCCGCACAACGTGGTGGTGATCGACCTGCCCGACGAAGCCGACGGGCCCGACCGCTACCCCGCGGCCGCCCGCACCTTCGCGGCCTGGCAGACCGACGGGACCCTGCTCCGCGACGACGTCCCCACCTACTACGCCTACCGCATGGGGTACCGCGACGACCTCGGCCGGCCCGCGCACACCCTCGGCGTGGTCGGCGCGCTCGAGCTCTCGCGACCCGGCGAGGGCGGCATCCTGCCCCACGAGCGCACCACCCCGAAGGCCAAGTCCGACCGCCTCGACCTGCTGCGGGCCACCCGGGCCAACCTCTCGTCGGTGTGGGGCCTGTCGCTCACGTCCGGCCTCACCGACCTGTGCCGCGTCGACGAGGCCCCCGACGCCGACTGGACCGACGACGACGGCGTGGAGCACACGCTCTGGCGCATCACCGATCACGACCGCGTGGCCGCCATCTCGGCCGCAGTCGCGTCGTCGCCGGTGGTCATCGCCGACGGCCACCACCGCTACGAGACCTCGCTCGCCTACCGCGACGAGCGCCGGGAGGCCGAGGGTACGGGGGGCGGTGCCGATCTGGTGATGGTGTACGTGGTGGAGCTCGTCGACGACGAGCTCACCGTGCGGCCCATCCACCGCCTCCTCGCCGACCTCCCCGACGGCTTCGACCTCGAGGCCGCGCTGGCCCCGTTCTTCGACGTGTCCGACGGCGGCGTCGCCGACGCCACGGTGCTCACGCGCATGGCCGAGGCGGGCGCGCTCGCCCTGGTCCGCCCCGGCGGCTCAGTGACCCTGCTGCGGCCGCGCCCCGAGGCCCTGGCCGACGCCCCCGACCTCGACTCGGCGCGCCTCGACGTGGCCCTCGCGGCGCTGCCGGCCCACACGCTCACCTACCAGCACGGGGTCGACCTGGTCGGCAAGGCCGTCGAGAGCGGGCGCGCGCAGTACGGCGTGCTGCTGCGACCCGCCACGGTCGCCCAGATCGACGCCAACGCCCACGCCGGCGAGCGGATGCCTCCGAAGACCACCTTCTTCCACCCCAAGCCCCGCACGGGCGTGGTCTTCCGCCTCACCGACTGAGGCCGGCCCAACCCACCCGCCTGACCAACTTCTGGGGACGGTGTCGTGGGGTTGTCATCGAGTGAGTCGCGATATATCGTGACCGGGTCGCAACACATCTACGAAAGGATGCGACCCATGATGCACCACGAGGACTTCTCCTCCCCCCGGGGCCGAGGTCGAGGCCGAGGCGGCCGCCGACCCCAGCCCGACTTCGGCGGCTTCCCCTTCGGAGGCGGCCCACGCGGCGGCCTGCGCCGCGGCCCCAAGGCCCGGCGCGGCGACGTCCGTGCCGCGCTGCTGGCCCTCCTCGCCGAGGAGCCCCAGCACGGCTACCAACTCATGCAGCAGCTGACCGAGCGCACCAACGGCGTCTGGCGCCCCAGCCCCGGCTCGGTCTACCCCACCCTCCAGCAGCTCGAGGACGAGGGCCTCGTCACCGCCGTCGAGGCCGGGGGCCGCAAGGTCTTCCAGCTCACCGACGCCGGGCGCGCCGAGGCCGAGGCCCGCACCGGGCCGACCCCGTGGGACGAGGTCGTGAGCGGCTCCGTCTCGGTCGACCTCGACGTGCGGCCGCTGGTGTACGCCGTGCACCAGGTAATGGTGGCCGGCTCCCCCACCCAGCACGAGGCGGCGCGCAAGATCCTCGCCGACGCGCAGCGGGCGCTGTACCTGGTGCTGGCCGACGTCACGCCGCCCGAGGGCTGAGCGCGCCGGGCCTGCGTGGCTCGGCGGCTACTCGACCGTCCAGGTGGGCAGCGAGTGCAGCAGCTGATCGATCGTGCCCGGGCCCTTCTGGGCCTGGGTGGCGGCGAGCTGCTGGTTGACCTGCGTGCCGTAGTCGGGGCGGTCGATGGCCCGGAACACCCCGATGGGCGTGGGCTCGGTGGGACCGTGCGAGAGGCGCGACAGCAGGAACGCGAGGCCGGCCGACTCACGTGCCTCGTCGTGCACGAGGATGTTCTCCTCGCCCACCTCGGCCACGTCGACGATCTCGGCGACGCCCTGGTTGGTGAGGCGCACGCCCTTCTCGAGGTCGGCACCGAAGCGGATGGGCTCCCCGTGGACCAGCGGGATGAGCATGTCGGCGCGGTTGGCCTTGCCGAGGATCCCCTCGAACGCCCCGTCGTTGAAGACGTTGCAGTTCTGGTAGATCTCCACGAACGCAGCGCCCTTGTGGTCGTGCGCCCGGCGGAACGTCTCCTGCATGTGCTTGCGGTCCATGTCGTGGGTGCGCGCCACGAAGCTGGCCTCCGCGCCGAGCGCCACGCTCACCGGGTTGAACGGGTGGTCGAGGGACCCGAACGGCGTGCTCTTGGTGACCTTGCCGACCTCGCTCGTGGGTGAGTACTGGCCCTTGGTGAGCCCGTAGATCTGGTTGTTGAACAGCAGGATCGTGAGGTTCACGTTGCGGCGCAGCGCGTGGATGAGGTGGTTGCCACCGATCGACAGCGCGTCGCCGTCGCCGGTGATGACCCACACGTCGAGGTCGTCGCGCGCCAGCGCGAGCCCGGTGGCCACCGCCGGCGCCCGCCCGTGGATGGTGTGCATGCCGTAGGTGTTCATGTAGTACGGGAACCGCGACGAGCAGCCGATGCCCGACACGAACACGGTGTTCTCGCGCTTCACGCCCAGGTCGGGCATGAGCATCTGGACGGCGGACAGGATCGAGTAGTCGCCGCAACCGGGGCACCACCGCACCTCCTGGTCGCTCGTCCAGTCCTTGCGGGTGGTGGGGATGATCTCCACGTCGGTCATGTCAGGCCTCCAGCGCTTCGAGAACGGCCCGCTCGAGCTCGCCGGCGGTGAACGGCGCTCCCCGGACCTTCGACACCGACTTGGCGTCGACCAGGAACTCGGCGCGCAGCATGCGGGAGAGCTGCCCGAGGTTCATCTCCGGGACCAGGACCTTGGGGTAGCGGGCCAGGACCTCGCCCAGGTTCGCAGGGAAGGGGTTGAGGTGGGTGAGGTGGATGCGCGCCACCTTCTGGCCGCGCACGCGGCACCGGTCGAGCGCCCCGCCGATGGCGCCCCAGGTGGAGCCCCAGCCGACGATCAGCAGCTCGGCGTCGGCGTCGCCCTCGACGACCACGTCGGGGATGTCCTTGGCGATGCCCGCGATCTTGGCGGCGCGCAGGCGGATCATCTTGTCGTGGTTGGCCGGCTCGTACGACACGTTGCCGGAGCCGTCCTGCTTCTCGAGCCCGCCGATGCGGTGCATGAGGCCCGGCGTGCCGGGGACGGCCCAGGGCCGCGCCAGCGTCTCGGGGTCGCGCAGATAGGGCCAGTAGACCTCGGTGCCGTCGTCGTTGGTGTGGTTCGGCTCGGTCGCGAACTCGACGGTGAGGTCGGGCAGGTCGGCCACGTCGGGCAGGCGCCACGGCTCGGAGCCGTTGGCGAGGTAGCCGTCGGAGAGAAGGAACACCGGCGTGCGGTACTTGAGCGCGATGCGGGCGGCCTCGATGGCGGCGAAGAAGCAGTCGGACGACGTCTTGGCGGCGACGATGGGCACGGGCGACTCGCCGTGGCGGCCGTACATGGCCTGCAGCAGGTCGGCCTGCTCGGTCTTGGTGGGCAGGCCGGTGGAGGGACCGCCGCGCTGCACGTCGACGATGAGGAGCGGCAGCTCCATGCTGACCGCCAGGCCGATGGCCTCGGACTTGAGCGCCACGCCGGGGCCGCTGGTGGTGGTGATGCCGAGGTGGCCGCCGAACGCGGCGCCGATGGCGGCGGTGATGCCGGCGATCTCGTCCTCGGCCTGCAGCGTGCGGACGCCGAAGTTCTTGTGCTTCGAGAGCTCGTGCAGGATGTCGGAGGCCGGCGTGATCGGGTAGCTGCCGAGGAACAGGGGCAGCTTGGCCTGCTGGCCGGCGGCGATGAGCCCCCAGGCGAGGGCGGTGCTGCCGGTGATGTTGGTGTAGACGCCGGGCTCGAGGGTGGCGGCCTTGACCGTGTAGGCGTGGCCGAACAGCTCGGCGGTCTCGCCGAACGCGTGGCCCGCCTTGAACGCCACCCGATTGGCTTCCTCGACCTGCGGGTTCTTGCCGAACTTGCTGTGGATCCACTCGAGCGTGGGTGCCTCGGGGCGGGTGTACATCCACGACACCAGCCCGAGGGCGAAGAAGTTCTTGGAGCGCTCCGCGTCGCGGGGCTTCACGCCGAGCGGCGCCACCGCGTCCTTGGTGAGGTGCGTCATGGGCACCTCGTAGACCGTGTAGCCCCCGAGCGAGCCGTCGCTCAGCGGGTTCTCGTCGTACCCCGCCTTGGCGAGGTTGCGCTCGTCGAAGGTGTCGGTGTTGACGATGATGGTGCCGCCACGGTCGAGCGAGCCCAGCTGCGACTTGAGCGCCGCGGGGTTCATCGCCACGAGGACGCTGGGCGCGTCGCCGGGGGTGGTGATGGCGTGGTCGGAGATGTGCACCTGGAAGGCGGACACACCCGCGATGGTCCCGGCAGGGGCCCGGATCTCGGCCGGGTACTCGGGCAGGGTGGCCAGGTCGTTGCCGAACAGCGCGCTGGCGTTCGTGAAGCGATCGCCCGTGAGCTGCATGCCGTCGCCGGAGTCACCGGCGAAGCGGATGATGACGCGATCGAGCTCGACGATGTCGCTCGGTCGTTCGGCCGTGTCGGACAAGGAGGCCCCCA
>Ga0302299_10000241_pt1 | contig 27313 bp, 20 predicted proteins | sample III_Fen_N3_4_FD_198795 | JGI IMG/M metagenome (GOLD analysis project Ga0302299, IMG submission 198795) | Peat permafrost microbial communities from Stordalen Mire near Abisko, Sweden - III_Fen_N3_4 | ecosystem: Environmental > Terrestrial > Soil > Wetlands > Permafrost | place: Sweden: Abisko...
ATCGCTTGTTGTGGAAGTCGCTGGTCGGCTGATCGCGGCGCTCCTGGCACCCAGCCAGTGTCGCTCGCGGCGCGGTGACGTCCCGGCGTGGGTGCGTCACCCACCGGTCGGATCATCTGCGGCGAGACGCGAAGGCCTGCCGACCCGCGGCAACGAACCATCCAACGGACGGTCTTCCCGCGGGATCGGGCTCGACGAGCCACGCGTGTGCCGTCCGCGTGGTTTTCAACACGTGGAGTACGCGTGCCCCTATGCAGGGAAATACATTCATGGAGTTTCATCAGGAATCGAGGTCACTTGCCGGGCGAGCTTCGTCCACGCTACGGCAACCCCGGATCTGGCTGCTGCTCGCGCTCGCGGCGTGCGGCGACTCACGGCTGGAGGCGAGCGACGCTGAGCGCTCGCCGGGTGACCCGGCCGCGCTCGCCGGGGCGAACGCCGCCCCGCTACCCGGCCGATCCCGGAGCGTGCTCGCCGGAGCGGTCACCGGCAGCGTCACGCTGATCACCGGCGACCGCGTCGTGCTGAGCACGATCAACGACCGCGTGGTGCCGAAGGTATACCCAGGCGCGGGGCGCGACCGGATCGGATTCTCGGTGCGGGAGCGCCACGGCGCGATCAGCGTGCTGCCCGAGGACGTCGTCGCGGCGGTCATCGACGGCCGGATCGATCCGGATCTGTTCGACGTCACGCGGCTCCTCACCGAGGGCTACGGCGATGACCGACGCGATGATCTGCCGCTCATCATCACGGGCCGACCCGAGCTGTCGTCGCGCCTGCGCAGCATGGCGAGCACCGACGTGATCATCGATCGCGAGTGGAGCTCGCTGCACGCGGCCGCCGCGCGCCAGCGCAAGGCGAGCGCCGGCGCGGTGCTCGGCCTGGTTGGCGCCGGGGCCGCTTCGGCCCGTGGGGCGACCAGCGCCTCGGCCGCCGCAGGTGGCGCGCGGATCTGGCTCGATGGCCACCGCAAGGTGCTGCTCGATCACAGCGTCCCGCAGATCGGGGCGCCCGCGGCGCACGCGCGCGGCCTCACCGGCGCGGGGATCACCGTCGCGGTGCTCGATTCGGGGATCGATACGAGCCACCCCGATCTCGCGGGCAAGGTCGCCGCGGCCGCGAGCTTCGTCGACGACGGGCTGGGGACCGGCGACCCGTACGGCCACGGGACGCACGTCGCCTCGATCGTCTCTGGCAGCGGGGCGGCCTCGGGCGGCCGGTTCCGCGGGGTCGCCCCGGACGCGACGTTGATCAACGGCCGGGTCTGCGCGGCCGATGGCCTGTGCGCCACCTCGGCGTTGCTGGCCGGCATGGAATGGGCTGTGGTCACCCAGCACGCGCCGATCGTCAACCTGAGCGTCGGGGGCCCCGCCACGCCGGGCATCGATCCGCTCGAGGAGGCGGTGAACCAGCTGTCGGCCCAGTACGGCACGCTGTTCGTGATCGCCGCGGGCAACGACGGTGACCGCGAGACCGTGAACTCGCCGGGCAGCGCCGACGCCGCCCTCGCCGTGGGCGCGGTCGATCGGGATGACCAGCTCGCGTACTTCTCGAGCCTGGGGCCGCGCGTCGGCGACCACGCGATCAAGCCCGACATCACGGCGCCGGGGGTCGACATCACCGCGGCGCGCGCGGCCGGCACGCAGCTGGGCCCGCTGGTCGGCGACGATTACGTCCAGCTCAGCGGCACCTCGATGGCCACGCCCCACGTCGCCGGCGCCGCCGCGCTGCTGCTCGAGCAGCACCCCGACTGGACCGGCGAGCAGCTCAAGGCGACGCTGATGGGAACCGCGCTGCCGACTGGGCAGAGCGTCTACGAGCAGGGCGCCGGTCGCGTCGACGTCGACCGCGCGACGCGGCAAACGGTGGCGGCCGAGCCCCCCAGCGTGAGCCTGGGCATGACCGCGTTTCCACACGACCACGATGTGCCGATCACGCGGATCGTGACCTATCGCAACCCGGCCGCCGAGCCCGCGGCGCTGACGCTGACGGCCGCGCTCTCGACCGGCGGGACCGCCGCGCCCGACGGGATGGTCGCGATCGCACCGTCGACCGTCACCGTGCCCGCCGGCGGGACGGCCGAGGTCGCGGTCACCGTGGATACCCGCCTTGGGATCGATGGCCTGTACGGCGGTACGCTGATCGCCAGCGGCGGCGACGTCCGCGTCGTCACTCCGTTCGGCGTCGAACGCGAGTTCGAAGCCCACGATCTCACCGTCGAGCTGGTCGGCGACGGCGGCCAGCCCGGGACGGCCCTGCTGCAGGTCAGCGGCGTGGGCGATCCGATCCGCGACGTGCTCATCCAGCAGCGGGTCTCGGGGCAAACCACGCTCCACCTGCGGCGCGGAACGTACCTGGTCAGCGCGGTCGATCTCGATTCGGGCACGTGGCTGGTGTCGCCGCGCGTCGCCGTCGCCGCAGACGCCGCCTTGACCATGGATGCCCGGAGCGCTCGGCCGGTGGACGTCACGCTGCCGGGCGCGCCCGAGCTGCAGTTCGCGGCGGGTGTCTGGACCCTCAGCGATACGCAGGGGAACGGGGGCTTTCTCGTGTTCTCCCAGACTCCGCTCCGCACGGCGGAGGTCGCCTCTCGCGCGGAGCCGGGTGAGCTCGTGTCCACGGTCAATGTCACCTTGACCACACCTGGCGACCGAGCGTCGGACACCTACTCCCTCTTCCATGTCGAGCCCGATCACTTTCCGACGGGATGGCGCGACACCCTGCACGACGACCAGCTCGCGACCGTCGAAGCCAGCTACGCGGGGGCCGAACACGACCTGTTCTCGAACATCGCGCTGCCGAAGTATCCCAACAGCCTCCTCGGTGCCCTTTCGTCCCAGCACACCGGGCCCATCCGGCGCACCGAGCACTACTTCTCACCCGCGTCACGGTGGAGCCTGGGCGTGGCCCGCGTTACACCCGATGGGGTGCCAGGGTGGTTCACGGGGCTTCTGGACGAAGCCGAGGATCGCGATCTGGTCCCAGGCCAGCATGACGTGGAGTCGTGGTATCGCGGACCGTTCAGTCCAGCGTTCGCAGGCTCCGCGAGCCCTCTGGGGGGCCCCGGCGCCCCGCAACGCCAAGGCGATACACTCGTGCTGGCGCCCGGCTTGTACGTGGATCAGTTCTCCCCGCACCGGCACGGCGCGGTGCTGAACGCAGCCATCAAGCTGGCGCTGCTCAGCAACGAACAGCTACTGGGCGTCACCACCTCGGCGGTCGCGCACTCGCTGCTCGTGAATGTCCCTCCGGATCTGGCGCGGTACCGGCTCGAGGGTCAGCTGTCCATCCCGGGCGCCGCGTCTGGCGCCGCGCCGCTGGTCACCGCCGCGTGGAGCTTCGTCTCGCAACACGCCGACAGCTCCGAGATCCTGCCGCTGCCGACCTTGCGGTTCTCCCCGGCGCTCGACGAGCACAACCAGACCGCGGCGCGGATCCTCGCGCTTCCGATCCAGATCGAGCGCCCGGCCGGCGCACGGACACCGCGGATCGCGCGCGCCGCCGTCGAGGCATCGTTCGACGACGGCGCCACCTGGCTGCCGGTTCCGATCGTCGGGCTGGACGATCGGGCGCTCGGCCTGATCGTCCACCCGCCCGGCACGACCTTCGTGTCGCTGCGCGGCAGCGCGGCCGACACCGAAGGCAACACGGTCGAGCAGACGGTGCTCCGCGCGTACGGCGTGGCGCCACGCTGACGCGGGGCCTCGCTATCTCGCCGAGCCGGCGTCCCGCAGGGCGGCCCGCACGCGCGCCGGCGTGAACGGTACGTCGCGCAGCCGCGCGCCCGTCGCATCGAACACGGCGTTGCCGATCGCCGCCGGGGTCACCGTGATCGAGGTCTCGCCGGCGCCGGTCGCGGGCACGCCAGCCGGCGTCACGAACACGGTCTCGATCGCGGGCACGTCGTAGTCGAGGTGCAGGCTCGCGTACGACCCCCAGTCGACCGAGGTGATCCGGCGCTCGTCCCACGTGACCTGCTCGACGAGCGCGCGGCTCGTGCCCTGCAGCAGGCCGCCTTCGATCTGGTTGCGCAGGCCGTCGGGGTTCGAGATCGGCCCGCAGTCGAGCGCGATGAGGTAGCGCCGCGGGTGCACGACCCCGGTCGCGACGTGCACGTCGACGTCGGCGATCAGCGCCGCGTAGCCGTTGTGGCCCTCGTACCCGACGCAGGCGACGCCGCGGCCGCGCGCGACGGCCTCGCCCGCGGGTGCCCGGCCGCGCAGCGGGCGGCCCTGCCATCCACTGGCCTTGGCCGCGGCCCGCAGCACGCCGATGATCCGGTCGTCGCGCAGGTGGCGGAGCCGGAACGCGATCGGGTCGGCGCCGGCGCGCGCGCACAGCTCGTCCATGAACGACTCGTTCGCGAACGTGTGCTGGATCCGCAGCGGGGAGCGCAGCGGGCCGGTGAAGAACGGCGAGCGCACGGTGTGCGTCACCACCCGCTCGCTGCGGATCGTGCCGCCGCCACACGCGCCGGCGACGCAGCCGGCAAGATAGGGTGGGACCGCGTTGCTGCGGTTGTCGAACGTGGGCTTCGCCGGCTCGGCCCGCCCGGTCGCGACCGGCTCCGGCGGATGGCCGAGCAGCATGCCGGTGATGACGTTGCCCGGCCGATCGTCTCCCGGGCGGCCGCCGAGCGCCGCGACCCAGGCCTCTCGATCCCACGCCGCGATCGTGCCGTCCGCCGCGAGCACCCCGCGGTGCTCGATCGCGCACGCCGCGCCGTAGTTCTCCCACTGCATCTCGTCCTGCCGCGTGTACTGGACCCGGACGGGCGCGCGCGCCGCCTGCGACAGGATCGCGGCGTCGAACGAGACTGCGTCGGCGCCGTTGAGGCCGTAGCAGCCCGCGCCGCGCTTGAACACGACCCGCACGGTCTCGACCGGCACGCCGAGCAGCTTGGCGACGCAGCTCCGCGTCGGATACACCGATTGCGTCGCCGACCACACGGTCACGCCATCGCCGCGCACGTCGGCGACGGCGCACGATGGACCGACCGAGCCGTGCATCTGGTAGGGGTAGGTGTAGCGCGCGCGGATCACCCGGTCGCCGCCGCGGCCGAGCACCGCGTCGACGTCGCTCGAGTCGACCGCGACCTGGTCGCGCGACGGCTGGCTTCGCAGGAAGTCGAAGAACGTGGCTTGCGGCGGCAGCGCCGGGCCGGGCTTCCACTCGACGTGGAGCTGCGCGGCCGCGGCCATCGCCGCGAACTGGGTGCGCGCGACCACGCCCACGAAGCTCTGGCGCACCACCAGCTCGACGAACCCGGGCACCCCGCGCACCGACGCCGCCGCGACGCTCGCGAGCACCGCCCCCATCTCCGGCGGACGGACCACCCGGCCGTGCAGCATCCCGGGCACGCGGACGTGGTGGACGTACTCGAAGCCGCCGGTCACCAGGGCGACGCGATCGAGCGCCATCACCGGCTTGCCGAGCGTGGTCCACGTCGACGGTGGCTTGCGCTTCGCGGTCGCGCGCAGCGGCAGCTCGAACCGGCGGCCGCCGACGAGCTCGCCGTACGTCACCCGCGCGCCGCGCGGACCCGAGATCACGCCATCGGCGATCGCGAGCCGCGCGCGGGGCACGCGGAGCCGCTTGCTGGCCATCTCGAGCAACGCCTCGCGTGCGGTCGCGGCCGCGAGCGCCAGGTTCTCGGTGTTGAAGTTGACCGGCGTCGACTGGCTGCCCGACGTCGTGCCCTGGTCCGGCGTGATCGCGGTATCGCACTCGATCATCGTCACCCGCGCGATCGCCACGTCGAGCTCCTCGGCGACGAGCTGGACCTGCGCGGTGAAGATGCCCTGGCCGAGGTCGCACTTGCCGGTGTACGCGGTGACCCGCCCGTCGCCGCCGACCGCGAGCCACGCGTCGAGCGCGCCGGCGTCGATGTGCGAGCGCCGCGTCCCGAACGCGCCCTCGGGCGCGGCGGCGGCGGTTCGCGGGAGCACCGCCTGCGCGCCGAAGCTCACGACGAGCGCGCCGCCGGTCTTGAGGAAGTCGCGCCGCGTCGTCATCGCGTCCTCGGCTTCACGCCGTCGGCGTAGCGGCGGATCGCGCGCAGCATCCGCGCGTGGGTGAAGCACCGGCACAGCACGCCGCCGAGCGCGCTCCGGATCTCGCCATCGCTCGCGTCGGGCTTGGCGTCGAGCACGGCCTTCGCGGTGAGGATCACGCCGCTCAGGCAGAACCCGCACTGCGACGCGCCCTCGTCGATGAACGCCTGCTGGAGCGGATGCGGCGCCGCGGGCGTGCCCAGGCCCTCGAGCGTCACCACGTCCGCGCCGTCGGCGTGGCGGACCGGGAGCACGCACGATCGAGCCGGCTCACCGTTCAGCATCACCGTGCACGAGCCGCACTGCGCCATCCCGCAGCCGAACCGGGGACCGCGCAGCCCGAGGTCGTCGGCCAGCACGAACAAGAGCGGCGTGTCGGGATCGACGGCGACCGTGTGGTCGATCCCGTTGACGCGAAGCCGGATCGTCACGGCGAGATTCTAGAACAGCTTTGCAGCCCCCACCAGCGCGCGTTGGCATCGCGGCGATCGACAAGGGCATCCTCGGCGCCGCTCCACGCGAGCGTCGAACGGCCTGAACCTCTCAGGGTTTGTTCAAGACTCCCGCGCGGGTGAGCATCGTGACGGCGGCCTCGACCTGCGAGGGTACCCGCGAACGCACGGCCGGGAGCTCCTCACCCAGCAACGCGCTCAGCTCCAGGGGCGTCGAGGCGACGTCGATGAGCTTGGCGGCGACCGCCCATGCCGGGGTGGTGGGGTCGGTGGTTCCACCGTCGAGCGCTCGCGCAAGCTGCGAGACCGCGCGGGCGCGAAGATCCTGGGCCGTGCGTGCAACGAGATCCGGGAAGCGCGACGCCTCGGCGACCAGGAGGCGCTTGAACTGCACGGCTCGCGCCGAGAGCGCGGCCTCGAGCACGGCGCCGCACACCGAGATCAGGCGGTCCCTCCGCGGCGACCTCGGGGCGGCCTCGGTCGACGTGAAGTCGGAGGTCGCCAGGAGATGGCGAATCGTCGCCGCGAACAGCTCTCCCTTGTTGGCATACCGCGCGTAGATCGAAGCCTTGCCGCATCCGGCCTGCGCTGCGACCTGTTCGCAGCTGGTCGCCTCGAACCCGAGGGACAGGAACATCTCGCTGGCGGTCTCGAGAATCCGCGCGTCGACCTCCCCTGCGAGGTGCGCGGGCGGACGGCCCCCCGCGCTTCTTGGCTTGCGGGGCTGGTCGCGCTTCGAACTCGACAAGGCTCGAATATAGCGGCCGCGGCCGCAAATCAAAACTAGACGGATGCGTTCAGTTAAGCTAGAAGATCGCCCGAACTGGAGAACTCATGTCTGATGCTGTCGTCCCATTTCATCTCGCGATTCCAACCACCGAGCTCGAGGATCTGCGTGCCCGGCTCGAGCGAACGCGCTGGCCGGACGCCGAGACGGTCCGCGACACGAGCCAGGGGCCGCCGCTCGCGAAGCTTCGCGCGCTGTGCGATCACTGGCGCACCGCGTACGATTGGCGTCGCTGCGAGGCCATGCTCAATGGCTTCGGCCAGTATCGAACGGAGATCGAGGGCCTCGCGATTCATTTTCTGCATGTCCGGTCGCCCCAGCCCGACGCGTTACCGCTGCTCTTGACCCACGGCTGGCCGGGGTCGGTCCTGGAGTTCCGCGACGCGATAGGCCCGCTGACCGATCCGGTCGCACACGGCGGCGATGCGCGTGATGCGTTTCATCTCGTGATCCCCTCGCTGCCCGGGTTCGCGTTCTCGGACAAGCCGACCACGACGGGGTGGGGCGTGAGCCGTATCGCCGGCGCATGGATCACGCTGATGAAGCGCCTGGGCTACGAGCGGTGGGGCGCCCAGGGCGGTGACTGGGGGGCCGCGGTGACGACGGCGCTCGGCTACATGGCGCCTCCCGGGCTGGTGGGAATCCACCTGAACATGGTGATGTTCCAGCCGTCCGAGGCGGAGCGCGCGGCCGCCACGCCCGCCGAGCAGGGCATGCTCGATGCCGCGCGTCGCTACGACGAGCAGTTCTCCGGCTACTACAAGCTGCAGAACACGCGGCCACAGTCGATCGGGTTCGCGCTCGCCGACTCGCCCATCGGCCTCGCGGCCTGGATCTACGCGCTGTTTCAGGACGTGTCGGACAGCGGCGGAGATCCAGAGCGCGTGTTCACGCTCGACGAGATCATCGACGATATCATGCTGTACTGGCTGCCCAACACGGGGCCGAGCTCGGCGCGGCTGTACTGGGAAGCCATGCGGGAGTTCGCATCCGGGGGCATGCCCTCGGCGCCGATGCCGACCCCGACCGGGATCAGCATGTTTCGCGGGGAACAGATCCGCATCTCGCGCCGCTGGGCGGAGGCTCGGTTCGCCCGCTTGGTTCACTTCAACGAGCTCGCCCAGGGCGGCCACTTCGCGGCGCTCGAACAGCCGGACGTGTTCACGACCGAGCTCCGCAGGACGTTTCGCGGCCTCCGCGGCTAGGAGCGCGGCGCTCGCGCCGTGTCGCCCAACGCGCGCCGGGCGGTCGATGGACGCAGATCCTCGGTCGCGTTATGCTGCCCGCCATGTCGCGGCAGATCATCGCCATGGGGGGCGGCGGGTTTTCGATGGAGCCCGACAATCCGCTGCTCGACGACTTCGTGCTGTCGCGCGCGCGGCGCCCGCGCCCGCGGCTGTGCTTCGTTCCGACCCCGAGCGGCGACTCGATGAGCTACCTGGTGCGGTTCTATCGCACGTTCGCGGATCGCGACTGCCGGGCGACGGATCTGACGCTGTTCGATGCACCGGCCATGTCGCGCCGACCCGCGCACACCAAGGATCTGGTCGACTTCGTGGCCGCGCAGGATGTCATCTACGTGGGCGGCGGCAACACGGCGAACGCCCTCGCGCTGTGGCGGGCCCACGGCCTCGACCGCGCGTTTCGCGCGGCATGGGAGAACGGCACGATCCTGAGCGGGCTGAGCGCCGGTATGATCTGCTGGTTTCGCGACTCGGTGACCGACTCGTTCGGCCCGCTCGCCCAGCTGCATGATGGGCTGGGCTTGCTGCCGTTCAGCGCCTGCCCGCACTACGACGGCGAAGCCACGCGGCGTCCAACCTATCACCGCCTGGTCGCGGCCGGGCTCGCGGCGGGCTACGCGGCCGACGACGGCGCGGCGCTGTGCTTCGACGGCGAGCAGCTCGCCGAGGTCGTGGCGTCCAGGCCGAACGCCGCGGCCTATCGCGTCGAGCTCACGGGCGATCGGGTGACCGAGACGCGCCTGCCGGCGCGCTACCTGGGCGCGTAGACCCGCCCGCGAGCGCGGCGATCACGCGCTGCCAGCACGGACACGCCGAGCGCGAAACCGTTGCCAGGTGAGCGCCACGAGCACGGCGGTCACCACGACTTCGAGCGTGAACTGGGCTTCCGAGGCGAGCGCCGAGGGCAGCGGCAGCGGCAAGAACGCGCTGAACAGCGCGAGCGGGAGCAGCGCGCCCTTCATCGCGCCCACCAGCACCGCGATCTGGACCACGCGGAGCCGCGGCGCGGCGAGCTCGTCCCAGACCATCGCGGTGACGAAGAACGCCGCGACCGTGGGCTCGGCGTAGGTCAGGAACGCGGGGACCATCACCTGCCAGCCGTAGGGCATCGCGTAGACCTCGTCGTGGGCGAGGTCGGAGATCGCGTGGAGCACCGCGCCGAAGCTCGAGCGCAGGGCGGGGTCGACGACGAAGACCATGATCGCCGACAGCGCGAGCGACGCCGCGACGAGCCATCGCGGGCGCGCCACGAACCGGCCGACTACCACGACCGCGCTGCCGGCGATGAGACAGCTGCAGATCCTCGGCAGTGCGCTGACGAATGAGAACACCCACGCCGTGGTGACGACGCCATCCATCACGGCCGCCCGGATCAGCGCTTCTTTCAGCATCGCCCAGAGCGCGAACATGACCAGGCAGGCCAGCGGCCCGGGCATCGCGTCGAACCGCGCGCGGGCCGATCGATAAAATACGAACGCGGCGAGCACCGCGGCCCAGGTGTTGATGAACTTGAGGACGGCGGGGACGGCGGCGTGATCGGGATAGGGGACGTTCAGGTACTGCAGCATGACCACGTGCACGCCGAGTCCGAGGACGGTCGCGAGGGCTCCGCCCACCGCGAGCACCCATCGCGCGCTGTGACGGGGGGGGGCGGCGGGGGCGAGGCGTGGCGCCGGAGCAATGGGGGCGGCGGAATCGTGGCTCATGAGGTCTGGCCTCGGGGAGCAACTCGTGTGCCCACGCCAAAGCCGTGGAACCTCTCACCGGCGGTGTCCGGTCGGTGTCCGGCCGCGTCCGACCGGACAGCGCGCGGACGTCAGATCGCGCCGGGCCTTCGCCTAGCCTTCGGGCTCGTGGCGCGCCCAGCGCGGCGCCGGACCGACGACGGCTTCGATGGGGACGCCGAGGCGCTGGGCGCGGCGGAGCTGCCGGTGGCGCCAGATCGTGTAGAGCACCGGCAGGACCTCGAGCGTCAAGAACGCGCTGGTCGCGAGGCCGCCCAGCATCGGCGCGGCGACGCGCCGCATGATCTCGGCGCCCGCGCCGTCGGCCCACAAGAGCGGGACGAGCGCGAGCGCCATCGTCGTGATCGTCATGAGCTTGGGGCGCAGCCGACGCACCGTGCCCTCGGCGTGGGCGGCCACGATGTCGTCGCGACTCGCGAGCCGGCCGTCGCGGAGCCGGCGATGGAACGCGCCGTCGATGTAGACGACCATGATGACGCCGGTCTGCATGGCGAGGCCGACCACCGACAAGAGGCCCACCCAGACCGGCGCCGACATCGGATAGCCCAGCACGAACAGCGTCCAGATGCTGCCGACCAGCGCGAACGGCACCGAGGCGAGGACGATCAAGGCCTCGGTGAGGCTGCGAAACTGGAGGCACAGCAGCCCGAGCATCGACAGCGCGACCAGCGGGATGATCCAGCGCAGCCGCGCGTGGCCGGCGGCGATCAGCTCGTACTGGCCGGTCCACTCGATGCGCTCGCCCGGCGCGAGAGCCGGCGCGCCGGTCGCGAGGGCGCGCCTGGCCCGCTCGACGTAGCCCGCGAGATCGGTCCCGGCGTCGAGGTCGACGTAGAGGTAGGCGCACAGCTCGCCGCGCTCGGTGCGGATCGTCGATGGCCGGTTGCCGGAGGCCGGCGCGCCGACCAGGGCGAGCGGCACCGGGCCGCTGGTCGCGCCCCGCACCGTGGTGGCGCGGATCAGGTCCGCCAGGCCGCGATCGCTGACGTCGGGCGCGACGCGCACCCGATCGCGGTGCCCGTCGATCACGAGGTCGCCGAGCTGGCCGCCGGTGATGACCAGGTCGGCCGTGGCCTGCGCGAGCCCCGGATCGACGCCGAGGCGCGCGAGGGCCGGGCGCTCGGCGGTGAACGCCAGGCCGGTCTCGCCGCCGAGCGATTCGAACGCCGCGCTGCGGGTGCCGGCGAGGTCGAGGATCCGCGCGCGCAGCGCGGCGCCGAGCTGCTCGAGCCGGCGGGCGTCGCCAGCGACGATCCGCACGCCGACGGGCGTCCGCACGCCGGTCGACATCATGTCGATCCGGCCGCGCGCCGGCGCGGTCCACGCGTTGGTCCAGCCCGGCAGCTGGGTGGCGCCGTCGAGCCTGGCGACCAGCTCGGCCGTCGTCGCGGGGACGGCCTCGGGCCAGAGCGCGCCGAGCAGCCGGCGGACCGGCGCCGGGGCCCACCCCGAGTACCAGCGCGGCTGCGGGTGGGTGGGCCACTCCGCGCGCGGCCGCAGCTGGATCGTCGTCTCGGTCATCGAGAACGGCGCGGGATCGGTCGCGGTCTCGGCGCGGCCGACCTTGCCGAACACGGTCTTGACCTCGGCGAACTGCCGGATCGCGCGATCCTGCCGGCGCAGCATCGCGAGCGCCTGGTCCGGCGGGATGCCAGGCAGCGTGGCCGGCATGTACAGGAGGTCGCCCTCGTCGACCCGGGGCAGGAATTCGCCGCCGAGCTGGGCCGCGATCGGCAGGCACGACAAGAGCGCGAGCAGCGCGGTGGCCAGGGTCAGCACGGGCCGCCGCAGCGCGAAGTCGACGAACGGCCGGTACAGCCGGATCATCGCGCGGGTCAGCGGGTTGTCGAGCTCGGGGCGGATCCGGCCGCCGAGCAGGCGCGCGCGCAGCGCGGGCGCCACGGTGAGCGCGACCGCGGTGGAGGCCGCGAGCACGAGCGTCTTGGTCAGCGCGAGCGGGCGCAACAGCCGGCCGGTCTCCCCGGTGAACGCGAACACCGGCAGGAAGCTCAGCGCGGCGATCACGAGCGAGGTCAGGATCGCCGGCGCGAACGATCCGGCCGCGGCGATCAGCCGCGCGGCGCGGTCCGCGGGCCGCCGCGGCGGTCGCCCGGCCTCGAGCCCGCGATGGCAGGCCTCGAGCGCCACGATGTCGGCGTCGACGGCCATCCCGAGCGCGATGCCGATGCCGCCCAGGCTCATGACCGAGGCGGACACGCCGAGCAGCCACATCGCGCCGAACGCCAGGACCACCACCAGCGGCAGGGTGACGAGCGGGACGAGCGCACTTGGGCCGTGCAGCAGGAACACGAGGATGACCACGACGACCACACAGACCTCCTCGCCGAGCGCGCGCAGCAGGTGATCCTCGACCCGGTCGGCGACGTCGAGCCGGTCGTAGACCGTGGTGAGCTCGACCTCGCGCGGCAGCCGCGCGCGCTCGCGATCGAGCACGAGCCGGACGCGCTCGATCAGCGCGGGCAGGTTCGCGTCGCGCAGCGCGATCACGATGCCGCCGACCGCGGGGGTACCGCCGTCGAGATCGGCCAGGCCGCTCGGCATGTCGTCGCGCAGCCGCACGCTGGCGAGCTCGCCCAGCGGCGCGGCGGCGGGCGCCACCGGCAACGCCTGGAGCTCGGCGATCGCCGGCGGCCGCCCGGTCGCGAGCGCGGCGCGCAGCGCGGCGACGAGGTCGCTGAACGCAAGGCCGCGGGCGCGCAGCTCGGCGGGGTGCGCCTGGACCAGCAGCTGCTGGAGCTCGCCGCCGACCGCCGCGACCTCGGCGACGCCGGGGATCGCCGCGAGCGCCGGCCGGAGCACGTCGTCCTGGAACCGCCGCAGCTCGAGCAGCGACATCCGGCGCGCCGGATCGGTCAGCGCGTACTGCACCACCCAGCCGGTGCTCGACGCGAGCGGGCCGAGCTGCAGCCGCACGGTCGGCGGCAGCTGGAGCCGCGCGAGGCGCGAGGCGATCGCCTGGCGACCTGCGGCGAGCTCCGCCGCGTCGTCGAACACCACGGCGACGTAGGCCATGCCGGTCATGCTCGAGCCGCGCACCGCCGTGGCGCCGTCGATCCCGTCGAGCGCGCCGGTCACCACCTGCGTGACCTGGGACGCGACCTCGGGCGCGGGGTGCCCCATCCAGTCGGCGATCACGGCGATCTGCGGATCGGACAGGTCGGGGATCACGTCGCGCGACAGCGCCCGCCGGGCGAACTCGCCGCCGGCGCCGAGCACGAGCGCGATCACGAGCACGAGCCCGTGATGGTGCGTGCACCAGGCCACGAGGCGGCGGGTCACGGCGCCACCTGCAGGCGCCGCGCGGCGTCGAGCGAGAACGTGTTCGCCATCACGACGAAGTCCTTGTCGGTGAGCCCGGCGGCGACCGCGGTCATGCCGTCGGCGTCCTTGCCGATCTCGATCGCGCGCCGGGCGAGCGTGCCTTGCTCGGCCGAGAACACCAGGACATAGGGGCCCTCGGGGCCGAACGCCACCGAGGCCGATCGAACGACGAGCGCCGGGCGCACCTTGAACCCGAGCTTGACCCAGCCGGCGCGATCGGGGGCCGGCGCGGGCGCTCCGGGGGGTACGCGAAACCGCACGTGCAGGATCGCCCCGCGGGCGACCGGCGGTTCGTCGTCGCGGTAGATCGGGATCGGCGCGCCGGGCGCGGTCGCCGCCACGAACTCGGCGCGCTCGTCGGGCTCGATCGAGGCGAGCTCGTCTCGGTAGAGCTGCGCGACGATGGCGCCGTCGGGCTCGCTGATCGCCGGGGCGAAGACCTCGCCGCGAAACGTATTGCGTCGCGCCTTGGCGACGCTGAACCGCAACAGATTGCTGGCCTCGGAGGATGGTCGCAGCGCCGCCAGCGCCACGGCGCCTGCCGCCCCGGCCGTCGCGCGCGGGGCGGCCTGGGCGGCGCTCGCGGCGTCGAGCTCGACGAGCGCCATGCCGCAGATCGGACAGTCGCCCGGGCCCTGGGCGCGGACCTCGCCGTGCATCGGGCAGGTGTAGCGCCGGGCGCCCCCCGGCCCATCGCGTCCGGCCAGGGCGAGCGCAGCCACCACCGCAGCGGCGGCCAGCACGAACAGTAGCACCCGCGCCGCCACGACGAGCGGCGCGGACAGGATCCTCGTGCGGAGGTGGCTCATCATCACGTACTCCTCAGCGGCCGATGAGGTACGACCGCATCATCTCGTTGTCTTCGTGGTCGAGGATGTGGCAATGCCACACGTAGCCGGGCCCGCCGGTCGTCGGATCGAACGAGAACCGATTGGTGCCGGCCTGGACGTTGTTGACGGCGGTGGCCTGCGGGGCCCACCGCACCGCGATCCGGGTGACCTGGCCCGGCGGGATCTTCAGCGTGTCCTTCCAGCCCACCTCGTTGACCCCCGGCGGCGTCTTGGTGGCGGCGGCGAGGAACGGATCGAACGCGACGTTGCCGCCCAGCGCGCCGGAGGCGTTGAGCGTCGTGTAGGTCGTGGGCGGCCCGAAGCCCGGGATGAACGTGCCCGGCGCGTAGGTCACGCCGTTGAAGGTGCCGCCGGGGAACGTGGCGTCCCACGCCGCGCGATAGCTATCGACGTCGGTGAACGCCTGGCGCTCGATCACCTGGAACTGGATCAGGTGAATGTGGATCGGGTGCGCGTCCTCGGTGAGATTGGCAATTTCCCAGATCTCGGTCGAGCCGATCCGCGGCACCTCGGTCGCCGAGATGCCGCGGCCGTTCGGCACCGAGCCGGCGATCGTGGTCGTGGTGCCGTTGCGCAGCCCGTCCCAGTGCGAGTTGTTGAGCAGCACCTCCTCGGGGCCGCCGTCACCTTCGACCTCGACGAGGATCAGCTGGCGCTTCTTGTCGGGCGCGCGGTGGGTGGTGGCCGGCTTGATGTCGACGATGGGTTGCTCGCGCAGCGCCGGCGGCGACGCCGCGGCCGGGTTGAAGCTCGTGTCGACGGCCGACAGCGTGCGGCTGACGCGGAACTCCATGACCTGACCGCTGGTCCGCGGATCCGGCGGATCGCCGGACGGGAACGGCGCGAACGCGTTGGGCCCGTTGATGAGGATGAAGCTCTTGCCGCTCTGACCGCTGAAGTCGACGATCACGTCGGCCCGCTCGGCGGGCGCGAGGAACACGTGCGGCGCGTCGGCGCCGCGATCGAGGTTGACCGGCGCGTTCAACAAGCCGCCGTCCGAGCCGATCTGCCAGATGTCCGGTCCGCTGGTGGTCGTCGGCTGGTGGTTCGTCGCCAGCACGAGCTGCATCTGGAAGAACCGGGCGTTGGACGCGTTGACGAACCGCAGCCGGTAGCGCCGCGGCTCGACCTCGAAGAACGGCCACGACTTGCCGTTGACCGTGATCACGTCGCCGAAGAACTCGGGGATCCAGAACGGGTGCTTGTCGGGGTTGGGCGGGCCGCCGTTGATGCCTGTCGGGTTATCGCCGGGAGTCCCGTCGGGGAACAGCAGCTGGCCCTGGGTATCGAACTGGCGATCGGAGATCATCAGCTCTTGCTCGAACGGCCCGCCGGGGAGCCTGATCGGATTGTTCGCCGCGCCGGTGTCGCGGCCATCGCGGATCAAGTAGAACGCCGCCATGCCGGAGTAGACGTTGAGCCGCGTCGTGCCGAGCGCGTGATCGTGAAACCACAGCGTCGTCGCTTCCTGCGTGTTCGGATAGTTATAGGTGTTCGAGACGAACCCCGGCCCGGTCAGCGCCGCGTTGGGCGTGAACCACGCGTCGGGGTGGCCGTCGAACGCCGACAGCACCTCGGCGCCGTGCAGGTGCGCGACCGCAGGGATCGGGCCGCTGCCGGGCTGAAGGCAGGGCGGCGAGAGCGTGGTCGCGTTCGCGCACTGGTTGCTGCGCGTCGTGTGGCTCGGATCCGCCCAGTGCACGGTGAGATCCTGGGTCAGGTACTTCTGCAAGAACGGCGCCGTGCCATTGGCGCCTTGCAGCAGATTGCTATATACCACGGCCGTCGCCGTGCCCTGTCGCGACTCGATCGTCGTAGCAGGGTAGTGCGGGCTGTTGTTGTTGACCTTGTATCCCCACAGAAACGTACCCGCGCTGAACGGCGCGGGCAGGCTCGCGTAGATCGCCGCCGGCAGCATCTTCTGCTGGAACTCGACCATGTTGACATGCACGGTCGTCGTCCCGTCGGCCCGCGATCCCGCCAGCGTGGGCAGCGGCTCGACGTACTTCGGGACGGTCGCGCCATCGAGCGGCGTCTGGGCGACCACGACCGAGGCCGCCGCGCGCGAGCCGAGCTGCTCGGGGGGGCCCTGGCCAATACAACCCATCGCGACGATGCCGGCGGCGCCGGCACGCAGGAATCGCGGGGTGTCGCGGGTGCGGCCCGGCGGGCGAGCGGGCAGAACGCCTCGCTCCCCCCCGGCGCCGCGAGACTGGATCGTTCGTCTGTATGTGAGCATCGTGACCTCCAGATGAGTGGCCAGTAGAGCCCGATGGCGCCGAGCGCGGCGCCGCCGAGTGCGGGGTGTCCCGCAACCAGGCGACGCTAATGAGTGCATATCGGCTGGTCAAGTTGATTATCTCGTCGGGCTGTGAATTTACGAGTCTTCAGAATCCTGATATTCCGAGCCTCGGCGCCATCAGGAATGCCGGGCCGCGTACCGTCTTGTGCACTCGGTCGTGTGCAGCGGGCGCGTGCGAGCCCCGCAGCGCAAGGCCGGCGCGCGCCGCGGCGTGGCGGCGGCGCGGCCATGTCGCGGCAACGCCTCGACGTTTGCCGCGGCGCGGGCGCCGTCCGCCCCGCGCCGTCACCGCGGTGTGGCCGCAGGGTGTTGCGCCGCCGCCGACCTGGCAGTGCCGCGTCATGTGGATGGCAAACCGTACTGCGCGGCACTGGCTCCCGTATTCACTCGATGATCGAAGATCGGGAGTCTCGGGTTTCTGAGTCCGATGTGGCAGATGAAATGTGCGTCCGCGATCGCAGCGCCGAATTCGGTGATGATTCGTGATCGCGGCGACTGTGATGTTGATTGGCCGCGTGGGCGCGGTGGTGTGGCGCGGAATGTCGTGGGATCCGGTGGGGGTTGGCTCGAGATCGAAATTGATTTTCGTAATTGACGTGTAACGCTCACGCTGAGGCGGTATGCCCCGCCAGACCAGGTTATATTGAATATGAAAATCGATATTAGTTCCGGGTGGGGGCGGACGTGGCCGGACCGCAAGTCACGGCGGCCGATTGCGGCGCCCGGGTGGCCGCCGTACAAGCGGACATGCCCGATGACGTTCCGCTCGACACCGCCCGACAGATCGAACGCGAGGAACACGCCGCCCTCGGCTGGGCCGCCGTGCTCGCGACCCTCGTGGTGGTCTGGCTCGTGCTACCGATCGGTGCGGGGATCCTGCTCGGCACGCTGCTCGCGTTCATGGGCGAACGGCTGGCCCACGCGATCGAGCCGCGGCTCGGCAAGCGCTGGGCGGCGCTCGCCACGGTGGGCCTGTCGATCCTCGCGCTCGCCGGGGCGCTCGGTGGCCTGGCCTGGCTGTTCATCGCCCGGGGCACGGTGCTCGCCGGCCAGCTGATCGACGCGTTCCAACCCGGGGGCTTCGCCGACAAGGCGCTCGCGTCGATCGCCGCCATCACCGACCGGTTCGGCGTGTCGCGCGCCGAGCTCGAGGCCCACGCGCGCGGGCTCGCGGCGTCGGCCGCGTCTCGCGCCACCGATATCGCCGAGACCCTCGCGTCGGCCACGGGCAGCGCGCTGCTCTCGGTGTTCTTCGCGATGCTGGCGATGCACTACATCCTGCGCAACTGGGACGCCGTGCTGCGGCGCGCCCAGGACACGTTCCCGCTGCGCCCCGACTACACCGCGGCGCTGTTCGCCGAGTTTCGCCAGGTCGGCCGCACCACGCTGCTCGGCGCCCTCGGCACGGCGCTCGCGCAGGGGGTGTTCGCGACCTGCGGCTACGCGATCGCGGGCGTGCCCGAACCGGTGTTCTTCGGCGCCGCGACCGCGCTCGCGTCGTTCGTCCCCGCGGTGGGCGTGCTCCTCGTGCTGATCCCGGTCGCGATCGGCCTGTCGCTCGCCGGCCACGTCGGGCACGCGATCTTCGAGTCCGCGTGGGGCGCGATCCTCGTGATCGGCGTCTGCGACTACGTGATCCGCCCGCGCCTCGTGCGCGGCGAGGGCAAGGTCCCGTCGCTGGTCACGTTCGCGGCGCTGTTCGGCGGCGTCGAGGTGTTCGGCCTCAAGGGCCTGATCGTCGGGCCCGTGCTGATGGCGCTGGCGCTCGGCGTGCTCCGGCTCTACGCGATCGAGATGCGCAGGCGCGGTGGCCGCGATGCTACGCTGCCGTAGGTAGTGAGTTGCGGACCACCTGCTTGAGCACGCTGGCGAGCTGCGTCCCGAGCCGGCCGGTGTGATAGCGCTGGCCGTAGCGCGCGCAGATCTCGCGGACCTGCGGGGCGATCTCGGGGTAGCGCGCGGCGGGCAGGTCGGGAAACATGTGGTGCTCGATCTGGTAGCTCAGGTGGCCGCACAGCACGTCGAACGCCCGGCTGCCCGCGATGTTGGCCGAGCCGTTGAGCTGGCGCAGGTACCAATCGCCGCGCGACTCGTCGCGCAGCTCGGCCTCGTGGAACATCTCCACGCCCTCGGGAAAGTGCCCGCAGAAGATGATCGCGAACGTCCACAGGTTGCGGATGCCGTTGGCGAGCAGGTTGCCGAGCGCGACGCGCGGCGCGTTCCACAGCGCCAGCGCCGGGAACACGAGGTAGTCCTTGGCGAGCTGCCAGCCCGCCTTGCGCAGCACCGGCGCCGCGCGGCGCCGCAGCGCCGGGAGCGACTGGCGCCCCGAGAACACCTCGTCGAGGTGCAGGTCATGAAACGCGATCCCCCATTGAAACGCCAGCGCGAGCACGGCGGTCACCGCCGGCTGGAGCAGGTGCTGGGGTTGCCAGGGCTGGAGCCGGCTCATGCGCAAGAACCCGTAGCCGATGTCGCGATCGCGGCCGAGGATGTTGGTGTACGTGTGGTGGTCGACGTTGTGCGACTGCCGCCAGTAGGCCTCATGGGGAACCATGTCCCACTCGTAGCTCTTGGAGTCGAGCGCAGGATCGCCGGTCCAGTCGTACTGGCCGTGCATCACGTTGTGCGCGACCTCCATGTTCTCGAGGATCTTGGCGGCGGCCAGGGCCCCGACCCCGAGGCCGAACGTCGCCGGATCCAGGCCTGTGTGGAGCAGCGCGCGCCCGGCGACCGCGCAGTACCTCGCCAGGCGAATCACGGCGCGGATATGATCGACGTCGCGCTGGCCGAGATCGGCGCACACGCGCGCGCGCACGGCGTCGAGCTCGCGGCCGAACGCGGCCGCCTCGGCGGAACTCAGGGACTTGCTTGCTGGCTGGATCATCGCTGCCTTTCGGGACGCTCGTCGCAATCAGAGTTCGAGCGCGAGCTCGGAGCGCGCGATCGAGACGCACAGCCGGATATCCTGATCGGGCTCGCTCGACACCAACCCGGTGGCGCTGTCCTCCACCGTGCCGCGCAGCTTGCGGCAGCGGCACGTGTGGCAGATCCCCATCCGGCAGCCGTACGCGGGCCGCTGGCCGGCGCGCTCGAGCTGGACGAGCAGCGGCGCCGTGCCGGTCGCGACGACCTCGATGCCGGTGCGGACCAGCGTGATCGCCAGGGCGCCGGGAGCGCTGCCGGCGCCCTGGACCTCGGCGGCGACGAACCGCTCGTGGTGCACGCGGTGGAGCGCGCCGACCTCGCGGGCGGCGGCGCTGACCAGGTCGATCAGGCCGGGCGGGCCACACACGAAGATCTCGCGGTCGGCGAGATCGGGCACCAGGGCGCGCAACCCGGCCGGGTCGAGCCGCCCGCCGGTGGCCGGATCGTCGTCGCGGCGGGCGTGGACGCGGAGCCACGGCAGCCGCGCGGCCAGGCTCGCCAGGGCGTCGCCGAAGATCGCGTCCGCCGCGCCGCGCGAGCCGTGGATCACGACGACGTCGCGCGCGCCGGCCGCCTCGGGGCGCGCCGCCAGCTCGCGGACCAGCGCCATGATCGGCGTGATGCCGCTGCCGCCGCCGACCAGGACGAGCTTCGCCGCGGCCGGCGGGCCCAGCACGAAGTCCCCGGCGGGGGCGCCGAGCCCGACGATCGCGCCGCGCCGCAGCTGGTGCAGCGCGGCCGACGCGCGGCCGCCCGCGACCCGGCGCACGGTGATCGCGATCCGGCGCGCGCCAGGCTCCGCGCCACCCGACGAGATCGAGTAGCACCGGCGCACCCGGACCCCGGCGACCTCGATCTCGACCGGCACGTACTGACCGGCGCGATGGCCGGGCCACCGGCTGCCGGGCGCGAGCACGAGGGTGCGCGTATCGGCGGTCTCGTCGATCACGTCGACGACCCGCGCGCGCGGCGCCGCCAGCGACCAGCTGGTCCCGAGATCGCCCAGCCAGAACTCGGCGTGGCGCGCGAGGAACCAGCGCCGCCAGGCGGCCCTCGCCAGCCGGAGGCCGGCGTCGCGCAGCTGCTGGGCCGCGCCGGGCGAGGGCGCGGTGATCGCCATGGTAGGGAGGTGCATGCGAGCTCCAGTTCGATCGCAAGTTACGATGGCGTAGGTAGCGTGTCAAGCGTCCATCGCGCGAGGCCGGGCAGGTCTTCGAGGAGCGCCGGCTAGCTGAGCGGCCGCGCCACGGCTCCGTGTGGCCCTGTAATTTTTGATTTCGTAGGTTACGAGAGCGAAACTATAATAGGGGGGATGAGCAGTCGAACCAGGCTGACGGCCGCCGAGCGCCGCGCGCAACTCGTCGACGTCGGCCGCGCCGTGTTTGCCCAGCGCGGTTATGAAGCGACGTCGGTCGAGGAGATCGCCGAGCGCGCGAAGGTCTCCAAGCCGATCGTGTACGAGCACTTCGGGGGCAAGGAGGGCCTCTACGCGGTGATCGTCGATCGTGAGATGGAGTATGTGATCCGGAGGATCTCGGAGGCGATCACCACCGGGACGCCGCGCGAGCGCGTCGAGCACGCCGCGTTCGCCTTCCTCGCCTACGTCCGCGATCATCCGGATGGCTTCGCGATCCTCGCCCACGACACGCCGCTCAACTCGCCCAGCACCGGCATGGCGTCGCTCTTGACCGACGTCGCCAAGCGCGTCGGCGCGGTGTTCGCGGCGTCGTTCAAGGCGGCGGGCTACGACGCCCGGTCCGCGCCGATCTACGCCCACGCGCTCGTCGGCATGGTCACCTTCGTCGGCCGGTGGTGGACCGAGATCCGCAAGCCCTCGATCGAGGAGGTCGCGAGCCACGTCGCCGCGCTCGCCTGGATGGGGCTGCGCCACCTGCCCAAGCGGCCGACGCGCGGCCGGCCCTCCGCGCGGCCGCGCCCGACCGACGACTGACCGACGCGTGATCGACCCGTGATCGACGCGGCGCCGCGCGCGGCGCGGGCCCGGCGGGTTCATCGCGGCGCACGCGTTCGCGCCCGAGCGCCCGCTCGCCGAGGCGTACGCCGCCGCGATGCAGGCCAAGGTGTTCGGGCCGATCGGCATGACGTCGACCACGCTCGACCACGCCGCGGTGGCGCGCGGCGATCACGCCGTGCCCCACGCGCTGGCGATCGACGGCACGACGCGCGCGATGCCGCTCGCGATCGAGCGCGGCGTCGAGCCGATCGCGCCCGCCGGCGGCGTGTGGACGACCTTGCGTGACATGGAGCGCTACGTCGCCACCGAGCTCGGCGATGGCGTGACGCCGGAAGGCGTGCGCGTGGTGTCCGCGGCGAACATGCACGAGCGCCTGCGGGTGAGGATCCGCTCGAGCGCGACCGGAGGCTACGGGCTCGGCATCGGCATCGCCACGTACTCCGGCACCCGCGAGATCGCGCACGACGGCGGCTCGATGGGTTCGGCACGACGATGTTCACGCTGCCCGCGGAGCACCTCGGGATCATCATCTTCACCAACATCCGCCAGGGCGGACCCAAGGAGCAGCTGCCGTTCAACGCGGCCGTCACCCGCCGCATCGTCGAGCTCGAGTTCGCCGGGGCGGCGCCGCTCGCGGACAAGCAGCTCGCGCGCTACGCCAAGCTGCGCCAGCGGGCGCCGTGCGCGGGCTCGCCGGACCACCGCTGGGTGGCGCCGCTCGCGGGCACCTACCACGATCCTGCGCTCGGGGATGTCGAGATCCGGGCGACCGCGGAGGGCGCCGACTTCGATGCCGGCGAGTGGCACACGGCGATCGACCGCGAGCTCGAGGCAGACGGCACGGTGAAGCTCATCGTGCTCGATCCACCGTTCGCGGGCACCGCGTTCGTCGTCGGTCCCGGGCCGTCGCTGCTGGTCCCGGGGTATCCGGGCTACCGGTTCGAGCGCAAGCCGCCGGGCTGACCTTTACGCGCGGTCTGGGTTACTGCGGGACGCCGGCGTCGCGGTGGCCGGGCTCCGAGTCGGAGCCATCGCCCGAGCCGCTGCCCGAGCCCGAACCGGGGCCGGGCTCCGAGCCGCGGCCCGAGCCCGAACCGGGGCCGTGCTCCGGGCCCGAACCGGGGCCGTGCTCCGAGCCCGAGCCCGAGCCCGAGCCCGAGCCCGAGCCATGATCCGAGCCGCCGTCCGAGCCCGGGCCGGCGTCGCGCGGGCCGTGGTCTTCGCTATGCGGGCCACCTTCGTGGCCGCCGCAGGGCAGCACGCACACGACGTCCGTGGTCGAGGCGGTCGTGCAGGTGCCGGTGGCGTGCTCGCGTCCTGCCGACATGGTGCACGTCGCACCTACTGCGAGGCTCGCGCAGGCCGCGGTCGCATCGGGGAAGTTGCCCGGCGGGCGGCACGCCAGGACGCTCACGCCACCATCGGGACCGCTCGCACAGGCGCCCGTGAACGCGTGGCCCTCGTGACCGGTCACCGTGCACGCATCACCGCTCGCCTTGGTCGCGCACGCGTCGATCGCGGGCTGCGGCGGCGAGAACGTCCGCCGGCACGCGACGGTGGTGCCATCGGCTGCGGTCGCGCAGGCGCCGGCGTCATTGTCGGCGTCCTCGCCGGCCAGCGTGCAGGCAGTGCCCGCAGCTTTGCCATCACAAGCGGTCACCGCCGCGGGCGGCGGCGGCGGCGGGCTGGGCGCGCAGCCCAGCGAGCCGTCGATGCTCGTGCGACAGCTGCCGTCGAGCGACGCGGCGTTGAGCGACAGCGTGCAGCTGTCGCCGGCGGCCTTGCCGGTACAGCTGGCTGCCTGGGCGGCGGTGGGGGCGCACGACAGCGCGCCCGAGGCCGTCGTGGCGGTGGTGAGCGCCGCCGTGAGCGCCGTGTTGTCCGCGGCCGTGGTGGTTCCGCCGCCCGACGCGGCACACGCGCCGAGGGCGACCATCGTGACGAGTGAGTTTACGAATCTCGAAACATACATCGTGTTCAAGTGCGTCTCCTGTAGGTTCGCGGCACGGTCGCTGCCGACCCATGCCGTATCGACCGTCAGTGACTGCGCTTGAGCAAACATTCACGCGCGACGTGGCTCACAACCCGTGTATTACCCCGCGCGTGCTCGGCATTTCTCCGTGAACGCGCCGTGCGCATGTCCGCGCTCGCCGGGCCCGCTCGTCGTCGAGCTGCCAGGGTCTGCCGCGCCAGGCGCGGCTTTCGCGCGACTCCCTCGCTCGATCTCCATTTGCCAGATCATGGGGTTGACCTGCGGTGTCCGGACGTGCGAATCGCGTGGCGCCGCCTCGAGCTCGTCGTGGTGCTCGAGGGCGTCCTCGCCGGGATCGTCGCGGCCGGGATCACGCTCGACGATCGGAGCGCGCAGCTCGACTATCCGCGTCACAACATGCCGTTTGGCGGCGATGGCCTTCGCTCGACCGGCGGCGGCGCCTCCGGTGTGATCAGCCGGCTCCGGCCCGCAGGCAAGGGCAAGAACGTGACCGTCGAGTTCAAGAAGCAGATGGTGAGACAGGTCCAGTGCGCGGAGACGCGGGAGACCCGCCACGCGATCCAGGTTCGCTCAGATGGCAGCCTGATCTACGCGGTGACGTGCGTGCGCAACGAGACGGTGATCGTGAACACGGCCGACGAACCGCATGCCGTGAACCCCGCGCTACCTCGAGGGGGTCCGGCCGGGGATGTACATCGAGATCGTCGAGGACGTCGCGACCGCCGTGTGGGCCAAGCCTGGCACCGCGATCCCGGCGATGGTACTCGGCGTCGCGCTCAAGTAGCGGCCGCGCTTGTACCCGGCGATCCGCGGCGATCTGTGCAGGTGATCGGCGCGACGCGCGCGGCGCCCCGGGCCCATGATGAATCCGCCATGGCAACCACGCCGCCGCTTCGCGCGCTGCTCGAGCACACGCTGGAGCACGTCGCGACGCGGTCGTGCTCAACCAGGTGCTCGTGCGGTTCGGCTCGGACGCCGCGACCGACGAGGTGATCGCCCGGATCCAGCGCGGCGGCACGTGCTGGATGGGCGGCACGACGTGGCGGGGGCGGCGCTACATGCGGATCTCGGTGTCGAGCGGGTCGACGACGGAGGCCGATGTCGACCCGTCGGTGGCCGCGATCGCGGCGGCGATCGGCTCCCAGCGCTAGGGCTACGGCGTCGAGGTCAAGATCGTGATCATCTTGCGGTGAATGTCGGTGACGACGATGTCGTTGACGCCGTCGCCGTTGTAGTCGGCGTCGGCGTGCAGGTAATCCGGCGTGAGCGGGATCGCCAGCGCGACCGGCGGTGCCAGCGTGCCGTCGGCCCGACCGAGCGCGATGATCACCGCGCTGCCGCTGCTCTGCTTGCGGACGGTGATGACGTCGGTGAGGCCATCGCCGTCGATGTCCGCGGTGTCGATCATCTGGCCGATGCTATCGACGGGGACCGAGCTCGGCGCCAGGAACCCGCCGGTCCCCGTCGCGATCATCGTGCTGAGGCGACCCGCGTCGGCCTCGACGAACGCGATGTCGAGGACGTGATCGCCGTTGAGATCACCGAGCGCGACCGCGTCGGTCACCGCGGTCTGCGGCGTGGCGTTGATCCCGCCCAGCCCGGCCACGCCGCCGCGCAGGAAATTGATGCCTTGCCCCGAGACGACGACATCGGCGTACGCATCGCTGTCGAGCGCGCCGATCGCGAGGCCATTCGCGCCCGGGACGGCGACCCCGGCGCCCCCTGCGGGGATCTCGGTGGCGGTCAGGTTTGCGGCGTACTGCGCGAGGTGGATCGCCGAGCCATAGACCGTGGCCACGTCCGGGAGCATGCCGCCGGTGACCTTGCCGGCGGCCAGCGCTTCACAGGATTTGCCGGCGGGCATGGCGATCGCCGAGGCCTGGGCGTAGGCCCCCTGATCGGGGCGCACGTACGTGGTGAGCGCCGCACCGGCGACGACGAGCTCCGCGACCGGGCTGGTGTTGAGCTGCAGCGCGATCGCGTAGGTGCCGGCCACGGTCGGCCCGTTGATCCCGGTCGCGGGAAACTGGCCCTGGCTCTGGGCGTGGAACACGAGATGATCGGTGGTCAGGTAGACCAGGTCGAGGGCGCCGTCGCCGTCGACGTCGGCGAGGTGCGCGTCGTACGCCGTGTCCGTGGCGTTGAACGTGATCGGCGCGCCGAAGCAGATCTCACCGCGATCGCGATGCCCGTCGCCGCACGCTGCGGCGGCATCGATGGGCACGCTTGCGTCTGCCGCGGCAGCATCTTGCGCGGCTGCGTCGGACGCACTTCCGTGAACGACATTGCCGCATGCGAACAACGAAACGCAGGCGAACCGTATCAACTTCATGTGACCCGACGATAGCAGTGCCGGCGGTTGCCACTGTTCGATCTGAATGCGATTTACGTGCGCAATGTTCCGAGGCGTGCTGGCGCGCACGGGCGACCGATGAGGGACAGGTGACGCGACCGTGAAGCCGCCGTGCCGCTACGAGGATCTCGCGCCTGGCCGCCGGGAATCACGCGCACTCCGCGCCACACCGCCGTAGATCAGCGGACAGAACCACCACGAGCCGCACCGCGTCGGTGACGCACACCTGGGATGCGCGCTGCTCGCGTGGCGCCGCGCCGCTGCTCCTCGTGGCGCTGGCGGCCGCCCTTTGGGGCCACGGAGCCTTGGGCGACAAGCGAGCCGACAGGCAAGCTCGCGGCGATGCGATGCGATGCGAGAACTCGTCAGCCACGTCCGCCGACCTGACCGAGCGCGTGGATCGCAGATCTTGCCGATGCAGCGATCGGGCTGTCCAAGCACGGCCGACAGCAGCGCCGAAGTGCACCGATCTGCTTGATCTAGCTCCGAATCTCCCGGATGGTGAAGGTCGATCGCATGTCTGCGCTCCAGGCCCACAACGACGACGACTTCCCCGCCGCCGCCACCAAACATCTCGGCGACGCGCGCGTGCTTCATCATTCGCGACGCCACGACGGCGCATGCTACCTGCTTGGATACGTGGTCGAGTGCAGCCTCAAGGCGGTCTATCTCCACGACCGCGCGTGGGACAGCGCCACGCGCACCCACAACAAGGCCAAGATCCGCGCGGCGCACAAGGAGGTAAGTCATCGGCCGCTCGGCCATGTGCTGTCAGCGCTTTTGGCCGTGAACGTCGGTCCCGAAGGCGCGCGCTATCTCCCGGACCTGCCGCTTGGGCCAGGGGGAGCGGCGATCCTGGAGTGGAAGGAGACCATCCGGTATCGTTCGCCCGACCCGAGCGCTGCTCACCGGGCAGACTCGTGGAGCGCATGGGCCGAGCTCGTGCACGATCACACGGTCATTCAAATGCAGCTGGATGGGGTTCTGTGATGGACCCGGCGCCCGGTAACGTCCACCTCGACGAGGCGATCGCGCGAGCGCGTGCCATCCTCGACGAGCTCTGCACGACGGGTGCGTTGCGCAAAGCGGTGCTCGTGAATGATCTGTTTGGAAGGATCCGGGTCGCCGTGTGGCCGTCGCACGACGATCCAGGACTTGCCGGGTCGCTGTCCTCCCGGCTTTCCGCTGCGTGCAAGGCGCTGTGGTCTGGCGCCATGTGGCTCGGCTCGGCCGAGGGTGCGCCGGCATCCGACGATGACGTCCTGGCGGATGCGGCGTGGGAGCGAGG
>Ga0302299_10000243_pt1 | contig 27236 bp, 19 predicted proteins | sample III_Fen_N3_4_FD_198795 | JGI IMG/M metagenome (GOLD analysis project Ga0302299, IMG submission 198795) | Peat permafrost microbial communities from Stordalen Mire near Abisko, Sweden - III_Fen_N3_4 | ecosystem: Environmental > Terrestrial > Soil > Wetlands > Permafrost | place: Sweden: Abisko...
GGGCGGCCGCCTCGGCGGGGAGCTCACTACCTGGCGCGGCAAGGTCGAGCTCAAGGCGCCGGTGCGCGACGCGAGCTTCGACCACGGCAGCGTGCGCTTCACCGTGGACCAGCAGGGCACCGCGTACCGTTTCAAGGGCCAGCTCGAGGGCAACACGGTGAGCGGCACGATCGAGCGGTCCGGCAAGGCCCCGGTGCGCTTCTCCATGCAGTACCTGGACTAGCCGTGGCCCGCCGCGTCCGCTCGGGCCTCGAGGCCCTGCTCGCGGATCCTCGCCCGCTGCGCGGGTTGCGCTTCGGGCTCGTCTGCAACGCGTCCTCGGTCACGGCCGGCCTCGCTCACGCCTCGGTCGCGCTGCGCGGCCTGCGCTCTCGCGGGGCGCGGCTCGTCGCCCTGTTCGGGCCCGAGCACGGGATCGCCGCCGACGCGCAGGACCTGGTCGAGGTCGGCCACTCACGCGACCGCGAGACGGGCCTGCCGGTGCACAGCCTCTACGGCGAGACGCGGGCGCCGACACCGGCGATGCTCGAGGGCCTCGATGCCGTCGTGTTCGACGTGCAGGACGTGGGCTCGCGCTACTACACCTTCGTCTACACGCTGCTGCACGTGATGGAGGCCTGCGCACGCGAGGGCAGGCGCGTCGTGGTGCTCGACCGCCCGAACCCGATCGGCGGCGACGTCGTCGAGGGCAACGTGCTCGACCCCGACTACCGCTCCTTCGTCGGCCTGCACCCGCTCGCGGTACGCCACGGGATGACCGTGGGCGAGCTCGCGCTGATGTTCCAGCTCGAGCTCGGCCTGCACGGCGACCTGGTCGTCGTCCCGATGCGGGGCTGGCGCCGTCGCATGGCCTACGAGGAGACGGGGCTGCCCTGGGTGCTGCCGTCGCCGAACATGCCGACCGTGGACACGGCCTTCGTCTACCCGGGCGGCTGCCTGATCGAGGGCACCAATCTCTCGGAGGGCCGGGGCACCACGCGGCCGTTCGAGCTCGTGGGCGCACCCTGGCTCGACGGCCCCGCGCTCGCGCGCGCTCTCGACAAGGAGCGCCTGCCGGGTGTCGGCTTCCGCGCGACGTCGTTCACGCCGACGTTCCAGAAGCACGCGGGCGCCCCGTGCCACGGAGTGCAGGTCCACGTGGACGACCGGCGGCGCTTCCGTTCCTTCCTGACCTACCTGCTGCTCGTCCACCACGCGCGGAGGCAGGACGAGGAGCGCTTCGCGTGGCGCGAGCCGCCGTACGAATACGAGCGGGTGAGGCTGCCGATCGACATCCTGTGCGGGACGGACCGAGTGCGCCGCGCCATCGAGGCGGGCGTGTCGCCCCGGCGGCTGCGCCCGGCGTGGGAGAAGGACGAGGCGGCCTTTCGGGCGCGCAGGGCGCGCTACCTGCTGTACTAGCCCTCAGCGCTTCTGCAGCGTCGTGAACGCGACCGAGGCCACGACCAGCACGCCGCCGGCCAGCAACGCGCTCGTCAGAGGCTCTGCGAGCACGAGGTGGCCGAGCAGCACCGCCACGACCGGGTTCACGTACGCGTAGGTCCCGACCGTGCTGGCGGGCAGCTCGTTCAGGCAGTAGGCGAAGGCCGTGAAGCCGACCAGCGAGCCGAAGGACACGAGGTACGCGACGGCGCCCCAGGCGCGCGGCGACGCGGCGGCCATGCGCGCCCAGTCCTCGCCGAAGAGGCGCGAGGCCAGAAGCAGCACGGCGCCGCTCGCGAGCATCTCGACGGCCGCCGCGGACGCGAGCGGCAGCCGCTTCGGCACCGCCTGCGCGTAGAGCGAGCCGATCGTCCAGGACAGGCAGGCCACCTGCAGCGCGACGATCGCGAGCCAGTGAGCGGAGCCGGAGGCGCCCTGCGGCCGCGCCACGAGCGCGACGCCCGCCAGGCCGACCACGGTGCCCAGCCACAGCCGCGGCGTCCACGGGCGCCCGCCAGGGCGCAGCCCGTCGAGCAGCAGGATCCAGACCGGCACGGTCGCGACGATCAGCGCGGCGATCCCGCTCGGCACCGTCCGCTCCGACCACATCACGAGCGCGTTGCCGATCGAGAGCAGCAGCACCCCGACGAGCGCGTAGTCGAGCCACTGGCGACGCGAGGGCCAGCCGTGGCGACGATCGGCGAACAGCGCGACCGCCGCCATGATCGTCCCGGCGGACAGGAAGCGCGCGCCCGCGGCAACCAGCGGCGGCATCTCGGCCACCACCACGCGGATCGCGAGGTAGGTCGATCCCCACACCACCCACACGACGAGCAGCGAGAGCCAGGGCAGCAGGCGGCGGGTCGGAGCGTCCGGCATCGCGTCCGAGTCTACCGCGCCAGGGCGGCGGCTACGGGACGCGCAGCAGCAGCTCGGCGGCGTGGGCGCGCTGCGGGTCGCCGGTGGCTCGCCAGCTGGCCAGGAAGAGCGCGGGGTCTTCTGCCACCGTTCCGGAGAAGGCCTCGCGGCCGTCGAGCGAGACGCGCAGCGGCGCGTCCATGTCGACGAGGTCGCGCCGCAGCAGCAGCCGCAGCGCCTTCACGCCCTTCGTGCGCAGCGTGATCGTCTGACCCTCGACCGTGCCGTCGACCTCGGCCGTGCCCCCGCCCTTCTCGGTGACCTCGATCCAGAACGCGCGAGCGTGCTCGAGCCGCCGCGCGCGCAGGCGAACCGAGTGCGGGAAGGGGTCGCGCGTGAAGCGGGAGAGGAACGGCAGCGCGAGGTCGTCGTCGGCGCCGTAGCGCACGTCGTGCGGGCGGTCCTTCAGCAGGTGCAGCTCGACGGTGGCGCCCGGGTCGACCGCCCGCAGGGCCTTCACCGTGCGCTCGCTGGCCTCGGCCGGGATCACCTCGTCGCGTGTGCCGTGCGCGAACAGCATCGGCAGGCGGGCCAGGGCGGCGGCGGCGATCGGCTCCTCGCCAGCCTCGAAGAACGGCAGCCCGCCGCCCATCAGGCTCGCGAGCGCGGCGAAGCGGTCGGGCCTCTGCGCGGCGTAGAAGATGGCGCCGGTGCCGCCGTTGCTGAAGCCGGTGATGCCCACGCGGTCGGTGTCGACGTTGAGCTCGCCCAGCAGCTCGCCCAGCAGCGCGTCGAACATCGGCCCGGCGTTCCCCTCCCACCACATGCCGTTCGCCTGCGGGCAGACGACCAGTTCGCCGCGCAGCTCGACCACGCTGCGGGCCATCTGCGCGGTCGGCAGCGCGCGGCCGGGGCCGCCGCCGAGGATCACGACCAGCGGGTACGGCTCGTCGCCGCGGTAGTCCTCCGGCACGTGCAGCACGTAGGGCCAGCCGCGAAAGCGCTCCGCACGGAGCAGGCGCAGCGTGGCTCCGGCCACCTCGCCCCCGGCGCGCTGCGCGGCCAGGACCTGGCGCCCGAGCCCGGGCGCCACCGGCCCCGGCCAGGACGGCAGCGGCCCGCCGCCGCGCACGGAGCGCGCCAGCGTCACGAGCGCGGCAGGTGGCGCCGGCCGCGGACGCGCGGCGGCCCGCACGAACGGGTCCGGGTCGGCAAGGGCCTCCTGCTGCGCCGCTCGCGCCTCGGGCTCGATCCGCGCGCCGAGCAGGCGCACCGCGAGCGTGCGCACGCGCGGGCGTGGGCTGCGCGCCAGGCGGCATAGCGCGGCGAGCGGCGGCGGGTCCATGTGGTGACGCCAGAGGACCGCGAGCGCCAGCCGCTGCGTCTCGGCCTCTGTGCCCTCCACCAGCAGCTCGTCGAGCGCGGCGGGCGCGACGCTGAGCCGCTCCGAGGCGACGAGCGCCGCCAGCGCGCCCTGCGCCGTCTTCGCCTGCTGCAGCCAAGCCGCCGTCGTCTCGCCGCGCGAGAGCGAGACGCGTTCCAGACGGAAGCGCTCGGCGACCTCACCCCCGCCCGGCGCGCCGTAGCGGGCCTCGAATTCCAGGCGCCCGAGCGTGCCGGTGCCGGCGCAGTGCCACTGGCGCACCGTCAGAGTGGCGCCCTCCGACTCGCCCTCGAGGCGCAGGCACGGCTCGCCCGCGACCGTCTCGAGCCCGACCGCGCGCATCTTCGTCCCGAGCAGGCCGGGGGACGCGAACGAAACGCCCGGGCCGACGGCCTCGCCGGGTAGCGGCTCGAGCTCGTGGAAGAAGGGCAGCCGCTCGGAGCTCGCCTCGCGCACCGCGCTCCAGGGCAGCTGCGCGACCCCCTGCGGCGTCAGCCAGTTGGCCTCGGCGAACGAGGGGCCCCGCTGAGCCAGCGCCTCGGCCAGCTCGCGGCGGCCCCCCTCGATCCGGTCGCGGCCGTCCTCGCGGTACTGCGAGAGCTCCGCGCGCGTGCGGTTGCGCTGAAAGCCGACGCGCAGCGTGCCCGCGACGTCGTCGAGCACCAGCACGTGGCACTCCCACTCGCTCTCTGACTGCGACTCCAGACGGGAGGATTTCACGCGGCGCTCGAGCCACTGGCGGTAGACGAGGTGGTCGCCCGGCCGCAGGTCGTAGCGCAGGGCGCGCGCCGGGGCGGGCGCCGGGGCCGTGAACACGGGAGTCGGGACCAGGATCGACGCCCACGCGAGCCACGGCCCAGCCCGGCGGATCATCGCGCGGTCAGGCCGCGGCACCGCGGGCGAGAGCGGCGAGCCGCTGGCCGGCCCGCGCCACCTCGGCGCGATCGATCCGGCCGTCCTTCCAGCAGCGCAGGTAGCGCTCGTAGTGCGCGCGAGCCTCGGCCGGCCGACCGGCCTTCTCTTCGAGCGCAGCGAGCAGCGCGAGGCTGCGCACGTACGCGATCGGGCTGAACACGCGGCCGGACCCGCCGTCGACGACGCGCGCGAGGGCGCCACGCGCCTCGTCGGCCGGGCCCGCCAGCAGCGCCGCCCGCGCGAGCGCCCATTGGATCTCGACCGGCTCCGCGCCGACGTCGATCCCCCGCTCCGGCTGCAGCGCGGCCGCCTTCTTCAGCAGCGGGATCGCCTGCGCCGCGTCACCGCGCGCGAGCGCCAGCTGCCCGCGCAGGTGCAGGCGCGACGGCTCGCCCGACGCCCGCGGGATCGTCTCGAGCCAGCGTTCGGCCTCCGCGGCACTCTTCTCCGCCTCGGCCGCCCGCCCCAGGCGCGCGAGGCAGACGGCCCGCACCCCGTGGCCCTCGGCGCGCAGCTTCGGCTGCTTCGCGCCGTCGGCGAGCGCGCGATCGGCCGCCTCCAGGGCGGCTTCGGGGCGACCCAGCTCGGCCTCCAGCTGCGCCGAGAACAGGCGGGCGCCCACGCGCTCCTCGGCCGTGGCACCGTTCTTCGCGCCCTCGGCGGCGATGCGGCGCGCCTCGGCCGCGTCGCCGCGGTAGAGGCTCGCCATCGCCAGGGCCGCATGGCCGTCCCAGCGCGAGGCCGGGTCCTCGGCGCTCGCGAGCCGCGCGGCCGCGGCCTCCGCCTCGGGCCAGCGGTCCAGCAGCGCGAGCGCGAGGAAGCGTCCCTTCTCCACCATCATCGCCGCGTCGGTGCCGAGCGTCGTCGCCTTGTCGAAACTGGCGAGCGCCTCCGCGAGCTGGCCCTGCGCGAGCTCGAGGTAGCCGAGGTTCTCGTAACCCGCCGCCCGGTCCGGGTGCTCGCGCACGTAGCCGGCGAGCGTCTCGCGCGCCCGGTCGGCGCGGCCGGTCGCCACGTAGGCGTCCGCCAGGCTCATGTAGCTGCCGGGGAACGTCATGCCCCGGCGCCGCAGCTCCTCGAGGTGCGCGATCGCCTCGGGGTAGCGCCGGAACTCGACCAGCAGCTGCGCGAGGTTGTTGCGCGCGGCCGTGTTGTCGGGGGCGGCGTCGACGGCTTTCGCGTAGGCCGCAATCGCCTGCTCCTTCGTGGCCGGGTCGAGCGAGTGGTGACGCCCCTCGATGTAGAAGCGCTCACCGTCGGGCAGCGGACCGGCCTTCTCCACCGCGCGCGCCGAGTACTCGCGCGCCTTCTCCTCGTTGCCGAGGTTGCCGTGCACGATCGACAGCTTCGCGAGCGCCATCGCGAAGCCCGGGTCGGCCGCGACCGCGCGCTCGAAGTAGCCCTGGGCCTCGCGCTCCTGCAGCCGGTCGTGCAGGCGGCTGCCCTCGGCATAGGCTTTGTACGCCTCGAGCGAGGAGGTGGCCACCTCCTCGATGCCGCGCTCGCGGTGGGCGAGACGCGTTCCCGGGGCCTCGAGGCGCTTGCGCAGGCGGCCGGTCAGCTCGTCCACGAGCTGGAATAGACCGCTCTCCGCTTCTCCCTCGACGCGCTCGGACGCGATCAGCTCGCCCGTCCGAGGGTCCTGCAGGCTCGCCTGGATGCGGATCTGCGAGCCGGCCCGTACGAAGCTGCCGACGAGCGCCGTCGAGGCCTGCGCGCGGCGCGAGACCAGATCGACGGTGGCGGCCGAGACGCTGCGCTCGTCGCGGCGGCCGGCCTCCTCGAGCAGCTGGTAGAGGCGCCCCGTGCCGAGCACGCGCACCCCGGGCGACTGCGAGAGGTTCGTGACCAGCATGTCCGTGAGCCCGGTGCGCAGCCAGTCGAGCCGGGGGTCGCCCGAGAGGTTGTCGAAGTAGAAGACCGCGAGCGAGCGCCGCCCGTCCTGGGCGGTGGCCGGGGCACGGCCGCGCAGGAAGGCCGCGGCGATCGCCAGTGCCAGGAGCAGGGCGCCCGCGGCGGCGGGGAGCAGCCAGCGCCGGCGGGCGCCGGCCGCGAGCAGGCGGCCCGCGCTGCCGCTCGACAGCAGCCGTGCGCGGCCGGTGGTGGTGGCGAGCAGCAGCTCGCCGGTGTCGAGGTCCCGCTTCAGGTCCTCGAGGTCACGCCGCAGGTCGCTCGCGGACTGGTAGCGGTCCTCGACCCGCTTCTCGAGGCAGCGCTGGATCATGCGCGCGAGAGGTCGCGGCACGTCCTCGCGCAATTCGCTGAGCGGCCGTGGCGAGTCCTTCAGGATCGAGGAGAGCACCGAGAGGTTGGTGTTGCCCTTGAAGGGCCGCTCGCCGCTCGCCAGCTCGTAGAGCAGGATTCCGAGCGAGAAGATGTCGGAGCGGTGGTCGCTCGGCAGGCCCTGTGCCTGCTCGGGCGACATGTACGCGACGGTCCCGACGATCCGGCCGTCCTGGGTCACCGACTGCGTCTCGCGAGCCGTCTGGTCGGGCTCGGGCTCGTCGTAGCGCAGCTTCGCGAGACCGAAGTCCAGCACCTTGACGCGGCCCTCCACCGTCAGCATCACGTTCTCGGGCTTCAGGTCGCGGTGCAGGATTCCCTTGCGGTGGGCCGCGGCGACGGCGTCGGTCAGCTCGATCGCGAGCGTCAGCAGGCGCTGCAGCGCGAACCCGCGCGGCGGGATCGCGCGAGAGAGCGTCTCGCCGTCGACGTGCTCCATCGCCAGGAAGCGCAGGCCGTCCGCCTCCTCGATCGAGTAGAGCACAACGATGCCGGGGTGGCTCAGCGACGCGACGGCGCGCGCCTCGCGCTCGAAGCGCAGGATCTTCTCGGGGTGCGCCGCCATCTCGCGGGGCAGGACCTTGAGTGCGACGCGGCGGCGCAGCGGCCCGTGCTCGGCGAGGTACACCTCGCCCATGCCGCCCGAGCCGAGCGACTCCAGCACGCGGTAGGAACCGAGCGTGCGGCCGACGAGCCCGTCGTCGGGCTGGAGTTGCGGCATGACGGTGATTATGACGCTCCGGGCCAGCCCGGGGATCCCGCCGTGACAAGGCTTGACACGCCTTGCGTCCATCGTCCTGGACGGCGGGGGCGTCCCTCCGCGGAGCGCGGCGCCTTGACGTCCGTGCTCGGCGGGAACCACAATGCGCTGGAATCAGCAAGAAACACCGGCCGGCGGGCGGGCGTGTGCCCCCGGACTCTCGCTGCGAGGTGGAGCATGGCCAGCAAACCCCCGCGGTCCGACGACGAGGGAGCCGAGTCCGGCTTCTCGCGGCGGACCTTCCTGAAGACGGCCGGTGCCGGCGCCGCCGCCACCACCGTGGTCGGCGTGGCCCAGCGCTCGGCCGCGGCGCCGCAGGTGCTCGGGCCCGACGCCGTAACGCTGGCGCTGACGGTGAACGGCGTCGCGCGCAGCGTCACGCTCGAGCCGCGCGTCACGCTGCTCGACGCCCTGCGCAATCACCTCGACCTCACCGGCGCGAAGCAGGTCTGCGACCGCGGCGGCTGCGGCGGCTGTACGGTGCTGCTCGACGGCGAGGCCGTCAAGTCCTGCATGATGCTGGCGGCGGACGCCGAGGGCCACGAGGTCACGACCGTCGAGGGCCTCGGCACGCCCGAGCAGATGAGCCCGCTGCAGCAGGCCTTCGTCGAGAAGGACGCCCTGCAGTGCGGCTTCTGTACCCCGGGCTTCGTGGTGGCGGGCACGGCCCTCCTCGCCAGGCACGCCAACCCGACGCTCGACGAGATCAAGCACGGCCTCTCCGGCAACCTGTGCCGCTGCGGTACGTACGGGCGGATCTTCGAGGCGGTCCAGACCGCCGCGAAAGCGAAGAGGGGGTAGCCATGGCGCAGGAGACGAAGGCCAAGGAGCCCACGATCCGGTTCACGGTGAAGGCCGGTCTGCCGCAAGCCCCGCAGACCCGCGAGATCGAGGTCCCGCAGGGCGACATCAAGCCCTGGGACCTCGACAGCCTCTCTGGCTTCGAGCAGGTCGGCAAGCGCCACCCGCGCTTCGAGGGTCCGCTGAAGGTGACCGGCCGCGCGAAGTACACCTACGACGTCAAGCTGCCCGGCATGCTGTACGGCCGCCTGGTCGGCGCGCCGTTCCCGGCCGGAGACATCGTGTCGGTCGACACCTCGAGGGCCGAGGCGCTGCCGGGCGTGCGCGCGGTCTGGGTCGCGGAGTCGAGGATCGTGCGCTTCGCCGGCCAGGACGTGGCGGCGGTCGCGGCCGTTTCGCCCGAGATCGCCGAGGACGCGGCGCGCCTGGTGAGGATCGAGTTCAAGGAGAAGCCGTTCACGCACGAGCTGCGGGCGGCGATGAAGCCGGAGGCGCCGCTCGTCTTCGCCGCGACGGAGTCGCCTGTCGGCAAGGACGTCGAGTTGAAGGGCAACGTGGCCGGGCCCACGAGCGGCCGGCGCGGCGGTGGTCGCGGCGACCTCGTGAAGGGATTCGCGGAAGCCGAGGTCACGATCGAGGGCACCTACTACTGCCCGGTGCACACGCACGCGCCGCTCGAGACGCACGGTGTCGTCGCGTCCTGGGAGGGTGACCAGCTCACGGTCCACGCCTCGACGCAGGCGATCTTCGCGGTGCGCGAGGGCCTGGCCGAGGCGCTCAAGATCGACCGCAAGAACGTGCGCGTGCTGTGCGAGCACATGGGCGGCGGCTTCGGCAGCAAGCTCGGCCCCTCGGCGAGCGGCAGCGCGTTCGCGATGATCGCCTGCCAGCTCGCGAAGAAGGCCGGCGCCCCGGTCAAACTGATGCTCGACCGCAAGCAGCAGCACCTGTGCACCGGCAACGCGCCGAGCGCCCTGATCACGGTCAAGGCCGGGGCGAAGAAGGACGGCACGCTGACGGCCGTCCACTACAGGTCTCACGGCTCGGCCGGCGTCGCGCCCGGAGCCGGCACCGCCGGCCCGGCCGGCTCGCTGTACGCGAACAACCCGAACTTCCTGGCCGAGGAGTACGACGTGTTCACGAACGCGGGGCCGGCCGCCCCGCTGCGCGCCCCCGGCCACTCGCAGGGCGCGTTCGGGATCGAGTCTGCGATCGACGAGCTGGCCGACGCGCTCGGCATGGACCCGCTCGAGTTCCGGAAGAAGAACGAGTCGAGCCCGGTGCGCCTCGCCCAGTACGATCCCGGCGCGAAGGCCATCGGCTGGGAGCGCCGCAACAAGAAGGCCGGCCAGCCCGCGACCGGCGCCTGGGGCGCGCTCGCGCCCGGCCGCACCCGGGGCATCGGCGTCGCCAACGGCAACTGGTACGTGTTCGCGGCCGAGAACGTCGGCGCGCAGCTCAAGGTCCACCGCGACGGCTCGGTCGAGCTGATCAGCGGCTGCCAGGACATCGGCAGCGGCTTCCGCACGGCGATGGCGGTGGTCGCGGCCGAGGAGCTCGGGATCGAGCCGCGCGACGTCACCATGCGCATCGGCGACACGCAGTTCCCCGAGGGCCCCGGCTCGGGCGGCAGCGTGACGACCAATTCCGTGGCGCCGGTCGTGCGCCTGGCGGCGAGCCAGGCGCGCGCGAAGCTGTTCGCGCTCGCCGCGCCGCTGCTCGGGGCGGCCGAGGCGGATCTCGACGCTGCGAACGGGAAGATCTTCCTCGCGAAGAACCCCGCGAAGAGCGTCAGCTTCAAGCAGGCCGCCGCGAAGATGCCGGGCGAGACGATCGACATCACGGCGCAGCGGCCCAAGCAGTACGACACGGTGCGCCGGGACCTCGCGGGCACCCAGTTCGCCGAGGTCGAAGTCGACACGGAGACGGGCGCGGTGCGGGTCGTCAAGATGGTCTCGGTCAACGACTGCGGGTTGCCGGTCAACCCGCTGACGGCCGAGAGCCAGGTGATCGGCGCGATGATCCAGGGCGCCTCCTGGGCGCTGTTCGAGAACCGGATCCTCGACCCGAACGTCGGCACGATGGTCAACCCCAACCTCGAGTGGTACAAGATCCTCGCGCCAGCCGACATGTTCGAGGCGGTGTCGATCCTCACGCCGGTCGCCAACTTGGGCAACAACACCTCCACGGCCGGCATCGGCGAGCCGCCGATCGTGCCCACGCTGGCAGCGGTCGCCAACGCCGTCTACAACGCGATCGGCGTGCGCGTCCGCGAGCTGCCGATCACCCCCGACCGGGTCCTCGCGGCCCTGTCCGAAGCGCGCAGGAGGGCTTAGCCATGAACCGCTTCGAGCTGGCCCGGGCCACGACCGCGCAGCAGGCGCGCGAGCTCGCCGCCGAGAAGCCCGGCAGCGTGCTCAAGGCCGGCGGCATCGACCTGCTTGACCACCTGAAGGAACACCTGGTCGAGCCGCCGCGCGTCGTCGACATCAAGCGCATCCCGGGCCTCGACCAGCTGCGCGTCGAGCCCGACGGCTCGCTGCGCATCGGAGCCCTCGTCACGCTCTCGCAGGTCGCGGCGCACGAGGCGGTACGAAAGAGCCACCCGGCGCTCTCCCGCGCCTGCGGCGAGGCCGCCTCGCCGCAGATCCGCAACGTGGCCACGATCGGCGGCAACCTGCTGCAACGGCCGCGCTGCTGGTACTACCGCCTCGAGTCCTACAAGTGCGTGAAGAAGGGCGGCGACCTGTGCTTCGCGGTGGCGGGCGAGAACCGCTACCACGTGCTGTTCGGCGGCGGCCCGGCCTACCCGCCGCACCCGTCGAACGCGGCGGTGCCGCTGGTGGCTTACGGCGCCAGCTTCGTGCTCGACGGGCCGAAGGGTCCACGCACGGTCCCGGCAGGGGAGTTCTTCGTGCTGCCCGAGAAGGACCCGACGCGCGAGAACGTGCTGGAGCCGGGCGAGCTGTTGACGCAGATCCTGGTGCCAGCGACGGCCGGCTGGAGGTCGGTCTACTACGAGGTGCGCGAGCGCGCGGCCTTCGACTGGCCGCTCGTCGCGGCGGCGATCGCGATCCGCGCCGAGGCGGGTGTGGTTAGGGACGCGCGAGTGGTGCTCGGGCAGGTGGCGACGATCCCCTGGCGCTCGGCCCCGGCCGAGAAGGCCCTCGTGGGCCGACGTCTCGACGCGGCCGCGGCCGAGGCGGCCGGCAAGGCCGCCGTCGAGGGCGCGCAGCCGATGAGCGAGAACGGCTACAAGGTCGACCTGCTGGCGACGCTGGTGCGCCGCACGGTCGCCTCTCTCGCGTGAGGATGACGATGGACGCCCACGACCAGGCCGAGACCCCTATCTGCAACCGGCTGCGGACCAAGATGTACTACGTGGTCGGCCGGGAGCACGTGAACCTGCGCGTTTCCTCGCCGAGCGCGCAGTACTGGTGCTCGCTGACGACGACGGTGATGGGACCGGACAGCCTGCCCTGCAGCCCCGAGACCTGCCAGCCACACCGCGGCTGCTTCGAGACGGAGTAGCCGGCTTTAGGCCGTCTGGATCACCCGCAGCACGCGCGCGTTCTGGATCGAGACCTGCGCCGCCACGCGGCTGGCGAGCGCAGTGAAGGCCTGCGCCGCCGGCGCGTCCGGCGCCTCGACCACGATCGGCCGGCCCTCGTCGCCGCCCGCGCGCACGCGGGTGTCGATCGGGACCTCGCCGAGGAAGGGGATCGAGAGCTCCTCGGCCATCCGCCGGCCGCCACCGGTGCCGAAGATGTCGGTGCGCTCGGCGCAGTGGCCGCACACGAAGTAGCTCATGTTCTCGATCACGCCGACCACCGGGATGTTGAGCTGGCGGAACATGCCGACCGCCTTGCGCACGTCGGAGACCGACACGCCCTGCGGTGTCGTCACCACGACCGCTCCCGCCAGCGGCACGCTCTGGGCCATCGACAGCGCAACGTCGCCGGTGCCCGGCGGCAGGTCGACGACGAGGTAGTCGAGCTCGCCCCACTCCACGTCACGCATGAACTGCTGGATCGCGCCGTGCAGCATCGGCCCGCGCCAGATGATCGGCTGGTCCGCGGGGACGAGCATCCCCATCGAGATCACCTTGATGCCGTGCGCCTCGGGCGGCAGGATCCGCTGCTCGGGGCCCACCTCCGGCGTCTTGTCGATGCCGAGCATCTGCGGGATGTTCGGGCCGTAGACGTCGGCGTCGATCAGGCCAACGCGCGCGCCCGTCCTCGCCAGCGCGACCGCCAGGTTCACCGAGGTGGTCGACTTGCCGACGCCGCCCTTGCCAGCGCCGACCGCCACGATGTTGCGGATGCCCGGCACCTGCTGGCGCCCCAGCCCGCCGCGGGTGCTGACGTTCGCGGTCATCCTGGCACGCGCGGCCGTGACCGATGGCAGCGCCGCGACGAAGCCCTCCGCCTGCGCCTTGAGCTCCTCCTTCACGGGGCACGCGGGCGTGGTGAGCTCGATCGTGAAGTCGACCTCGCCGCCCTCGATCCGGACCTCCTTCACGAAGCCGAGGCTCACGATGTCCTTGTGCAGGTCGGGGTCCTGCACGTTGCGCAGGGCGGAAAGGACCTGCTCCTTCGTCACGCTCACGGCTTCACCTCGGGAAGGGGGTTCAGGACGCGAGGGCCGCGTCCACGGTCTGCTGCAGCTTCTCGAACTTGTCGGGCGGGCTGCCCAGGACCTTGCTGCGGATGATGCCCTTGGCGTCGATCACGAAGGTGGTCGGGTAGCCCTGCGTCACGCCGAAGTCCTCGCCGGTCTTCTCGTCGCCGACCAGCTGGCGGTAGGGGATCTTGAACTCGCGCACAAAATCGCTGATCTCCTGCGGCGAGCCCGAGTCCATGACGACGCCGACCACCTCGATCCCGCGCGCCTGGTTCTTCCGGTAGAACTCGACGTACCCGGGGATCTCCTTGATGCACGGACCGCACCAGGTGGCCCAGAAGTCGACGACGAGGACCTTGCCTCGCAGCGAGCCGAGGCTGGTGCGCCCGCCGTTGAGGTCCGACAGCTCGAACGCCGGGGCCGCCCTGGCTTGTCCCGACTTGGGGGCCGGCCCGCACGCCGAGAGGGCCGCGGCCAGAGCCGCCGCGGCGAAGGAGATCCGCTTCATCTCGCAAGTATAGCCGTCCCGCCGCCGCTCGTCCGCGGGCCGCCCCGGGGCTAGCCGAGCGTCGTCAGGCCGGGGAAGAGCTTCGTGAAGTACTTCGCGAGGACGGTCAGGCGGTCGGTCACCAGCAGCACGCCGACACCGACGAGCAGCACGCCGGAGACGACCTGGACGGCGCGCATCGAGCGCCGCAGCCCGCTCGAGGCCTTGAAGAACCAGTTGACCGCAAGCGCCGAGAGCAGGAACGGGATGCCGAGCCCCGCGGAGTAGGCCGCGAGCAGGACGACGCCCTGCGCCACGGTCTCCTGCTGCGAGGCGTAGAGCAGGATCGCGCCCAGGATCGGGCCGATGCAGGGCGTCCAGCCGAACGCGAACGCGAGCCCCACGACATAGGCGCCGACGAGGCCCAGCGGGCGCGTTCCGACGCTCGCCCGCTTCTCGGAGAGCAGCCACTGGATCTCGAAGACACCGGCCGTGTGCAGGCCGAGCACGATGATGATCACGCCGCCGATCATCCCGAGCGTGCGCTTGTGCTCCTGGAGCACGGCCCCCACGAGCGTCGCCGCGGCGCCAAGGGCCACGAACACGGTCGAGAAGCCGAGCACGAAGGCGAGGCTGGTCAGGAACACGCGGCGCACGAGGTCGCCCGGCGCGCCGCCCTCCTTGAAACGCGCGACGTTCTCGCCGCTGATGAAGGAGAGATAGCCCGGCACGATCGGCAGCACGCACGGGGAGATGAAGGAGAACAGGCCGGCCAGGAACGCAGCGGCCAGCGAGACGGACGAACTCATCGCGGGAACCTCGGCGGGATGCACATCGTAGGCACCATTATATCGGCCGAAGGCGGCCGGCTGCCCGGCCCGACTGTGATCTACTCTCGTGAGGCACCGCCCGACGCCATGACGAGCGCCCTCCGCCCGACCGGCCGCGCACGCACTCATCTGCTGGCGGCGCTCGCCTGCGGCGCGCTACTCAGCGCTCCCGGCAGCGCGCGCCCGGCCCCGCCGCCGCGCGAGCTCGACGCCTTCATGGCCCGCGCGGCCGCCACCTGGGCGGCGCGCGACGTGGCCGGCTGGACGGCGCTGTGGGAGCTGCCGGGCGCCGAGGAACGCGAGGCCGAGGCAGCCCTGGCGCGCGCCGCGTTCGACGTCGACCAGACCCTGATGGAGGTGCTGCATCCCCCGCGCGAGCTTCCGGGAACGCAGCGCGCGCGCGTCGACGTGCAGGTGTTCAGCGCCCAGGAGCCGCGGGCGCGCGTCGCCTACTGGCGGCTGACGCTGGCGAAGCGGGACGGCCGCTGGGCCGTCGTCGAGCGCCAGGACGGCGGGCAGGTGGACGGCCTCGTGCACTTGTCGCTCTCGCCGACCGCCTGGCGCGCGCGGGGCGTCACGCTGCGCCTCGAGGACTTCGAGCTGCGGATGGAGGACGGGACGCTCTACTCGAGCGCCGACACGCTCGGGCCCACGGTCCTGGTCTTCGTCGGGCGCGGACGCCTGCTGCTGGCGCCGCGCCCGCGTTCGGAGCGCGAACAGCTGCGTCGCTTCTCCGGGCACCCGACGCTCGACACGCCCGTGGGCTGGGCCTTCCTGCGCCTGCACCCGGCCGACTTCCCGCGCGTGCTGGAGACGGCCCGACTCACACCCGAGCCGCATCCGGATGCGCGGCGGGCCGAGGCGGAGCGCGTGTTCCGCGCGCGGGCGGACCGCAGCTTCCTGCTCGACGCCGCGCTGCCACGCTCGCCCTGGTGGCTGCTGCCGGCGGTCGGAGACGCGATCGTGGACTTCCCATACGGCCGGCGGCGTGTGCTGACCTTCGCGGTCTCGAGCGGCGAGTCGGAGGACCTGAACCTGTTCGACCGCGACCGCAAGTTGCAGATCTGCGTCTACCCGTCCGCCAGCCGCTCGCTGCACTACGACGAGGACGACGGGCGAGCGCTCGACGTGCTGGAGCAGGAGCTCGTCGTCCGTTTCGAGCCGGAGCGGGCCGAGCTCGCCGCCGTGCACACGATGCGCGTCCGGCCGCTCTCGGCCTCCTCGACGCTGCGCCTGCGGCTCGACCAGGACCTCAAGGTCTCCTCGGTCGCCACCGGGGACGGCACCAGCCTGCTGTTCTTCCGCGTGCGCGGGCAGGACAGCCTGGTGCTCTCGCTCGGCGCACTGGCCGACCGCGGGGACAAGCCGTTCGAGATCGTGACCCGCTACGCGGGCCGCCACGACCCAGAGCCGGTCGACCAGGAGGTAGTCCAGGCGCTGCCGCAGGTGGCCGACGGCGAGTCGAGCGAGGGGTGGGTCGACGACCCGCCGCTCGTGTACTCGAACCGGACGTCGTGGTACCCGCGCCCGCCGAGCGACGACTTCTGCCCCACGAGCGCCGTGTTCGACACGCCCGAAGGCTGGCTGGCGCTGACCGGAGGGGAACTGCGCGCGCTGCGCACGGAAGGCAAGCGCACGCGGGCAGAGTACCGGCTGGCGCAGCCGGGCAAGTTCGTGACCGCCATCGTGGGCCGCTTCAAGGACGTCGGGATGCGCCAGGAGGGCGAGCAGGCCGTGCGCGGCTTCGCGATGCCCCGCTCGCAGAGCCAGACGCTCGAGCAGATGCAGGCGCTCGAGAACGTCCTGCGCTTCTATTCCGGGCTGTTCGGGCCGTGCCCCTACCCGCAGCTCTCGCTGGCCGTCACCGAGGCGCGCGTGCCGGGGGGCCACAGCCCGCCGGGACTGCTCTACCTCCAGCTGCGCCCGCCGATGCTGCACGGCCGGGGCCTGGCCGACGACCCCGCCAACTTCAGTGACCTCGGGGGTTTCTTCCTCGCCCATGAGGCGGCGCACCAGTGGTGGGGACAGGGCACGGCGCCGGCGAACTACCGCGAGCGCTGGCTGTCCGAGGCGTGGGCGCAGTACGCGGCCGCGCTCTGGGTGCGCCACGACTCGGGTGAGGCGGCCTTCCGCACCATGATGAGCCGGATGGGCCGCTGGGCGGCTCTGTACGACGACGCGGGGCCGATCCACCTCGGCCAGCGCGTCGGGCTGCTCGACGGTGATCCGCGCATCTACCGCTCCGTGGTGTACGACAAGGGAGCCTGGGTCCTGCACATGCTGCGCGGCCTGCTCGGCGACGAGGCCTTCTTCCGCGGCGCGCGCAGCTTCCTCGAGCACCACCGCTTCCAGAAGGCCGGCTCCGAGGACCTGCGGCGCGCGCTCGAGGAGGCCGGGGGGATCGACCTGCGGCCGTACTTCGAGCGCTGGGTCTACGACACGGGGCTGCCGCGACTACGGTGGACGGCCCGCAGCGCGGCTGCGCCGGGCGGCTTCCGCACCACCGTCGACGTGCGCCCCGAGGGCCTGCCCGGACCGGTGCCGCTCGAGATCACGCTCGGGCTCCCGTCGCGGGTCGAGGCCCGCACCGTACGCCTACTGCCCGCGGGCGGCTCATTCGTGCTCGAGAGCACGGAGCGGCCGCGGCGGGTCGGACTCAACGACGACCGCGGCCTGCTCGCGCGCGTGGAACGGGTGGGCGGCCTGCCCGCCCCGCCTCAGCGATAGTTGCTGCGGCGGCCCTCGTCCTCGAGGCTCGCGATGCGGCCCTGAACCTCGGCGAGCTTCTGCTTGTTCTCCTCGAGAAACGCGACCTTGCTCAGGCGGGCGGTGCTGTAGAGGCCGATCGAGTTGTCGTTCAGCTCGACCTGGATCTTGCCGATCAGGTCCTTGTAGAGCTGCTCTTCCTTGTGCGCCTGGTCGAGGCGCCTCTTCCATGCCGCCTGGGCGTCCGCCTGGCGGTCTGCTTCAGCCTTGGCCGCTGCTGCCGCCGCGTCCGGCTTTGGGGCGGCGTCCGGCGCCGCGGGCTGGCCTTCGGCGGCCGGCTGGCCCTCGCGAGGAGCGCCCGGCACGGCGGGGGTCGACGCGCCGGCTGCGCCGGCGTCCTCACCGGTGCTCGGGGGCAGTTCCGGCAGGACGTTGGCCGGCGCCACCGAGGAGCCCAGATCTCCGTCCTTGTAGACCTTGGCGGGCGTCGTGCCCGTCTTTCTCTTCTCCTTCTCCCGGGCCGCGGCACCGCCGAGACCCTGGGCGGACGCGAACGAGGCCAGCGCCAACACGGCGGCTGTGAGCGCCGCGGCTTGGACCACCCGCATCTCCACCTCCTTTGAGCCTGTTGGCGATTATAGGCGGGTCAGCCGAGGACGCGCAGGATCTTCTGCAGATCCAGGGCCCGCCGGTTGGAGGGGTCGAGCGCCAGCGCCCGCTCGACGGCCTCGCGCGCCCGGACGTGTTCGTCCGCCAGGAAGTGGCGCAGCGCGGCCGCGCTCTGGGCCTCGGCCTGGGCGGCTCGGGGGTCGACCGGGGCACGGGGCCGATCGAGCGCAGGTTCGGCAGCCGACTCGGGCCGAACGCCGACCACGGGCTCGGCCCGGGCCGGCGCCACGGAGACCAGGGGGGAGGACGGCTCCTCGGGCCCCAGCTCGTCCAGCAGCTTGCGGGCGGGCGCGTGGCCCGGGTGCAACGCGAGCGCGTTGCGCGCGGCGGCCCGAGCTTCCCAGGCGCGTCCCTCGTCCGCGTGCCGCCGACCGGTCGCCACCATCGCGTCGGCCTCGATTCGGGCCTTCTCCTCGTCGAGGTACACCTGCAGCTGCAGGTAGCGCGGGCTCCAGGGGGCGAGCCGCTCCACCCGCTCGGCGATCTCGGCCGCGAGCGCGAGTTCGCCGTCGGCAGAGTGCGCGAGAGCGCTGCCGACGAGCGCGTCGACCTTGCGCTCCACCAGCACGGACTCGATCTCGGAGACCGCGCACTGAGCGGCAACGTCCTGCGGGTCGAGCGTGAGCAGCTGCTCGCAGACATCGAGCGCGTCGTCGAGCCGCTCCTCGGCGCGGGCGCGCGTGAGCGCGGAGACCAGCCCTTCCCGCTCGGGGAGGAGCCGCTCCGGGGCGCGTGCTGCCGCGCGCAGGCGCGGCGCCGTGTCGCGCACCAGCTGCACGAGGTCGGCGTGGACCTCCTCGAACGACGCGTGGCGCTCCTCGGGCGAGCGGGCGAGGCCGCGGGCCAGGATGCGCTCGAAGCCCGGCGAGAAGGGCGTCGGAGGCAGATCGTGGACCTCGGGCTCGCAGCGCGACAGCGCGCGCATCACGTCGCTGGCCGTCTCGCCCGGGAACGCGCGGCACCGCGCCACCAGCTCGAACACGATCGCCGCCGCCGCGAACACGTCGGCCCGCTGGTCGGGCCGCCGCCCCGCCACCACCTCCGGGGCACGATAGTGGAGCCCGTTATCCGCGGGTCCCGGGCCCTGCCGCTCGAGGGCCTTCAGATGCCAGGAGCCGAAGTCCAGGACCTTGACCTCGCCCGCTGGCGTGACGCGCACGTCCGCGGGCTTCAGGTCGAGGTGCAGAACGCCCTCGCGGTGCGCGTGCGCGAGCCCCTCGCACAGCTGGCGCCAGACATCGAGCACGCTTTCGATTGGCCACGGCGAGCGGCTGCGAGCGACCTGCGCGAGACTCACGCCCTCCACCAGCTCGCTGGCGACCCAGGGCTGGCCGAGGTGCTCGCCGACCGCCAGCACGGCTGCGATGTTGGGGTGGCCGAGGGCGCCGGCGGCCTGGGCGTCGCGCTTCAGCCTCCCGATCGCACCGGTCGCCGCGGGCGCCGCTCCGCCGTACAGCTTCAGGGCGAGCAGACGATCGTGCCCGGCGTCGTAGACCTGGTAGACGACGCCGCTCGCGCCGCGGCCCAAGCTCGCGGCGCAACTCGAACGGTCCAATGGAGTGCGGCGTGTCCACCCTGGCTCCCGGAACACCAATTCTATCGCTCCGGCGGCGGGGCCGGCGGCGGGAGTCGGCGGCGTGCTATCGTGCCCGGCGAGCGTGGTGATCGGCATCGGCCTCGACCTGGTGGAGACCGCGCGTGTCGAGCAGGCCCTCGCACGCTATGGGGACCGCTTCGTCCGCAAGCTCATGGATGACGAGGAGGCGGGCGCTCTGCCTTCGGAGCCGGCAGCGCGGGCGCTGGCGGTCGCCTTCGCGGTGGCCGGCAAGGAGGCGGCCAGCAAGGCGCTCGGGACCGGCTGGAGCCAGGGCGTGCGCTGGCGCGACGTCGTGGTCAGCCCCGGCCCCCCCGCCTCGGCACGGCTGCTGGCGCGCGCCGCCGAGGTGGCGCGCGGCCTCGGCTCGAGCGGCCGTTCGCGCCTGCGGCTGGAGCGGCGCGGCGCGCTGGTGATCGGCGAGTTGTGGCTGCTCTCGTGACGCCGGCACTCGCCCGTCGAAACCAGCTGGTGACGGTGGCGATGGTGTTCGCCGTGTTCACAGGCTTCGCCTTCGTGCTGCCGTTCCTGCCCCTGTACGTAGCCGAGCTCGGGGTCGCCGACCCGAAGGCCGCCGCGCTCTGGGCCGGGGTGCTGATCGGCGTCGCACCGCTGCTCGCCGGCCTGCTCGCGCCGGTCTGGGGCCGGCTGGCAGACCGCCACGGCCACAAGGGCATCGCGGTGATCGCGCTGGTCGCGTACGTCGTGATCCTCGTGCTGTCCGCGGCGGTGACCAGCGTGGGCCAGCTGCTGGCGCTGCGGATCGGCGTCGGGCTGTTCGGCGGGATCGGCCCGCTGGGCCTCGCGATGGCCACCGCCCAAGCCCCCCGCGAGGAGACCGGCCGCGCCGTCGGCATGGTGCAGGCGGCGCAGATCCTGGCCGCCGCGGTCGGGCCGTTCGCCGGCGGCCTGCTGGCCGACACCATCGGCATCCGCCGCACGTTCCTGGCGACGGCCGTGCTGTGCGCCGTCACTCTCGCGCTCGTGTGGACGCTCTACGAGGAGCGCCCGCCTGCGGAACATGCCGAGGCTGCCCGCAGCGCCTCTCTTGGGACGGTCGCCGCCGTCCCGGGCGTCGGCGCGCTGCTGGTCGTGCTGTTCCTGGTGAACTTCATCGGGCGCTCGTTCACGCCGATCCTGCCGCTGCACCTGGCCGCGCTCGGCGTCCCGGCGACCCGACTCGCCTCCGGCACAGGGCTGCTGATCTCCGCCTACTCGATCGCCGCGGCGCTCTCGGCGATGGTGCTCGGCCGGCTCAGCCGCAATCGCTCGCCCCGGTCGCTGCTGCTGCTCACGCTGGTCGGCGGCGCCGCGGCGGTGCTGCCGATGGCGCTCGTGGGGCGCTTCGAGCTGCTGCTCGCGCTCGCCGTGCTGCTCGGCCTGGTGGCCGGCGGCTCGCTGACGCTGTGCTACACGATCGGCGGGCTGATGGTGCCCGGGGCCGTGCGCACGACCGCGTTTGGCTTCTTTTCCGGTGCGGCCCTGTTCGGCGGGGCGCTCTCGCCCTCGGTCGCCGCTCTCGTCGCGCACGTCTCGCTGCGCGGGATCTACTGGCTGGACGCGGCGCTCTACCTGGCGCTCGCGGCGGCGCTCTCGCGCCGCACAGCGCCGGGCTCGCCGGCCGCGCCGGCTTCGGCTAGAGTCGGCCCATGAAGGCCTGCCACCACTGCGAGCGCGACTTGCAGCTGGCCGACAAGGTCCCCAGGACCGACGGCTGCCCGTACTGCCACTCCGACCTGAAGTGCTGCCTCAACTGCCGGCTGCACGACCGTGGCGCCAACAACCAGTGCCGCGAGCCACAGGCCGAGTGGGTCACCGACAAGGACAAGGCGAACTTCTGCGAGTTCTTCGAGTTCCGCGAGCGCTCGCCGCTCGCGAGCCTGGGCGACGCAGGTGCGGACCCGGCCCGCGCGCGCGATGCGTTCGACTCGCTGTTCTCGAAGAAGTCGCGCTAGCCGGAGACGGCCGTGACGGACCGCTTCCGCGTCGGCGAGGGCGAAGAGGCGCGGCTCACGCCGGGCGCGGCCTGCGCCGCCGAGATCTGGAGTCGCGGCTCGCTCCCGCTGCGCGCGCGCGTCGAGTCATCACACCACGCGCGCCCGGGTTTCCCGGGAACGGCGGTCGTGCTGGGCGAGAAGACGTACGAGGTCGTCTCGGAGACCGAGCTGCCCGAGCAGGGCCTCGTCGTCTACCGGCTGCACGAGTGGCCGCCGGGCGAGGTGGTGCGCGACCGGCTGACCTACGGCCAGAGCCTGGTGCGCGCGGCGCAGGCGCAACGCGAGGCGAACCGCGACCGCGAGCGCGCGAGGCCGTTCCGGTTGCTGCTCTACCCCCTGGTCGGCCTGCTGCCGGAGGAGCAGCAGGAGCGCCTCTGCGACCGCCTGGGTCTCTACGCCGTCCACGCCACGCTCGCCTCCGGGCTCTTCGAGAGCGCGCTGGTGCTGCTCGCGCTGACGACCCTGGCGCGGGCCGGCGACCCCGGCCGCTCGATCGCGCTCGTGAGCGCGCTGCCCGGCCTCGTGTTGCTCGCGATCCCCGGGCTCGGCCGCGCGTTCGGCGCCGCGCTCCTGCGCGAGACCGCGGGCTCGCCGCCGGTCGTGCTGGCGCTCGCGGCCCTGCGCGCGCTGAGGGCCCCGTCCGGCCACGTGGACCGTGGCTTGCTGCCGCTCACGCGCGCTTGCTTCTGGGAGCGGCTGTTGCGACCCGACGACGTGCGCGAGCAGGCCGACGGAACGCTCGTCTTCCGCGGGCTGCTGCCGCACCTCGGCTGGGACGTGCCCCGCCGGCTGCTGTTCGCGGGGCACTACTGGGAGGTCGCTGCCTTGCCACCAGCGCTCCACGGCGGCCAGCTGCGGTACGGCTACCGGCTCGCTGCGCTCGGCACCGTGGCAGGCAGGCCGGCGCCCGGCCTGCCGCCCGCGACCGCCTACGTCGACGAGGTCAAGGACGGCGTGCGGCGCGAGTGGGACGGCTGGAACGCCGGCTTCGCGTGGTTGACGTCGCTTTTCGCCGCGGACGTGCAGGAGCGGGCCTTCGCGCACCGCCGCGGGCCGGCGGGCGCGCGCCGCGCGACACTGGCCAGCGCGGGCGCCTGTGGCGCGCTGGGCCTGTACCTGTTGAGCTTCCTGCCCGGCCCCCCGGGCGACCCGCTCGCGCCGGCGGCAGCGTTCCTGGGCGCGGGCCTGCTCCTCGATGCCGCGCGGCGCTGGGGCGCCGCGCGCGCGGGCCGCTACGCCCCGAGCCTGTTCCGCTTCCTGCTGCCCTCGCACCTGCTGCGGCCCGAGCGGCTCGCGTACCAGGCGCACCGCGACGCCGAGCGCGAGGCGCTCGCGCTCGTCCGTCGCTGAACGCCCCCGGCGAGAACGGGCTAGCGCTGCTCCCCGGAACCTCGCACCCCGAGGCCCCGGGCCGCCGGCGCGCTGAACGCCTCATCTGAGCCGCGCCGCCAGCTCGCGGGCGGCGGCGTGTGACGGGTTCCGCGCGAGCAGGCGATCGAGCATCCGCAGGGCCTCCTCTCGCCGGTTGGCGGCCAGGTAGACCTTGGCCAGTGTGAGATAGGCGTTCTCGTACGCCGGGTTCCTCTCGACGAACGTCTGCAGCATGCCGATGGCCTGGTCGAACTGGCCGCGGGCGACCAGGATCAGGGCCACGTTGTCCACGGCCTCTCCGTAGCCGGGCCGCGTCTTCAGAGCCTGGCTGAAGTAGCGATAGGCGCCGTCCAGATCGCCCTGGCGGCCCAGGATGAGGCCGAGGTTGTTGAGCGCCTCCGGGAAGTCGGGCTGCAGCTTGAGCGCGCGCTCGTACAGCTCGCGCGCCTCGGCCTCGCCGCCGGTGAGCAGGAGGGCGTAGCCGAGGTTGTTCAGGGCGTCGGGGTAATCAGGGGTAGCGGCGAGCGCCGTCCGGAAGCGGACGATGGCCGACCTCACGTCGCCGGACTCCGCGAGCAGGGTGCCCAGGTCGTTGCTGGCCTCGGCCAGGTCGGGCTGCACCGCCAGCGCGCGCTCGTAGGCGTCGCGCGCCTTGTCCCGCTGACCCGTCCGCACCAGCAGGCCTCCGAGGCGATAGAGGATCGAGGCGTTCGGGCTCCCCTGCGCCGCCTGCTCGAAGGCGACGATGGCCTGCTTGTCCAGCCCCTGGTCGAGCAGCTCGCGGCCGTAGGGAACGTAGTTGCGGTTCGGGGGCGGAGAATCGAAGGCGCCGCCGAAGGGCAGGGCACGCGCGAGCCGTTCGCCGGGAGAGGCCTCGATCGCCGCGGCATCACGGACGATTGCTGGGACCGCCAGCTCCTCCCGGTACACCTTCACCACCCTGCCCTTTGCATCGAGCAGGAAGACCGTCGGCAGCGTGATTGGCTGCCGAGTCAGGAAGAGGTGCCGAGTGAGGAAGGCGAAGCCGAGGGCAGCTTCCTCGCTGGCGCGCACGACCGGCACGGTGCTGGCCGCCCGCGCGGCCGCCCGGACCTTCGGCTCCTCGGCGGGAGGGTCGAGCGAGATCGCCAGCGACCCCACGCCAGCCCCGGCGAGGGCGGACGCGCCACGGGCGAGCTCCCGGAGCGCCGCCTGGGAAGCGGGCGCCTGAGCCGACCAGAAAAGCAGCACCGCCGGCCGCCCGAGCAGGGCGGCGAGCGAGCGCTCGTGTCCCTCGAGGTCCTGCATCGGGACATCGGGCACCGCGAACGGCTCGAAGAGCCAGCTTTCCCGTGGCGCGGGCTGCCGCGGGACGGACACGTCCGCCGACAGCGGCGGCGCGGAGGCGTAGGGCTCGACGACCGGCGCTCCGCCTTCCTCGATCCGGACCCGATGAGCCAGCGGCACCCCCGTGAACTCCTGCCGCCGGCCGCTCGGCCACTCGACCGTCAGCCGGTTCACCTGCCTGCTCGCGCCCAGCCCGAACAGCAGCTCCCTGGAGTGCTGCGAGAGGAAGCCCGAGTTGGCGTTCACCACCTTGGTCCGCCGCAGTTGGTCGGTCTCCACGGTGACGCGCGCGCCGACCGCGTCGCGGCTGCTCACCAGGCGCCCGGCCGCGGACTCGAACGGCCGGTCGGGGGCACCCAGCAGGCGCACGGAGAGCGTCGCCCCACGAGGCCCGTAGTCGTTACGGAAGAGCCGCAACTGGGGTGTCGAGCGGGGGGAGAAGTAGAGGATGTCCGGGTCGCCGTCGTGGTCGAAATCGAGGACGGAGAAGGTCCGCCCGTCCACGTCGCGATCGAGGCCGAGCGCGCCAGAGATGTCGTCGAACCCGCCCCGGCCGTCGTTGCGCAGGAACACGTCGCGTTGGTGCCCGGCGACCGAGCGGTCGGCCATCAGCCAGTTGAGCCCGCGCCAGGCGTCGTCGTACGGGGTGCCGGCCGCCTGGGTGAGCGGCGAGCGTGCCACGACGCCGCCCCAGAACAGCTCGTCGAGGTCGAGGTCGCTCCCTTCGCGGGTGACCATGCCGTTCACGCAGAAGATGTCTTCCCAGCCGTCGCTGTCGAAGTCGAGGGCACCCGAGGACCACGTCCAGCGGCCCATCTCGGCGCGCGCCGGCACGGAGACGTCCTCGAACGTGCCGTCGCCGCGGTTGCGGAAGAGGGAGTTTCCCCGCGCATGGTGATGGTAGAGCGCCCGCACGCGGTCCGGCGCCTTGGGCATGAAGTCCGGGCTGCCCGTCAGCCGCAAGCCGGCGTCGCTCCACATCTGCCCGCCGTAGATGTCCTGCCGGCCGTCGCCGTCGAAGTCGAACCAGAAGACGCTCATGCCGGCGGCGTAGTCTTCGATGCCGGCCTTGGCCGAGACGTCCTCGAAGTGCACCTTCCCGTCCCGCAGGCCCAGGTTGTGGTATAGGTTCTTGCGCCCGAAGTCGTTGGTGACGACCAGGTCGGGCCAGCCGTCCCCGTCGTAATCGCCCCACGCCGCCGAGAAGCTGAAGCGGTCGTTGCCCGCGTTCAGGCCCACCTCGTCGGTCACGTCCACGAACCGCCCGTGGCCGTCGTTGCGGAAGAAGATGTTGGGCGGCCCGTTGAGCGCGTCGTAATACGGCGTGGGCGTGCCCGCCTTCTTGTCGGCGGCGCCGTAGGTGTAGGAGTAGACGCACAGGTACAGGTCGAGGAACCCGTCGCGGTCGTAGTCGCCGATCGCCAACCCCATCGCCGCACCCTGCAGGGGGTGCGCGAAGCGGAAGGCGTCGGGGTCCTTGATGAAGTGGCCGCTCCCGTCGTTGCGGTAGAGGGCCGGGCCGCTGCTGGGCAGCAGGATGAGATCCTGGTCGCCGTCGTTGTCGACGTCGGCGAAGAGCGCATGCTGCGTGTCCTCCAGGGTGCCGACCCCGGAACGCTCCGTGATGTCCTCGAAGGTGCCGTCACCGCGGGCCCGATAGAGGCGATTCGGAAGACCGTGGGGCTGGCAGACGTACACGTCCTCCAGCCCGTCCCCGTCGACGTCGGCGACGGCGACGGCGTGGTGGCCGTTCGAATCGCGGGCGAGCGCCGAGTCGAGCGTCTTCCCCCAGTCGTCGAGCGTGACGCTGAGCTGCCGGCGGAACGAGTCGATGGCGCCGAAGGCGGCCGTCGTCACCTCGGTGAAGATGGGTACCGAGGCGCTGCTGCGGGTGTCGCGCAGCGCCGTCCATTCGACGACCTGCCAGCCGGAGGGTCTCTTCTGCCAGCGCACCCGCCACAGGCCGACGCGCTGGACGCGGTAGGCCGCGCGGCCCGGACCGACGAAGTCGTAGCGCACCTCGGCGGTGGCCGCCTCCTTCCCTGGATCAACCTTGAGGTCGGTGACCAGGAGCTCGGCGGTGGTGAGCTGGCGGAAGTCCTGCAGCAGCGCCGCCAGCTCCGGCGCGAATTTCCGGGCGTCGAGGGCCGTCTCCGTCGCCATCAGCCGCCCCTGAACGACCTGGAGCGCCGACGTGCGGGCGACGGCCTCTTCCGCCTGCGGCCGCAGGCGGGCGCCGTGGAAGCCGGCGTCGAGCAGGCCGGAAACGGCACGGGCTGGGTCGTCCCCGTGTTTGAGCCGGGCGCTCAGCTCCTCCAGCCGCGCGATCAGCTCCCCGGCGACGCGCTCGTCCGGCAGGAAATCGATGGAGCGCGCGGCCTCGCGCAGGTAGGACTGCAGCGTGTCGGAGAGCGCGACCGTGGCCCTGTAGACGTACGGCTGTCCGGGCGACCGCGGCGGCTCGACGCGCCCTCGCGGCGGAGTCGCGTCCCCCATCGCCTGCCCCGCCACGGTCGCCAGCAGCGCGAACCCCGCCAGCAGCGCGCGGCCAGCGCCGCCGCCCGCGCCCGCCCTACTGCATGACATGGTGCGCATCGTCCAAGTCCAGGGTGACGTAGCAATCGGGCGCGATGCCGGTCCAGCGCCAGCTGGCCTGGCCGAGGCTCACGTCGACGGTGACCGGTGCGGTCGATCGGCCGAGGCCGAACAGGGGACGCAGATCGTTCTGCGACAGGTAGCCGCCCCCCGAGCGAACCTCGCGGACCTGCCGGCGGCCGTCGGCGGTGACCGTGACCCGCGCCCCGATCGCGAAGCGGTTGCCGCTCGGCTTGCGCAGGTTGACCCCCAGCCAGTGGTTGCCGGTCCGCTGCGTGTTCTCCAGCAGCGTGGGCGGCTCGTCCATCGCGCTCACCACCAGGTCGGGATCGCCGTCGTTGTCGAGGTCGCCGACCGCGACCGCGCGGTTGCACTTGAGGACCGCCAGCCCGCGGCCGGCGCTCGCGGAGACGTCGCGGAACCTGCCGTTCTCGTTCTCGAAGATCTGGTTCTTCTGCGCGTAGCTCTCGTGCAGCTCGGGGTACTGGTCGACCTGCGGGAACAGGTGCCCGTTGGCAAAGAACAGGTCGAGGTCGCCGTCGAGATCGGCGTCGAGGAACGCCAGCCCCCAGCTCATGGGCTCGAAGGTGGTCGCCGCCAGCCCAGCACTCTGCG
>Ga0302299_10000244_pt1 | contig 27165 bp, 15 predicted proteins | sample III_Fen_N3_4_FD_198795 | JGI IMG/M metagenome (GOLD analysis project Ga0302299, IMG submission 198795) | Peat permafrost microbial communities from Stordalen Mire near Abisko, Sweden - III_Fen_N3_4 | ecosystem: Environmental > Terrestrial > Soil > Wetlands > Permafrost | place: Sweden: Abisko...
CCATGTCGTTGCCGTGCGCCGGCATCGCCCCCTGCGAGCGGCGCTGTTCGCGGCGGCGGTGGTGGTGGTCGCCGGGGCCCCGCGGCGGGCGGCGGCGGACCTGACGGCCGACAAGGTCGACTTCATGGCCTATGGCCGGATCGGCATTGGCTGGACCGGCAGCGGTCAGGTCGTGGCCGGCAAGTACATGAACCTGGGCGACCACAAGGCGATCGGCGGGCGCCTCGAGGAGGGCGACTATCTGCAGCCCGGGCTGCGCTACCACATCAAGAAGGCGGCGAATCCTGATGATACGAGCGTCGACTTCGTGTCCGACTTCGAGATGTTCTCGCTGAACGGCGCGCTGGTCTCGGACCTCTCGAACGGCGATATCAATGATATCCGGATCGAGCCGCTGCAGGCCTATATCGAGGCCAAGAACGTGCTGACCAAGGATCTCACGGTCTGGATGGGTTCGAACCTCTACCGCAAGAACGATATCCACATCTGTGATTACTTCTATTTCAACAGCTTGCCAGGGCAGGGCGTGGGCGCGCTGTACCATGGGCTCGACGTCGCGATCCTGACCCAGACCGGGGCCTCGAAGTTCTTCGCGACCGACCTCAACGCGGGCCTGCCAGCGCCGGCGGCGCCCGCCATCGTCCAGCGCGAGCGCACGATGTTCATCGGGCAGTACTCGTATCCGCTCGGGATCGGCACGAGCTACGTGCAGGGGCTGGGCGAGTTCCACGTCGTGCCGCGCTCCGGCGACGCGAAGCACACGTCGGTCGCCAACGTGAACCCGCCCGACTACGGCCTGGTGGGCGGCGTGAAGCTCCACATGGATCTGGGCAGCGGCGACTTCACCGATGCCTCGGTCCGCTATGGCAACCGGATCGCCAATGGCGCGGAGAGCGGCGGCTCGACCTACAACACGTTCGGCGAGCCCGGGCTCGATGGCAAGTACACCGGGGCCTACGGCGTCGAGGTCGTCGAGCACTTCATGTGGAACGTCGGCGACATCGTCTCGATCAACGGGTACGGCACGCTGCACTACAGCCGCGGCGGCACCGGGTACGCGCCGGCGGCCGCCGATCCGGGGAACCCGACCGGCGAGGTCTCCGTCCCCGTGCACAACACCCGGTTCGACTACGCGGTCGGGGCGCGCCCGACGTTCTATCTGTCCGATCAGCTCCACGTGATCACCGAGGCGACCTTCCAGACCCGCAAGGACCAGGGCCTGCCGACCGGCACCGCGGTGAAGCTCTCGATCGCGCCGACGATCGTGCCGACCGGCGAGCGCAGCGCGTGGGCGCGGCCCGAGATGCGCTTCATCTATACGGCCGGCATCTACAACGACGCGGCGATCGATCAGCGGATGTCGCCGTATCTCCAGACCATGGGCCCGACGCGCGTCGCGCACTTCGTGGGCGCGCGCTCGGAGTGGTGGTTCTAGAGGTAGCCGGCCTGGTGTGCGGGTATGCCGTACACGCAGACCCGGTGAGCCGTCCGGGCCTCCGTGCGCTTCGCACGCGCGGCCAAGCGTCCCGGATCGCCAGGATTGCCAGGATTGCACGTATTGGGTGAGGGGGCGACCGCGGCGCACCTACAGCAAGCCCAGGGGCGGCCGAGTGGATGGGTGTGCCCTTGCCCATGAGTGACGTGCTGCTCTCGCTCGACGACGTGGACCTCGCGTCGAACGCAGCGGCCGGACACCGCCGCGCCGCGCCGCTGGAGCCGGGCGCCTCGCCTGCGCCTGGCACGCTGGGCGCGCTGCACGATCGCAGCATCCTGCTGGTCGACGATGACCCGATCGCGCTCAAGCTCGTGCGACAGATCCTGGGCTCCTACGCCCACGTGCGGTTCGCGACCAGCGGCGCCGATGCGCTGCGCGTGGCGCGGATGAGCCCGCCGGATCTGATCCTGCTCGACGGTGAGATGCCCGGGCAGAATGGCTTCGAGGTCTGCAAGTTGCTCAAGGCGGACCCGGCGCTCCGCGAGATCCCCGTCATCTTCGTGACCGCGCACGACGACGTCGAGTTCGAGAACCTGGCGCTCACGCTCGGCGCCGCGGACTTCATCTCCAAGCCGGTCAGCCCCGCCAAGGTCCGGCTTCGCGTGACGCTGCATCTCCAGCTCCGGCAGCAGATCGAGGCCCTGCGTGACCTCGCCAACACCGACGCCGCGACCTCGCTCGCCAACCGCCGCCGGTTCGATGAGGCGCTCGTCGTGGAGTGGAGCCGGGCGAGCCGGATCGGCTTGCCGGTGTCGCTGCTGCTGATCGACATCGACTTCTTCAAGGCGTTCAATGACGAGTACGGCCACCCTGCGGGCGACCGGTGCTTGCGGAGCGTCGCGCAGGTGATCCGCGGCGCGGCGGGCCGGCCGCAGGATGTCGCCTGCCGGTTCGGTGGTGAAGAGTTCGCGGTGATCCTGCCGCACACGCCCGCGGCCGGCGCGCTGCGCGTGGCGAGCGTGATTCGCGAGCAGCTGGCCGGCGCCGCGATCCCGCACCGCGGATCGCGCGTCGCAGATCACGTCACCGTGAGCATCGGTGTGGCGTGCTCGGCGCACGGCGGTCCAGGTGCAGGCGACCCCGCAGCGGCGCGGCGACAGCCCGCCGGCGGGGAGATCGTCCTGCTCGATCTGGCCGACCGCGCGCTCTACGCCGCCAAGCACGGCGGCCGCGACCGCGCGGAGCTGGCCGCGGAGCCGGCATGAGCCCGCCGATCGACCCCGGCACGCGTCACGCGGACGCAGCGCTGCGCGCCAGCGAGCAACGGTTTCGTGATCTCGTCGAGGCGATCCCGCAGCTGATCTGGACCTGCACCGCGGATGGCGCTTGTGACTACCTGAGCCCGCAGTGGAGGGCGTACACCGGGCTGCCGGAGGCCGGCCAGCTCGGGTATGGCTGGCTGGACCAGATCCATCCCGCCGATCGCGAAGACGCCCACGCCCGGTGGGCCGTGGCGGCGGCGACCGGCGGCGTGTTCGACATGCAGATGCGGATCCGCCGCGGCGATGGCGCGTATCGCTGGTTCCAGACCCGCGGGACGCCGGTCCGCGACGACGCGGGCGGGATCGCGAAGTGGTTCGGCAGCAACACCGACATCCAGGAGCTGCGCGACGCGCAGGCGGCGATGGTCCGCCTCACCGGTGACCTCGAAGCCCGCGCGCTGGCCCCTACCGACGACCTTCGCGCCGCCAGCACCGAGCACGTGTCGGTCGCGCGGCAGCTCAAGGTCGCGCAGCGCATCGCCGAGGTCGGCAGCTGGGAGTTCGATCTCGCGAGCCAGCAGGTGTCGTGGTCCGAGCAACTCTACCGGATCGTCGGCCTCGATCCGCGGTCCCCGGTGCTCGACTTCCGCGCCCAGGAGGCGATCTACGCGCCGGCGTCATGGCAGCTGCTCTCGGATGCCGTGCAGCGCGCGATCGCGGGGGCCGGGGCCTACGAGCTGACGCTCGAGCTGGTGCGCTCCGACGGCGACCGGCGCACCGTGATCGCGCGCGGCGAGGCCGTGCTGGGTGCGACCGGCGCGATCGAGAAGCTCGTCGGGACGTTGCAGGACGTGACCGAGCTGGCGCGGGCGCGCAGCGCGCTGGTCGCGCTGGCCGAGCGCACGCAGATCGCCACCGCGGTGGCCCGGGTCGGCATCTGGGAGTGGAGCCTCGCCGACAACGTCCTGGTCTGGGACGACATGATGCGCCGGCTCTACGACGTCCGCCCGGGCGAGTTCGCCGGCGCCTACGAGGCCTGGCGATCGCGCATCCACCCCGAGGATCTCGTCGCCGCCGAGTCCGAGCTGCGCGACGCGATCGCGGGCACGCGGGACTTCCAGACCGAGTTTCGCGTCGTGTGGAGAACCGGCGAGGTGCGGCACCTGCGCCCGGCGGCGGCGGTGCAACGCGATCCGGATACCGGGCAACCGATCCGCGTGATCGGCGTCAACTGGGACATCACGGAGCAGCGGCTCGCCGAGACCGCGCTGCGCCGCAACGAGGCGCTGCAGCGCGGCATCCTCGCGCACGCGGGATCTTCGATCATCGCGACCGACCGCGATGGCACGATCACGCTGTTCAACCGCGCCGCGGAGGAGCTGCTCGGCTACGCGGCCGAGGAGGTGATCGGGAGCGCCACGCCGATCGCGATTCACGCGCCCGACCAGATCGAGGCGCGGCGGGCGGCGCTCGAGCGCGACCTCGGGGTCCGCCTCGAGTCGGCGCGCGAGGTCGTGCTGTACACGGCGCGCCAGGGCAAGCCCGAGACCCATGAGTGGGCCTACCTGCGCAAGGACGGCTCGCGGGTCCCCGTGCTGCTCACGGTCAGCGCGCTGCGCGACGACGCGGGTGCGATCTCCGGGTACCTCGGGATCGCGCTGGATCTGACGCTGCGCAAGCAGGAGGAAGCGGCGCTCGTGGAGCTGAACCGCTTGCTCGCCGAGCGCTCCGCGCAGGCGGAGTCCGCGAGCCACGCCAAGACCATGTTCCTCGCGAACATGAGCCACGAGATCCGGACCCCGATGAACGCGATCACCGGCGTGAGCTACCTCCTGAACCGCGCCGAGCTGTCGCACGAGCAGCGCGATCTCGTGGGTACGCTCAACAGCGCGACCAAGACCCTGCTCGGGATGATCAACGACGTGCTCGATCTGTCGAAGATCGAAGCGCAGCAGCTCACGCTCGATGAGGGCCCGTTCGAGCTGTCCCAGCTGCTGGGCGATCTGGGCGTGATGATGGTCGCGCTGGCCTCCGAGAAACAGCTCGAGCTCGTGTTCGACACCGACGAGGTCGCCCCCGAGCGGCTGATCGGCGACTCGATGCGGCTCACCCAGATCCTGACCAACCTCGTCGGCAACGCGATCAAGTTCACCGCGACGGGCGTGGTGCGGCTCGCGATCCGCGTCGTGGCCGGCGACGGCGCGCGCACCTGGCTGCGGTTCGAGGTGCGGGACACAGGTCCCGGGATCGACGACGATCTGCGGGCCCGCCTGTTCACGCCGTTCACCCAGGCCGATCACCCCGGGGCGCGCCGCACCGGCGGCACCGGCCTGGGGCTGGCGATCGTCCGCCAGCTCGCGACGCTGATGGGGGGCGAGGTCGGCGTCGAGAGCACCCCGGGCGTGGGGAGCGAGTTCTGGTGCCGGCTGCCGTTCGGGCGGGCCGCGCGCGAACGCCGTGAGTCGTGGCCAGACCGTCTCAAGCTGCTGATCGTCGAGCCCCACGACCTGCAACGCGCCGCGGTCGTGTCGTCGGCGAGGCGCTACGGCTGGCAGACGGTGGACGCCGCGTCGAGCGCCCAGGTGCTCGCCCAGGTCGTCGCGCACGATCGCGACGGCGCGCCGTTCGACGCGGTCCTGCTCGACGGAAGCCCCACGGGATCGAGCGCGCTCGCGGTCCTGCGTTCCGTCCGCGCGGCGACCGAGCTCGCGCGGCAGCCCGCGATCCTCCTCATGGCGGCGCGCGATCTGGCGGCCGTGCGATCCCACGAGCTGGGCCGCAGCGCGGACGCCGTGCTCGGCAAGCCGATCACGGGATCGGCGCTGTTCGACGCGGTGACCCGGGCCGTCAGCGCGCGCGCCGCGCCGCGGCTCGGGCCGGTCGACCCCATCGCCACGACCGCCGGCCGGAAGCGGCTGACCGGGACGCGGTTGCTGGTGGTCGACGACAGCAAGCTGAACCAGATCGTGGTGTGCCGGATCATGGAGCGCGAAGGCGCGCGGGTCGAGACCGCCGATGACGGCCGCGATGCCGTCGCGCGTGTCCAGGCCGACCCGGGCGGCTACGACGCCGTGCTGATGGACGTCCAGATGCCCGAGCTCGACGGCATCGAGGCGACCCGCCGGATCCGACGGATCACCGGATGCGCGAGCCTGCCGATCATCGCGGTGACCGCCGGCGCCCTGCCGGCCGAGCGCGAGCTCGTGCTCGACGCCGGCGTCAACGATGTCATCTCCAAGCCGTTCGATCCGGAGGTGGTGGTCGCGAGCCTTCGCAAGCACGTCAAGCGGGTTCGCGGTCGCAGCGTCCCGATCATGGTGCCGCGACCGTCGCGGCCCGCGTGGCCGGCCATCGACGGCATCGACGTGCCCGGCACCGAGGCTCGGCTCGGCGGTGACCTCGCGACGTTCGGCTCGCTGCTCCGCCTGTTCACCGTCGATCTGGCCGACGCCGAGCGCGCGCTCTCGCCCGCGCCGACCGCCGCGGACCGAGCCGGGCTCGCGAGTCGGTTACACACGCTCCGCGGCACCGCGGGCAACCTCGGCGCGCTCGATCTGAACGCCGCCGCGACCCAGACCGAGCGCTGGCTGCGCGCGGATCAGCTGGCGCTCGCCGGCGAAGGCCTGCGCGGCGTGTGCGAGCAGATCGCGCGGCTGCGACGCTCGATCGGTGAGTACCTGGCGCGCTCGGCTGCGAGCCCCCCGCGCACGCCGAGCGCGGCCTCGACCGAGGCCATTGATCCTGCTCTCGATCCCACCCTCGATCCCGCCCTCGATCCCGGCGCGCTCGCCGCGTTCCTGCAGCGCCTGCAGGACCGCGATCTGGACGCAGCGAGCTCGCCGTTCGTGCGATCGCCCGCGCTCGCGGGGGCGCTCGGCGACCGCGACCACGCGCGGATGTGCAGCTTGCTCGATCGCCTCGACTTCGAGGCGGCCCTCCAGATCGTGGGCAGGCTGACGCGGCCCGGCGAGTCCGGCGACGCGCCGGCCTGAGGCCAGGGCGACCTCAGCTGCCGTACCACTGCTCGTCGCCGGCGACCCACGTGGCGAGCACGCTGAAGTCGGGGGCGAGCAGGGCGAGGTCGGCGCGATACCCCGGCGCCGCGCGGCCGAGCTGGTCGTCGAGCCGCAGGTAGGCCGCCGGGTAGAGCGAGGCCATCCGCAGGCTGTCCTCGAGCGGCAGCGCGAGCAGCTGGACGCAGTTGCGGACCGAGCTCGCCATGTCGATGTCGGCGCCCGCGAGGACGCCGTCCTCGGTGACGAGCCGGCCGTGGTCGCGCGAGATCTTGCGGTCGAACAGCGTGAACGACACAGCGTCGGTGCCGCTCGGCGGCATCGCGTCGGTCACCAGCACGACCTTGCCCGGCCGCTTGATCTGGACGATCAGCTGGAGCAGCGCCGGGTGGACGTGGACGCCATCGGCGATGATGCAGCACCACGCGTCCGGATCGGCGAGCGCGGCGGCGACCGGACCGGGCTGGCGGCCCTGGATCGGCGGCATCGCGTTGCACAGGTGGGTGAAGCCGCGCACGCCGGCCGCCAGCGCCTCGCGGACGCGCTCGAGGGTCGCGGCGGTGTGGCCCGCCGCCAGGAGGATGCCGGCCGCGGCGAGCCGCGCGAGGTCGCGATCGCCGACGCACTCCGGCGCGAGCGTCATCAGGATCCGGCCCGGATCGCCGAGCCGGCCGCGCGCCAGCTCGAGCAGGAGCTCGATGTCCGACGCGGCCGGCCGCCGCATCCAGCGCGGCAGGTGGACCCCCGGGCGCTCGGTGCTGAGGAACGGCCCCTCGAGGTGGATGCCGAGCACGCCGCCCCCGGGCCGCGCGATCGCCGCGAGCGCCGCGCTGCAAGCGGCTTGCATCTTGGCCGGATCATCGGTCATGAGGGTCGGCAGGATGCCGGTCGCGCCGGTGCGCCGCGCGGCGGCGGCGATCGCGAGCGCGGCGTCGGGGGTCGGGGTGTCGTTGAACAGCACGCCGCCCGCGCCGTTGACCTGGACGTCGACGAACCCGGGGACGAGCAGGCTGTCGGGCGGGACGTGCCGGGTGCGGACATCGGCCGGCGCATCAGCCGCCGGCATCACCGCGGCGATCGTTCCGCCGTCGATCAGCACGGCGTGTCCGTCGAGGATGCGATCGCCGGTGAACACGCGGCCGCCGGTCACGAGGCGCTTCATCACACGGTCTCCGTCACCTTGCGCAGGTGCGCCGGTGCGTCGGGGTCGAGGTGCCGGGCGTGCGCGAGCCGCGCGACCGCCATGTAGAAGCTCTGGACCTGGCACAGCGGCGCGATCGCCGATGGCACGCCGGGCAAGGTCGGCAGGAGCTCGGCGCCGGGCACCGCCAGCGTGGTGCACACGCGCGCGCCGAGCTCGACCAGCCGCGCGACCGTGCTGCGCGTGGTGGCGGCGGAGTCGTCGTCCTGGCCGACGGCGAGCACCGGGAAGCCGCGATCGACCAGCGCGAGCGGACCGTGCAGGACCTCGGCGGTGCTGAACGCCTCGGCGTGGAGCCGGCAGGTCTCCTTCAGCTTGAGCGCGATCTCGAGCGCGGCGCCCAGGCCCGTGCCGCGGCCGAGCGCGTACAGGCTGGTCGCGCTGGCCAGCGGCGCGAGCTGCGGCCACCAGTCGAGCCGGCTCGCCGCGGCGAGCGCCTCGGGCAGCGCCTCGACCGCGGCTGCGAGCGGTGGGCTCGCGCGCCAGTGCGCCACGAGCTGGAGGAACGCCAGGCCCGACAGGAGGAACGATTTGGTCGCCGCCACGCTGGTCTCGGGCCCGGCGCACAGCGGCAGCGCGACGTGGCACGCCTTTGCCAGCGGCGCCCGCTCGTCATTGATGAAGCCGACGACCAGCGCGCCGCTGGCCCGCGCGGTCTCGGTGAGCCGCAGCAGGTCCGGGCTCTTGCCCGACTGCGAGACGGTGACGAACAGGCAATCCGCGAGGTCGAGCGGGGCGCCAAGGCCGGTCGCGTAGACCGAGGCGATGCTCGGGCCGACCGAGGCCACGGCGCGGCCGAGCTCGGTCTCGATCAGGTACTTGCCGTAGCTGGCGGCGTGGTCGGAGCTGCCGCGCGCGCACGTCACGACGAACCGCGGTGGCTGGCGGCGCAGCCGCTCGCCGAGCTCGGCGAAGCCGCCGGCGCACCGGGCGATCTGATCGCGGGCCGCGGCCGCGGCCTGGGACGCCTCCCGCGCGAGGGCGGATTGCCCGGCGGCGGTCATCGCTGGCCGTCCTGCAGCCGGCCGGCGAGGCTGAGCTCGACGATGAAGTCGTAGGCGTCGCCGCGGTACTGCGAGCGCACGAACTCGAGCGGGGTGCCATCCTCGAGCATCGTGCGGCGCTCGACGTACAGCGCCGCCGCGCCCTCGGAGACCCCGAGCTGCGCCGCTTGCTCGGCGGTCACGCGCACCGCGGTGAGCCGCTGCAGCGCCCGGAACGGCGCGTAGCCGCGGGCGCGCAGCGCGTCGTACAGCGAGCCCTCGACGCTCTGGGGATCGGGCAAGAACACGGTCGGGATCGCCGCGAGCTCGATCGCCATCGGCGAGCCGTTGGCGGTGCGCAGCCGCTGCATCCGGCTCACCGTCGCGCCGGGGGACAGCCCGAGCGCCAGCGCCTCCTCGGGGGTCGCGACCGAGATCATCTTGTGGAGCCAGAGCGAGCCGGCGGACAGGCCGCGCGACGCCATGTCCTCGGAGAAGCTGGTCAGGGTCGACAGCCGCTGCTCGACGTGCGGCGCCCGGTTGACGAACGTGCCCGCGCCCTGGATCTGCTCGAGCAGGCCCTCCTCCGACAGCTCGCGCAGCGCCTTGCGCACCGTCACCCGCGAGACCTCGAACCGCTCGGCGAGCTCGCGCTCACTGGGGAGCGCGTCGCGGTGACCGAGCTTGCCGCCGATGATGAGGCCCCGCACGTAACGCGCGAGCTGCAGATACAGCGGCAGCGGTAGACTCGCGGACAGCGCTTCCTTGTCGAACCGAGCCACATCGCTCACGCCCATGATGCCCAGCTCTCTGTTCCTGGAGACACGCGCGGATGATACCAATAAATAACCAGTGGGGCAAGGGGCCGGGCGGCTGCAGCGCGTGGCGGCGGGGATCCGGCGCCTCCGCACATCCGCTTCAGCTGCCCGCAGGTCGCCAAGCGTTCGAATTTGACGCGGCGGCGACAGGTCTCTCATTTTTTGCTTGAAGTCATATTCTAGATTGGTATTCTCGTTAGGTCCAATATGATACCAGTGGGTAGCCCCGGAGGCGATGACCGACCTCAAGGTACCGAGGACTCCTCCCGGCGGTTCCGCGGACTGGATACCTGGCCGACCGGCGAGATCCTCCAGGCATTGTGGCACGGGCAGTCGCACGCGATCGCGGCGTGTCTGTCGGCGCTGCCCGCGCTGCAGCCGGCGGTCGAGGCCGCCGTCGAGCGGCTCGCCGGGTCGACCGGCCGGCTGGTCTACGCCGGGGCGGGATCGGCCGGGATGATCGCCGCGCTCGACGCGCTCGAGCTCGGCGGCACCTTCAACTGGCCGGAGGACCGCACGGTCATCTTCGTGGCTGGCGGGTTCCAGATCCAGCGCGGTCCCGACGGCGCGGCCGAAGATGACGCGGCCGGCGCCCGCGCCGCGGCGCGCGACGCCCGGCTCGGGCCGACCGACGTGGTCGTCGGGATCTCGGCCAGCGGATCGAGCGCCTACACCGTCGCGATCGTCGAGGAGGCGCGGGCGCGCGGCGCGATGACGGTCGCCGTGGCCGGGCGGTCCGACGCGCCGCTGGTGCGCGCGGCCGATCATGCGATCGTGGTCGCCACCGGCGCCGAGGTGATCGCGGGGTCGACGCGGCTCGCCGCCGGCACCGCCCAGAAGCTGGTGCTGAACTTGTTCTCGACCGTGGTGATGGTGCGGCTCGGCACGGTGTATGACAATCTGATGATCGACCTCCGGCCGGCCAACGCCAAGCTCCGCCAGCGCCAGACCGCGATCGTCGCTTCGATCGCCGAGGTCGACGCCGCGGCCGCGGCCGACGCGCTGGCGCGCCACGGCGACGTCAAGCGCGCCGTGCTCGGGCTGGCCGGCGTCGCGGCCGCCGAGATCGACGGCGTGCTGGCGAGCGCAGGCGGCAACCTGCGCTCGGCGCTCGAGCGCGCGCGGCCGCGGAGCAAGCCATGACGACGGTCGTCCTGGCCGCGCCGCTGTCGGGCTGGGCGTGCCGGCTCGACGAGGTTCCGGATCCGGCGTTCGCGCAGGGCATGGTCGGCGATGGCGTCGCGATCGATCCGGTCTCGAACGAGCTGTGCGCGCCGTGCGATGGCGTCGTGGTCTCGGTCCACCGCGCGCGCCACGCGTGCACGATGCGCACCGACGCAGGCGTCGAGCTGCTGCTCCACATCGGCGTCGATACCGTCGCGCTGCGCGGCGCGGGGTTCGAGGCGCTGGTCACCGATGGCCAGCGCGTGACGACCGGCCATCCGCTGATCCGGTTCGACCTCGAGGCGATCGGTCGCAAGGCCCGGAGCCTGCACACGCCGGTCCTCTTGATCGGCGGCGAGGGCTTCTCGGTGACCGAGCGCGTGACCGACCGTTCGGTGAAGGTCGGCGACGTCCTGCTGACGATCGGCCAGACCGGCGCCGGCGACGCGGCCGCGCCGCCGGGACCCGCGCCGTCCGCCACGCGGCGCGCGCGGCTGATGATCGCGCAGGGGCTCCACGCCCGGCCGGCAGCGGCGCTCAGCCGGCGCGCCAAGCAGCACGCCGGCGCGGTGACCGTGGCGTGCGGGCCGCGCGCGGCCAATGGCAAGAGCATGGCGTCGCTGATGACGCTCGATGCGCGGTTCGGTGACGAGCTGGCGATCACCGCGGCCGGCGGCGGGGCCGAGGCCGCGGCGGCCGAGATCGCGGCGCTGGTCGCCGACGGGCTCGGCGATCCGATCGCCAGCGCGAGCGCGAGCGGCCCCAGGCAGCGGCGTGCCGGACGCGCCGACGGCGAGCGCGCGCCGACCTCGCCCGATCTCGCGCGGTTCACCGCGGGCCAGGAGATGCGGCTCGACGGCGCCGCGGCGGCCGCAGGCCTGGCGATCGGCGCGGCGGTCCGGCTCGTGGGCGCCAGCACCGTGCCGGACGCGGTGCGCGATGGCGCCGGGGTCGAGCTCGAGCACCGAAAGCTCACCACGGCGCTGGCCGAGGCGCGCAGCGAGCTCGAGCAGTTGATCGCGATGGCCCAGGGGCGCGGCGATCCGGCCGCGGGCGAGATCTTCCGGGCCCAGCTCGATCTGCTCGATGATCCGGATCTGCGCGGCGCGGCCAACCGCGACGTCGCCGCCGGCCGCAGCGCGGCGTGGGCGTGGCAGACCGCGTTGCGCGAGCTCGCGGCGGTGCTGCGCGGCTCGGGCAACCCGCTGCTCGCCGAGCGCACCGGCGATCTCGGCGATCTCGAGCGCCGCACGCTCGCGCGGCTCGGTGCCCGGATCGGAGGCCGCGTGCCGGCCGAGCTCCCGGCCGGCGCCGTGCTGGTCGCCGACGAGCTCTTGCCGTCGGAGCTCGCCAGCGTCGCCACGGGCCGGCTGGCGGGGTTGTGCACCGCGGGCGGCGGCACCACCTCGCACGTCGCGATCCTCGCCGCCGGCATGGGCATCCCCGCCGTCGTCGCGATCGGCGACGCCGTGCTGCGGGTGCCGGACGGCGCGCCGATCATCGTCGACGGCGACCGCGGCAAGGTGGCGGTGTTCCCGGCGGCCGCCACCCGTGAGCAGGCGCAGCGCGAGATCGCCGCTCGAGCCGCCCGGCGCCAGGCCGAGCTCGCGGCCGCGAACGACCAGGCGCAGACCACCGATGGCACCGAGATCGCGGTGTACGCCAACCTCGGCTCGGCGGGCGACGCGGCGCTGGCGTTCGAGCGCGGCGCCGAGGGCTGCGGCCTCCTGCGCAGCGAGTTCTTGTTCCTCGATCGCCAGACCGCGCCGAGCGAGGACGAGCAGGCGGCGCGCTACCAGCAGATCGCCGCGGCGCTGCACGGCCGGCCGCTCGTGATCCGCACGCTCGACGCCGGCGGCGACAAGCCGCTGCCCTACCTGGCGCAGCCGGCCGAGGACAACCCGGCGCTCGGCGTGCGCGGCGTGCGGCTGTCGCTGGCACATCCGGAGCTGTTGCGCGCCCAGCTCCGCGCGATCCTGCGGGTCCGGCCGCTCGGCGCGTGCCGGATCATGGTGCCGATGATCGCCTCGCTCGGCGAGCTCCGCGCGGTGCGGGCGGTGCTCGACGAGGAGCGCCGCGCGCTCGGGATCGCGGCGCCGGTCGCGCTCGGCGCGATGATCGAGGTGCCCGCGGCGGCGCTGACCGCGGCGGCGCTGGCCAAGGACGCCGACTTCTTCTCGATCGGCACCAACGATCTGACGCAGTACGCGCTGGCGATGGATCGCGGCAACCGCGACTTCGCCGCCGCGCTCGACGCGCTCCATCCCGGCGTGCTGCGCCTGGTGGCGAGCACGGTCGCCGGCGCGCGCGTCCACGCCCGGCCGGTCTCGGTGTGCGGCGGCGCGGCCGGCGACCCGGCCGCCGTGCCGATCTTGCTCGGGCTCGGGGTCCGCACGCTGTCGGTGGCGCCGGCGGCGGTGCCCCAGATCAAGGCCCTGGTCCGCACGCTGACCCTCGCGCGGTGCGCCGAGGTGGCGGCCGCGGCGCTCGATCTCGACAGCAGCGACGCGGTGCGCGCGCTGGTCGCGAAGACCTGGCCGGGCGTTCTGGCCCATCACGATAGCTCGATCGGAATCGGAGGATAGCAATGGCAACAGTGACCAGTCAGTCGTTTGCCGGGATCCAGAAGCTCGGCCGTGCCTTGATGCTGCCGATCGCGGTCATGCCGATCGCGGCGCTGCTGCTGCGGCTCGGACAGGATGATCTCCTGGACATCCCGTTCGTGGCCGCCGCCGGCGATGCGATCTTCACCAACCTCGGCGTGCTGTTCGCGGTCGGCGTCGCGGTCGGGTTCGCCAAGGAGAGCAACGGCGCTGCTGGGCTCGCGGGCCTGGTGGGTTACTTCGTCACGCTGCAGGGCGCGCTGTCGCTCGCCCACGTTCCGCCGGAGACCATCGCGCACCTCGCGGGAGACGCCAAGACCCTGGCGATCCAGGGCTTCAACGCCACGCTGTCCAAACGGATCAGCATTCCGGCAGGCCTTCTGGCGGGCATGATCGCCGGTTACATGTACAACCGGTTCAAGGACATCAAGCTGCCCGAGTACCTGGCGTTCTTCAGCGGTCGCCGGTTCGTGCCGATCGTCACCGGCTTCGCGTGTCTCGCGCTCGCGCTCCTGTTCGGCGTGGGCTGGCCGTATCTGATGGGAGGCTTTGACTCCGCGAGCCACTCGATCGTCGGGTCCGGCGAGGTGGGGCTGTTCGTGTACGGCGTCCTCAACCGCCTGCTGCTGGTCACGGGCCTCCATCACATCATCAACAACCTCGTCTGGTTCCTGCTCGGCGACTTCCACGGCGTGACCGGCGATCTGAAGCGGTTCTTCGCCGGCGACCCGACCGCGGGCGCGTTCATGGCGGGGTACTTCCCGGTCATGATGTTCGGCTTGCCGGCGGCCTGTCTCGCGATGTACCGCGCGGCGCGCCCGGAGAACCGCCGGCTGGTCGGCGGCGTGCTCTTGTCGATGGCGCTGACGTCGTTCCTCACCGGCGTCACCGAGCCGATCGAGTTCGCGTTCATGTTCCTCGCGCCGCTGCTCTACCTGGTCCACGCCGTGCTGACCGGCCTGGCGCTCGTGATCACGAGCCTGCTCGACGTCAAGCTCGGCTTCGGGTTCTCTGCGGGCCTGTTCGACTACGTGCTCAACTTCCACAAGGCGACCCATCCGCTGCTGCTGTTGCCGATCGGCGCGATCTACTTCGTCGTGTACTACGCGATGTTCCGGATCGTGATCGCCAGGTTCGATCTGAAGACCCTGGGCCGCGAGCCCGAGATGGGCGCGGCCGCGCGGGCGGTGCGGGCGGCCGGCGCGGTGTCCGAGCCCGGCGCCGCGCTGCCGGTCGCGGTGGCCAGCACGAACCCCGCGGCGGGGATCCGGTCGTCGGGCCCGGTGTCGGCCCGCGGCGTGAGCTACCTGGCCGCGCTCGGCGGCGTCAGCAACGTGCTCGAGATCGAGGCGTGCGCGACGCGGCTGCGGCTGTCGCTGGTCGACAACGCGCGGCTCGATGAAGCGGCGCTCAAGGACCTCGGCGCGCGCGGCGTGCTCAAGCTGACCGCCGGCAGCGCGCAGATCATCGTCGGCCCGCTCGCCGACCAGGTCGCCGGCGAGATCCAGGACGCGATGAAGGCACCCGACGCGAGCTCGTCCTCGCTGCCATCGTGACGCCACGCGAGCGAAGGTGAGCCAGGTGGCTCACGGCTGATGGAGCCACGCCGTGACACAGCAGCCAGCGGGGTCGCAGCCGACCGTCCAGCGCGTCTCTGCGATGTAGTTGTCGGCGGTCGGGCCGGTGTTCCGCTCCATGACGTAGAGGCCGCCCGTTCCATTGGAGTCGCGCGACTCCGACACAACCACCGAGGTGTGGCCTACGCTATTTCCGGTTGCGGCATATGCGTTCACGGGGCGACGCCGAGAGCTCGTCGAAGGGAAGGCTGGAGGGCAAGGTGACCGCGACGTTGTCGAGGGTGGCGCTCGCCGCGTGTGGCGCGACGAGCGCGCGGCCTTGCACGCCCTGGGGCGTCCCCGTGGACTCCTCCCGTGCTTGGGACAGGATATCACAACCGGCGACCACCAACGGCACCATCAGCAACGGGAAACCACGACAGAGTTGCTTTGTCACGAGCGCTGCTCCACGTTCTGCGTCGCATCATTGTTGTGAGTCGCATCGTGGTGCCGCCCATCCACGCAGCCGCCGGCCGGCACGACCCGAGGGGCCTCGATGGCCATCAGGTTTCGCTTCACTCGCCGTCGTTGTGTGTGTTTCATGTCTGCTTCCTTGTCGCCATGAAGGTCTCCCTGGATGGTCGGATTGCCTGGATGGCCACGCTGCGGAGGCGCGCTCGGGGCCCGGCGTGCCCATGGCATGCGCGATGACCGTCTTGCGCTGTGGCTCAAGGACGGGGCGACCCGGCCCACGCGACGATGAGGATCGCCTCACGGAGCCCGGCCCGGACCGCGGGCTTCGAGCGACTTCGTCCGATGCTAGGATGTGTCGGTCGCCGAGAGGCTGCGGACCGGAGCCGACAGCGAGACCCGGCGACGAGTCGCGGCGGAGCGTGTGAGCGAGCCCGAGATGATCCGCCCCCCACTGCAGGATGGCCTCGACGACTGTCCCGACGAGAACACCATCGTCGCCTTTCTCGACGGGGTCCTGCCGGACGCCGATCTCGTGACGCTCGAAGCGCATTGCGCACACTGTGAACGGTGCCGGGAGGGCTTGGCGCTGGCTGCGCGTGCCCTGTCGGCCTCGGTGACGCCGCCATCGGAGCGCGCCGCGGCGGCGCTGCAGCGCGAGATCGAGTCGGCCATGCATGGCGTCTTGCGCGAATCCGCGCGAGCGCTGGCACTTGTGGGGGAGCGGATCGGTCGTTTCGAGATCGTCGGCGTGCAGGGCAGCGGTCAGTTCGGTGTCGTGTATCGCGCCCGCGACATGGAGCTGGCTCGCCTGGTGGCGGTGAAGGTGATGCGACGTTCCGGACGCCGAGACCAGCCCCTGACCGAGGCGCTGTTCCGGCGGGAGGCCGCGGCCACCGCGCGTCTACAGCACCCCAACATCGTCACGCTCCACGACTACGGCACGTTCGAAGGAGCTCCCTACCTCATCCTCGAGCTGCTCGAGGGCGAGACCCTCCGCGACCGACTCGATCGCGCGCCGCCCATGGCGCCGCGGGACGCGCTCTCGATCATCGGAGACGTGACCTCCGCGCTCGTGGAAGCACATGCCGCTGGCGTCATTCACCGCGACATCAAGCCCAGCAACGTGTTCCTGTGCGCGAGCGGTCAGGTCAAGGTCCTCGACCTCGGCCTGGCGCTGCTGCACGATCTCGTCCCGATCGAGGAGCCAGACCCGTCCGCGCCGGCGGCGGTCACGTGGGCCGGCACCCCCCGATACATGGCGCCGGAGCTGTTCCGCGGCCACCCGTCCGATGCATGCAGCGATGTCTACGCCGTCGGGATCACCCTGCTCGATCTCCTCACCGGGGTGCCGGGTGCCGCTGATCACGAGTCCGTCGAGCAGCGTATCGCTCGAGCGCACACTCCGGAGCGGCTTCGCCGGCTGTTGCGGCGCGCGACCGCGCCCTGTCGCGCGGACCGGTTTGTGGACGCCACCGCGCTGCTCGCGGCGCTGACCCGCGAGCGAGGCGAACTCGACACGGGCCATCAGGTCCGGCGCCGCCCACGCGGAGCGAGACCTGGGGGAGCTCGATCGCTCGCTCGCGGCGGCCGAGGAGTCGCTCGCGATCTGCGAATCGCTCGGCGATCGCGAAGGCATCACCGTGGCATTGTTCAATGCCGCCACGACGCGGATGCTTCGCGGCGCCCCGATCTCCACCGCGATCGCGGAGTACGAGCGCGGGCTCGAGATCGAACGCCAGATCGGCGACCGGGGACAGGTTGCCTGGATGCTGCTCAATATCGCCTTCGAATACCTGATGATCGGAGACCCCGTGCAAGCAGGCCACAGGCTCGACGAGGCGGAGCCGATCGCGACCGGCGCGGCGGTGAGCCAGGCGGCGCTGATCCGCGCCATGCAGCGGCGGGATGAGGGCGAGCTCGAGAGTGCGCGTGCGCAGCTCGAGCACGTCGTTCAGGTCTATCTGGAGGCGGGACGGGGCCGCGGCTACGAGCTCAACGTGCTCGGCGAGGTGTTGATGGCCCAGGGCCGGATCGACCAGGCGCGCACGCAGATCGAGCGGTTCCTGGCGCTGGACCAGCCGCACGAGTCGACCTGGTACCTGAACGGTCGGATCGCCATGTCGCGGCTCGAGGTCGAGGTGGGCCACACCGCGCGCGCCGAGGCGGTTGTGCGAGACGCCATCGCCATTTGCGAGCGGACGCACAATCACCTGGACCTGGTGACCGCGCTGGCCACGCTCGCCCAGGTGCTGGTCGCCGAGCGTCGCTTCGGCGAGGCGAGGGTGGTGGCAGAGACGACGCTCGGGCTCGCCTCTCACAGCGAGGAGACGCCCGAGTGGCTCGATGCGCGGATCGCGCGCGCGCAGGCCCGCTTCGGCTCGCATCCGGAGGAGATCGACGGCGCCTTGGCCGACGCGCAGCTGGCGCTTGATCGCGCGCGCGAGCGCGGTTTGGTCGGACCCGCCTACGAAGCACGGCTCGCAGCGGGCACGATCGCCGCGGGGGCGCATCGGCCAGCCGCCCAGGCGCAGCTGCGTGCGCTCGCTCGGGAGGCCGACGAACATGGGTTCGGCCTGGTCGCGCGCAAGGCCCGGGCGACCGCAGATCGCCTACACTGACACTCCGGTCACGGCCGGTTCGTCCGGGTCAATAGGGAGCGCCTGCCTCCGCGGTATCACCGTCGCGAACGAGCCCCCCGAGCTCGCTGAGCAGCTGGCTTCGGGCGAACGTGAGCACGCTGCTCAGGTCGGCGGGCGTCGCGCGCAGTCGCTGGGCCAGCACGCGGCGAAATTCGGCGAGCAACACCTCGTGGGCTTCGCGCACCCAGCGTTGTATGCTGCGCAGGTGCACCTGATAGGTCCCGGCGATCGCTGACAGCGCGGTGCCCTGGAGCTCGCTGCGCACGAGCAGCTTCTGGCGGTCAGTCAGGGTCGCGAACGCGTGACGCAACGCGATCCGGATCGCGGTACGAAGCTGCGCTTTCGCGATGGTCACGTCGGCGCCGACTCCGCCAAGGTCGGGGAGGAGCTGATCCTCGAGTGGCACCTCCGGATGACTCGAACGTATGTGATCGACGATCATCCGGGTCGCCAGCACCCGCAACCAGCTCCGGAGGTCGCCTTTCCCGGAATAGCGGTCGATCGCGCCGTTCACGAACAGCCTCTCGCGAATCCGCTGCTCGAGCTCGTCGCATCCGAGCGCGTGCGGTCGGACGCGCGCATGGCACGCTCGCACTTCGGTGAAGAACTCGGTCTCGAATGCCTGGATTGCAGCGCGGTTTCCAGACGCGCAGGCGCGCGTCAGGTAGAACTCGGCCGCGCGGTCGATCTCACCGTGTCCGTGCGCGTCATCGTCCACCGGTAGGCTGAACCCTGGCGTGCCATGCCGCGAGAGCTCCGGCCAGCGCGCCAATGCGCGCGCGACGATCGTCGCGGCTTGATCGCTGCTCATAGGCAGCATCCGCGGCAGCGTCCGCGGCAGCATCCGCGGCGCGCGGCACTGCCTTGGAGTTCGAGCGACGTCGCGCTATCGTCCCACATGAGAAGCTACGCTTGCGCTGTCCGATCTCAGGCTAGCGAAAAACGGTAGCAGATGAATCGGTCTCTGTAACGGTTGCAGAACGCGTCGCGATCCCCGATGGAACCAAGATCTTCCGACTGCGTGCTTCAGGCTCGAGCGGACTGTAGTGAAGCTGACGCACGATGCGGCCCCTGTTAGCCGACCTCTAGGGCGCTTCGGATCCGCCTGCCAGTCTCGCGCGCGGCTGGGTCCGCACGTCGGACACGCCGCTCGCGGGCTCGGCGGCGGCCGGCGCGACGCACCGGGTCGGCTCGGCGACGACCCCGGGGAACGGCAGGTTGGTGATCCCGGTGACCGCGATGTCGTCGAGCTGCCAGCCCACCGTGTTGCAGCAGGCGTCGGTGCCGAGGCGGAACCGGATCTGCACGGCCTGCCCCGCGAACTGGGTGCCGAAATCGAGCGTCAGGGCCTCGCGGGCCGGGTACGCCGGGTTGGTCCCCGAGAACGCGCGGCGGCCGTTGAGCGGGTTCGCGGTGCCGTCGAGCAGGGTGGCCGGATAGCCCGGATCGACGCCGACCTCGGTGACGTCGCGCCAGATCGCGCCGCCGTCGCTGGTGACCTCGATGACGCCGCCATCGAAGAACCGATCGAGCGCGCTGAACGCCTCCAGCGAGTAGGCGTGCTGCAGCGTGACGACCAGCGGCTGGGTCGCGCTCGCCTGCAGCACCGGCGAGACCAGCTGAGTATCGCTGGCGAACCCGGCGTCGGCGCCGAACACCACGTGGTTGGTCGTGCCGTCGGTGGCGCGGCTCCAGAGCGCGGCGCTCGCGTCGCCGGTCGGCGTCCACGCGACGATCGCCGTCTCGAAGCCATCGCTCGCGGCGACCCCGGGCTCCTCGTCGATGCCCATCCGCTGGTGGAGCTCGGCGGTGAGGTGCCGGGTGGCGCAGCCGGCGTCGCCATCGACGGCGATCGCCAGATCGAGCGCGGCGTTGGTCGGCGCGGTGAGCGCGACCTTGACCGGGATCGCGAGGTCGACCTGCGACAGCGGCGCGATCCGCGGCAGCACGACCGGCGCGCCGAGCGTCACGCCCGGCGCCGTCGTGGTGGCGCGGACCACGACGGCCTCGGCGGCGACCGCGCCGTTGTTGGCGACCGTGATCCGCAGCATGCCGGTCTCGCCGGGATCGAGGTGGCCGTCGTGATCGCACGACACGGCATCGTCGGTCAGCGTCGGCGCGCTGATCGCCAGGCGGGCCGCGACGGTGCCGCTCTCGACGACGGCGCCCGCGTCGCCGGACCCGGCCGCCGGCGAGACCGCGCAGCTGCCGGCGCCGCGCCCCGCGAACGCGGCGGCCATGAGCAGCATGTCGTCGGTGTCGAGCCCGCTGGCGGCGGCGAGGATCGCGTCGCGTTGCTCGGTGTAGCTCGCGTTGGGCGGGGTCAAGAGCAGCCCGGTGACGACGTAGTCCGAGATCCGGCGCCGGGCGTCGAGATAGCCGTGCTGGTCGATCAGCACGTTGTAGACCTCCCACATCATCTCGGCCCAGACCTCGCCGGCGTTGTGGGGCTCGGAGTTGGGCAAGCCGGCCGGGCCGGGGTTGGTCGGCACGTCGGGCAGCGCGCTTCCGTCGGCGATGTGGCGCAGGCTGAGCGCGTTGCGGGTGCGATTGGTGCTGTACGGAAACCGCCGGATCCCGAAGTAGCCGGGATCGACGTAGCCCGCGGGCGCCGTGCCGCCGGCGGTGAGCGCGTAGAGCCCCAGGCCGAAGCTGCCGTCGCGATCGTCGGTCTCGCGCAGCATCATGTGGAGCGCGACGAAGTCGCCCCAGCCCTCGCTGATCGCGTCGCACGGGCCGCCCTCGCAGGACGCGAGCCGGTGATGCAGGTAGTGGCCCCACTCGTGCGAGATGATCGCGTTGTCGAGATCGCCGTCGTGCTCGGTGGCGGTCGTGCGGTGCAGGGTGACGGTGGTCGGCAGCGCGGCCTCGAGCGCCACGCCGTCGTCGTAGCCGATCACGAGGCCGGGGAGCTGGTCGGTGGGGAGCCCGGTCAGCGTGAACGCGCCCTCGCCGGGGATCGCGATCATCGCGACGATGCCGGTGGCGCCGGCGCGCCGCACGTTGTCGACCGCCGTCGCGGGGGTGCAGTCGAACGTCATCTCGACCAGGGCGATCTGCCCGGCGACCGAGGGCGTGACCTCGCCGCACGCGTTGTGGCCGCTGCCGTCGAGGTTGTCGGCGACGACGAGCGTGCCGGTCAGGTCGAAGTTGCGCGGGCCGCTGTCGAACACGTCGGTCGAGAGCTGTGCGCTCGCGGTGGTGAGCCGGGTCTCGAGCAGGCCGGACCACAGGAACATGTTCATCACCGGCGACTGGCCATCGTCGGGGGTCGTCATGTTCGCGTTGTCGCGGATGCCGAGCGTCGCGCCGGCCTGGGCGTGGGCGATCAGCGGATCGCCGTCGACGCCGCCGCGGCCGTAGTTATCCACCTGGGCGTTGCCGGCGACCTCGGTGAAGCCGGAGTCGTAGTACCAGTCGTGCAGCCAGTTGGTGACGAAGAACACGTTCACCGCGGCGGCCATCGACTGCGACGGCGTCGCCAGCGGCTCGGCGGTGAGGTCGTAGTGGTAGTTGAGCGTCCGGCCGGCGCGGACCTGGGGGAAGATATCGCCAGGTCCGGGGCCTTCGGGCAGCGCGATGTCGGCGAACGCGTCGACGTTGTTGCCCGAGGTCGTGGTCGCGGTGGTTCCGAGCCACGGATCGTGCGGCGCGTTGAACGCCTCCATCACGACGAGGTCGTCGTGGACCGGGCCGGGCAGCGAGCCATCGGGCGACCCGGTCGGGTGCGGGGCGTAGCTGGCGAGCGCGCCGTCGAACGGGTTGCGGTTGCCGGTCGGATCGGCGAACACGCGATAGACGTACGCGTCGCTGGCGGTCAGGTTGAAGTCGCCGAGGATGCGGCCGTCGGCGTCGCCGACCAGGTAGCGCCGCGCGGCGGTGGTCCGGGCCGCGCCGGATCGCGCGATGAGCTCGACGTTCCAGATCGGGCGCAGCTGGTCGCCGTCGGCCAGGAGCTCGGGCTTGGCGCGCGCGCTGCCGACCTCGAAGCCGGGCGCCGCGGCGACCGCGAGCGTGCGATACCCGGCGTGGTCGCCGGCCGCCGTGATCGCGGGGTGGTCGCGCATCGGGCCGAGCAGCGCATCGAGCGCGCGGTCCACCGCGGCAGCCGCGGTCGACTGGAACGCGGCGCCGCTGGTGGCGGGCCGCAGGGTCCCCGAGATCGCCGCGAGCGAGCCGTCGGCGGCGACCATCACGTGGAGCTCGCCCTGGTGGATGTCGACGCCGTCGACGTGCTGCTGCAGCCGCACGACCGAACCGCCGCCGCGCAGGGCTTGCTGGCCCTGCGAGGTCAGCTGCGCGGCGCGCTGGTGGCCGACCCAGAGCGGCGCGAGCGCCGTCAGGTGATCGCGCGCCGCTTGATCGGGAGTCATCGCGGCGCCGGCGCGCCTGGGCACGATCGCGCGCACGAGGCGCGGCGCGCCGCGGTCATCGCGGGCGTCGATCGCGACGCCGAGCGCGACCGCGGACGGGTCGGTGCTCGCGGGCGGCGGCGCCGCGGGCGACCCCGCTCCCGCGGGCGGCGGTGAACCAGACGAAGACGGCGAGGGAGACGCGCAGGCGGCGATGACGGCGGCGACGCCGAAGACGGCCAGAATCCTCATGCGGAACATGAACTACTCTCCAGCTTGGGCAGCTCGGAAAACATAGAGCCACGATCGGCTTGTAACCTCGCACGCCGCGAAAACACCGCTCAATGGCGCCTCGCCGGCCAGCGTCGTCATGCGATGACGCGCGCGGGCGAACCGAGAACCGTGGCTCTCGGTGGTCACGGAAGGCCGCTGTATGCAGCTGCTCACACCGCGCCCGCTCGACCCGGGGGCGCGACGCCCCGAGGCATGCACGACCTGGATCCGCGATCGCGCGAGATGCGCAGACAATGGATCAACGCGTGTCGCCAACCACGCGTGACAGCGTGAGTGAGCTCCGGCGGACCTCCGGTGGATCGGGACTGTCGGCGTCGCCGAGACGCGTGTGCCTGGTCACGAGTCAAGGTGCGTGTTGCCAGCGCCGGTAAATATCGATCTGGGTATGTTACCTGTCGTCCATGATCGACGATAAGCTCTCCAGCACGGCCGCCACCGACCTCCCGGACACCGACCCCGCGCGCGGCCGCAGCGGCATGGGCCGGCGCGAGTTCTTGCGGTGGGCCGGCATCGCCGGTGGCGCCGGCCTCGCGACCTCGCTCGTGCCCGGCTGCGTGCGCGACGCAATCGGGCAGCTCGCCCAGGACCTCGATGCCGGGGTGTTCTCGCCGCTCCGGCCCCCGGCGGTCCCGCTCGCGGTCCGCTCGATGTACCTGTCGACGTGGTCGCCCGCGAGCAGCCTCGCCGGGACGTGGCCGACGTTCTGGAACGGCCACATCACGGCGATGACCGGGATCGTCCGGGTCGACGGCACGGCGTTCGTGTTCTGCGGCGCGCCCGGCGGCGGCCTGCCGCTGGTCTCGCAGATCTCCCTGGCGCTCACCGCCACGCGATCGACCTACGTGCTCGCGGCCGGCGGCGTCAACCTCACGGTCTCGTTCCTGTCGCCGGTCGACCCCGATGACCTGCAGCGCCAGTGCGTACCGATGAGCTACATCACGGTCACCGCCGCGGCCAACGATGGCGGGACTCACACCGTCAGTGTCTACATGGATATCTCCGGTGAATGGGCACACGGCGACGTCGGACAGCCGATCTCGTGGGCGCAGCAGACCGTCGGCGGCATGGTCGCGCTGACCTGCCAGCCGTCCAGCCCCACGGTGCTCGGCGAGGCCGGCGATCAGGCGTCGTGGGGCACGGTCGTGTGGGCGACCGACAACGTGGCCGGGCTGACCTGGCAGATCGGCGCCGACACCGCCGTGCGCGGCAACGCCACCACGGGCAGCCTGCCCAATACCAACGATCCGGCGTTCCGCGCGATCAACAACCGCTGGCCGGTGTTCGGCTTCAACCGCAGCCTCGGGACGGTCGGTCCCGCCGCCACCGCGCCGATCGTGTTCGCGGTAGGCCACGTCCGGACGCCGGCGATCTCGTACCTCGGCGCGTCGTTCAACGCCTGGTGGTCGACCTACTGGGCGAGCTGGCAGGACATGCTGGCGTGGTTCCGCGACGACCTCGGCGCGGCGGCGCGCGGCGCCGCGGCGCTGGACGCGCAGGTCCAGGCGTGGGCCACCCAGGCGGTGGGCGGCGGCGCGGTCGGCGATCGCTACGCGGCGATCTGCGCGCTCGCGCTGCGCCAGGCGTTCGGCGGCACCGAGCTCATCAACTTCCATGGCACGCCGTGGGCCCTGCTGAAGGAGATCTCGAGTGATGGCAACGTCTCGACGATCGACGTGACCTATCCGGCGTTCCCGGCGTACCTGCAGCTCAGCCCGGGCTATCTGCAGATGGTGCTCGCGCCGGTGTTCGACTACGTCGAGAATCATCCGTACCCCAAGCTGTTCGCGCCGCACGATCTCGGCTCGTCGTACCCCAACGCGGCGGGGCACCTCGATGGCACCGGCGAGGAGGATATGCCGGTCGAGGAGTCGGCCAACATGCTCATCATGGCGGGCGCGCTGATCCAGCGCCTGCCGGTGGCGCAAGCGGCGAGCTACGCCCAGGCGCACTACCGGCAGTTGCGCCAGTGGGCGCAGTACCTGACCACCGCGCTGCCCGATCCGGGAAATCAGAACCAGACCGACGACTTCACCGGCTTCATCGCGCACAGCTCGAACCTGGCGCTGAAGGGCATCGTCGGCATCGCCGCGATGTCGCAGATCGCCCAGGTCGCCGGCAACGCGGCGGACGCCGCGAGCTTCGCGGCGACCGCGAAGAGCTACATCGCGACCTGGCTGACCAGCAGCCAGGATGGCCAGCACCTGCGGCTGGCCTACGATCAGCCCGGCACGTGGAGCCTCAAGTACAACGGCTTTGCCGATCGCCTGCTCGATACCAACCTGGTCTCGCCGGCCGTACAAGCCGAAGAGGCGAGCTGGTACACCGCGAACGCAGGCGCGTTTGGCGTGCTGCTCGATCCGCGCAATGACTACACCAAGACCGACTGGGAGATCTGGACCGCCGGCTTCTTGCAGCGCTTCCCGGCGGTGCGCGACGCGCTGATCACGGATGTCTTTGACTTCGCGAACACGACCGGCAATCGCGTGCCGTTCTCCGACTGGTACATCGTGAGCACGGGCGCGCAGCGCGGGTTCGCCAACCGCCCGGTGATCGGTGGGCTGTTCGCGCTCCAGGCGCTGCGCTACACGCCCAACGGGCTGTGCGGCTACTGGCCGTTCGACGGCAGCGCGCTCGACGCCAGCGGCAACGGTCAGGACGGCGTGGTCGCCGGAGGCGCCGGCTTCGCGGCGGGGCGCCAGGGCGGGGCGATCTCGCTGAACGGCACGACGGCGTTCGTCTCGTCGCAGCGGCCGGTCGTGCGCACCGACGCAAGCTTCTCGATCACCGCGTGGGTGAACCTGGCCAGCACGAGCGGGTTTCGCACCGCGGTGAGCCAGGACGGCGAGCAGGCCAGCGGGTTCTACCTGCAGTTCAGCGCCGCCGAGGGCCGGTGGGCGTTCGCGATGCTCAACCAGGATGGCGGCGCCGCTGCGGCGACGCGGGCCGTGGCGGCCGCCGCGCCGGCCACGAACACCTGGGTCCACCTCGCTGGCGTGCGCGACGCCGCGGCCGGGGTCATCAAGCTCTATGTCGATGGCGCGCTCCAGCAGAGCGTGGCCTACACGACGCGCTGGCAGGCCACGGGCAAGCTGCAGATCGGCCGCGGGCTGTGGAATGGCGCGGGGGCCGACTTCTTCGCCGGGGCGATCGACGAGGTCCGCGCGTTCGATCACGCGCTGTCCGATGCGGAGGTCGCGGCCGCGGCGAGCCTCGGCGCCGGCCTGGTCGCGAGCTTTGGCCTCGACGAGGGCGCCGGCACGACGGCGGCCGACGCGGTGGGCGGCCACCCGCTGGCGCTCGCCGGCGCGACCTGGGCGACCGGCTACGCCGGGCCGGCGCTTGCGTTCGACGGCGCGACCGCCAGCGCGACGACCGGCGCGCTGGTCGATACCACCGGCAGCTTCGCGGTGTCGGCGTGGGTGCTGCCGTCGGACACCACGGCGTTTCGCACCGCGCTGAGCCAGGATGGCACGAGCGTCAGCGGGTTCTTCCTGCAGTACAGCGCGGCCGACGGCGCGTGGGCGTTCGCGATGCTCGACGCGGATGCGCCGGGCGCCGCGGTGTCGCGCGCGGTCGCGCGGTTTGCCCCGCGGGTCGGCGGCTGGACCCACCTCGTCGGCGTGCGCGACCTGGCCGCCGCGCAGCTCCGGCTCTACGTCAACGGCCGGCTGGCCGGCACCGCGGCGTTCGCCGGCGCGTGGAGCGCCACCGGCAGCTTCGCCGTCGGCCGGGCGCGGTTCAACGCGGGGCCGGTCGACTTGTTCCGCGGCAGCATCGACCAGGTGCGCGTGTGGAATCGCGCGCTGTCGGACGCCGAGGTCCGCACGCTGGTATAGCGGATGCGCCGCCGGGCGCGTTGCACGGCGCGAGGCCGCGATGTTTCACCCGGCCGGCGGGCGGCGCCTGCGGTGAGGCCGATCAGCTACTTGAGCGGGTGCGCCGCCGTGGCGTGGGCCTTGCTGTGGCGAGGTGCATGTGGTTTCGCCAGCTGATCGATCGCGAGACGTCGACGTACAGCTACGTGCTCGCCGACGAGCACACGCGCGACGCGGTGATCATCGATCCGGTGCTGGCGCAGGTCGAGCGCGACCTCGGCCTCATCGCGGATCTCGGGCTGCGGCTGATCTACGCGCTCGACACCCACCTCCACGCCGATCACGTCTCGGCGCTCGGCGCGCTGCGCGACCGGCTCGGCGCCAGGGCCGTGGTGTCGCGCCACGCCGGGGTCGGCTGCGCGGATCTCGCCGTCGGCGAAGGCGACGTGCTGCGGTTTGGCGGGCACGCGCTGCGGGTGCTCGAGACCCCCGGCCACACCGCGGGCTGCGTCAGCTACGTGGAGCCCGGCGCGGCGATGGTGTTCACCGGTGATGC
>Ga0302299_10000246_pt1 | contig 27095 bp, 24 predicted proteins | sample III_Fen_N3_4_FD_198795 | JGI IMG/M metagenome (GOLD analysis project Ga0302299, IMG submission 198795) | Peat permafrost microbial communities from Stordalen Mire near Abisko, Sweden - III_Fen_N3_4 | ecosystem: Environmental > Terrestrial > Soil > Wetlands > Permafrost | place: Sweden: Abisko...
CAAGCTCGTGGGCGACTTCCTGGTGCGCGCGCACCGGGCCGGGATGGACGTCGTCGCGTGGTACTTCCCGGTCCTCTCCGACCCCGCCGCCGACCTCGCCCACGTGAAGGCCATGGCCGACTTCCGCGTCCGCGGCCAGCGGTTCGACGCGCTCGCCCTCGACATCGAGTCGATCAAGAGCGTTCCCGATGTCGACCTCCGCAACGACCGCATCGTCGAGCTCGCCGCGCAGACGCGCAAGCTGGTGGGGGAGCAGCCACTCGGCGCCATCGTCTATCCGGCGGTGCAGGCCGAGGTGATCAACCCGGCGCTGTGGCCCAAGTTCCCGTACAAACGGCTGGCCAAAGCGGTCGACGTGTGGATGCCGATGACGTACTGGACGTTCCGCGACGGCACGTACCGCGACCCCTACATCTACACCGCGGAGAGCGTCGCCCGCCTGCGCGACAACCTCGGCGACAAGCGGGCCATGGTGCACCCCATCGGCGGCATCGGCGACCTCTCCACGGCGAAGGATTACGACGCGTTCCTGAAGGCCGTGTACGAGACCAAGTCGGTCGGCTGGTCGATCTACGACTACAACACGATGGTGTCGAGCGCCTGGCCCCGGCTGCGCACGGGCGGCGTGCCCACCACGACGACCACGACCACCCCGCCGTCCACGACCACTGCCCCGTCGCGCGGGTGAGCGGTCCGCGGCTGGCCGGGACCTCCGAGCTCGCCCGGATGTCGGTCGCGAACGAGCGTCGGTAGGCTGACTCGGTGGGAGCAGGTGAGCGGGGGAAGGTCGCGAACGCCCTGATCGCGGGCGTCAACAAGGCCGGCACCACGTCGCTGTTCGTCACGTTGGCCGGGCACCCCGACATCGCACCCGCCGCGGTGAAGGAGACGCACTACTTCCTCCCGGCCCGCTGGGGGAAGCCGCTCGATCCCCGTGCCGTGTACGAGAGCTACTGGGTCGATGCGGGGGACGCGCCCGTGCGACTGGAGGGGACTCCGGCGTACTTCTCGGGCGGACCGGCGCTGGTGCAGGCGGTGCGCGCGGTGTGCGGCGACGCCCGCATCGTGGTCGTGCTGCGGGAGCCGGTGGCCCGGCTGATCTCGTACTTCACCTACCAGCAGGCCCGGATGCGGATCCCGGAGTCGATGACGCTCGCCGAGTACCTCGCCCGCGCCGACGCGCTCACCGACGCCGACTTCCACGATCCCGACAACGAGGTCTACTTCGGGGTCCGCGGCGGCATGTACGCCGACGACCTGCCCGACTGGGTCGCCGAGTTCGGTGACGACCTGCTCGTGTTGTTCTTCGACGATCTGGTGCTGCACCCCCATGAGACCGTGGCCCGGGCCGCCCGGTTCCTCGGGGTCGACCCGGCCGGACTCCCGGCCGACGGCCTGAGCTCGGAGAACCGCACGACGGGGTTCAAGAACTCCGGGCTCCAACGGATCGCGCTCGGGTTCAACGACCGCTTCGAGCCGTTCCTGCGCCGCCACCACGGGCTCAAGCGGCGGCTCCGCGCGGCCTACTTCAAGGTCAACGGGCGTCCGCTCCCGTTCGCGGTGACCGACGCCGAGCGGGCCGCGCTCCGCGCGCGCTTCGCCGACGCAAACCTCCGCCTCGTGGAGCAGCTCGACGCCATGGGCGTGCGCGACCTGCCCTCGTGGCTGCAGACCGTCGCCCGCGCGTAGTGGGCGACGCCGGGCTCAGTACTGCAGGGCCGCGTACTTCTTGAGCTTGGTCCAGCGGTGGGTGGCGTCGATCGTGCGGATCGTGCCCGACTTCGAGCGCATCACCACCGTCTGGGTGTACGCGCCTCCGGCGAAGTAGCGCACGCCCTTGACGAGGTCGCCGTCGGAGATGCCGGTGGCGGCGAAGAAGACGTCGTCGCTCGACACGAGGTCGTCGGTGGTGAGGACGCGCTCGACGTCGTAGCCGCCGTCGAGCGCGGCCCGCCGCTCCTCGTCGTTGCGGGGCGCGAGCCGGCCCACGATCCCGCCGCCGAGCGCCTTCAGCGCGCAGGCGGCGATCACGCCCTCGGGCGTGCCACCGACACCGAAGAGGATGTCGGTGCCGCTGTCGGGCCAGGCGGTGGCGATGGCGGCGGCGACGTCGCCGTCCTGGATCAGCTTGACGCGGGCGCCCGCCTCCCGGCACTCGCGGACGATGTCGGCGTGGCGCTCGCGGTCGAGGATGACGGCGGTGACGTCACGGACCTCTTCGCCCTTGGCCTTGGCCACGGCCTGGAGGTTGGCGGCCACGGTCGCGTCGAGGTCGATCACGTCGACGGCCTCGGGCCCGACCGCGATCTTCTCCATGTAGACGCACGGGCCCGGGTCGAACATCGTGCCCCGCTCGGCCACGGAGATCACCGCGATCGCGCCGCTGCGCCCGAGCGAGGTGAGGGTGGTGCCGTCGATCGGGTCGACCGCGATGTCGCACGCGGGCCCACCGGCGCCGATCTGCTCGCCGTTGAAGAGCATGGGGGCCTCGTCCTTCTCCCCCTCGCCGATGACGACGATGCCGTCCATGGCGACGGTGTTGAGGACGAGGCGCATGGCGTCGACGGCCGCACCGTCGGCGGCGTTCTTGTCGCCGCGGCCGAGCCATCGACCGCCCGCGAGCGCGGCGGCTTCAGTGACCCGGGCGAGGTCCATGGCGAGGTTCTTGTCGGGGGCCTGGTGCTGTTCCACGGCGCCGACCCTAGCCGTGGCGAACCCGGGGGGAGGAGGGCCGGAGGTCACCACCCCGGGGCCCCGACGGCCGGGCCCCCGGCTCCGGTAGGTTCAGCGGCATCGTCGGCACAGGGGGAACCATGGGGGAGCAGAAGGTCGCGATCGTGACCGGGGCGGGGTCGGGGATCGGGGCGGCCACGGCCCGGCGCCTGGCCACCGACGGGTGGGCCGTGCTCGCGGTCGACCGGGTCGCCGCGGTCGAGTCGGTGGCGGCGGAGCACGCCGCGATCTCGGCCTGCGTGGCCGACCTGAGCGACGAGGCGGGCAACCGGGCGATGGTGGACGCCGCGTTGGCCGGGTACGGCCGGGTCGACGGGTTCGTCGCCAACGCCGGGGTCGCGGGCCAGGGTCGGATCGGCGAGAGCCCGATCTCCGAGCTCGACCGGATGTGGGCCGTGAACGTGCGGGCCGTGGTCCTCGGCATCCAGGCCGCGCTCCCGGCCCTGCGCGAGACCACCGGCGCGATCACGGTCACCTGCTCGGTCTCGGGCCTCTTCGCCGACCCCGACATGTGGGCCTACAACACCACCAAGGGGGGCGCGGTGAACCTCGTCCGCACCGCGGCGTTCGAGCTGGGTCCGCAGGGCATCCGGGTCAACGGCGTCTGCCCGGGGCCCATCGCCGGCACCGGGATGACCGGCCCGATCGAGCAGGGCATGCCCGAGCTGTACGAGTCCATGCGAGTCCACATGCCCCTCCAACGCTGGGGCCGGCCCGACGAGGTGGCCGCGGCCCACGCGTTCCTCCTCTCCGACGACGCGTCGTTCATCACCGGGGTGCTCCTCCCGGTCGACGGTGGGGTCACCTCGGGCACGGGCCAGTTCCTGCCCCGGGCTTGACCGCGTGACGGTCCGTTACCCTGAGGTGGTGACGGGAACCGGACGCGACCGCTGGCAGCAGGCGTTCTCGGCGTCGTCCACCCGCGACGCCGACTTCACCACCCACTCGGGCCGCCCGGTCGAGCCGGTGTACGGGCCCGCCGACGGCGAGCACCCCGGCGAGTACCCGTTCACCCGGGGGCCGTACGCGTCCATGTACCGCTCGAAGCTGTGGACGATGCGGATGTTCGCGGGCTTCGGCACCGCGCCCGACACCAACCGCCGCTTCCACGAGCTCCTCGCCAACGGCGGCGACGGGCTCTCCACCGCGTACGACCTGCCCACGCTGCTGGGGCGCGACTCCGACGATCCCCTCGCGCTCGGCGAGGTGGGGAAGTGCGGCGTCGCCGTCGACACGCTGGCCGACGTCGAGGACCTCTACGCGGGGATCGACCTCGGCGCCGTCACCACGTCGATGACGATCAACGGTCCGGCCGCGGTGCTCCTCGCGATGTACGTGGCCGCGGCCGAGAAGACGGGCGTCGAGCGCGCGCGCCTCGGCGGGACGCTCCAGAACGACATCCTGAAGGAGTACCAGGCCCAGAAGGAGTACATCTTCCCACCGCGCCCGTCGATGCGGCTCGTGGCCGACACGATCGCGTTCTGCGCCGTGGAGATGCCGAAGTTCCACCCGGTGTCGATCTCCGGGTACCACATCCGCGAGGCCGGGTCCACGGCCGCGCAGGAGCTGGCGTTCACCCTGGCCAACGGCTTCGCGTACGTGGAGGAGGCCCAGGCCGCGGGGCTCGCCGTCGACGAGTTCGCGCCGCGGCTGTCGTTCTTCTTCAACGCGCACCTCGACTTCTTCGAGGAGATCGCGAAGTACCGCGCCGCGCGGCGCATCTGGGCCCGCTGGCTGCGCGAGCGGTACGGCGCCACCGACGAGCGCTCCTGGCGGCTCCGCTTCCACACGCAGACCGCGGGGGTGTCGCTCACCGCGCAGCAGCCCGAGATCAACATCGTCCGGACCGCGATCGAGGCGCTCGCGGGGGTGCTCGGGGGCACGCAGAGCCTGCACACCAACTCGATGGACGAGACGCTCGCGCTCCCCACCGAGAAGGCCGCCCGCATCGCCCTGCGTACGCAGCAGGTGCTCGCGTACGAGACCCGCGTCGCGAACGTCGCCGATCCGCTCGGCGGCTCCTTCTTCGTCGAGGCGCTCACCGACGAGCTCGAGGCCGCGGCCGAAGCAGTGTTCGCGTACCTCGGGGACGTGGGCGGCGGCTCGATGCGGGAGGGCGTGCTCCAAGCGGTGGAGCAGGGCTGGTTCCAGCGCGAGATCGCCGACTCCGCGTACGACCTCGAGCGCAAGGTCAACCGCGGCGAGCACCTCGTCGTCGGGCTCAACGTCGCGCGCGAGGGCAACGACGACGCGCCGCCCGAGATCCTCCGCATCGGCCCCGAGGTCGAGGAGCAGCAGCGCAAGCGGCTCGACGCGGCGAAGGGCGCCCGCGACGCCGATGCCGTCGGTCGCGCGCTCGTCGAGGTCCGGGCCGTGGCGGCCCGTCCCGACGTCAACGTGATGCCGGCCCTCGTCGACGCCGTGGGCGTGTACGCGACGGTGGGCGAGATCTGCGCCGCGCTCGCCGACGAGCTCGGGCGCTACGTCGAGACCCCGGTCATCTGACCCGACGACGGATGCCGTGATGGATGCCCGCCTGCTCGATGCCGCGCGCGCGGCCGAGGGGTTCATGCCCGACGCCGAGGGCCTCGCCCTCTACGCCGCCGGTCTGGAGGGCGCTGCGGTCGGTCCCCTGCTCGAGATCGGCACGTACTGCGGAAAGTCGGCGATCTACCTGGGTGCGGCCGCGCGCGAGCGTGGCACCGTGGTGTTCACGGTCGACCACCACCGGGGCTCGGAGGAGAACCAGGCCGGTTGGGAGCACCACGACCCCCGGTTGGTCGACCCGCGCACGGGGCGCATGGACACGCTGCCGTTCTTCCGCCGCACGATCGAGGAGGCCGGGCTCGACGACGCCGTGGTCGCGGTGATCGCCGACTCGCCGACGGTCGCCCGGAGCTGGGCCACCCCCCTCGGGCTCTGCTTCGTCGACGGCGGGCACGCGTACGACGTCGCGCGGGCCGACTACGAGGCCTGGTCGCCGTTCGTCGCCCCGGGCGGGATGCTGGTGTTCCACGACGTGTTCGAGGACCCGGCCGAGGGCGGCCAGGCTCCGTTCCTCGTCTGGCAGGCGGCGGTCGACTCGGGCCGGTTCGCGCCGGTGTCCACCACCGGCAGCCTGCGCGTCCTACGCCGGGTCTGACCCTCGGCGCGAGCGCTCCGATTCGATCGCCTCGCCGGCCGCGATGAGCTCGGCGGAGGTGAGGCCGATCGGCAGGCCCTCCCCCCGGAAGAGCCCGGCCGTGGGACCGTGGCCGCCGAGCGCGTTCGCCGCGAGCACGACCGCGGCGGAGTTCCAGGTGGGCTGCTCGACGGGGTAGAGCTCGCCGTCGGAGTGGAACCGCTCGCCGTCGAAGTTGGCGCCCGTCCAGTAGCCGCCACCCTCGGCCCGCAGGAACTGCACCCACGCGAACAGCTTGTGTGCATGATCCTCGGCGCCGATGGCGTCGAGCGCCATCACGAACTCACAGGTCTCGGCCGCGGTGACCCAGGGCCGGTCGGCGACGCAGCGCACGCCGCGCCCTTCGACCACGAAGCGCTCCCACCCCGCGGCCACCCGCATCTGCGCAGGCTGCCCGCGCAGCACGCCGCCGAGGATCGGGTAGTACCAGTCCATCGCCCAGCGGTCCTTGTCGAGGAACACGTGGGGCCGGTGGGCAACCGCGATCGCGAGGTTGCCGAGCGAGAGCTCCCAGTCGGGGCGGTCGCGGCCGAGGCGCTCGGCGATGGCGATGGCGCAGCGCAGGCTCGAGAACAGGCTCGACGAGCCGGTGAGCAGCGCGCCGTCGCCGGGGTCGTCGCCCCGCCACGCGATCTCGCCCGATTCACGCTGGTGCGACAGCACGTAGTCGACCGCGGGCTCGACCACGGACCAGAAGGCGTCGAGGAAGCCGGTGTCACCGGTGGAGAGGTAGTGGTGCCACACGCCGTTGGCGACGTAGCCGGTGACGTTGGTGTCGAGCGTCGGGTCCTTGACCTCTCGCCCCACGGTGTAGGCGTGCCAGCCGCCGTCCTCGCGCTGCATGGTGCGCAGCCACTCGTATGCGTGCTCCGCTTCGGCGTACTTGCCCCCGACGTCGAGCGCCATCGCGGCCTCGACCAGGTTCCACGGGTCGGTGTGGTTCCCCGGCGTCCAAGGGATGTTGCCGTCGGGCTCCTGGATCGCGGCGATCGCGTCGACCGTCTCGGCCACTTCCTCGGCGCTCATCACGCCGGGAACCTCGGGCAGGGGGGCGCGGGTCAACCGACCTTCTCGGTGTAGACGACCAGGCTCTTGCCCATGATCGGGTTCAGCGCCCGCTCGACCTGCCCGAGCCAGGCCGGTTGCTTCGTGATCTGCCAAGCGAGGAGGTCGTGGTACTTGCGGACCGCCGGCGCGCCGTCGTTGTCGACGCCGACGGAGCACTTCAGCCACCAGTACGGCGAGTGCAGCGCGTGCGCGTGGTGCGAGCCGCGCAGGTACAGCCCGGCCGACTCGAGCCGGTGCTCGAGCTCGTGCTGGCGGTAGATGCGGACGTGGCCGCCGGGGCGGTCGTGGTAGTTGCGGTCGAGCGCCCAGCTGACCCGCTCGGGCCAGCGCGTGGGAACGGTGACCGCCATGCGGCTGCCGGGGCGTAGCACGCGGACGAGCTCGGCGATCGCGCCGCGGTCGTCCCAGATGTGCTCGAGAACCTCGGAGGTGATCACGCAGTCGAAGCTGGCGTCGGGGAAGGGGAGGGCGAGCGCGCTGCCCTGAACCGGACCGCCGATGCGGCCGTGGGGCAGCTCGCCGGCGTCGGCCATCTCGCTGGTGACGTAGTGGACGCCCTTGAGCTCCTGCTCGTCGAGGTCGAGCGCGATCACGGTCGCGCCGCGCCGCCAGGCCTCGTACGCATGGCGTCCGCCGCCGCAGCCCATGTCGAGCACGCGCGCGCCGTCGCGCACCCCGAGGCGGTCGAAGTCGACGGTGAGCATCGGCTAGCGCACCCGGGCGTCGTGCGCCGTGCGCGCGTGGTCGTCGAGGAGGATGCGCCACTGCTCGATGGTCCCCTCGGCGGTGGCCCGCCAGGTGAACATGCCGAGCGCGCGGTCACGGCCCGCGGCACCGATGCGGGCGCGCAGGTCGGCGTCGCCGAGGGCCCGGAGGATCCCGGCGGCGAGCGCCGACGGGTCGCCCGGGGGCACGAGGAGGCCGGTCTCGTTGTCGCGGCCCACCACTTCGGGCACTGCGCCGCCCGTGGTGGCGACGAGCGGCACGCCGCAGGCCATGGCCTCGACCGCCGGGAGCGAGAAGCCCTCGTAGAGGGAGGGCACGCACGCGACCTCGGTCTCGGCGTAGAGCTCGACGATCCGCTCGGTGGTGACGCCGGAGACGAACTGCACGGCGCCCGAGAGGCCGAGCCGCTCGATGAGGGCCGGGATCTTGGAGCGGTCGCGGGGCTTGCCGATGACCACGAGGTGGGCGTCGGGGCGTTCGGTGCGCACCTTGGCCAGGCCCTCGAGGAGCGGGGCGAGGCCCTTCATGGGGACGTCGGCGCTGGCGGTCGTCATGAGCCGGCCGGGGACCCGGGCGATGTGGGGCATGGGCCGGAAGATCTCGGGGTCCACGCCCACGGGGACGATGTGGAGGCGGTCGGACGGCACACCCATCTGCGCGGTGATGTCGCGCTTGGACGACTCGGACACGGTCACCAGGCGCGGGATCTGCCGGGCCACGTCCATCTGCATCCCGAGGAACCCGTACCAGCGGCGAAGGGTGAGCTTGCGCAGCGGGTTCGTGTTGTGGGCGTAGTCGAGGTCGCGGTCGACGGTGATGGGGTGGTGGAGGGTGGCCATGACCGGCCAGCCGTCCTCCTCCATCATCGGCACCAGGCCCCGGCCGAGGCACTGGTTGTCGTGGACGAGGTCGAAGTCGGCCCGGCGGTCCTGGAGCGCACGGCGGGCCCGGAGGCTGAACGTGTACGGCTCGGGGAACCCGGCCCCGCACATCAGCAGGAACTCGCGCAGGTCGATGGAGTCGCGGACCTCGTGCGGGAACGGCACCCGGAACGGGTGCGACGACCGGTAGAGGTCGAGGCTGGGGATCTCGACGAGCTGCGACATGTCGTCGAGCTCGGGGTAGGGCGGCCCGGAGAACACCGTGATGTGGTGCCCGAGGGCGGTGACCTCACGGGCGAGGTAGCGGGTGTACACCCCCTGCCCACCGCAGTGGGGGTTGCCACGGTAGATCAGCCAGGCGATGCGCAGGGGCTGGTCGTCGGCCGGAGGGGAGAGCCGGGTGGGCACGTGGGGGGAAGGTGACGGGGCGCCAGACATGAACCTGGCAGCCTACCTGCGCGCTTCCCGCCGATAGCCTGCGGCGGTGTTCACTCCGGACGACGGGTCGCTCGCTCGCGCTCGCTCCTTCACCCCGGAAGCCGTTGCCGGAGTGGGGACGGTGGCGGAGCCCCGCTGGTCGCCCGACGGGCGTCGCCTGGCCTGGGTGCGGGGCGCCGGAGGGACCGCGGTGCTCGTGGTGGACGGGCGTCCCGTCCCCGACGTGGTCGCGGCCGGGACCCGGGGCGGGACCTTCGCCTGGTGCGCAGCCGATCGCCTGGTGGTGGTCGGCGACGGCGGCCTGCGGGCGGTCCGGCCCGACGCCCCGGGCCCGGCCCCGCTCGTGGCCGCAGCCGTGGGGAGCCCCGCCGCGCCCGCAGTGAGCACCACCGGCCTGGTGGCTTTCGTGGACGAGACCGACGACGCCTGCGTGGTGAAGGTGGCCCCCGTCGACGGCTCCCGGGCTCCGTGGGTGGTGTCGCAGGCCGACTTCGCGTGGGACCCGGCCTGGTCCCCCGACGGGGCCCTCCTCGCGTGGCACGAATGGGATGAGCCCGCCATGCCCTGGGACGGCTCCCGGATCGTGGTCGCCGCCGCCGACGGCACCGACCGCGTGGTGGTCGCGGGCGGGCCGGACGAATCGGTGGGCCAGCCCCGGTTCGCGCCCGCGGGTCCGGCGCGGCTCGCGTTCGTTCACGACCGCGACGGCTGGGCCAACGTCACCGTGGCCGGACCCGACGGCCGGGCGCGGGCGGTGGTCGCGGCCGAGGCGCACGAGCACGCGGGGCCGTCGTGGGGCCCGGGGCAACGGTCGTTCGCGTGGTCACCCGACGGCGCCCGCCTTGCGTGGTGCCGCAACGAGGACGGCTTCGGCCGTCTGGTCGCCGCTGCGGTTGCCGGATGGCCGGTGGGCGAGTGGTCGAAGGGATGGCACCACGGCCTCGACTGGGGCCCTGGCGGGCTCGTGTGCGTGCGCAGCGGCGCGCGCACCCCGCCGACGGTCGTCGTGCTCAGCGGCGACCCGTCCGACCGGCGCGTCGTCGACGTCGCCCCGGGCGCCGACGCCCTCCCCGTCGACGACTTCGTCGAGCCCCGTCCGGTGACCTGGCCCGCTCACGACGGCACCGCGGTCCCCGGTCTGCTGTTCGCGTCGCCCGGCGTCGAGCACCCGCCCCTCCTCGTGCAGCTCCACGGTGGTCCCACCGACCAGGCCCGGGTGGAGTGGGCGCCCCGGGTCCAGTACTGGGTCGCCCGGGGGTGGGCCGTCCTCGCGCCCAATCCGCGGGGGTCCACCGGCTCCGGGCGCGCCTACACCCAGGCCCTCCGCGGTGGATGGGGCGACCTCGACGTCGACGACGTGATCGACGGCATCCGGGCCGCGGTCGCGCAGGGCTGGGCCGACCCGAACCGGGTCGCACTCGTCGGTGGGAGCGCGGGTGGCTTCCTCGCGCTGCTCGTCGCGGCCCGTGCGCCCGAGCTCGTGCGCGCAGTGGTCGCGTCGTACCCGGTCACCGACCTCGTCGTGCTCGCGGCCGACACCCACCGCTTCGAGCGGCGCTACTCCGACTCGCTGGTCGGCCCGCTCCCGGCCGCGGCCGACACCTACCGCGATCGGTCGCCGGTCACCCACGCGGCCGGACTGCGCGTCCCGCTGCTGGTGCTCCAGGGCGACGCCGACCCCGTGGTGGCGCACCCGTGCGCCGTGGCGTTCGTCGACGCCGTGGGCGCCGCGGGCGGCGACGCCGACCTGCACGTCTACCCCGGTGAAGGGCACGGCTGGAAGCGACCCGACACGGTCGCCGACGCCCTGCGCCGCACCGACGACTTCCTCACCCGGAGGGTGCTGTGACCACGTTCGTGTACCAGGGCCCGAAGCGCGGATTCGACCGCGCGGTGCTGCTCGCGCACGGTGCGGGCACCGACCTCGACGCCGCGGCGCTGCGCACGGTGGCCGACGCGCTCGCCGACGTGAAGGTCCCGTCGCTGCGGTTCAACTACCCGTACCGCGACACCGGCCGCGGCGCCCCCGACCGACCTCCCGTGCTGCTCGAGGCCACCCGGGCCGCGGTCGCCGAGCTCGCCCGGCGCACGAAGCTGCCGACCGAGCGGCTGGTGATCGGCGGACGTTCCATGGGCGGCCGGTACTGCTCGCTCGTGGCCGGCGCGGAGGACGACCCGGTGCCCGTGCGTGGACTCATCCTCCTCGGCTACCCGCTCCACGCCGCAGGCAAGCCGGAGAAGGTCCGCGACGACCACTTCCGCCGCCTGACGATGCCGGTCCTGTTCGTGAGCGGCACGCGTGACTCCCTCGCGGCGAAGCCCGAGCTCCAGAGGTCCGCCCGAAAGGTGAAGGGAACGGTCTCGTGGTGCTGGCTCGACACCGCCGACCACGGGTTCACACCCCTGAAGTCGAGCGGCCGTACGCTCGATGACGTGCTCGCCACTGTGGCCGATGCGTCGGTCACGTGGGTCGAGCAGCTTCCGTGAGATCGTGAGGGGAACGCGATGACCCAGTCCGAGACGCGATTCGAGACGCCGTTCGAGACGCTGCGCTTCGATCAGGAAGGGCACGTCGCGACGGTCGTGCTGAACCGGCCCGACAAGCTGAACTCCTTCACGCCGAAGATGTGGGCCGAGCTGCGCACGCTCGGCCGGGCGCTCGTGGCCGACCCCGGCGACATCCGCGCGCTCGTGGTGCGCGGCGAGGGCCGCGCGTTCTCGAGCGGCATCGACACCTCGGTGTTCGGCGAGGGCCTGAGCGCCGAGTCGCTCGGGGAGGACGGGCCGCTGCGGCACGAGGACGCCAAGGTCCACGCGATCCTGACCGCGCAGGACTCCTACACCTGGCTGGCCGAGGCGCCGTTCATCACGATCGCCGCGGTGCGCGGCTTCGCGCTCGGCGCCGGCCTCCAGCTCGCGATCGCGTGCGACATCCGCATCGTCGCCCGCGGCGCGCAGCTCGGCCTGCTGGAGCACAAGTACGGGATCCTCCCCGACCTCGGCGGCACCCAGCGGCTGCCGCGCATCGTCGGCGTGGGGAAGGCCCTCGAGCTGATCTCCACCGCGGCGAAGATCGACGCCGACGAGGCCCTGCGGATCGGGCTCGTGGAGCGGGTGGTCGGCGACGAGGAGCTCGACGCCGAAGCCCACGCGCTCGCCACGCAGATCGCGGCGCAGCCGCCTCTCGCCGTGCGGGGCGCGAAGCGCGCGGTGCACGCGGCGCTCGACGGCCGCTCGGTGCGCGACGGGCTGGTGATCGAGGCCGAGGGTCAGGCGGTGTGCCTGTCTTCGACCGACTTCATCGAGGCCATCACCGCGTTTCTCGAGGGCCGTCCGCCGGCGTACCAGGGCCGGTGAGCAGCATCCGGACCGCGTGACCGTACGATCGCACCGATGACCGACACGCCGACGCGCTACCACGTACGGGCCTCGGGCCCGCTCGCGGGAACGGTGCGCGCCTCGGGAATGACGAAGAACGCGGGCTGCAAGCAGCTCGCCGCGGCGCTGCTCGTGCCGGGCGTGTCGACGGTGCGCAACCTCCACCCGGTGGCCGACCTCGACATCATGTGCGAGCTCCTCCGCGCGATCGGGGCACGCGTCGCGTGGGAGGACGACAGCTCGCTCTGTGTGGACGCGTCGGGACCGCTGGTTCCCGAGGCCCCGTACGAGCTCGTGAGCCGGATGCGTGTCTCGATCAACGTGCTCGGCCCCTTGCTCGCCCGGCACGGACGCGCGCGCGTCGCGCTCCCCGGCGGCGACAACATCGGCAGCCGCAAGCTCGACCTCCACACGCGCGGCCTCGCCGCGATGGGCGTCGAGCTCGACGTCGTGCACGGCTTCATCGACGCGCGCGTCAACGCGCTGTGCGGGGCGCGCGTCGTGCTCGACTTCCCGAGCGTCGGTGCCACCGAGACGCTGATGACGACCGCGGTGCTGGCCAAGGGTGAGACCGTGATCGACAACGCCGCGCGCGAGCCGGAGATCGCGGACCTCGCCGCGTTCCTCACGAAGATGGGCGCGCGCATCGACGGCGCGGGCACGCACACGATCACCATCGAGGGCGTCGACGAGCTGATGCCCGCCGACCACGCGGTGATCGGCGATCGCATCGAGGGCGGCACCTACCTGTTCGCTGCGGTGATCGCCGGCGGCGACGTCACCGTCGAGGGGATGGCGATCGAGCACCTCGGCGTCGCGGCCGACAAGCTCGCCGACCTCGGCGCCCGGGTCGAGTCCGTCCCCGACGGCGTGCGGGTCGTGATGGACGACCGCCCTCGGGCCATCGATGTGCAGACCCTGCCGTTCCCCGGGTTCGCCACCGACTTCATGCCGCTCGCCGTGGCCGCGCTCGCGGTGTCCGACGGCACGGGGATCGTCACCGAGAACGTGTTCGACAACCGGCTCGTGTTCGCGGCCGAGCTGAACCGGCTCGGCGCCCAGGTTCACACCGAGGGACGCCACGCGGTGGTGCGGGGTGTCCGCAGCCTCTCGGGAGCACCGGTGCAGGCGCTCGACGTCCGGGCCGGCGCGGCCCTGGTGCTCGCCGGTCTCGTGGCCGACGGCGAGACCGTGGTGCACGATGCCCGCCACATCGACCGTGGCTACCCCGACCTCGCGGGCAAGCTCCGGGCCCTCGGCGGTGACGTCACCCGGCGTTCTCGCGGCTGAGGGTCGACCTTCCGTCGGCCGGGGCCAGACCCTGCGCCGACCGGGGCCGCACCCCGGGCGGGGAAGGCCTGCGATACTGGTGGCGTTGGGTCCGACGTACCACCCGCGACCGCAGGAGCACCTCCCCATGGCCATCGACACGGCGAACCCCGAGATCGAGGCCGGCGTCCTCGAGGCGATCGAGGCCATCCGCCCGGCCCTCCAGGCCGACGGCGGCGACATCGTGTTCAAGCGGATCGACGACGACGGCGTCGTGTTCGTCGAGCTCGTGGGCGCCTGCGGCACCTGCCCGGTCTCCACGATGACCCTGAAGGCCGGCGTCGAGCGGATCATCATGGACCGCGTCCCCGGCATCACCGCGGTGGAGGAAGACGCCTGAGGCCCAGCGGCCCGACGGCGAAGCCGTCAGGAGCGGGGACATGAGTGATCCGGCCGATCCCGCGGCGCTCGTCCGGGCCGCGTGCGCCGGTGATCGGCGCGCGGTCGCCCGGCTGATCTCCGTGGTCGAGACCGGCGGCCCCGACGCCGCCGCGGCCGCCGCGGCCCTCTACCCGGCGACGGGCCGCGCCTACACGGTGGGCATCACCGGCGCGCCCGGCGCGGGGAAGTCCACCCTCACCGACGCGTTGGTCACCCGGCTGCGGGCCGACGACCTCGAGGTCGGCGTCCTCGCGGTCGACCCCACCAGCCCGTTCTCGGGCGGCGCCATCCTCGGCGACCGCGTCCGCATGCAGGACCACGCCACCGACCCCGGCGTGTTCATCCGGTCGATGGCCACCCGCGGTCACCTCGGTGGCCTCGCGCTCGCCACCCCCCAGGCCATCCGTGTCCTCGACGCCGCGGGGAAGCCGTGGATCCTGGTGGAGACGGTCGGCGTGGGGCAGGTGGAGGTGGAGGTCGCGGCCGCCACCGACACCACGGTCGTGGTGGTGAACCCCGGCTGGGGTGACGCGGTCCAGGCCAACAAGGCCGGCCTGATGGAGATCGCCGACATCTTCGTGGTCAACAAGGCCGACCGCGCCGGCGTCGACGACACCGAGCGCGACCTGCGCCAGATGCTCGAGCTCGGCGGTCACCGGGATTGGGAGCCGCCGCTGGTGCGGACGGTCGCGACCACCGGCGACGGCGTCTCCGACCTGTGGGACGTGGTGCGGGCCCACCGGGCGTTCCTCGAGTCCACCGGCGGGCTCGCGGCCCGCCGCCACGCCCGCCTGCGCGAAGAGGTCCGGGCCATCGCCCTGGCCCGGCTCGCCGCCGCGGTCGACGCCCGCTGCCGCGAGCCCGGGTTCGACGCCGTGATGGCCCGGGTCGACGCCCGCGAGGTCGACCCGTATGCCGCCGCGGCCCTGGTGATGGGGGCCGACCCGCCCGACCCGCCCTCCGACTCGCCGGCGGAGCCGCCCTCCGACCCCTGAGCGCCGGGTGGGTCGGTCGTAGTCTGCGGCGATGACCGACGCGCTGGTGCTCCTCGAACGTCGCGACGACGGCGTCGCCGTCCTCCGCCTCAACCGGCCGCCCCTCAACCCGCTCTCGCGGGCGCTGCTCGCCCAGCTCACCGCCCTCGCCACCGACGTCGCCGGCGACCCGACGGTGAAGGCGGTCGTGCTCGTCGGCAGCGACCGGGCCCTCGCCGCGGGGGCCGACATCGACGAGTTCGGTGGACCCGACGAAGCCCGCATCGTCGCGGCCGGGTTCCGGGCCGCGGGCGACGCGCTCGGCGCGATCCCGCGCCCGGTGATCGCCGCGATCGCCGGGTACGCGCTCGGCGGCGGGTTGGAGATCGCGCTCGCGTGCGACCTGCGGATCGTCGCCGACAACGCGCGCCTCGGCCAGCCCGAGATCCAGCTCGGCATCATCCCGGGGGGCGGGGGCACGCAACGGCTCGCGCGCCTCGTCGGTCCCGCGCGCGCCAAGGAGCTGATCTGGACCGGCCGCCACGTTCGGGCCGAGGAAGCGCTCGCGATCGGCCTCGCGGACCGCGTGGTGCCCGCCGCCGAGCTGGAGTTCGCCGCGCTCGAGTGGGCCGCGTCGTTCGCGTCCGGCGCGGTGGTGGCGATGGGTCAGGCCAAGCGGGCGATCGACGAGGGGCTCGAGCTCCCGCTCGGGGCCGGGCTCGACCTCGAGGCCGAGTGCTTCGCCGACACGTTCGTGACCGAGGACGCGGCGACCGGGATCGCGAGCTTCACGGAGCACGGCCCCGGGAAGGCCACCTTTCGCGGCCGCTGAGGCCGCTCGGAAGGGGACGCATGAGGATCGTCGGGGTCGACCACGTCCAGCTGGCGATGCCGGCCGGCGAGGAGGACGCGGCGACCGCGTTCTACGAGGGCCTGCTCGGCATCCCGCGTGTGCCGAAGCCGCCGAACCTGGAGGTGCGGGGCGGGTGTTGGTTCGAGGCCGACGGCTGCCGGCTGCACCTCGGGGTCGAGGCCGACTTCCGCCCGGCCCGCAAGGCGCACCCCGCGCTGCTGGTGGAGGACCTCCCCGCGATCGTGGCGCGGTTGACAGCCGCCGGGGTGGTGGTGCGCACCGACGAGCCGCTCGCCGGGTACGACCGTGTGTACGCCGACGACCCGTTCGGGAACCGGCTCGAGCTGATGGAGCCCACCGAGGGCTGAGCGCGGCTCGAGCGAACCCCCCGGTCAGGTGTCGCGGACGACGTACGCGCGCAGCAGGTCGAGGTTGCGGTGCCAGACCCACTGCAGCACAGGCTTGCCCACGACCTCGCCGATCGGGCCGCCCATCCACCAGGGGAACGTCAGCTCCTCGGTCCAGCGGAACTGCGTGCCCCGCGGCGCGGGCTCGAGGGTGAACCGCCCGGTGCCGGTGACCGCGCCCTGGTGCTCGATGCCCATGACCGCGCCGGGTTCCCACTGGGTGACGGTCATTCGATCGGTGGTGCGCAGCGGTCCGACCACGGTGAGGCAGTCGAACTGGGTGCCGACGCCCGAGCGCTGGTCGGTGACGAACGTGATGCGCTCGGCGTCGGCCATCCACTCGGTGTGGGTGCCGAGGTCCTCGATCGCGGCCCACACGGCGTCGGGGGTCGCGGGGATCTCGGTGGTGATCTCGATGCGCACGCTCACGCGGCGTTGCCTTCCTGGAGGACGTCGCGCAGGTGCGCGGCGGCGGCGGCGGGGGTGACAGTGTTGACGAGCACCCCGGTGCCGAGCTCGAACCCGGCGATCGTGGCCACCCGCGGGACGACGGTGACGTACCAGTGGAACGGCCGGTCGCCGTGCGCGGGTCCGTTGTGCAGCACCACGTTGTACGCAACCTCGCCGAGGAGGCGGCCGATACCGGCCACGACGTCGCGCGTGACGCGCGCCACGGCGGCGAGCGCGGCGTCGGGCGTGTCCTCGAAGCGCGCTCCCGCGTCCGGCGCGGTGATGCGGGTCTCGTACGGGCTCGCCGCGGCCCACGGCGCCCAGGCCCACGCGTCGCCCGCGTCGATGATGTGCCCGCCCTGGGGCCCGCTCGCCTCGACGTCGACCGCGACGACGTCGGTGCGGGCCTCGGCGAACCGCCGGAGCTGGTCGCGCACGGTGGGCGGCACGAAGTCGATCGCGACGACCTGCGCGTGCGGGTGCGCGATCGACGCCCCCGCGGCCCGACCGTGGTTCACCAGCACCTGCACGTGCGCGAGCCCGGCGGCCGCGTGGACCCGGGCGCGGTCGCGCAGCACGGTGAACAGCTCGGTCACCCGGTCGTCGGGGAGGCGCGCGAGGTCACACGAGTGGTCGGGGTCGAGGATCACCACCTCGTGCGCACCGGCAGCTCCCGCGTGGGCGTCGGCTCCACCGACGATCGGGTAGAGGTTCGGGACGACGCGCACCCGCCAGCCCGGGGCGTCGGGCGCGCCGGCACCGGTGCGACCGCGCTCGGGCGGGGTCTCGTGCTCGTTGCCGGGGCAGAAGGGGCAGCCCTCGACCGCGGCGGGCCCGGCCGGAGCGCGCGCGACCGTGTGGGGGCGGGCGGCCCGGCCCGGCGCGAGGAGCACCGCTCGGCCCGTCACGAGATCGTTACGCAGCTCCGGCATCGCCACGAGTCTGCCCGCCTACCCTGGGCCCGTGGACACAGTGCGGCTCGTGATCATCGGCGGTGGCCCCGCCGGGAACACCTGCGCCACGGTCGCGGCCACGCTCGGAGCCGAGGTCACGCTGATCGAGCGCGACATCATCGGCGGTGCCGCTCACCTGTGGGACTGCATCCCGTCCAAGGCCCTGATCGCCACCGGCGGCGAGCTGTCGGAGCTGCGGCGGGCCCGGCTCATGGGTCTCCAGGCCAGCGGCGAGCTCGACATCCAGGCCCTGCGCGAGCGGGTGCAGTCGATCGAAGATCGGCTGCACTCGTCCATCAAGGAGCTCCTGGTGTCGCAGGGCGTGCGGCTGCTCGCGGGCACCGCCGGGTTCAAGGGTCCCCACGAGATCGTGGTCGACACCGGCTCCGGGCTCGAGGAGCTCGAGGCCGACGCCGTGCTCGTGGCCACCGGCTCCCGGCCCCGGGTTCCCGAGTGGGCGCCGATCGACGGTGAGCGCGTGCTGACCACCCGGCAGGCCTATCCGCCGCCCGAGATCCCCGTGCACATGGTGGTGGTCGGCTCCGGCGTCACCGGGGTGGAGTTCACGCACATGTTCCGAGCGCTCGGCTCCGAGGTCTCGCTGGTGGTGTCGCGCCAGCAGGTGCTCCCGGCGAAAGACCCCGAAGTCGCGGCGGTGCTGGAGGACGCGTTCCTCGAGCGGGGCGTGAAGCTGCTCAAGGGCGCCCGGGCGAGCTCGATCGAGCGCCTCGACGACGGCGTCCGGGTCAGCTGCGACGACGGCCGGGTCGTCAACGCGTCGCACGTGGTGCTCGCGGTCGGCTCGATCCCCAACACCGAGGACATCGGGCTCGATGTGGCGGGCGTGGAGGTCGACGAGGGCGGGTACGTGCGGATCAACCACAACTGCCTGTCGAACGTCCCGCACATCTACGCCGCGGGCGACGTGTCGGGGAAGCTGCCGCTGTCGTCGGTCGCGTCGATGCAGGGCCGCAAGATCGCCGAGCACCTGATGGGCCTGCACAACCGACCCCACCGTCACCTCGACTACGACAAGGCCGCGTCCGCGATCTTCACGGAGCCCGAGATCGCCGACGTCGGACTGGCCGAGGCCGAGGCGTTCGCCGTAGGCCGCAAGATCCGGGTCACCAAGGTGCCGTTCTCGTCGAACGCGAAGTCGCTCATCAAGGGTGATCCGCGTGGCTTCGTGAAGATCATCTCCGACCCTGCCACCGGCGTGGTGCTCGGCGGGTCGATCGTGGGCCGCGCCGCGGCCGAGCTCATCTCGGTGCTCGCGGTCGCGGTGACGAACAACCTCAAGGTCGGCGACATCCTCGACTCGCTGCTCGTGCACCCCGCGCTCTCGGAGTCGCTCGCCGAGGCCTCGAGCTAGGACCGCCGGTCCAACCGACGAAACCGCGACAGCCGATGGCGGGCCAGCACCGCATGCACGGTCGCGGGCCCTAGCCCAGCAGCTCGCCGCGGTGACCACTACGGCGCGGGTGTCGATCGCAGCGATCGCGTCGACGTCGGTCGCGGCACGACGCTGCACGAACGCGGTCTCGGAATGCCGCATCTCGGCCGTGACGGCGAGCATCCACCCGTCCGGCCGGGTGGGACCGTCGAGGGGGAGCACGCACACCGCGGCGGTGTTGCCGCGGAACGGCTCGTCGGTGAACGCGTCGACGACGAAGAGCGCAAGCATCGTTCGATCCTGGCCGCCGCGTCGGGGTCGATGCGGTGAAATTTACGGAGCTACTCGATGACGGCGAGGACGTCGCCGGGGCCGACGGTGTCGCCGGGGCCCACGCGGATGTCCTTCACGGTGCCCGTGGTCTCGGCGTTGATGTGGTTCTCCATCTTCATCGCCTCGAGCACCAGCACGGCCTGGCCCACCTCGACCTCGTCGCCCTCGGCCACGAGCACCTTGACGATCGTGCCTTGCATCGGCGCGGTGATCGTGCCGCTGCCCGCCCCGCCGGCCGTGGCCGCCGGGCGGGGCCGGGCCCGCTTGGCGGCGGCGCCGCCCGACGCCGCCGCGACCGGCGCGTCGGGAAGCCAGACCTTCACCGTGAACCGCTTGCCGTTGACCTCGACGGGCACGGTCCGCTCGACCAGCTCGGCGGCGTCCTCGCCCTCGACGGGTTCGGGTGGGATGGGCGCGGCGGTGGTCCGCGCGGCCATGAGCGCGCCGAGGTCGATCTCCTCCTCCACCCACTTGGTGGAGTGCGCGCCGGCGGCGAAGTCGGGGTGCTGGATCAGCGCGAGGTGCGCCGGGATGGTCGTGGCGATGCCCTCGACCCGCATCTCGCGCAGAGCCCGCACCGCGCGCTCCACGGCCGCGGCACGGTCGGGTGCCCACACGACGAGCTTGCCCACGAGGTTGTCGTAGTACTGCGAGATCTCGTCGCCGCTCTCGTAGCCGCCGTCCCAGCGCACTCCCGGCCCGCCCGGGGCCCGCAGCAGGCTGATCGTGCCGGGCGAGGGGAGGAAGCCCTTGGTCGCGTCCTCGGCGTTGATGCGGCACTCGATCGCGTGACCGCGCCGTTCGATGGACACCTGCGAGAAGGAGAGGGCCTCACCGCTGGCAACCCGGATCTGCTCGGCCACAAGGTCGAGCGACGTGACCATCTCGGTCACGCAGTGCTCGACCTGGAGCCGCGTGTTCATCTCCAGGAACCAGAACTCGCCGTCCTGGTAGAGCATCTCGACGGTGCCGGCGTTGGTGTAGCCACAGGCACGCGCGACAGTCACGGCGGACTCGCCCATGGCCCGGCGGACGTCCTCGGACAGGCCGTGAGCGGGGGACTCCTCGATGAGCTTCTGGTGGCGACGCTGCGTGGAGCAGTCGCGGTCGCCGAGCCACACGACGTTGCCGTGGGTGTCGGCGAACACCTGGATCTCGATGTGGCGGGGGTGGGTCAGGTACCGCTCGAGGTAGGCCTCGGGACGCCCGAAGTAGGCCTGCGCTTCGCGGGTGGCCGACTCGAAGCCGGCCTCCACCTCGTCGGGGCCGTGCACCACCTTCAGACCCTTGCCGCCGCCGCCGTGTGCGGCCTTGATCGCCACCGGCCAGCCGAACTCCTCGCCGAAGGCGACGATCTGGTCGGTGGACTCGATCGGTTCCAGGGTGCCCGGGACCGAGGCGACCCCGGCTGCCGCCGCGGCCTTCCGGGACGAGATCTTGTCGCCCATGACGTCGATGGCGGCGGGCGGCGGGCCGATCCAGATGGCGCCGGCGTCGGTGAGGGCCCGGGCGAACTCGGCGTTCTCGGCGAAGAACCCGTACCCGGGGTGCACCGCCTCGGCGCCGCTCTGGGCGATGACCTCGAGGATGCGCTCGGTGTTCAGGTAGCTCTCGGCCGCCGTCTGGCCGCCGAGGGCGAACGCCTCGTCGGCGTAGCGGGTGTGGGCGGCCTCGCGGTCGAGGTCGGAGTACACGGCGACCGTGGCGATGCCGAGCTCGCGGCAGGTCCGCATGACGCGGATGGCGATCTCGCCGCGGTTGGCGATCAGGATCTTGGACGGCAGCGGCACGGACGAGCCCTTCGTTCCCGGTCAACGGTCGCCGTATCCTACGGTCGATGCCGGAACCGGCCACCACTCGTCGCGCTCGTCCGGGAGGCGCCGCCGGAACGGCCCACGAGTGGGAGATCCGGAGGTTCGCCTCCATCGACTCGACGAACCGCTACCTGCTCGACGTTGCCCGTGCGGGTGCTCCCGACGGCGTCGTCGCGGTGGCCGACCACCAGACCGCGGGCCGTGGGCGGCTCGGTCGGGTCTGGGAGGCCACGCCGGGCTCGGCGCTGCTGGTGTCGGTGCTGCTGCGCCCCAGCCTCGGGCCCGACCGCATCGGGCTGGTGACCATGGCCACCGGCCTCGCGCTCGCCGACGCCGTGCTCGAGGTCGCGGGCGTGACCGCAGGCCTCAAGTGGCCCAACGACCTCGTGGTCCACGACCGGAAGCTCGCGGGTCTGCTCGCCGAAGCCGAGCTCGGCCCCGGCGTGGTGCGGGCCGTGGTGGTGGGTGTGGGCTGCAACCTCGTGGCCGCGGCGATCCCGCCCGAGCTGGCGGACATCGCCACCGCGTGCGACGTCGAGGCCGGCCGCCCGGTCGACCCGGACGCGCTGCTCGACGCGTTCCTCGACGCCCTGGGGGCCCGGCTCGACGACCACACCGCGTTGGTCGCCGCCTACCGGGAGCGGTCGGCCACGCTCGGGCGCCGGGTTCGGGTCGACGTCGGCGGTGGCCGCGTGGTCGAGGGTGACGCCGTGGCCGTCGGCTCCACCGGCACGCTGGTGGTGCGCGACGACGACGGCGAGGAGATCCCCGTCTCCGTCGGCGACGTCGTGCACCTCCGGCTCGCGTCCGACGAGGCGTAGCCGACCCAACGGGCTACGACATCTCCCGACCGTCGGCGACGAGGGCGGTGAACGCGGCGCCGAGGCGGAGGGTGACCGGTCCCGGGGCGGCGGGGAGCGCCACGCCGTCGACCGACGCGATGCCCTGCACCTCGCGCGTGCTCGACGTGAGGAACGCCTCGTCGGCCGCGCGCAGCGCCGCCATCGGCACGGGCACCTCCTCGCACACGATGCCCGCGTCGGCGCAGCAGTCGATGACGAGCGCTCGGGTCACGCCGAGCAGGCATCCCGCGTCGGCGGGCGGCGTGCGCACCACGCCGCCGTGCACCACGAACACGTTCGACCCGGTGGCCTCGCACAGGTCGCCGCGGGTGTTCGCGAACACGGCCTCCGACGCACCGAGCGCGTGGGCGTGGGCGAGCGCCCGGACGTTCTCCGCGTACGAGATCGTCTTCAGCCCCGCGGTGGCGCCGTGCTCGTTGCGGGTCCACGGCACCACGACCACCGCCTCGGTTGGCGGAAACGTGCGCAGCTCGCCCATCGCGACGATGACCGTCGGCGGGGTGTCGCCGCGCTCGCTGCCGAGTGGTGCGGTCCCGCCGGTGACGGTGATGCGCAGGCGGCCGTCGCCGTCGGCGGCGGCCGCGATCACGGCGTCGGCCGCGGCTCGCAAGGTCGCGCGGTCGGGGAGCGGGAGCGCGAGTGCCCCGGCCGAGTACGCGAGCCGGTCGAGGTGACGTTCCCACGCGAAGATCCGCCGGTCGTACACCCGCAGCGTCTCGAACACGCCGTCGCCGGTGAGCAGCCCGTGGTCCATCGGCGATACGCCCGCGCGGTCGGCGTCGACGAGCGCGCCGTTCAGCCAGACCTTCATGATGCGTCGCTCACTGCGCTCGCTCCTCGGACGTCGTTCACGCGAGCACATCCACCGGCGCGGCGTCCGACGCGCCGGTGCGTGCGAGGAGTCGGCGGGCCTTGAGGCAGGTCTCGTCCCATTCGCGTGCGGGGTCGGAGTCGGCCACGATGCCGCCACCCACGCCGAGCGTCGTGCGCCCGCCGGCCACCGTGAACGTACGGATGGCCACCGCGAGGTCGCCGGCGTGGAGCTCGGTGTCGATCCAGCCGGTGGCCCCGCAGTACACGCCCCGGGGCACGGTCTCGATGTCCTCGATGATCTGGAGGACCCGGGGCTTGGGCGCACCGGTGATCGACGCGGGCGGGAGTGTGGCGTGGAGCAGGCCGCCGAGGCCGACGTCGGCCCGGAGCGTCCCCCGCACGGTGCTCACGAGATGGGCCAGACCCGGGTACCGCTCCACCGCGCACAGCTCGGGCACCTGGATCGACCCCGGCTCGCACACCCGCCCCATGTCGTTGCGGGCGAGGTCGACGATCATGACGTTCTCCGCGTGGTCCTTGGCGCTGCGCTCGAGCGCGGCGGGGTGCGCGGCGGTGCCCTTGATCGGGCGGGTCTCGACCGCGCGACCGGTCCACGAGAGGAAGCGCTCGGGCGATGCGCTGACCACCGCGACGGCTCCACCGGCCGCGGTCGGGAGCCGCAGCAACCCGGCATGGGGCGCGGGCTTGCGGAGCGCGAGGGCGGCGAACATCGCGACCGGATCGGCCGCGGTGTCCCACTCGAGCGTGCGGGTCAGGTTGACCTGGTAGCAGTTGCCGGCCCGGATGTGCTCCAGCACCGTCTCGGCCGCGGCGATGTACTGGGAGCGCCCGAGCGACGACCGGTCGGCCGGCCCGAGCCGGACCGGGGCGAGGGGCGCCGGCAGGACGCCGTCGAGGTCGGGGACGTGCCTGTGCCGGGCGAAGCGCACGAGGAGGCCGTCGGGAACCGTGGGCGCGACGGCCGACGCCCGACCGGGCCGGACGGCCTCGACCGCGTGCCCGAGCTCGAAGGCCAGGAACCCCGCCCAGAGCCCCGGCGTTAGATCCTCGATGGCGTCCAACCCCGCGGCCCCGTGGCCCTCGACCACCTCGACCACCTCGACCGGCTCCCAGGCCACCATCCACCCGTCGTCCCGGCGCAGCACGGCCACCGGGGCGTCGGCCGTGCCGAGCACGGCGAGCGCGTCGGCCGGCCGGGTGTCCACGTTCGGAGGGTATCCCCCGGGCACCTCGGGGTGGCCCCTGGCCCGCCGGGTCCCCGCTCGCCGGTGCATGCCCCTGCGGGTTTGGCCGGGGGCCCTCCCGGTAACCTCGACACTCCCATGAGCTCGACCGGTTCCTCTCTCCGAGCCTTCGCCGGCCGGTTCCTGATCGCCCTGGTCGTGGGCTCGTTGCTCATGGCCGGCGTGGTGGCCGGCGTCGACCGCGAGGTCGGCCGCAAGCTCGACCGCATCCCGAAGATCAACCTCACGACCGCGCCGCTGCCGCCTCAGGGCGCCAACTACCTCGTCGTCGGCTCCGACTCGCGCGCGTTCGTCGCCGACGACCTCGAGCAGCAGGCGTTCGGCGACGCCGCGAACGAAGGCGGTCAACGCTCGGACACGATCATGGTCGTGCACGTCGAGCCCCAGGCCGAGCACACGCTGGTCGCGTCGTTCCCGCGCGACCTGTGGGTCAACATCCCCGGCCACGGCTACTCGAAGATCAACGCGGCCTACAACTACGGGCCCCAGTCGATCATCGACACGCTGAAGGCCAACTTCGACATCGACATCAACCACTACATCGAGCTGAACTTCAAGAGCTTCGTCGGCCTGGTCGACACGCTCGGCGGCGTCTCCGTGTACGTGCCGTACGCGGCGAAGGACGAGTACACCGGGCTCGGCCTGCCCAACGGCGGCTGCTGGCCGCTCGACGGCGAGAAGTCGCTGCAGTGGGTGCGCTCGCGCTCCCTGCAGTACCTGGACGACCGCACCGGCAGCTGGGTGTCGGCCGACATCGTCCCCGACATCGGCCGGATCGGCCGCCAGCAGGACTTCATGCGCCGTCTCGCCGGCATCGCGGTGGTCCGCAGCCTCGCCAACCCGTTCACCGCGAACACCGTTGCCGACCAGGTGATCAAGAACCTCAAGGCCGACGACGCGTTCGACCGCACCGCCGTGTTCGACCTGCTCGACGCGTTCCGCACCATCAACCCGAACGACACCTCGTCGCTCGACTTCGAGACGATGCCCTGGAAGACCGGGCCCAACCAGGGTGCCCAGCAGGTGCTCTACGCCGACACGGCCGTCGGCGGCCCGCTGCTCGACCGGCTCCGGACCTTCGACACCCAGCCGCGGCCGACCCCCGCCCCGGCGACGATCCGCGTTCGGGTCGTCAACGGGAGCGGGCGCGCGGAGCTCGGCGCGGCGGTGAAGCGGGAGCTCGAGGGTCTCGGCTTCGTCGTGACCGAGGTCGACGACAACCCCGGGGTCAAGGCCGCCGACACCAGCGTGAGGTACTCCGCCGGCCAGATCGACAAGGCGAAGCTGCTCCTGCGCTACTTCGAGCCCCAGGCCGCCCTCGACCTCGGCACGCCGACGATCCCCGATGCCGACGTCGAGGTCGTCATCGGGAAGTCGTTCTCGAACATCGTCGTGCCGGCCGACAAGCTCGACCCGACCACCGGGACGACGCTCGCCGCGGCACCCGCCGACGGCACGGCCGCCGCGGCCGACCAGCCGCTCGATCTCCCGCCCCCGCCGCCGAGCGTGAACCTCCCCAACCCGGCCCCGCGAGGTTCGTGCTGACGTGTCGCGTGGCAAGGGCTCCTCGGTGGCCCGGTTCCTGACGCGTTTCGTGATCGCCCTCGTGGTCGCCGGCGCGGTCGTCGGCGCGTGCGTCGTCGCGGTCAACACGACGATCCAGCACGAGATCGACCGCATCCCCCGCATCGCCGTGAGCACCGCCCCGGCCCCGGCCAACGGAGCGAACTACCTCATCGTCGGGTCCGACAGCCGAGCCTTCGTCGAGAGCTCCGACGAGGTCAAGTCGTTCGGAGACCCGAGCCAGGAGACGGGCAAGCGCTCCGACACGATGATGGTGGTGCACGTCGAGCCCGATTCGGGCCGCACGTTGATCGTGTCGTTCCCGCGCGACCTCTGGGTCAACATCCCCGGGATCGGCAACGCGAAGATCAACGCCGCCTACAACTCCGACCTCGGCGGCGGTCCGGACGCGATCATCGCCGCGCTCAAGAGCAACTTCGACATCGACATCAATCACTACGTCGAGGTCGACTTCGTGACCTTCGAGTCGATGGTCAACTCGATCGGCACGGTGCCCATCTACATCGACCGGCCCGTGGTCGACGACTTCACCGGCTTCTTCGCGGTGCAGGCCGGGTGCTACCAGCTCGACGGCACCCAGGCGCTGGCCTGGGTGCGCTCACGCCACCTCCGCTACCTCAACCCGCAGACCGGACGGCTCGAGGAGGACCCCCGCGCCGACATCGGCCGCATCGAGCGCCAGCAGGACTTCATCCGCCGCCTCGCCGGGATGGTCGTCGAGAAGAGCATGAGCAACCCGTTCAAGGCGCGCGACATCACCAGTGAGGTGGTCGACAACCTCCGGGTCGACCGCGGGTTCGACACCCGGGCCGCGTTCGACCTCGTGCAGGCGTTCCGCACGGTCAGCTCCAACGACACGAGCGCGCTCGAGTTCGTCACGTTCCCGTTCACCGACGGCAACGCGGGCGGTCAGGCGGTGCTGTTCCCCGACAAGACCGACGCCGCGCCGTTGCTCGACCGCCTCCGCCGGTTCGACGCCGGCGTGCCGGCGCCCGCGGTGCAGCCGGCCGACGTGCGGGTGAAGGTGCTCAACGGCTCCGGTCGTGAGGGCGTCGCCCAGGAGGCGATGGCCGGTCTGGTCAACACGGGGTTCGTCAAGGGTGGCACCGGCAACGACGAGCGCGGTCGCGTCGCGGTCACCGAGGTGCGCTACGCGAACGGCGCCGACGCCAAGGCCCAGCTCGTGCTGCAGTACGTGGGTGAGGGCGCGAAGCTCGTGGGCGACCCGACGCTCAAGGATGCCGACGTCGTCGTGGTGCTCGGCGCCGACTATGCGGG
>Ga0302299_10000247_pt1 | contig 27075 bp, 22 predicted proteins | sample III_Fen_N3_4_FD_198795 | JGI IMG/M metagenome (GOLD analysis project Ga0302299, IMG submission 198795) | Peat permafrost microbial communities from Stordalen Mire near Abisko, Sweden - III_Fen_N3_4 | ecosystem: Environmental > Terrestrial > Soil > Wetlands > Permafrost | place: Sweden: Abisko...
AGGCGGCGATTCCGAGGAGCGCCGCCCCGACGGGGAAGGGCGGGACGTCCACCACGCCGTCGCCGATCCTGGCCTGAATGTACGGGCTCTGGACGAAAACGATCGCGAGCCCGACGCCCGCGACGCCCGCGACAAGGGTTGCGACGACCGATTCCATCATGACCGCGAAGAACACGCGCGCCCCGGTGGCGCCGAAGCTCCGTCGGATGCCGATCTCCCTGATCCGCTGCCGCACGGTCACGAGCGAGATGTTGACGAGGCCGAGGCCTCCGAGCCCGAGCACGAGGATGGAGATCCCACCGATCAGGAGCTTCATTTGCCTATTGGGATCCTCGCCCGCGCCGAGTTGCGCCTGGTAGTCGGTTCGGCTCACGTCTATCTGGTACGCGTCGCCGAGGGTCGACGCGATGTCGCGCTTGATGCGGCTAGTCAGCTGCTCCGAGAGGTCCGGCGGGACCCAGTACTCGAAGCTCGGCGGCTGCTGGGCGAGCATCACCGGGCTCGCCGTACGGAGGTACGCCGAGTACAGCATGTACATCGAGAGACTCTCATCCCACGTAGCCGAGGGCGTGACCCCGATGACGACCGCCGTCACGTCATTGTCTCCGAGGAGCACGACGCTCGGATGGGTGGCGAGGTCGGGCGAGCCAAGTTGTTTCCAGAAGTACTCGTTGATGATGATCGCGGGCGCGAGGCGCGCCTCGTCGGCGTCAGTAAACCAGTGGCCCGCCGCAAGTCTGACTCGATGCATCGTTCCGTACGACACGTCGACCGCCTGGGCCCCGAAGACCACGACCCCGGCGCCCGGCAACTGCACGCTCGGGTTGAGGTAGGCATCTCGACTCGTGTACGTGATGGAGTACCTCTGGGCGGTCGCCTCGAACGCCGAGTTGATGGCGTCCGGGTCGACGGGGCTTCCGTCCGTGGTCCAGGCGCCCAAAACGAGCGTGGCGGGCCGCCCGCCCCAGCGTTCGTTCTGTTCTTGAGACGCCTGCTGCGCGACCTGGCCGAGGGCGACCACGGTCGTAATCGACGCGACGGCGACGGCGACGCCCACAAGGCTAAGGAGCACCCGCGTTCGGTGGATGCGCAGTTCCATCCACGCCTCGACGATGGCACCCCAGAGGCTCGTCATGCGATCCTCACAGCGTCACGTTCGAGGCGGCGGCCGCGACGACCCGGCGAAACTCGATCGGCTCGAGGATCCCGCGGTCGAGGCGGTAGTGGCGCCGAGCGAGCGCGGCGATGTTCGCGTCGTGGGTGATCGTGATGAGGGCCGCGCCGGAGCGTTCGGCGACCTGATCGAGCAGGCCCATGATCGCCGTGCCCGTCTCGATGTCGAGCGCCCCCGTCGGCTCGTCGGCGAGGATGAGCCGGGGTCCGCGGACGAGCGCGCGGGCGATGGCGACGCGCTGCTGCTCACCGCCCGAGAGCCGCTCCGGCATGTAGTCGAGCCGTTCTCCGAGGCCGATGTCTTCGAGCAATCGCGTCGCGATGCGCCTGCGGTTGAGGAACGCGCGACCCGAGGCGTACAGGAGGGGCATCATGACGTTTTCGAGGGCGGTCCGGCCGCTGAGGAGGTTGAACTGCTGGAAGATGAAGCCGATGTCCCTGCCCCGTTTGCGGTCCCTGGCGCCCCTTCGGTACGAGCTCAGGGCCCGGTCGTCGAAGAAGATGTTGCCGCTTGTGGGGTTGTCGAGCATCCCGAGGAGGTTAAGGAGCGTCGTCTTGCCCGAGCCGCTCCTCCCGACGATGCTCACGTGGTCGCCCACCTCAACCTCGAGGTCCACGCCGTTGAGGATGTGGAGCGGGGTCTCGTCTGGCAATTCCACCGTGCGGGTGACCTTCTCGAGCCGCAGGAAGGTCACCTCACCCTCCGCATACGGTGTTGCCCGCTGAATCGGTGACGCACGACTTCCCGGCCGGAGCAACCCCGCTGAACCCCGGATCGAATTTGCCGGGATCGGGCGCGATCGCCCCGGGGACGTACTGCAGCACGAGGTCTCCCTCGGCGAGGCCGCCCGTGATCTGGACGTTCGCTCCGTCGTTGATGCCGAGGGTGACCGACCGCTTCTCCGTCGAGCCGTCCGGCAGGACGAAGTACACGTTTCCCGTCTCGGCGATCCCCTCGACCGCCGTCGTCGGCAAAATGAGCACGTTTTCGGCCCCGCCCCCGGAGATGACCGCCTGGGCGGTGAGGCCGGCGAAGACGGTCACGTCAATGGGAACCGCGCACGTGACCGTCGGCCCGGCGGCGGCGTCAGATCCCTGCTGCCCAGCGAGCGGCGTCGAGATGACGAGCCCGGTGCAGCTGAAGGGGGCGGGGCCACCGGAGATGGTCACCTCGGCCTCCGTCGGTTGGGACTTGAGGCGGTAAAGCTGCTCTGGCGGCAGCGACCCGCTTACGTGGAAGGTCGGCGGAGCGACCTGGCCCACGGTGTCGCCGACGGAGAAGACCTGGCCGACGAGCGCGGAGAGGTCCGAGAGCGTGCCCGCCGCGGGAGAGGTGACGGTCTCGATCTTGACGTACGGGGTCACGCCGTCGGCGCGCAGGAGCTCGGCGCGAAGGGTCAGGATGGGGGTGCCGACATCAACGTGCTGGCCGGCAGTCACGAGGACCTTCTTGACCTCGCCGGCGAGCGTCGCCTTGATGGGCACGGCCGCGTCGGCGGAGACGGTCACCGCCAGCGTGACGTTGTTCTCGATGCCCCCGAGCGCGACGGCGATCTGGGGCTCGACGATCTGGGCGCCGGGCACGTCGGGGTTCGGCGTCTCGGCGACGTTGGGGAAGAACGCGATCTTGATGAGCGCGGCCGCTATCGCGCCGAAGATGATCAGCCGGAGGCTCGGAAAGACCCACTTGCGCACGACGCCCACGATGCTCCCCGGGTTCAGTCGCTCCCCCCGCGGGAGCCAGGCTCCAGACAACCATTAGCGCCGTGGCGCCGCAACCCAACGATTCCGGCGCGCCGGGCGTTGTACCTCCTAGGCCCGGCTCGTCCTGAGGTCGTGTCGGGCCTAGGTCCTGTCGAGCGGAACCCGCTCGAGCCGAAGCTCGTGATCGGCGTCGTACGTGACCGACAGGCGAACTCGCCACTCGGCATCGTTCGTCTCGGGGAAGTCCCTGCGAAAGTGCCCCCCGCGGCTCTCCTCCCGCTCGAGCGCCGTGGCGAGCAGCGCCCCCGCCGTCTGGGCGACGTTGGTCGTCTCCCACTCGGCCGTCTGAGGCGTGACGTCGACGTTGGGATCGACGAAGCGGCCCCGCCGCCGAATCTCCGTGAGCTCCGTCCAAGCGGCCTCAAGCCCGTCGGCGTCGCGGACGGGCCCCGCCCCGGCGTGCGCGAGGCGCTGGATCGCGGCGCGCTTGGTCGCGGGGAGGAGGCCTGCCGTGCCGGGGCGCCGCTCGGGTTCCCGCTGGATGAGGTCGCCGTCCCGCACCCTGTCGGCGGCGTCGTGCGCCGCGCGGTGCGCAAAGACGAGGCCCTCGAGCAGCGAGTTCGACGCGAGGCGATTCGCCCCGTGCACCCCCGTGCAGGCCGCCTCGCCGGCGGCGTAGAGGCCGTCGAGGGATGAGCGTCCCACGAGGTCCGTCAGCACGCCTCCCGAGTGGAAGTGCTGGGCCGGGGCGACGGGAATCAGGTCGTTGGCAAGGCTCAGCCCGTGCTCGAGGAGCGCCTCCTGAATCGTGGGGAAGCGCCGGGCGACGAACTCCTCGCTCATGGAGCGGGCGTCGAGGTAGACGTGGTCGACGCCCGTGGCCTCGATCTGCTCCACGATCGCGTGGGAGACGACGTCCCGCGGCGCAAGCTCAGCCATCGGGTGGACCTCGGGCATGAAGCGCCGCCCGTCCGAGTTGAGCAGGAGGGCCCCCTCGCCCCTGACTGCCTCGGAGATCAGCGGGAGCTGGCCTCGCGTGCCCGTGCCCAGCCACAGCACCGTCGGGTGGAACTGCACGAACTCGATGTCGCCGACCGCCGCGCCAGCGCGCAGGGACATGGCGATGCCGTCGCCCGTCGCGGACGGCGGATTGGTCGACGACATGAACACCTGCCCGATGCCGCCGGTCGCGAGGATCACCGCCTTCGCGAGGACGGCGCCGATGCCGTCGCGGCTGCCCTGGCCGATGACGTGGAGGGTCGCGCCGCACACGGGGCCCGGTCGGCCGTCGGCGTCGGGGGCCGAGGTGAGGAGATCGACGACGAGCGCGTGCTCGATCACCTCGATGCCGGGGTCGTTGCGGACGGCCTCGAGTTGGGCGACGAGCGCGCGGGAGACCTCGGCCCCCGTCGCGTCGCCGCCAGCGTGGACGATCCGGTCGGCGTGATGCCCGCCCTCGCGGGTGAGCGAGATGTCGCCGTTGGACGCCCGGTCGAAATTGGCGCCGAGGCCCATCAGTTCGCGGACGCGGTCGGGGCCCTCCGTGACGAGCACCTCGACGGCGGGCACGCTGCACAGGCCGGCCCCGGCGACGAGCGTGTCGCGAAGGTGGGCGTCCGGGGTGTCGTCCGGGTCGAGCGCGGCGGCGATCCCGCCCTGCGCCCATACGGTGGAGCCCGACGCCAGGGCGCCCTTGGTGACGATGAGGACGCGGTCAACCTTGCTGCGCAGTTCCAGGGCGGCGGAGAGGCCAGCGACGCCGGAGCCGACGACCACGACGTCCGCCTCGGTGAACCACCCGGGCTCAGGCGCGACGAGGCGCCGCGCGAACGTCATGTGTGATACGCCGACCAGCCGGAGTTGCGGAACGCCGCGATCCCTAGCCCGGACCGCTCGAGCGGCCCCCCCGGCGGGACGTCGCCAGGCTCGCAGCCGACGGACACGATCGCGTTCTTCTCGTCCACGAACACCACCGAGGGCTCGTACGTGCGGGCCTCGGCGTCGGCCAGGAGGCCGTAGGCCATGACGATGATCATGTCGCCGGGGTGCACGAGGTGGGCGGCCGCGCCGTTGATGCAGACCTGGCCGGAGCCCGCGGCGCCCGGGATCGCGTACGTGGTCAGGCGCGCGCCGTTGGTCACGTCGACGACGTCCACCTGCTGGCCCGGGAGCAGGTCGGCGGCCTCCATGAGCGCGGCGTCGATGGTGATCGAGCCGACGTAGTGAAGATCCGCCTGGGTCACGGTGGCGCGGTGGATCTTCGCAATCATCATGGGGCGGAGCAGCGACGGGTTCGTCATCGCCTGCCTCCCTTGATCGTCGCGGGCATGTTGTCGATGAGCCTCGTCGCCCCGACCTTGGCCGCCACGGCGATGACTACCTCTCCACGGTAGTCGTTTGGCACAGGCTCGCACGACGCCGGATCGACCACGGCGAGGTAGTCGAGGACGACGCCGTCGGCCCTCGCGAGGACGTCGTAGCCCGCGGCGAGGACGCTGTCGGGAGCGTCGCCGCGCTTGGCGCGCTCGACGCATGCGAGGAGCGCCTCGCTCAGCGCGAGGGCGCGCTTGCGGTCGCCGCGACCCAGGAACCGATTCCGGCTCGAGAGGGCGAGCCCGTCGGCCTCCCGCACCGTCGGCACCGCGACCACCTCGACCGGAATGTTGAAGTCGAGGCACATCCGGCGAATCGCCATCAGCTGCTGGGCGTCCTTCTGGCCGAAGAGGGCGACGTCCGAATCCGCGAGGACGAGGAGCTTGAGCACCACCGTGAGCATCCCGTCGAAGTGCCCTGGCCGATGCGCGCCCTCGAGGACCTCCCCTATCCGCCCCGCGCTCACGGTGACGATCGGATCGCCGCCCGGGTAGAGGTCGTCGACGTCGGGCGCATAGACCAGGTCGACACCCTCGCTCGCGAGCAGCGCGCAGTCGGCCTCGAGGGTGCGGGGGTAGCGCTCCAGGTCGACGGGGTCGTTGAACTGAAGCGGATTGACGAAGATCGTGACGAGCACCTGCTCGGCCAGTTCGTGCGCGCGACGCACGAGGGCGAGGTGCCCCTCGTGGAGCGCGCCCATGGTCATCACGACGGCGCGCGTGTCCGGCCGCTCGGCCCGCGAGAGCTCGTCGTGGCTTCTAAGGACCCTCATCGCTCCCCCTCGACGACGTCCATGAGTTCGGCGTATTGCCCCGCGTCGATGCGGCCCGCCTCGAGCGCGATGTCCGCGGTCGCGCGCGCCAGGGCGCGGTACGTCGCGAGCGTCCCGGGAAGCGACCGAAGGGCGCCGATGTGCGCCGCAATGGTGCCGAAGTCGCCCCGCACGACCGGTCCGGTCAGGGTGGTCGCGGCGCCGGGCGCCTCGGCCAGCGCGCCATCAAGAGACGCGCGCACGAGCGGCCCGAGGAGCCGTCCGGCGTCCTCGACGCCAGCGGCCCGGAGGACGTCCATCGCCTGGGTGACGAGCGCGACGACGTGATTCGCGCCGTGGACGACGCCCGCGTGGTACAGCGCGCGATCCTCCTCGGCGACCACGACGGGCTCGCCGCCGATCTCGACGACCAGGGCGAGGGCGATCGGCAGGACCGGGGCGGGGGCGGTGACGGCGAAGACCGCCTCCCGGATGCGGGCGAGGTCGATCGAGGTTCCGGTGAAGGTCATCGCCGGGTGAATCGCGAGCGTCGTGACGCCGAGCCCCGCGGCTGGCGCGAGCACCGAGAGGCCGTGAAGCCCAGACGCGTGGACCGCGATCTGCCCCGGCCGCCACGCCCCAACCGAGGCGAGGCCCGCGACCACAGGCGCAAGGGCGTCGTCGGGAACCGTGAGAAGGACGAGGTCGGCGGCGCGGACCACCGCCTCCGGGTCGAGGCGCGGCGTGCCCGGCAGCAGGGCGTCGATCCGGGAGGCACTCGACTCCGAGATGCCGGACGCGCCGACGACCCGATGCTCCGCCAAACGCAGCGCCGCCCCGAGGACGGCGCCGACCCGACCAGCGCCGACCACCCCGACGTCGAGGCGCCCCGGCCTCACGGCCGCCCCGGCCTCACGGGTGGCCCGGTTTCATCGGCGCACCGGTTTCATCGCCGCACCGTCGCCATCCACTGCTCCGGGCTCTGTCTGGCTCGCGCCTCGCGCGCCCGCACCGCCTGGGCGTCCAGGAGTGCGATCGCGTCCGAGAGGTCAAGGTGGCGCGCGACGGGATGGACGGAACCCCTGGTCGAGTGCACCTCCACGGTCGCGAGGGAGAGGAGACGCTGAATCGGGCCCTGCCGAATCGACAGCGACTGGGTCTTCTCGTGGGGAACGACGACCAAGTCGCGAGCGAAGAGCCCCCGCCGAATCAGCAGGGCTCGGCCCGTCGCGAGAACCCCGCGTCGACGCCACTGCCAGGGATCGACGAGCCACGCGCGCCGGGGCGTCGCGGTGAACCCGTTGTCGGCGCCCTTCCCCGAGAGCGCGGCGGAGACGGTTCCCGCCGGGTCGGGGTCGCCGAGGTCGGGCAGCACCAGCCACAGGGCATACAACGCGTCGCGTCGCGGGCCCACGGGGAGAAGCGTCGTGTCGGCCTTCTCGTCATCCTGGTACCCCGCGACGTTGATGGTGATGTCCCACCAGTCGAAGTGGCGCCACGGGAGGGGCTGTCGCAGCCGGACCGCCTGCACCCTCCCGGGGGGCACGGTCTGGCGGCGCGTGTCGAGGAGTCCGTGCTGAAGCCGAATGCCGTCGGCCGAGATCGCCGCGATGAAGCCGAAGCCGGAGGCGAAGCGCGCCCAGCCGACCGCGAAGAACGCGAACAGGCCGGAGAGCACACCGTAGGCCCCCCCGTTGAGGAAGCCCTCGATTCCCCCTCCGCCGGACACCGCGTCTCCCGCGAACTTCCCGACCCTCACCGCGCCGACCACGACGATCGCGACGATGGTGATCAAGACAAGGCCGACGATCGTCACGGTCCACCACGACGCGACGATCGACCCGAGGAGGCGGCCGGGGGGCACGGCGTAGACCTCGCGCTGGGGGGCTGCGGCGACCGGAACGCGGTCGCGCGAAGGCGCGGCCGCTGGCACGGGAATCGGCTCGCCCGATCGGGCGGCTCCCGCCAGGTCGGGCGAGGACGCCGTTGCCGGGGGCCCTGCGGGCGCCCGCCCAAGTCCCGCCGCGAGGGCCACGATCTCGTTGCGCAGCGCCTCCGCGTCCTCGACGCGAAGGTACTGCAGGCGAATGCTCGACGCCTTCCCCCCCGCAACGTCGACCTTCACCTCCGCAAACCCAAACACCCTCGCCACGAGGGGCTGAACCACGTCGACCGCCTGAAGGCGGTCGAGTCTGGCCTGCCGGTACTGCCGAAAGAGGATTCCCTTGCGCTGGTGAACCGCGCCGTCGGCGACGCGGAACTGGTTCATCCACCACTGGCCGAAGGCGATCGCAGCCACCGCCACGATCACGACCAAGATCCCGGCAAGGGCAACCCACGGCGGCGCGTTCTTCGCGGCGAACAGGCCGCCCTGCCCGCCCTGCGCCACCGCGACGGCCACGAAGACGCCGGCCGTGCGTCCCGCGAGCAGCACGGGTGTCACGATGTGCAGGCGCGTCCACTCCTCGGGGGGCGCGGACGGCTCGCCCGTCACAGGCCCGCCAAACGCGCCTCGCCGCGGACCGTCAACCGATCTCTGAGGCGCGCGGCCTCCTCCGCCGGAACCCCGGAAAGGTGCGCGTCGGTCCCGGGGGAGGCGGTGTGGAGCTGGACCCTCGCGAGGCCGAGCGCCCGCGCCACGGGTCCCGCGTTCACCTCGACGTACTGCATGCGCCCGTAGGGAACCACGGTGACGCGGCGGAACATCCGGCCGCGCTTGACCATCAGGTCGTCCTGTCGCTCGACCCACCCGTGCGCGGTGACCTGGCGGACGAGCACCCACGCCCACCACGCGATGACGGTGAGGGAGCAGGCGGCAACGCCCGCGGGGTGCGCGCCGAGAAACGCGGCCAGGGCGCCGACGGCCGCGGAGAGGAGGGCGACGGGAAGGATTCCGACGACGAGTCGGGCGGCGATCAGCCGGCGCGACGCGTACGTCCAGGTGACACCCGCAGGTTCAAACCAAGGCATGTCGATAGTCTGTCACCCCGGCGCGATTCCGGCCGTCGTACCGGGAGCCCTTGGCGGCTTGTCGCCGCCGTCCGCCGAACACCATCGCTCGGCGAGCCACCCCGTCGCACAGAGGACGGCCGCTCCAGCTGCCGCGATCAGTGCCGCGATGATCACGTCCCGCCGGGGTTGGTGCGACCAGTCCGGAAGGAGTGCGACGGCGTAACCAAGGTAGGCGCCCGCGAGCGCCGCGCCGGAGTAGGCGCAGGCCTGCGCGAACATCGCGGTTCGCGCCGCCTGAAGGGGGTCGAGGCCGGGTCGCTTGCCATCGACGAACTGCTTGACCCTCCAGCCCAGACGGAGCGCGAGAACGCCGGCGGCCACAAGCACCGGCGGCACCGTCCACGGCACGGGAGCGGGCGAGGACCCGGAACGCAACATGAGCATCGCCACGAGCCATCCGATGACCGCGACGGCCGCCGAAACGAACGTCACGCGCCGCCAGGTGAGTCGCGCCACCGCTAGGCCGCTGGCGGGGGAGAAGCGACCGCCCTGGACCTCAGCGTCGCTCCGGGATCCCACGGGTTCGCGACGACCATCAGCCCCCCGGCGTCGGGGGCGTTGGCGGCCAGATCGACGACCCGCCCCCCTGGGGTCGGATTGCGCCCCGGACCGGCGAGAAGCACGCCGTCGGGTTCGAGAGATCCCCACGGCGCGAGCACGAACGCGCGCTGGTTCGCGCGGGGGTGCGGAATGACGAGGTCATCCGCGCTGGCGACCACGTCGTCGAAGGCGATGATGTCGATGTCGAGGGTGCGCGGCCCGTTCGCGACCGCGCGCTCGCGACCGTGGACCATCTCGATCCCCTGCGCGACGTGCAGGAGCGAGCGGGGCGAGAGCATCGTCTCAATCCGCACCACGGCGTTGAGGAAGTCCGGCTGCTCGGGGCCGCCGATGGGCTTGGTCGACACGAGCGGCGACACCGCAACGACCTTGATGCCCGCCACCCGGTCGAGGTCCTCGATCGCACGCGCCAGGGTGAACTCCACGTCGCCGACGTTGCCGCCCAAGGCGAGGAGCGCGGAGACCGCGGTACCCGGTCGCTCATCGAGTTCGTCCTTCGGTTCCGGAACGGCCTCCGGGGCCTGCGGATCGTCGGCCAGGCCGGCCGCGGAGCCGATGCGCTTGTCCGCCCAGAGGTCCCCGCTTCGCACGTCGCGCCGAATCACGACGTATGTGTCCGCAACGGGCACCCCTATGGGCGCCTGGGGCTTGTGGACGACCACGTCGACCGCGTAGACGGTGTCGATCTCCAGGACCGCGAACGCGATGCGCTCGGCGAGCGTCTCGATGAGTGCGACCGAGTCTCCCCCGAGATGGCCCGCGGCGAGCGTGGCGACCGTCGCGTAGTTCACCGTCTTGCTCAGTTCGTCCTCCCGGCCCGCGAGGCGCGTGTCGAGGTGCGCGATGACGTCGGCGACGAACGGCTGGCCCTTCTCTCGCTCCGAGGCGGCCACGCCGTGGCGGCCCTCGGCCGTGATTCCCTCAACCACGACGGTGTCGAGCTGAACGCCGTTTCTGAAATAGGGCGAGACGGTAATGGTCATGTCCTCATCCTCCCCTGCGGCGAGCACCGTGCCAAGCCGACACCACGCCAAGTGCGTCACGTGCCGCCCGCGCGTCGTGGACGCGAACGGCCCACACCCCGGCGTCGGCAACGAGCGTCGTCACCGCCGTCGTCGCGTCATCGCGGGCAAGCGGCCCGTCGTCGCGGGTGATGACCCCGCCGAGGAAGCGCTTGCGCGAGGCGCCGACGACGACGCGATGCCCGAGGCCGATGAGGGAGTCCAGGTTCGCGAGCAACGGCCAGTTGCTCTCGCCGACCTTCGAGAAGCCAAGACCAGGGTCGATGATGATCCGGGCCGGGTCGATCCCGGCCGCTGTCAGCGCGGCGACGCGCGCCTCGAGCTCGCCCCTGACCTCGGCAACCACGTCGCCGTACGCGTCGAGGTCGTCCATGCGGTCGGAGTGGGCCCTCCAATGCATCGCGATGAAGTCCACCCCGGTCGCGCCGATCACGCTCGCCATCGCGGCGTCCGCGAGCCCGCCAGAGACGTCGTTCACGAGGGTGGCGCCCGCGTCGATCGCCGCGGCGGCGGTCTCGGCGCGCATCGTGTCCACGCTCACGCGGATGCCCTCGGCCACGAGCGCAGCGACCACGGGCCGGATGCGCTGTCGCTCCACGGCCGGCTCGACGCGCTCTGCGCCCGGCCGGGTCGACTCGCCGCCCACGTCGACGATGTCCGCGCCGTCGTCTCGCAACTGAAGGCCCCACGCGATCGCATCGTCGACGTCCTCGAAGCGACCCCCGTCGGAAAACGAATCGGGCGTGACGTTGAGGACGCCGATGACGAGGCAACGCGTCTCGGCGTCGCGGCTCTCGGGCACAAAACCTCCTACTGGCCGACGATGAGGCTCATCGCCTCTGCCCTCGTCGCGGCGTCTCGCATCACTCCTCTGACCGCCGAGGTGAGCGTTCGCGCACCCGGCTTCCGCACGCCGCGCATGGACATGCAGAGATGCTCACACTCGAGCACGACGATCACGCCGCGAGCGCCGACGTGCTCGACGAGCGCGTCGGCGATCTGGGACGCGAGCCGCTCCTGAACCTGCGGGCGGCGAGCGTAGACGTCCACGAGGCGCGCCAACTTGCTGAGGCCCGTGATGCGACCGTGCTCCCCAGGGATGTAGGCGACGTGCGCCACGCCGTGGAAGGGAAGGAGGTGGTGCTCGCAGATCGAGTAGACCTCGATGTCCTTGACGAGAATCATCTCGTGGTGCCCGATGTCGAACACCGCGGAAATGGTCTCGGCCGGATCCTGCGAGAGACCAGCGAAGAGCTCGTCGTACGATCGCGCGACCCGCGCGGGGGTTTCCCTCAGGCCCTCGCGATCCGGGTCCTCGCCGATGGCGAAGAGGATCTCCCGAATCGCCGCCTCGATTCGCGGCCGGTCGACCGAACCGCGCTCTCCGTCGTTCACAAGAGCCACTCTAGGCCCGCTTGGGCCGAGTCGCCTTGGGGTGCCCCGAGTCCCAGATCTTGCGCTCCGGCATCTTCTTAACGGGCTTGAAGATGTCGACGAGGTCCTCCTGAAGGAGCGTCTCCTTCTCCAGGAGTTCGGCCGCCAGCTTGTCGAGCACCTTCTTGTTTGCGCGCAGCACGTCGGCGGCCTCGCGGGCGGCGCCGTCCATCAAGACGCGCACCTCGGAGTCGATGACCGCAGCGAGCTCCTCCGAGTAGTCGCGGGCGTGGCCGACGTCCCGACCGAGGAATACCTCGCCGGAGCCGCCCGAGAGGTGCACCGCCCCGACCTTCGCGCTCATGCCGAACTCCGTCACCATCTGGCGCGCGATTTCGGTCGCCTGCGAGATGTCGCTCGACGCGCCCGTGGACGGGTCCCCGAAGATCAGCTCCTCCGCCATGCGCCCTCCCATGGAGTACGCGAGCGAGTCGAGCAGCTGGTTGCGACCCTTCGAGTAGCGGTCCTCCGTCGGCATGACCATCGTGTAGCCGAGCGCGCGCCCGCGCGGCAGGATCGTCACCTTGGTGACGGGGTCGGTGTGGAGCATCGCGGTCGCGACGAGCGCGTGGCCCGCCTCGTGATACGCCGTCACGCTCTTGTCGTGATCGTTCATGACGCGCGTGCGCTTCTGCGGCCCCGCGACGACGCGGTCGATCGCCTCGTCGAGCGCGGAGGAGTCGAGAAGCTTCTTGTCGCGGCGCGCGGTGAGCAGGGCCGCCTCGTTCAGCACGTTCGCGAGATCCGCGCCCGTGAAGCCGGGGGTCCGGCGCGCAATCCCCTCCAGGTCGACGTCGGGCGAGATGGGCTTGCCCTTCGCGTGGACCTCCAGGATGCGGAGGCGCCCCTTGAGATCCGGTGCGTCGACGGGGACCTGGCGGTCGAAGCGACCGGGCCGAAGGAGCGCGGGGTCGAGGATGTCTGGGCGGTTCGTCGCGGCGATCAGGATGACGTTCGTCCTGACGTCAAATCCGTCCATCTCGACGAGCATCTGGTTGAGGGTCTGCTCCCTCTCGTCGTGACCGCCGCCGAGCCCCGCCCCGCGGTGGCGCCCAACGGCGTCGATCTCGTCCACGAAGATGATGGCGGGCGAGTTCTTCTTGGCCTGCTCAAAGAGGTCACGGACCCGGCTCGCGCCGACGCCCACGAACATCTCGACGAAGTCGGACCCGGAGATCGAGAAGAACGGCACCCCGGCCTCGCCCGCAACGGCTCGCGCCAGCAGGGTCTTGCCGGTTCCCGGGGCTCCGTAGAGGAGCACGCCCTTCGGGATCTTCGCGCCGACGGCCTGGAACTTCTCCGGGGTCTGGAGGAACTCCTGGATCTCGCGGAGCTCCTCGACCGCCTCGTCCACGCCTGCGACGTCGGCGAAGGTCACGGAGGGAGTGTCGGCGGTGACGAGCTTCGCCCGCGAGCGGCCGAAACTCATGATCTTCCCGCCGCCGCCCTGCATGTTCGACATCAAGAGCCAGAACAGCCCGACCAACAGCAGGATCGGGACAAAGGTGAAGAGGATCGTGCCCCATACGCTGCCCTGAGGGACCTCGGCGTTGTATCCCTTCGGGGGGTCGGCCGACTCAATCGCGGCGACGATGGCCGCGCCCTGCTGGGAGATGTAGAAGAACTGAACGCGCTTGCCATAGTCGGGATCCGCGACCTTGAGCGTCAATTCGACCCGCTGGTCGCCATCGACGATCTTGGCCTGATCCACGTTGCCGGACGCGAGAATCGCGAGGCCCTTGGAGGTGTCGATGCGGCTCACCTGGGGCGCGGAGAGTCCGAGGACGACCCAGGTCAGGACCGCGCCGCCGATAATCCATGGCACAACGCTGCGAAGGAAGCGACGGGCGTTCATAGTGCCTCCGACTCTAACCTGTGGCATCCCGGGCGAGGTACGGATGCGCGCAGGGCGAAACTAGGATGGGGCCCCGCCATACACGTGCGGCGCGAGCGCCGCGACGAACGGCAGGCCGCGATAGCGCTCCGCGTAGTCGAGGCCGAATCCGACGACGAACTCATTGGGAATTTCGATGCCGATGTAGCGCACCTCCGTCTTGATGACCGCCGCATCGGGCTTGCGGAACATCGCGGCGACCTCCACCGACGCCGCCCCGCGGGAGCGAAGGTTCGCGACGAGCCACGCGAGCGTCCGCCCCGAGTCGACGACGTCCTCCACGATGAGGACATTGCGTCCGGTGACGTCGGAATCGAGATCCTTGAGGATCCGCACAACGCCGGAAGACTTGGTCCCCGCCCCGTACGAGGAGACGGCCATCCAGTCCATGGGGACCGTCGCGGGAAGCCGGCGCGCGAGATCGGCCATTGTCATGACCGCGCCCTTGAGCACTCCGACGAGTAGGAGGTCCCTGTCGGCGTAGTCGGCGCGGATCGCGCCGGCCATCCGATCGAGCGCAACCCGGATGTCATCTTCCGTGGCGACGACCCTCAGAAAGTCGTTCGAGTAGTCGTCGGTCACGCGTCCGCCTCTCCGGGCTCACTGGGAATCGTCACGATCAGCCTGCCATACTCGCGGCGCGCCTCGAATCCACCGGGAAGGGCGACTGCGCCCTGGCCGCGGTAGTTCGTCACCAATTGGTCCATCGCCTTCACGTGACTCGCGGTCAGCGGGCCCGCGCCCCGCTTCTCGGCGAGCATCTTGAGCATCCGTCCCCGGATCGCCTCTGGCAGGGCGACCAGGACGTCAACCGAGTAGGCGTCGGCGCCGCCGTGGGCACCCAGCGCCGCCCTGGCCTGACGCTCCAGCTCGTCGGCATCGGCCTGGAGGAGCGCCGCCGAACGCGCGAGCCCCGGCACCACTCCGGGACCGAGGACCTCGACCAGCGCTGGCATCACCGTTCCCCGGAGCGCGGATCGCCGCGGTCCCCCGTCCGGCTCGTTCGACGGATCCCTCCAGGGCTTGAGGCCGAGCGCGACGCAGGCAGCCACCGTCTCGCTTCTCCGCAGCCCGAGGAACGGGCGCACGAGGTTGCCTCGCCTCGGCGGCATCGCGGCGAGCGCGCGGGCGCCGGATCCCCTCGCGAGTCCAAGCAGCACGGTCTCCGCCTGGTCGTCCATCGTGTGGCCGGTGAGGAGTTGCGGGTTGACCCCTCCCTCGGCCTCCATCCGATTGCCGATCGCCTCGTACCTCGCCGTGCGGGCGGCTGCCTCGAGGCCGCCGTCCCGGCCGACCTTGACCCTCTCGACGTGAACCACCGCCATCCCCGCGAGCCTGCACTGATCCTGGGCGTCCAACGCGACGCGGCCGCTGCCGGGGAAGAGCCCATGATCGACGACGATCGCGCCAGCGACGAAGCCCGACTTGCGCGCGACGAACGCCGTGGCCGCGGTGAGGGCGAGCGAATCGGGGCCTCCCGAACACGCGACCCACACCCGGGTGCCCGGCTCGAGCCCCTCGAGCGCCTCGCGGACGGCGCTTCGGGTAGCGGCGACCGCTGGGTGCGGCCCGGTCACGACGCTCTCCCGCTCATGACTTCATTATCCGCACCCGCACGCCGCGAGTGACGCCACGAACTGGTCCATCGCGGCGAGGGCGGGCGTTGCATTGACGGGGATGCCGTTGAGGATGATCGAGAAGCCAAGCCACGAGCCGTCGTCGGTGGCGACCGTCCCCGATAGGGCGCTCGCGCCATTGAGCGTTCCGGTCTTCGCCCGCACCGTGCCCGCGCCGTCGGTCCCCGCGAATCGGGAGGCGAGCGTGCCGGAGAGGTTCGCGACCGGAAGGTCACGGAGGATGTCGCCGGTGGTGGGATCGGCGGCCAGGAGCACAAGCAGATCCGTGAACGTCTTCGCGGAGATGCGCGAACCGCGATCGAGCCCCGACCCGTCCGCCATGGTGATGGACGAGGTGTCGAGGCCAAAGGCGGAGTCGGCGGCGAGGACCGCCCGCGTCGCCTCGGCCGTCGTGCCTGACTTCCCGGCCTCGAGCGCGACCACCCGCGCGAGATCCTCTGCAATGGTGTTCTCCGAGTACGTCAGCATGTACGCGACGACGTCGAACATCGGGGCGCCCTCGACCGCCCCGACCTCGACCGCGCCGGCGGGGGCCGCTCCTTTCGCCACCGCCGTCACGGCGATCCCTCGCGCGACCAGCGCGTCGCCGAGCAATTGCGCGGTGCGGAGACTCGGATCGTCGTAGCGCTTGTAGTCGTCGTTGCCCGTCCAGCCCACGTCCACCGCGAGCCCCGTGATCGGCGCCGAGTAGCCGCGCTTGACCGGGTTGGCGGGCCAGTTCGGATTGACGCGCGGGGCCCCGAACGCCGAGTCGTCGTACGCGACGGTGACGCTCGTGACGGACTTCGCCTTGAGCGCGGTGGCCACCGCGTCGGCGAGCTCGCCGATGCCCGCCCAGCCGTTCGCCCACGGGTGCGCGCCGTAGTGCCCGTAGCCCTCCGCGAGCATCATGTCGCCGCCCGCGACGATCGTGATGGCCCCGGCGCCATCCCAGACGACGGACGTCTTGAGCCGTCGGTCCGGTCCGAGCGCCCGGAGGGCCGCGGCGGCCGTGAGCAGCTTGACGTTCGACGCGGGAATGCGGGGGACGTCGGCGCTCGCGGACGCCAGGGTCGCGCCGGTCGCGAGATCCACGACCGAGACCCCGGTCGACGTCCCCACTCTGGGATCCGCAAGGAACGCGTCGACGAGGCCCTGGATCGCCGCCGGAGCCGGCGCAGGGTGGTTCGCAAGTAGCGCGGCCGGGTCGCTAGGCACCGCAAATGGCGACGCTTCGGCGGCCGACGGGAAGGGCTCCGGCAAGGGCGGGGGCGGCGCCCACGTGAGCACGCCGGGCACGACGTCGGCGGCGTCGGCGACCGCGTAGCCGCCGATCACCGCAGCGACGATCGCGACGATGGCCACGCGGGAAGTCGTCCTCGCTGTCACCGTGCCTCCTCTATGCGTCACACTAGTGATCAGACACCCGACCGGTTGGAAGGTATATGGAGTTCGACGTCATCATTGAGATCCCCAAGGGAAGCCGCAACAAGTACGAGGTTGACCACAAGACGGGGAAGATCCGCCTTGACCGGATGCTCTTCACCTCGACGCGTTATCCCGACGACTACGGCTTCATCGACGGTACCCTCGGGCAGGACGGCGATCCCCTCGACGCGCTCGTGCTCCTCGAGGAGCCCACGTTTCCCGGCTGCGTGATTCGATGCAGGGCGCTCGGAATGTTCCGCATGCGGGACGAGGCCGGGCCGGACGACAAGGTGCTCTGCGTTCCGGTCGCCGACCATCGGGCGGCCTGGAGGCGAGAGATCAGCGACATTAGCGACTTCCACCGCCTGGAGGTGCAGCACTTCTTCGAGGTCTACAAGGACCTCGAGCCGGGCAAGTCGGTGGAGGGGGCAACGTGGGTGGGCCGCCCCGAGGCGGAGGCGGAGGTCACGGCCTCGTACGCGCGCGCAAAGGGAACCCATTTCGAGTTGATAGAGCCGCCCGAGCACTAAGCGTTCACGCCGGGGCCACCGGCCGCCGACGCTAGGTCCGAAGGGTGACGCGGGCGGCTACGGGCGTCCGACGTAGGCCATGCGATCGCCCGCAGCCCAGTTGCGGTAGTCCCTCGTCTTGACGGGATAGCCGGTCTTGGTTGCCTCGACGATGATGTTGTCCCGCACGTACATTGCGACGTGATAGACCGAGCCGGGGTTCCCGCCCGAGCCCCAGAAGATCAGGTCGCCCGCGCGCAGCTCCGGGTAGGTGACCTTCGCGACGTAGGAGTATTGGCCCTTCGACGAGCGCGGCAGGTAAACGCCCTGGTTCCTCCACGCGACCATAGTCAGCCCCGAGCAGTCCCAAGTGTTCGGACCGGCCGAGCCGTATTGGTACATCTTCCCGAGTTGGGCGAGGGCGAAGTTCACGGCGGCCTCCCCCTTGTCCGAGGTCCCGGACGAGAAGCCTGCGGGCGGGGGGCCGGCAGCCGCGGCGCGCGCCGCGGCCCTCTGGCTGGCGGACGCGGAGCGCGACGCCGCGAGGCCCGCCTGCCTCTGGCGCTCGAGCGCCGCGGACGTGCTCTGCAGTGTGGCGAGCCGCGCAACCGCCTCGTCGTGGGCGACCTGGGTCTCCGCAAGGGCCTGCTTGGCCTGCGCGGACGCATCGACCGCCGCCTGGAGTGCGTCCTTGGCCGCGTTCTCGGTCACGATCGCCGTGTCCGAGGCCTGCGAGGCGAAGTCCCGCAGCGTCCGCTGAACGAGCTCCGCCGCGCGGACCCGGTCAATCGCGACCTCCGCGGTGTCTCCGGCCCGGCTCAGCGCCTCGGTCCTCGCAATCACGTCTTCGAAACCAGTCGACGTCGCGACCGCCTCGAGCGCGCCGAACTGCCCGCCCGATCGGTACTGGGCGCGGGCAACCCCCGCGAGGTCGTCGCGGGCGGCGGCGAGGGCGCGATCCGCCTCGTCCGCTCGCGCGTTCGCGAGGAAGAGCTGGAGCTGCGCCTGCTCGTTGGCCTGCTGCGCGCCGGCGTAGGCGTCGTCCGCGGCCAGCACGGCGACGTCGGCCTGGTCGAGCGCATCGCTCAACTGGGCGACGGCCGCGTCCAATTGCGCGACGGTGGCGTTCGCGTCGCGCACGGCCGCCTTTGCGGCCTGAACCTGGGCGTAGCCGGGGTAGTTCGCCGCCTGGGCGCTCGGCGCCACGACGAGAACGGTGACGAGGGCGAGGAGGAGGGCCGAGCACGCGTAGATGACCCGCGGTGCGATGCGCGCCGCGACACCTCGGCCATCGGTCACGCCCCGCATTTGCCCACTCCGATCCGTCGCGCCGTCAGGAGTCTCCACCCTACGGCCGTGCCGGACACCGCTCGCGCGGTGCCGCGTCCCTTATGTCCGATGGTATGCAGGGGTACGGGCCTCACGGTTGTGAGATTCGTCACCCTTGTCCGTCCCGGTCGCTTCGGGCGCCTTGCGGGGCGCGCGTCGTCGGTCCCGGCCGCCTTCCCCTAGGGTGGTGATCGGCATGGATGACGACATCATCGAATCGGATCCGTGGGCCGCCGACCTGGGCCCGCGCGCCGACGCACCCCCGCCAGCCTCCGCGGCCTGGCGCGAGGGCGATCCGCCCGGTCACCGTTCGTTCCTCGACATCGGCGACCTAGCGCTCGATGCCGACCCCCTCGGCACGCTGCCGGGCGTGCGGCTCGCCTACGAGACATGGGGCGAGCTCAACGCCGCCGGCGACAACGCGGTCTACGTCGCCCACGCGTTGACCGGCGACTCGCACGTGACGGGGCCCGCCGAGGAGGGGCACCACACCGGCGGATGGTGGAACTCGATGGTCGGCGCCGGCCGCCCCATCGACACCGAGAGGTACTTCGTCGTCTGCGCGAACGTCGTCGGAGGATGCCAGGGCTCGACCGGGCCCGCGTCGCCGCACCCGTCGGACGGCAAGCCGTGGGGCTCGCGCTTTCCCTACCTCACGCTTCGCGACATGGTGCGGGCCGAGATCGCGCTCACCGACGCCCTCGGCGTGGACTCGTGGAGGCTCATCGCCGGGCCCTCCATGGGCGGGATGCGCGCGATCGAGTGGTCGATCATGGCGCTCGGCCGCGTGCGCGCCATCGCCCCCGTCGGCGCGACCGCGGCGACGACCGCTGACCAGATCGCGTGGTCTACCTCCCAGCTCGCGGCCATTCGCGCCGACCCCAAGTTCCGCGGCGGCGACTTCTACGACGCGGCCGACGGCGACGGGCCCCACGTCGGAATGGGCATCGCGCGCATGATCGCGCACACGACGTACCGCTCCGAGGGCGAACTCGCGGCGCGTTTTGGCAGGACCTACCAGGGCGAGTCCGACCCGATCGGCAGGGGCGGGAAGTTCGCGGTCCAGTCCTACCTCGAGCACCACGCCCGCAAGCTCGCGCTGCGCTACGACGCCAACACGTACATCGCGCTCGTGCAGGCGATCCAGTCGCACGACGTCGGGCGGGGCCGGGGCGGGATCGAGGCCGCGCTCGCCGGCGTCGACATCCCCGCGCTGATCGTCGCCGTCGACTCCGATCGCCTGTATCCCGTCAAGAACTCCGAGCTCCTGGACGCGTGCCTCAGCGGCTCGCACGGAGTCAAGATGGTCCATTCGGACGTCGGGCACGACGGGTTCCTCGTGGAGTCCGGCCAACTGAACGCGCACATGGCGGCGTTCCTCGCGTCGCTCGACTGAACGCGGCCCGCCTGCCGCGCGGCGCCCTGTTAGCGCGCGGCGCGCTCGGCCAGGAGTTGCGCCAGGTGGCGCCCCGTGACCCCGGCAAGGTCGTCCGCCTGCGTCCGGCACGAGTAGCCGTCGGCGAGGTAGATCGAACCCGTCGGCGCGTTCGCGAGCGCGGGAAGGAGCGACGTGTTCGCCACGGCGACCGCGACGTCGTAGTGATCGGCCGTCGTTCCCCACATTCCCGCCATGCCGCAGCAGCCCGAAGCCTCGATGACCGTTGCGCCCGCCGACGCGAGGAGCTCGCGGTCCGCGCCGAAGCCCATGACCGAGTGGTGGTGGCAGTGCGGCTGGACGACGGCGGTGACGTCGCTCAGGTCGGGCACCTTCCAGCCGTCGCGCGGCTTGATGGGGCCGCGGCCCGTGAGCATCTCGGCGAGCGTGAACACGCCCCGCGAGACGGCGCGGGCGCGGGGGTCGCCGGGCAGGAGCTCGGTGAGGTCCGAGCGAAGCGCGGCCATGCACGACGGCTCGACGCCGATGATCGGCACGCCGTTGACCGCGAAGGGGCCGAGCACGCCCAGGAGCTTCTCCATGCGTTTCCGCGCTCCGTCGAGCTGGCCCGTGGTGATCCACGTGATTCCGCAGCACGCGTCCCCCGCCGAGACCGCGACCTCGAAGCCCGCGTCCTCGAGCACGGCGACGAGGGCCTCGGGGATCGCGGGGTCCAGCCCGTCCGTGAAGGAGTCCGCCCAAAGCACGACGAGCCGGCCCTTCGCTCCCGTGGCCCTGGCGCCCGACGCGGCGCGGTCCGACGTGGCGCGGTGGGACGTCGCGCTCCGCGACCGCGCCGTCTCGCTGTTGCGGAACGGCGTCGCGGCAAAGCGCGGCATGTGCCGCCGCGTGTCCAGGCCCGCGAGCCGCACGACGATGCGCTCGATCCAGTGAGGCCTCAACATGGCGTTGATGAGGCGCGGAGCGATGGCGACGAGCTTGAGCCAGCGCGGGAGCCACCCGAGCGAGTAGTGCATGATCGGGCGGATCCTGCCCTTGTGACGGCGGTACAGGACCTCGGCCTTGTAGGCGGCCATGTCGACGCCCGACGGGCAATCGGACGAGCACGCCTTGCACGCGAGGCAAAGGTCGAGGGACTCGATGACCTCGGGCGCCGTAAGTCCGCCGATCAGGGTCCCGTTGATCGCGTCCTGGAGGACGCGCGCCCGGCCCCGCGTCACGTCCTTCTCGTCCTTCGTCGCCGCGTAGCTCGGGCACATGAAACCCGTGCCCGACTCGATCGCGTCGCCGCGGCACTTGCCGACACCCGTGCACCGGTGAACCGCCTCCGAGAGGTCGCCGTGGTCGTGCTCGAACGCCCACCCGCCCTTGCGCTTGACTGCCGGAGCGGCCGGACGGCGAAGGTCCGCGTCGAGGGGGCGCGGGTCCACGATCACGCCGGGGTTCAGCAGGTTCTCCGGATCGAAGAGGCCCTTGATCTCGCCGAAGGCGCGAATCGCGGCGGGGCTGTACATGGCGGCGAGCAACTCCGAGCGAGCGCGACCGTCGCCATGCTCGCCACTCAGCGAGCCCCCGTGCCGAGACACGAGCGCGGCCGCCTCCTCCATGAAGGCGCGGAGGGCGGAGCCGTCCTTGTCGAGCGGGATGTCGAGGCGCACGTGGACGCAGCCGTCGCCGAAGTGGCCGTAGGGCTGGCCGTGAAGGCCGTGGCGGTCCATGAGGACGTCGAAGTCGCGGAGGTACGCGCCGAGGTTCGCGGGCGGGACCGCGGCATCCTCCCACCCTGGCCACGCCTCTTTGTTATCCTCGGTGCGCCCCGCGAGTCCGGCGCCGTCGGCGCGGATCGCCCAAAGGGCCGCGGCCTCGGCACGGTCCTCGACGATGCGCCGGGCGATCGCTCCCGTGTCTGCCGCGAGCGCCGCCATCGCGCGCCGCGCTTCTTCGGGCGTGTCCCCGCCGACCTCGACGAAGAGCCACCCCGCGCCGGCGGGGAGCTCGGGGATGCCCCGGCCGCCCTTCGCCCTCCGGACGCGCTCGACGATCCGGGCGTCGAGCCCCTCGATCGCCTGGGGGCCGTGCGGCAGGAGGGCGACGACGGCGTCGGCCGCCGACGGCATGTCGTCGTAGCCGAACACGCCCATGAGCGTCGCCCTGGGAAGCGGGACGAGCTTGACCTCCGCCTCGAGGACGGTCGCGAGGGTGCCTTCGGTCCCCACGAGGAAGCGCGCGAGGTTGTGTCCGTTCTCCGGGAGCAGGTGCTCGAGCGAATACCCCGACACCTGGCGCGAGAAACGCCCGAACTCCGGACGAATCATGGAGAGATTCTTGGCGACCCACTCGCCGAGCCCGTCGACGGCCGAGAGGTCGTCAGAGGCGATGAACCTTTGCCCCATCCCATCCGCCGCGTCAATCGAAACGACGTTGTCCGACGTGCGGCCGAACGCGACGGCGTGGGGGCCGCACGCGTCGTTGCCGATCATTCCGCCGAGGGTCGCTCGGGTGAGGGTCGACGGGTCGGGGCCGAAGCGGAGGCCGTGCGGGGCGGCGGCGCGTTGGAGCGTCGCGAGGATGGCGCCGGGCTGGACGCGGGCCGTCCGCGCCTCGGGGTCGATCGAGAGAACTGCGCTCATGTGGCGCGAGGTGTCGAGCACGAGGCCCGTCCCGATCGCGTTGCCCGCGACGGACGTGCCGCCCCCGCGCATCGTGACCGGGAGGCCCATGTCGCCCGCGAGCGCGAGCGCGACGAGGAGGTCGTCCACGTCGAGCGGGAAAGCCACGATCTGAGGCACCACGCGGTAGTTGGATGCGTCGGACGAGTACTCCGCCCTGCGCCGCGGAGAGGCGTCGACTTCACCCCGAATCACCTTCCGTAGCGCCGTCGCGAAGGTAGCGGGGGCGAGGGTGGTGGTCACGGGCTCATTGTGCCAGAACCGGGTATCGAGCCTGGGAGACGTTGGCCCTACGCCGCAGGGTGTTCTACGTCGCCTGGTGCCCCGCGCGGGTGACCGCCGCCGCTGGACTCATCGCGAGGACGACGCACGCGCTGAGGGCCGCCACGGTGGCCGCCACCGCGCCCGGCGCCCAACCAGGACGGATCGCGTCGTGCAACACCGCGAGCCCCACGGCGCCCGGGATGAGGACGTCGATCACGGAGAGAACGGCGGTGCTCGGACCCACCGCGGCCCGCTCGAGCGCCCTCGCGTAGGTGACCGCGGTGAGCGCCCCGAAGCCGACGACCGCCCACGCGAGCGGCTGCCTCAGGACGCCCGCGAGGGCGAGCGCGCTCACTCGCGCCTCGACATGCGTGGCCCGGACGGCGATGGCCGCCCCAGACGAGGCGAGTCCGGCAAGAACCGCGAACCACAGGCCGGGCCCACGACGATACGTCAGCACCGTCGCGGCCGCGAGGGCGGCCAGACACGCTAGCGTCACGGCCGCGAACCACGCGGGAACCACCGGAGAGGCGGCGCCGGACCCGGGTTCCGGCGCCGCGGCGAACGAGAGGGCGACGAGCGCCGCCACCGCTACGCCGACGGCCGCGGCGTCGACGGGGCGAAGCGCCGCGCGCAGCGCGAGCCGCGCGAGCACCACAGTCACGGCGAGGGAGCCAGCGAGCACGGCCTGCACGGTGAAGAGTGGCAGCGCGTGCAGCGCCACGAGCGACGCGAGCCACGCCGCGCCATCGCACGCGATGCCCGCAAGGTAGAGCGGCTGTGTCAAGGCGCGCAGACCCTCCGAGCGCCGCACGGCCACCGCCTGGAGCACGGAGCCCACGCCATACAGAACGGCGCCGGCAATAGCGGCGATCAGGGACAGCGTCACCGGGCACCGCCCCTGACACCCACGGCGCGCGAGGCGACCGCCGCGACTCCGCCCGCCGCCACCACGACGACAGCCACTTGCCGCGCGCGGTCGTGTCGCGGCCAATCGTTGAAGGTGAGGGCGCTCATGTGGACATTGTGGGTCACACCCGAAGGAGCCGGGGGAACTCGCGGGCGCCAGAGACACCGGGCAGGCGCCCTACCAGGCAAAACGCCCCGGGCTTCCGCCCGGGGCCGTGTGGAGCCGCCTAAGAGAATCGAACTCTTGACCTATTCATTACGAGTGAATCGCTCTACCGACTGAGCTAAGGCGGCGGGTTCGCTGATGGGCGAAACGGCTCGACGAGTCTAGCGGCTCAGCAGGTCTTTCCCGAATCCGGGACGGTGCCGTCCACGAAGTACGCGTCGACTGTGTCGAGGATGCACTTGTTGGAGCGGCCGTAGGCCGTGTGGCCCTGGCCGTCGTAGACGAGCAGGGTCGAACTCGGCATCTGCTCCGCGAGGGCCTGGGCCCACGCGAGGGGCGTCGCCGGGTCTCCGGTCGTCCCCACGATCAGGATCGGCCCGGCCGCCGCCGACGGCGAAAGGTCGGAAACGATCTCGTGCGCGTGCCACGGCCAACCGTCGCACCCGACGCCCGCGGCGAACCACCATCCGAACGTCGGGGAGGCCACCTGCGCCGTCTTGCGGAACGACCGGATCTCGTCGATGGTCTGGGGGTCCTGCTTGGGGGTGTCGAGGCACGAGATCGCGGTGTAGGCCTCGGTGGAGTTGTCCTGATAGTTGCCCTTGGCGTCTCGCCCGAGGTAGAAGCTCGCAAGTTGCAGGAACTGGCGCCCCGTCCCCTGTTTGAGCGCCTCGTCGAATGCCATCGTCAGGTACTGCCAATCTGTCTCGCTGTAGAGCGTCACGACGATGCCGTACACGATGAGCGTGCCGTTGAGCGTCTCCCCGCCCGTCGGGATGCCCTCGTCTCGGGCCTTGACGATCAGGTCGCGGATCGCGCGCTTCGCGAGGTCCGGATCGTGCGGAAGGGGACAGCTCGCCTGGGTGAGGCAATCCGCGATGTAGGCGTCGAGCGAGGACTCGAACCCCTTCGCCTGGCCCTCCGAGAGGTCCTGCTCCGACAGGAGGAAGTTCACGGCGCCGTCGAGCACGAACCGGCCGACGTTCTTCGGGTACAGGGCCGCGTATGTCGCGCCGAGTTGGGTCCCGTAGGAGAAGCCGAGGTAGTTCAGCTTCGCGTCGCCGAGCGCGTCGCGGATGACGTCCATGTCGCGCGCGGCGCTCGCGGTGTCGACGTTCTCGATGAGGGGACCGCTGAGGTCGCGGCAACGCTGGGCGAAGGCCGCGTTCCGTTCTCCGAGCGTCGTGACGTCCGCCGCCGTCTCGGCGATGTCCTGCGAAGTGAAGTACGCGTCGAGCTCCTTGGTGGTGCCGCACGTGATGGGCGTCGACTTGCCCACGCCCCGGGGATCGAAGCCGACGATGTCGTAGTGGTCGAGCAGGGTGTCGCCCGCGAAGCCGACGAAGTAGCTGGTGAGGTCGAGCCCGGACCCTCCGGGACCGCCCGGGTTGACCACCACCGAACCGAGGCGCTCGCCCGGCTTCCTCGCCTTCGAGCGATTGAGGTGAAGGGTAATCGTTTGGCCGTTGGGATCGGTCCAATCGAGGGGAACCTTGATGGTGGAGCACTCGAGCTCCCCGCATTTCGACCAGTCGAGCGATTGGCCGTAGACCGCAGACTCGCCCGGCGCCACGGAGGCTCCCGCGCCGGACCCGCCCGGCCATGCCCCCGACGCCGTCGGCGTCACTTGTTCGAGCGGGGGAAGGCATCCGGAGAGCGCGACGAGCGCGCCAAGGGCGAGCGCCGCAACTGCGGCGCGACGGCGGCGGCGAATCATGCGACCACGGTATCCGAGATCGCGGCCGGCGGGGCCACTCGGGCGCGGTGTCACCCGGCCCGCATGACCTCGCCGAGGCGCTCCCTGCGATGCCCCACCAACTCGACCGCCACCGCGACGAGGACCGCCGCGATCAGGGCCGGTATCGAGGCCCAACACCACCACGGCAACACCAAGGTCGGGGCGTGCGACTGCCCGGTCAACACCGCTAGGTCGAGGGGGCCGACGAGGAAGGAGGCGAGGCCCACCCCGACCGCCGTTCCCACGACGCTGCCGACAAGTACGGGAACCGCCAACTCTCCGAACGCGACCGTTCCTCCCTGACGACGCGGCAGGCCGAGCACCCTGAACCCCGCCAGCGCGGTCGCGCGGCCGCGAGCCCCCGACGCGGCGACGAGAGCCACGACGAGCACGCCGAGGGCGAGAAGAACCGCCGTCGCCCCGACGAGGAGCCTCTGGAAGGCCTCGGTAACGGGCGCGGCCCTGCGCTCCGCGAGCCACGCGGCCCTGGTGGCGAGCGTCGCGTCGTCGAGCCCCGGAAGGGCGCGCACCGCCTCCTCGGCGGACGGACCGTCCACCCAAAGGAGGTCGCTGGGCACGGGCGCTCCCAAGAACCGCGCAAGCGCCCCGCGATCCACGACGACGGTCGGCTCCCCGGAGCGGCCGTCGCCCGGCATCGCCGGCGCCGCGCCGACGGCCGTGATGCGTACGGCCGCCCCGTCCCACCTAATTGACAGGCCCGTCGCCTTCGAGGAGACACCGCTGACAAGGGCCGCGACGGATTCTTCCCCCGCCCCCGGGGAGGCGGGGTCGAGGAGTGCGAGCTGGGGCGCGTCGGGAAGCGGCGACGCCGCGAGGAGCGCCTGGAAGTCCGCGCTGTCAAGCGCGACCACCCTGACCACCATGTCGAGACCGTCGCCGAGCAGCTGGGACCCCGTTGCGATGCTCGCCGCGGCCGCCGCATCGACCCCTGGGGCCCCCGCAAGGCTCGCGGTCTCGGGAGGCAAGCCGTCGGCGGCGTCCGTCGATACCACAACGTCGGCGCCCACCGACTGCCACGAGCCGGCTTGCTGGCCCGAGAGCACCGTCGCACCGATGGCGGGGGTGGCGGTGAAGAGGCTCGTCGCGAGAACGAGGGCCGCGAGCGG
>Ga0302299_10000249_pt1 | contig 27010 bp, 22 predicted proteins | sample III_Fen_N3_4_FD_198795 | JGI IMG/M metagenome (GOLD analysis project Ga0302299, IMG submission 198795) | Peat permafrost microbial communities from Stordalen Mire near Abisko, Sweden - III_Fen_N3_4 | ecosystem: Environmental > Terrestrial > Soil > Wetlands > Permafrost | place: Sweden: Abisko...
GTCAGCGAGATCAGCTCGACGGCCGACGTCGACCGGCTGGCGATCTCGCTGACCGTGCAGATCGGCCAGCGCGCGGCGACCGCGTCGACCAACCAGCAGGACGACCGGTCGATCGACGGCCTGGTCGCCAGCGCGCTGCGGATGGCCCGGCTCGCGCCGGACAACCCCGAGGGCATGCCGCTGCTCGGCCGCCAGAGCTACGCGCCGGCGAAGAACCCGGCGGATCTGGCCACCGCCAAGCTCACGCCGGACGCTCGCGCCAAGGCGATCGGCGCGGCGCTGGCGGCGGTCGAGGCTGGCAAGGTCGTGATCGCCGGCTTCCTGAGCCACGGCAACCACAGCCTCGCGCTCGAAACCACGGCGGGTCTGTCGGCCTATCACGCGTGGACGAGCTGCAACTTCTCGTGCACCGCGCGCACGATCGATGGCACGGGCTCGGGCTGGGCGGGCCAGGGGTCCAACCGGATGGCGGATCTCGACACCGCGGCGCTCGCCAGGGTCGCGGTCGACAAGGCAACATCGTCGGCCAGAGCCGGCAAGCTCGACCCGGGCCGCTACACCGTGGTCCTCGAGCCGGCGGCGGTGGCGAGCCTGCTCGGCTACCTGACCGGCGCGTTCGATGCGCGGCGGGCCGACGAGGGCCGCTCGTTTTTCAGCAAGAAGCGGCCGGGCGACAAGCTGTTCCCCGAGACGATCTCGGTGCGCACCGATCCGTCCGACCCCGCGCTGACCTCGCCGCCATTCGACAGCGAGGGCTTCCCGCTCGCGACGACGCGCTGGATCGACAAGGGCACGTTGACCGGCCTGCCCTACAGCCGGTTCTGGGCCAGGAAGCAGGGCAAGCCAGCGACCGGCCGGTTCGGGGGCGGCCGGGGGGGCAGCGTCGGCTGGGTGCTCGACGGCGGGAGCGCCTCGCCGGGCGAGCTGATCAAGGGCGTCTCGCGCGGCGTGCTGATCACGCGGTTCTGGTACCTGCGCCCGGTCGATCCCTCCACGATCCTGGTGACTGGCCTGACCCGCGATGGCACGTTCCTGATCGAGAACGGCGCGATCACGCGGCCGGTGAACAACTTCCGGTTCAACGAGTCACCGGTCCAGATGCTCGCGCATTGCGACGGCCTCGGCTCCACGTCGATCCCGAGCGGCTACGAGGTCGGCGCGCTGCGCGTCCCGGCGTTGCGAACCCACGAATTCAACCTCGCGTCGATCTCCGAAGCGGTCTGACGCGCGCGTCGCGCCCTTGGCTCCGCCGTCCACACCGTTCTGGTCGACGGCAGCGAACGGGTACGTCGACCTCGCCCCATCGTCGACCTTGCACGTTGACTTCGCCGCGCCGCGCGGGAATCCTCCGCGGCGATGACGCACGCGCGGTCCAGGCACAGGTCGAGGTCAACGCCGGGATCGACGGCTGCGTTGCCGTACGTCGACGTCGACCCGGGCGCCGCGGACCGAGCCCGGGGGCCGCGATGACGGCCGTCCTGATCACCGCGGATCGTGCGCTCGTGCCACCGGCGGGCGCGGGCGCCGAGGACCACGACCGCGCGCGCGGCGCGACGGCGGTGCTCGCGATCGACGGCGCGATCGCCCGCGTCGGCGACCCCGCCGACGTCGCCGCGGATCCGCGCGCCGTCGGCGCCCGGCGCATCGACTGGGCGCGCCGCGCGATGGTGCCCGGTACCGTCAACACCCACAACCACAGCTTCCAGTCGCTGCTGCGCGGGATCGGCGACGATCTGCCGTTTCTGGCGTGGCGCGATCAGGCGCTGTACCGCTACTCGCCGCGGCTGGGCGCCGACGACATGGCGACCGCAGCGCTGTTCGCGTTCGGCGAGATGCTGCTCCACGGCGTCACCACCGTGTGCGACTTCTACTATCTCAACGCGCAGGGCAACGACCACGCGTCGGCGACGATCGAGGCGGCGCGCCGGCTCGGCATCCGGATCGTGCTCGCGCGCTGCTTCTACGACTGGGACGGCGCCCCCGCCGCGTACCGCGAGACCATCCCGCAGGCGGTGGCGCACTTCGAGGCGCTCGCGCACCGCTACCAGGATCGCGACCGCTTCCTGACGTCGATCCAGCCTGCGCCGCACAGCCAGCACGGCGCCACTCCCGCGATGATCGAAGCCGGCGCCGGCTGCGCGCGCGATGCCGGCGTGCCGTGGCACATCCATCTCGCCGAGGAGCAGTACCAGGTCGCACAATCGCTGGAGCGTTTCGCGGCGCGACCGCTGCACGCGATCGCCGCCCTGCCGGTCGATCTCTCGCAGATGATCGCGGTCCACGGCTGCTGGTTCGACGCCGGCGAGCGCGCGCTGCTCGCCGAGCGTGGCGGCTCGCTCGCCTACTGCCCCGGATCGAACATGTTCCTGGGCGACGGCGTCACCGATCTGGTCGATCTCGTCGCGCGTGGGGTGCCGGTAGGGCTCGGCACCGACGGCGGGTGCTCCAACAACCGGGTCAGCGTGTTCGACGAGATGCGCATGGCCGCGCTGCTCCAGAAGGTCCACCGCACGGACGGCCAGGCGATCGACGCCCGGACCTGCTATGCCCTCGGTACCCGCACGGCGGGCCGCGTGCTGCGGCTGCCGATCGGGCGGATCGCCCCCGGCTACCGCTGCGATCTGGTCGCCCTCGACCTCGATGATCCATCGCTGTGGCCGGTCCAGGCGCTAGAAAACAACGTGGTGTATTCGCTGTCGCCTCGCGCCGTTACCAACGTCGTGGTAGATGGTCAGGAGGTCGTCGCCGAGCGCCGGCTGTGCCATGTCGCCCTTGATGAGATCCAAGCCCGAGTCGGAGAGCTCACCCGTGAATGGCGACGCGCCTGACCCCGTTGCGGCAGCGCCAGGTGGAGGCGCCGAGGGCGCCGACCCTGCGAAGCCCGCTGACAAGCCGCGGTCGCGCGGTCGCACCGCTATCGATCTCGAGGTCGCGCGCGGCCGCTCGATCAGCTGGGCGATCTTCGGCACCGCGTTCGGCGCGCTGCTGATCTGGCAGCTGGGCACCGTGGGCCGCTGGTCCGGCGTCGTGCTCATCGTCATGGGCGTGTTGCACGCGATCAAGCTGGTCCAGACCTTCAGGAACCCGCCCGGGACCATCGTTGTTTCGGACCGCGAGGTCTCGCTACCGCGCGGCCTGTGCCGGCCCGACCCCGTGGTCGCCCGGCCGCAGGACGTGACCGCGGTCTACTTCCTCCGCCGCTCGGTGCCGTGGAACCACGCCGCGCCGGTGCTCGTGGTCGAGCTCGGCGACAAGGCGATGACGTTCCCGCGCGACTGGTTCGCCTCCGAGGCCGACCAGCGCCACGTCCTGCATGCGCTGCGGAGCAAGGCAGGCGGCGCGATCGCGGCCGACGAGCCGCCGGCCTCTGCTTGAACAGGGAGACGAGGCCACGCGAGCCCGGTCGCGCGCCGCGCCGCTGAGCAGGCGGACCGGGCTTGCCCGGCCACGAGGCGGCTGCGCGCCCCGTGCTCAATAGAACGCGAGGTTGTCGATCCACAGCTCCCAGTCGGGCGTGGGCCCGCTGGACGCGATCCCGAGGTCCCACTTGATCCGCGTGATCGCCTGCTTCGGGAAGCTGGGGCCGGTCGGGCTCGGCAACCCGAAGCCGAGCTGGGTCAGATCGGCGAACGCAACCTTGTAGTGTTTCCACGCCGTGCTGGTCGCGAGGTGGACGCCCGGGTGGTCGAAGCAGTCGGACTTGTCGCTGGTCGGTGTGGACGAGCACTTGCCGCCGATCGGATCGGTGTACAGGTCGGCGACCGTCAGGCGCACGCCGTCGGGCCCGGTGTTGATGATCGCGTCGAACTGGATGCCGGTGAACGCGCTCGCGTCGACCACGCCGAAATCGCCCGGCGCGATCGCGTTGAGCGACGCGTTGAGCTGCGCGTACGACGAGCCCGTCGCGGTGTTCTGCTGGCCGCTGCCGGTGACATGCACGGCGAACGTGCTCGTGGCATCGAGGGTGTTCTGCCCGGCGGTCAGCGCGGTCGGCGCGACCAACGCGGTGTTGCCTGGCTGGCCCACCGCGACCGGCGAGGTCGTCCCGTTCAGCGCCTCCAGGGTCCACGAGCCGCGGATGCAGCTGCCGCCGTAGCCATCGTCGGCGCTCTCGATGGTGGTGATCGTGGAGGTCGCCGCGCAGCTGCGCAGGCCCGCGTCCGCGACGCTGGCATCGACCGCAGGTGGCGCGTCGACCGGCGTGCTGGAGACGCTTCCGCAACCGGCGAGCGACGCGACGAGACCACCGGCACAGGACAGACGAATCGAAGGCAAGAGCGAAGACACCCGCGCAAACTAGCACGTCGCTCTCGGTGTGCTGCTCCGGTACCGTCGCTGTGCTGCACCGCACGCAGCGGTGCTCGAGGCGATCGTCGTCGCTCAGAACGCGACCGGGACCGTGAACACGTTGTTGTCGTAGTTCGACTCGGGCAGCGCGTGCAGCGGATTGACGGTCGCGCGCAGCGTGTACGCGCCCGAGGGCAGATCCGTCACGTCGATCCACTGGCACGGCAGGTAGCGGCTGTAGACGTCGGCCCAGCCGCTCGAGATGCCCTGGTTGTGGCACTGGTAGCCCCGGGGCACCGCGCCGACCTGGACCTGCTCGCCGTCCTCGAGGCAGAACGCCTGCTTGCGACCGGTGAGCACGACGCCGCGGGCGTCGCTCAGCTCGTAGCTGATGTAGTTCGCGTAGTGGTGGTGCATGTGGCACGCGGACCACTGGAACACGTCGTTGCTCTCGCCGTCGGGCGGCGGCGCCCCGAGGTAGACATCGCCGGTGCCGCGGTTCGCGGTGACGGTATCGAACCGCAAGAGCAGGCGATCGCCCGGCGCGCCGACGCACTGCTCGACGACCGCGCAGTCGTCGGGCGCGATGTTGACCAGGTTGACGAGCCAGGTATTCGACATCTCGCGATCGACGAACTGCAGGTCGGCGAGACCCGGCAGATCCGGCGCGTCCGGCGGATCGGGCGCGTCCGGGGCGGGCGCATCAGCGCGGGGCGCCGAGGCCGCGTCGCGCGCGACCCGATCCGAGCCGGCGGAGCCCGGCGCGCCACAGCCGATCAGCGCCATGATCCCCGCGACGATCCCCCTGGCAAGCGCGCGCGACACAGGACCAGCCTACCGGCGTTCGAGCCGCATCACTACCTCGACGTGGGAGGTCTGCGGCATGACATCGAGCGGCCAGGCGTCGGTCGCGCGATACGCCGTCAGCCGCGCCGCGTCGCGCGCCAGCGTGGCGGCATCGCAAGAGACGTAGAGCACGCTCCGCGGCGCCGCGCGCACGATCCCGTCGATCGCCTCGGCGGCGCCGGTCCGCGGCGGGTCGAGCGCGATCGCATCCCACGGGCCCGCGAGCCGGGCGAGCACGTCCTGCGCGGCGCCGATCTCGAACCCCGGCGGCGGCTTCGCCGGGGTCGCCGCGTCGCTCGCGACCACGTCCCAGCCATCGGCGGTGAACCCGCGCGTGAAGTTGCCCGCGCCGGCGTACAACTCGAGCAACCGGCCGGGCCCGGGCCCGAGCGCCGCGCGCGCCTGCGCGATCAGCGCCGCGTTGCCGCTGCGGCTGGCCTGCGCGAAGTCCCACGGCCCGCCCCACAGCCCGGGCTCGATCTCGAGCACGACCTCGCCGTGCGCCTCGTCGCCCGCGAGCACCCCCGCGATGCCGGCGCGCCCGACCAGCCGCGCGGCGCCGCGCCACGCCCGCTGCGTCGCGATCGCGACCCGGCCATCGTGGGCGAGCAGCAGCGCGAGCTCGCCATCGGGCGGCGTCGCCGCGGCGACCGCGGCATACGCCGCGTCGAGCGCGGGCTCGAGCTGCGGGCAATGATCGATCGCGACCACGGCTGTGTCGCCCAGCGCGTACAGCCCGGCGCGGCCGCGCTCGACATGGAACCGCGCCCGCCGCCGCCAGCCCAGCGCGGGCGCCGGCGCGCCGATCGGGTGCACGCGCAGGCCGTCGAGCTTGCGCAGCGCCCCGGCGACGATCGCCTGCTTGGCGGCGAGCTGCTCGGCGCGCGCGACGTGCTGCCACTGGCAGCCGCCGCAGCGCTGCGCGAACTGCGGGCACGGCGGTCGGGCCCGCGCCGGGCCGGCCGAGATCAGATCCGCCTCGCTGGTCATCTCGGCGCGCGCGAACGACGACGTGGCGTGGACGATCCGCGCACGTAGCCGATCGCCGGGCGCCGCGCGCGGCACGAACGTCACGCGGCCGGTGGCATCGCGGCCCACGCCGTCGCCGCCCGCGGCCAGCGATGCGATGTCGAGCTCGACTACCTGTGTCATCGATAGGGTCCTCGGATCCCGGAGGGATCGCTCTGCACCGGGACGATCACGGCGCCGCGCCGCAGCAGGAAGCGCTGATCCGCGCGACCGTCCCGCACGCCGATCTCGACGGTGCCGGCCGAGCCGATGTAGGCCAGCGCCTGGCCGGGCGGCACGTCCTCGTAGGTGCCGACCAGCGGCAGGGTCAGCCCGGCGACGTTGACCGCCTCGCCCGCCTCGGCCTCCGGCAGATCGGTGATCAGGTTGCCGAACCGATCGATGTGGACGATCCGGCCGAGGTCGCGCTCGCGCGGGCCCCACGGCAAGCGGCCGACGAGATCGACCTTGCGGCCCGCGGTCGTGGGATCCTCTCCCGAGGCGATCGCCGCCGCGGTCGGCGCGAACACATCGCGGCCGTGGAACGTCCGGCTGACGCGCTCGGCGCGGAACCGATCATTCTCGATCGCGTAGGCCGCGCTGCAGCGCTCCGCGACATAGGCGAACACGCCGTTATCGGGGCCGACGTACCACCGGCTGCGCGATCGGACGATCACGTCGCGGCGTGCGCCGCCGACTCCCGGATCGACGATCACGACGTGGATCGAGTTGGTGGGGAACTCGGTCGTCGCGGTGGTGGCGACCCAGGCCGCGTGCGCGATGTCACCGGGCGGCACGTCGTGCGCGAGGTCGACGATCAGCGGCGCGGGATGGCTCCCGGCGATCCGCGCGATCGTCCCCTTCATCGCGCCGACGTACCCGTCGGACGTGCCGAAATCTGTGATCAACGTGATGATCGCCATCGCCGCGAGCGGTAAGCATATCCGATGAACAAGGTGTTCCCCGATGCGCAGGCCGCGCTGCACGACGTATTCGACGGCGCCGTCATCCTCGCCGGCGGGTTCGGGCTGTCGGGCAACCCGGAGAACTGCATCCGGGAGCTCGCGCGCCGGCGCACCCAGGGCTTGACCGTGGTGTCGAACAACTGCGGCACCACCGAGAAGGGCCTCGGCGTTTTGCTGGCGCAAGGCCAGGTCACCCGGATGGTCGCGTCGTACGTCGGCGAGAACAAGGTCTTCGAGCAGCAGTTCCTGTCCGGCCAGCTCGAGGTCGAGCTGTGCCCGCAGGGCACGCTGGCCGAGCGGCTGCGCGCGGGCGGCGCCGGGATCGAGGCGTTCTACACGCCGACCGGCTACGGCACCCAGGTCGCCGAGGGCAAGGAGACCCGCGAGCTCAACGGCCGCCCCTGCGTGCTCGAGCGCGCGATCCGCGGCGACTTCGCGATCGTCAAGGCGTGGAAGGGCGATCGCTGGGGCAACCTGGTGTTCGAGAAGACCTCGCGCAACTTCAACCCGCTGTGCGCGCAGGCCGGCAAGGTCACGATCGTCGAGGTCGAGGAGCTCGTCGAGGTCGGCGAGATCGACCCCGATCAGGTGCACCTGCCGTCGATCTACGTGCAGCGGATCTTCCAGGGCACCCAGTACGAAAAGCCGATCGAGCAGCGCACGGTCCGGCCGCGCGCGCAAGGAGCGAACCGCTGATGCCGCGTCTCACCCGCGATCAGATGGCCCGGCGAGTCGCCGCCGAGCTGCGCGACGGCCACTACGTCAACCTCGGCATCGGCATCCCCACGCTGGTCGCCAACTTCCTGCCCGCCGGGCTCGACATCGTGCTGCAGTCCGAGAACGGCCTGCTCGGCATCGGCCCGTTCCCCGAGGACGGCGACGAGGATCCCGATCTGATCAACGCCGGCAAGCAGACGATCACGACGATCAAGGGCTCGGCGTTCTTCGACTCGGCGCAGTCGTTCGCGATGATCCGCGGCGGCCACGTCGACGTCGCGGTGCTCGGCGCGATGGAGGTCTCGGCGCGCGGCGATCTCGCCAACTGGACGATCCCGGGCAAGATGATCAAGGGCATGGGCGGCGCCATGGACCTCGTCGCCGGCAGCCGGCGCGTCATCGTGATGATGGAGCACACGACCAAGGACGGCGCGCCGAAGATCCTGCGCGAGTGCACGCTGCCGCTCACCGGCATCGCGTGCGTCCACACCATCGTCAGTGACCTCGCCGTGATCGACGTGACCGCCGCGGGCCTGGTGCTGCGCGAGCGCGCCCCCGGGATCTCCGCCGAGGAGGTCGCCAACGCGACCGGCGCCCCGCTCACCTGGAGCGGCAGCGTCGCCGAGCTCAGCGCCTGATCCCAGGTCCCGTTCAGCAGCGCGGGCACGGCTTGCCGCCGCAGCTGTCGTCGTAGGGATTGTAGCGATCCGGGGGCTGGCAGGTCCGCTTCGGCGCCGGCGCCGGGGCCGGCCGCTTGGGCGCGACCGGGGCCGGCCGCGGGACCGGCCGGGGCTCGTCGGTCGCGGTCAGCTTGAACTCGGCGCTGTAGTCGGTGTCGAGATCGACCGACGCGGTCGCGTCCTGGAACCGCGCGTGATGGAGCGTGAGCGTGGCGCGGCCCGCCTTGCGCGGCAGCTCGATATCGAGCGGGGTGGCGCCGACCGGTGTGCCGGCGATCCGGACTTCGGCCGCCGGTGGCAGCGAGACCACGTGGATCTTGATCGTGGCCGACCCGGGCCGCGCGTGGGCGGCGTCCGTGGGGTTCGAGGCCTGGGCCGGCGCCCGGGGCGGCGCGGCCGGATCCCGGGGCGACGGGGCCGGCGCTGCCGCGCGCGGCGGCGCGACACTCGCAGGCGGCGCCGCGGCTGGAGGCGATGGCTCGTCGCCGCTGGCGATCGTCATCACGAGCATGGCGATGATGCCAACGAGCGCCATGCCGCAGGCCATGTAGAGCCCACGGTGCGCGCCCGTCGGGTGCGGCGGCTCGACGATCGTCGCCGTGGGCGGTGGCAAATACGGCGCCTCGTGGTGTCGCTGCGAGGAACGGCGCGGCGGTGGCGCCGCCGCGGCATAGCCCGGGCGCGGTGCGACCTGCGGCAACACGTCCTGCCGCGTCGCGCCGAGCGGAGGTGCCGAGCTCGAGGTCGCGCGCGCCGCGAACGGCCGCGGCGGCGGGATCGGCTGCGAGCCGCCGGCCAGGCCGCTCGCGCGATCGACCGGCGCAGGCAACGGCGTGGGCGTCGGCGCGATGCCCGGCATCGTCTGGCGCGGCTCGGCCTGCACGGCGGTGGCCGAGGCGGTGGCGAACCCCGACGCCGGCCCGTGGGCGCGCGAGCGCCGCCCAGGCACGCTCACCGCGTCCTCGACCAGCGGCGCGGCCAGCTCGAGCGCGTCGGCGGGCAGGTGCATCGGCGCCTCGTCATGCGAGCTCGTAGGCGGCGGCGGCGCCGGCACGACCGGCAGCGGCGCCGCCATCGTGCTCGCCAGGCGCTGCGAGGCGGGGCGCCGGATCATCGAGCCCGACGGCGACGTCGGAGGGCTCGATGGGGGCCGCCCGCGGTCACCGCCCGCGGTGCTCGAGACCGTGTGCTCGTTCGGCTTGGCGGCCTGGTGGCCGAGCCGGGCCGAGTTCAGCCACGGCTCGGGGACCTCGCCGAAGATCTCGCGCATGAACCGGCCGAGCGCCATCGTCGACAGCGGCGTCCGCGCCGCGGTCGCGAAGCCCTCGATCGCCTCGAGCAGCAGCCCCGCGCTCTGGTAGCGCTGCGCCGGATCGACCGACAGCGCGCGCATCACCACGAGCTCGAGCGCCGGGGGGTAGCTCGGGATCAACCGCGACGGCCGCACCACGTCGCCGGTGACGATCCGGTGCATGGTGTCGAAGTCGCTGTCGGCGCGGAAGCAGCGGTGCTGGGTCGTGACCTCGTAGAGGATGATGCCGAGCGAGAACACGTCGCTGCGCGCGTCGACCTCCCGGCCGCGGCACTGCTCGGGGGCCATGTACGCGAACTTGCCCTTGATGACGCCGCTCTGGGTCTCGACCGAGCGCGCCGCCGCCTTGGCGATGCCGAAGTCGAGCAGCTTCACCGAGCCGTCGTAGCCGATCATGAGATTCGACGGCGACACGTCGCGGTGGACGATGCCCATCGGCGTGCCGTCCGAGGCGCGGCGCTCGTGTGCGTGGTGCAGGCCAGCGGCGGCGCCCGCGACCACGGTCAGCGCGAGCTCGAGCGGGACGCGCGTGCCCTGGCTCCCTGCCCGCGCGAGCAGAGCGCGCAAATCTTGGCCATGGACGTACTCCATGGCCAGGAAGTGGATGCCGGCGTCCTCGCCGACCTCGAACACCTGAGCGACGTTCTGGTGGTTCAGCGACGCGGCGAGCCGGGCCTCGTCGAGGAACATCTGAACGGCCGTCTCATCGTGCTGGCGCTCCGGCAGGATCATCTTCAACACCACGTGGCGTTCGAAGCTGCCGATGCCCGTGGAGCGGCCGACGTAGATCCTCGCCATCCCACCCGAGGCGAGCGGCGTGAGGATCTCGTACTTCCCGAGACGGGCGGGTAGCGCTGTCGCAGTGGCTACTGCCGGCGGCACGATTGCAGCGTTTCACTCTGCGTCATGCGAGTCAACGAAAACGCGAAAACCTTCTAACGAAATCGCGCATGTAGGTTCAGTTCCGCGACGTGCCCGCGAGTGTCATGTGCGATACGCGAAACGTCGGTGCAGCAATGGCAGTGCGCAGCTCGAGGTCGTCTGCGACGGCGTCGATCCGCTTCAGGATCTCGTCGAAGTTGGCCGCGATGGTGACCTCGCTCACCGGGAAGGTCAGCTCGCCGTCCTCGATCCAGAACCCCTGTGCCCCCCGCGAAAAGTCACCGGTCACTGCGTTGAACCCAAAGCCCATCAGGTTTGTGACATAGAGCCCTTTGCGCGTGCTGCGCAGCAGCTCCTGCCGCGACATCGAGCCTGGCTGCATGATCAGGTTCGACGCGGTAGGTCCGGGATTGCCACCCACGCTGCGGCCCGAGGCGCCGTTCGACTGCCGGCCGAGCTTGCGCGCGCTGTACACGTCACAGAGCACCGGTGACAGCACGCCTCGATCGATCACCTGGTTCTTGCGCGTCGGCAGGCCGTCGCCATCGAACGGCCGCGACCCCGCAGCGCGCGGCCGCAGCGGATCGTCGATGATCGTCACCAGCGGCGACGCGATCAGCTCGCCCTCCTTGCCGACCAGGTAGCTCGACTTGCGCCAGAACGACGAGCCGTTGGCGACCGAGAAGATCGTCCCGACGATCGAGCGCGCGACCTCGGGGTCGAACACCACGGCGCACTCCTGGGTCTCGACCTTGCGCGAGCCGATCGTCGCGACGGTACGGCGCGCCGCCTCGATGCCGATCGCCTCGGCGGCCTCGAGCTCGCTGAGGAACCGCGACGCCGTCCACCAGAAGCCATTGCGCTTCTTGGGGTTGCTCGGATCGGTCGCGTCGTCGCACAGCGGCTCGACGACCAGCGACGCCGAGCTGCCGCGGTAGCCACCGACGAACCCACCGCTCGTGGCGAACGCCGAGGCGCCGAGCGTGCGCGACCACGTGGCGCCGTCGGAGTTGGTCACCCTGGGATCGTACCTGCGCGCCGCGGACTCGCCGGCGATCGCCTGGCGCAGCGCCCACGCCGCATCGACTTCGGCGACCCGCTCGTCATACAGGTCGAGCTCGGGGACCGAGGTCGCGAGCAGCGATGGATCGGGCGGCAGCGCGAACTCGTCGACCTCGGCGAACCCCGCCAGCGTCACGGTCTCGGCGCACAGCGCCTCGAGCGCCTCGCGCCGCAGATCGCTGGTGTGGGTGACCGCGCGCCGGCCCCCGCGCACCACACGCAGGCCGAGCGCGCAGCTGCCCGCCTCCTGGACCAGCTCGGGCGCGCCGAGCCGCACCTTGGCGGTCAGCTCGCTCGCCTCGCGGACCACGACCTCGGCGTGATCGGCGCCCGCCTGCTTCGCCAGCTCGACGGCGAGCTGCGCCACGTCGCACAGCTCCTTCACGCGACGCTGCGACACACCCGCGCTTGGGATCTTGCCGGTTTCGCTCGACTGCGCAGTCATGCCTGAGTTCCTCCAACGGTGATCGACGCGATGCGGACGGTCGGCGTACCGACGTTGACGGGGACGCTCTGGCCATCCTTGCCACACGTCCAGATGCCGTCGGAGAGCGCGTAATCGGTGCCGAGCATGTCGACCTGGCGGAGCACCTCGGGGCCGTTGCCGATCAGGTTCACGCCCTTGAGCGGCGCGGTCAGCTTGCCATCCTCGATCAGGTAGCTCTCCGACAGCGAGAACACGAAGTCGCCGTTCGAGATGTTGACCTGGCCGCCGGAGAACCGCTTGGCGTACACGCCGCGCTTCACGCTCTTGATGATGTCCTCGGGGTTGTCCTTGCCACCGAGCAGCGACGTGTTGGTCATCCGGGGCATCGGCATCGACTGAAACGACTCACGGCGACCGTTGCCGGTCGGCGAGATGCCGAAGTGCTTGGCGCTGAGCCGATCGTGCATGTAGCCGACGAGCACGCCGTTCTCGATCAGCACGTTGCGCTGCCCGGCGTAGCCCTCGTCGTCGACGTTGATCGCGCCGCGCGAGTTGGCGATCGTGCCATCGTCGACCACGGTGCACAGCTCCGAGGCGACCAGCTTGCCGAGCTGGCCCGAGTAGTTCGAGGTCTGCTTGCGGTTGAAGTCGGCCTCGAGGCCGTGGCCCACCGCCTCGTGCAACAGGATTCCGGAGTCGCCGGGCGCGAGGACCACCTGCATCTCGCCGGCCGGCGCGTCGCGCGCGTCGAGCATCGCGATCGCCACCCGCGCCGCCTCGCGGCCATGCGCCGTGGCGTCGCGCTGGGCCTCGGCGAAGTAGTCCATGCCGTAGCGGCCACCGCCGCCGGCGTTGCCACCCTGCCGCTTGCCATGTTGTTCGGCGACGGCGCGCACGCCGAACCGCATCAGCGGCTGGACATCCGACGCCATGCGGCCGTCGCTGGTGAACAGCAGCACCTCCTTGATGCTCTCGGTGAACGACGCCTCGACCTTGACGATCCGCGGATCGTACGCGCGCGCCGCCCGGTCCGCCGTGCGCAGCAGCGCGAGCTTGTCGTGCGCCGACACGACGAGCGATGGCGTTGGCACGGTGTAGAACGCGGGCAGCGCGATCGACGACATCGGCGCGACGCTGACGGGCGGATGACCGCCGCCGACCGCGATCTGACCGGCCGTGCGCGCGGCGTGGGCCATCTTCTCCCACGCGAGATCCTCGCAGTACGCGTAGCCGGTCGCGTCGCCCTTGGTCACGCGGACGCCGAGACCGAGGGTGATGCCGCGGCCGAGCGTCCGGATCTGCTCTTCCTCCAGCGAGTAATCGGCCGACACGCGGAACTCGAAGTAGATATCCGCATAGTCACCGCCGGCCTCGAGCGCGATCCCGAGCAAGCGATTCGCCAGCTGGGCGTCGATCGCCGCGGTCCCGCCGGACGCGAACGGTGCACGCAGCGCTGCAGGGAGCGTCGTGGTCATCCTCCTAATGTACCGCGGCGATCCTCGCGCGGCCCTGCTCGATCGGCGGGTTTCGTGTGTGGTGACCGACTCACAGAATGGGCGGGGCTCGTCGAGCTCTGCGCTGTGGCGCGGCTCCCAGCACGCGCGGCATCCTGCCCGCGCTCGCGTACTCGCACGCCTCGAATTGTGGCGGCGGCCACCGATTCGACCGGACCCGACGAGCCCTGAGCAGGCGCTAGTTCTTGCGACCGCGCTGCGGCGCACGCGCGCCAGCGCCGCGCGGCTTGCCGTCGGCACCGCCGCTGCTCGTCCGGCGAGCCTCGGGCGCCCCGGAGCGTGGCGCTCGTGGCGTGCTCGTCGACCGCGGCCGCGTCGAACCAAACGAGCCCGCGGACCGCGGTCCCGCCGCGCCGCCGCCCGGTCGAGCACCGCGCGAGCCCGCGGACCGTGGCCCCGCGGCGTCGCGGCCCGGTCGAGCACCGCGCGAGCCCGCGGACCGTGGCCCCGCGGCGTCGCGCCCAGCACCCGCGCCGCGCCCAGCACCGGCGCCGCCCGCCCGCCCCTCGCGCCTGACCGGTCGACCGCCTCCAGCGAAGCCTGCACGAGCGTCGCGCTCCGCGGGCCGCCCGCCGCCCGCCCGACCCGGCCGCGCAGCTCGCCCGGCCCCACCGCGTCCGCCGGCGCGGTCGCTGTTACGGGCGTTCCGCTCGCGTGCCTCCGAGCGCGACACACCCTCGGGACGATTGATGCCGCTGCCGCGCGCAGGCCCACCCTCGCGCTTGGCGCCGCGATCACGCGCGTCCGCACCGCGAACGTCCGACGAGCGCTCGCGCTCACGCGCGCCACCGCGCGAACCGGGCCCGCCACGCCGGTCGTCGCCGCCGCGATCGCCGGTCGAGCGTCCCGCGGCCGCGCCGCCTGCGCCACCGCGATATCCGGTCGTGCGCTCCGGCGCGCCGCCACGAGCTCCGGGCCCGCCGCCGCGATAGCCGGTCGTGCGCTCCGGCGCGCCGCCACGAGCTCCGGGCCCGCCGCTGCGATAGCCGGTCGTGCGCTCCGGCGCGCCGCCACGAGCTCCGGGCCCGCCGCCGCGAGCTCCGGGCCCGCGCTCCGGTGCGCCGCCACGAGCTCCGGGCCCGCCGCCACGAGCTCCAGGCCCGCGCTCCGGCGCGCCGCCACGAGCTCCGGGCCCGCCGCTGCGATAGCCGGTCGTGCGCTCCGGCGCGCCGCCGCGCACGCCCGATCCACCGCGACGCTCCCCCCCGTCGGCAGGACCGCTCGTGTGCTCCGCCGCGCCGCCGCGCGCGCCCGGCCCAGAGCTGCGTCGACCCGACGCGGCTCCGCGGTCGGGTCCGACGTCGCCGGCGCCGCCACCGACGCTCGCAACGCTGCCGCCCCGCCCCGGCGACCACGCCCGAGAACCGTCCGGCCGCGCCGGCACAGCGTCGTCGTCGCCATCGTCGAAATCGTCGTCTCCGGGCCCGCGCGATGACGCCGCGCGCTCGCCGTCATCATCGTTGAGATCCGGGTCGCCGCCACCCGCCGGCGGAACGCCGCGCGCGAGCGCTTCGGCTTCGGCCTCGGCGCGCTCCTTCGCCCGGGCGCGACGCGCAATGTCCGTGTCCTCGCGCTCGGCGCGCCAGCGGCCACGGGCCACCGCGCTGTGGTCGAGCCCCACGGCGTCGCGCAGCTGGTTGAGCTCCTGCTGGGTGAGCTCGCGCGCATCGCCGATCCGGAGCTCGTGGAACGTCAGCGTCGCGAACGCGACGCGCTGGAGCTTGTCGACCTGGAACCCGAGCGCCTCGATCATGCGATGGATCTGGCGGTGCTTGCCCTCGTGGATCGTGATGCCGAGCCAGGTGTGCTTGCTCTCGCCGGGCAACACCTCGACCTCGGCCGGCATCGTGACGGTGCCGTCATCGAGCGTGATGCCTTCGCGCAGCGCCTGGATATCCCGGCGCTCGAGCTGGCCATGGACCTTGACGTGATAGGTCTTCGGAACATGGCTGCCGGGCGCGAGCAGCCGCGCCGCGAGCTCGCCATCGTTGGTAAGCAGCAGCACCCCCTCGGTATAGAAGTCGAGCCGCCCGACCGGCTTGACGGGCACCGGCAGGTTCGGAAGGTAGTCCATCACCGTCGGACGACCGCGATCGTCGCTGACCGCGGTGATGCAGGCCTTGGGCTTATTGAACAGCACATAGAAGTGGTCGAGCGGCACCACGGCCTCGCCATCGACCAGCACGTGGTCGTGCTCGGGATCGACCTTGCTGCCAAGGACGGTGACCACCTCGCCGTTGACCGTTACGCGACCCGAGACGATGAGGTCCTCCGCCTTGCGGCGTGCGGAGACCCCAGCGGTGGCAAGATACCGCTGCAAACGGACAGGCGTTCCCATGACTTACTCCGCGGCAGGCTCGTCGTAGGGCACGGGCGTGACCGATGCGTTGCCCGCGTGGTCGTCGAGCGCATCTGCGCCGATGTCTGCGGGCTCCATGACCGCACGTTCTACCGGACTATCGTCGGTAGACGCAACGATCTCGACCCCCTCGGAACCGATCGGCCAGTCCCCGGGGGCCGCTACCCGACCGTCGTCGGGTAGCCCGGCAAAGCTCGGTTCGTCGTCGCCGGCCGATAGCAGCGGCTCGAGCGCATCGGCCAGCTCGGCAGGCGACGCGTGGGCCGGTCCGGCGTCGGATAGATCGCCGTCAACGCCGGCGCCCGCGCCGGCGTCCGATAGATCGCCGCCAAAGCCGGGGCCCGCGCCGCCGTCGCTGCCGCCGCCGTCCCCACCGGCGCCACCTCCATCGTCGCCCCCGCCTCCCCCTCCACCCTCGCCGCCGCCGTCGTCACTCCCGCTGGCGCCTTCGCTCCCATCGTCGTTGCCACCGCCACCGGGTTCGCGGTCGGCCGCGACGCCCAGTCGTTCGCTCATCACCTTGCGGCTCTCGGCCGTGAGCTCGGAGTACTCGCGCAGCGTGGGAAGCTCGCGCAGATCACCGAGGCTGAAGAAGTCGAGAAACTCCTTCGTCGTGCCGTACAGCGTCGGCCGACCCACCTCCTCGCGCTTGCCCAGCGCGCGAATCAGCATGCGGTCGATCAAGAGCTTGAGCGTGGCCGACGAATCGACGCCGCGAATATCGTCGATTTCCGGTCGCGTGATCGGCTGGCGGTACGCGATGATCGCCAGGGTCTCGAGCTGCGCGCGCGACAGCCGGACCGGCCGACCCGCGATCAGCTGCTGCACCCAGGCCGAAAATTGCGTGCGCGTGCGGAACTGGTAGCCGCCCGAGACCTGCTGCAGGACGATGCCGCGCTCGCGGAAATCCTCGGCGATCTCGACGAGCGCGTGCTCGAGCCGGCGGACATCGCCGACCCGCGTGAGCTGGCGCAGCCGCTGCACCGTGAGCGGCCGGTCCGAGGCAAAGATCAGCGCCTCGACCAGATGCTTGATCTGCGCCGCGTCCATCGTGGCCGCGTTGGTGGGGAACACGACCGCGGCATCTTCTTCATCGGCTTCATCGGACTCGCCGACGATCGGTTCGCCGGATTCACCGTCGGTGGCCAGCGCGGCCTCGCCGCCGGCCTCCGGATTATCGATCGGCCCGACCTCACGCGCAGGCTCGACGCCCGCGCGCTGCTCGGCAAGGCCGTCCGCCTCGACCGCGTGCGGCGGCGCGCCCTCCGATGACTCTGGATCGCCGGGGGTGGCGACGACGTCGTCCGGCGTGACGACATCGTCGGTGGTGGCGATATCGTCTGTGGTTACGACATCTTCCACCGTGGTGATGGTATCGACCTCGGCGCCGCGGAGCGGCCCGCTGCCTTCGGCCAGGACATCATCCGGGACGGCCTCGACAGCGGCCTTTTGCTTTTTTCCGCGCTTGCGACTCACGGGATACCTCGCCGCGCTTTTAGCACGCGGGTACGACACGCAAGATCAGTCGTCTTCCGGCATCGTGCCAACGGTCGCCCGGACCTCGTGGATGGGCATCGCCCGCCAGTAGCGCATGTGGTTTTCGTGGATCGTCAGCGTTCGCGATTCCATGCGATCGCAGCATACGACGCCGCGCAGGTGATCGACCTCGTGCTGCAGGATCCGCGCGTACCAGCCGCTCGCCTGCTGGACCACCGGCTCGCCGTGCTCGTCGAGCGCGTGGACCTCGACCTGGCGCCAGCGCGGCACGATCATCATGAACCCCGAGAAGCTGAGGCAGCCCTCGTAGGCCGAGACGACGTCGGTGCCGACCACGGTGAGCCGGGGGTTGACCAGCACCTGGAACGGGACCGCGGCGCGCTCGCGCTCGGCGAGCTGCTCCGGCGTCATGCCGGCGTGGAGCTGCGGCGGATCCTCGAGCACGACGAGCTGCAGCGACTCGCCGATCTGCGGCGCGGCCAGACCGACGCCGGGCGCGTCGCGCATCGTGTCGCGCATCCGCGCGATCATGTCCTGCATCGCGGGGGTCGCGAGCTCCTCGCGGGTCAGCGGCCGCGCGCGCTTGCGCAACACCGGATCCCCGACTTGCACGATCTTGTACGTCGCCATGCGGGCACCTCCTGGTTACCGATAGTCGTCGGAGCGGGCGACGCCGTGTTCCATCCGGCCGCGCAGATCCTCGCCGGCCCGCTCGATCAAGATCTCCTCGTCCTCGACCGCCTGAGACAGCGCGATCAGCCGCAGCTTGGCCATCTCGAGCAGCGCGAGGAACGTCACCACCGCCTCGTGCTTGACCTCGGCGAGCGTACGCGGCTGGCCGTCGCGCAGAAAGCTGAACATCGACGTGAACGTGAACCGGCCCTCGGCCTCGAGCCGATCGGTGAGCTCGGCGATCTTCTGGCTCACGCTGAGCCGGTCGATCATCACGTTGTGCGTGACCTTGAGCTTGGCCTGCGACATCACGCGATCGAACGCTTCGATCAGCTTGTGGACCGGGAACGGCGCCAGCGGCGCGATCGCCTCGGGGTCGACGCCATCGCCGACCGCGTCCTCGATCGGCGCGCCGCGCGACCACACGTTGCGGCCGACGACCGGCTGCTGGCCGAGCTGCAGCGCGGCTTCCTTGTACTTCTGGTACTCGAGCAGCCGGCGGATCAGATCGGCGCGCGGATCGAGCTCCTCGATCTCGCCGGCCTCGGCCGCCTCGGGATCGTCGTCTTCGAGCGGCTCGGGCGTCGGCAGCAGCTCGCGCGACTTGATGTGGCACAGGGTCGCCGCCATCAGCACGTACTCGCCGGCGACGTCGATATCGAGCAACGCCATCGCGTCGAGATAGTCGAGGTACTTCTCGGTGACGAACGAGATCGGAATGTCGAGGATCGACAGCTCGTGCTTCTTGACGAGGTGCAGGAGCAAATCGAGCGGCCCCTCGAACACATCGAGGGCGACCTGATAACCAGCCGGGTCCATGCGGGCCTACGACATGAACACGTGAGCGAGCCCGTTATACAGATGCTCGGCCAGGAACATCGCCGGCCACGAAAAGATCCGCTGCAGCGGCGGCGTCAGCATGATCGCCAGCAAGACGAACGGCGCGAACCGCGCGAACGCGTCGAAGGTCTCGCGGTGGCGGTACGGCGTGAAGCTCTGCGCGACGTGGCCACCATCGAGCGGTGGCAGCGGGAGCAGGTTGAAGAAGAACAGCATGAAGTTCGTGGTCACCGCGAACGCCAGGATCTCGCTGACTCCCGGCAGCGCGATATCGTGGCTCGGCGCGATCACGTGGTGCGCCAGCAGGACGACGTGGACCGTCGCGATCACGACCGCGAGCACCACGTTCATCGTCGGACCGGCGAGCGCCACCAGGACCTTGGCCGTCGAGACCGACACCTTGCGGCCGACGCGGTGGGGCTGCCACTGGACCGGCTTGCCCCAGCCAAAGCCGCCGCCGTAGCCGGTCGCGGCGGCGGCGATGCCGCCGACCAGCGGCATGATGAACGTGCCGATCAGGTCGGCGTGCGCGAGCGGATTGAGCGTCACGCGGCCCTGGCGGCGCGGCGTATCGTCGCCCAGCCGGTCCGCCATGAACGCGTGGCCGAACTCGTGCAGCGCGACCGAGATCACGAGCACGAACAGGTAGATGATGATCCAGCGAATCTGTGTGGAGGAGATGTCCATGCCGGTCGGCTCGAGTGCACGACTATGGCCGGATGGAGGGTCGACTGCAACCCCCCAAAAACTTGCGCCAAGCCGGGGTTTGCCGACGATAGTAGGGTCCCATCATGGCGCGCCGGCTGGACCTCCACGAGGCCGTCGATCTGTTTCTCGGCCACCTGAAAGTCGAGCGCGGGCTCGCGCGGCTGACGATCGAAGCCTACGGCCGCGACCTCGCGCGGTTCATCGCGTTCCTCGCCGAGCGCGGCCGGGCCGCGGTCGATGACATCGCGCCGGTCGACGTCACCGAGTTCGTGATCGGGCTCGCCGCCGCGGGCCTGGCGGCGCGCAGCCGTGCTCGCACGCTGGTCGCTGTGCGCGGGCTGTGCAAGCACCTGGTCGCCGAGCGCTGGCTCACCGCCGATCCAGCGGCGCTGGTCGACGCGCCGCGGATCGGCCGCGGCTTGCCGGGCGTGCTCGGCGAGGCCGCGATCACCCGGCTGCTCGAGGCCCCGCCGAACACGCCGCGCGGCCGCCGCGACGCGGCGATGATCGAGCTGGCCTATGGCTCGGGGCTGCGGGTCTCCGAGCTGGTCGCGATCCCGCTGGCCGACGTCAACCTCCACGCCGGCTTTGTCCGGGTGACCGGCAAGGGCGGCAAGACCCGCGTGGTGCCGCTGGGCACCGCGGCGCAGATGCGGATCACGCGCTACCTCGCCGAGGATCGCCCGGACTGGGTGCGTGATCCGCGGCAGCGCGCGCTGTTTCTGACCGAGCGCGGCGGGCCGATGACCCGGCAGGGCTTCTGGAAGGCGCTGCGGGGCTACGCGCGGCGCGCCGACGTGCGGCTGCCCAGCGGCGGCGTGTCACCGCACAAGCTGCGCCACTCGTTCGCGACCCACCTGGTCGAGCACGGCGCCGATCTGCGCGCCGTCCAGGCGATGCTCGGCCACGCCGACATCTCGACGACGCAGGTCTACACGCAGGTCAGCCAGGCCAAGATGATCGAGCACGCCCGCAAGCACCCCCGCGCGCGTTGAACGCCGACCGGCGAGGCCCAACTCGCGCGGCTCCACCGAGCCTCAACAACCGCGCGCCAGACTCTGCTCCACACGCCGGCATCGTTCGCTCTGCCGGCCCAAGGAGCAGTTCATGACCGTTTCTCTTCCCAGACTCGCCTGCGCGCTCGTGCTGGTGCTCACGGCCTGCGACCACGGCGCCCCGACCAGCCAGGCCCCCGACGCCGCGCCGGATGTAGCATCGGACGTAGCCCTGCCCGCCGGCACGGTGACCACCGACCACGGCCCGGTGATCGGTCACGCCACCGGCGCCGTCACCGCCTATCTCGGGATCCCCTACGCGGCCCCGCCTGTCGGGCCGCTGCGCTGGCGGGCGACGACCGACGCCGCGCCGTGGACCCAGCCATTCGACGCCGCGGCGCTCGGTCCCGCGTGCGCGCAGACCGCCGGTGGCATCGGCCAGAGCGGCCCGTACAGCGAAGACTGCCTGACCGTGAACGTGTGGACGCCGTCGCCATCGGCCAGCGCCAAGGCGGAGGTCCTGGTGTTCTTCCACGGCGGCGCGTTTGTCCACGGCAGCAGTAACCAGGCCGGCTATGACGGCGCCACGATCGCCGCGACCGGCGGCACCGTCGTCGTGACGCTCAACTACCGGCTGGGCGTGCTCGGCTTTCTGGCCCATCCGGCGATGACCGCCGAGGACGAGCACCACAGCTCCGGCAACACGGGCCTGCTCGATCAGCTGGCCGCGCTGCGCTGGGTCCAGGCCAACATCGCGGCGTTTGGCGGCGATCCGGGCAACGTCACGGTGTTCGGCGAATCGGCCGGTGGGATGAGCACCTGCTTGTTGGTCACCTCGCCGCTCGCCGCGGGGCTGTTCCATCGCGCGATCTCCGAGAGCGGACCGTGCACCCGGTTCCAGACGCCGCTGCACAGCGCCGCCGACGGCAGCGTGGTCGGCGCCGAGGCGGTCGGCCAGGCCGTGGCGCAAACGCTCGGCTGCGATACCGCGTCCGACGTGCTCGGCTGCATGCGATCGCGATCGGTAGACGACGTGCTCGCGGCGACGCCGGTCTCGCCCGGCGGCGCCGCCGCGGGCCTCCAGCTCAAGCCCAACATCGACGGCTACGTGCTCGCCGAGCCGCCGGCGCAGGCGTTCGCGGCCGGCCGGATCAACCCGATCGATGGCTACCTTCAGGGCATCAACCACGACGAGGCCACGCTGTTCACGCAGAGCACGACGATCGACACCGAGGCCGACTACGAGGCCGCCGTGGCGCACGTGCTGCCCACCCACACGAGCGACGCGCTCGCGGTGTATCCGGCGGCGAGCTACCCGACGCCGAAGGACGCTTACGACGCGATGATCACCGACCTGGTGTTCGCCTGCCCGGCCCGCGCCGTGGCCCGCACCGTCGCCGCCCACGGCGGCACCGCGTACCTCTACGAGCTGACCCGGGTGACCGCGTTCGGCGCCGCGACCGGGCTCGACGTCTATCACGGCTCGGAGCTGCCGTTCGTGTTCGGCAACCTGACGGTGAGGTCGGGGAGGTCCGCGGCCGATCGCGCGTTCTCCGAGCAGATGATCGGCTACTGGACGCGGTTCGCCAGGACCGGCGACCCCAACGGCGACGACGCGGTCGCGTGGCCGGCGCGCTCCGCCGCGACCGAGGCCTACCTCGAGCTCGCCACGCCGTTCCAGGCGCGCACCGGGCTGCACGCGACGACCTGCGACGCGATCGAGGCGTGGGCCGCCCAGCCATGACGGCCACGCCGCCGATCGAGCGGACGCGCATTTGTGACTGGCGGTCGCCCGCCCGGGCGCGCGATCATGGTGGTGTGGTCGCCAAATCGTCGTCGAACGTGGCCGGCGCGCCGCCCCGCGTGCTGGTGGTCGAGGACGATCCGAGCGTGGCGGCCGGCCTGGTCCGCGGGCTCCGGCTCGCCGGGTTCGAGGTCGAGCTGGCGACCGACGGCACGACCGGCGCGCGGCGGGTGCTCGAGGCCGAGCTCGACGTGGTCCTGCTCGATCTGATGCTGCCGGCCCGCTCGGGGTTCGAGGTGCTGGAGCTGTTGCAGCGCCGGCCCGCGGTGCCGCCGATGATCGTGCTGTCCGCGCGCACCGAGCTGGGCGACCGGCTGCGCGCGTTCGAGCTCGGCGCGGTCGACTTCGTGCCCAAGCCGTTCTGGGTCGAGGAGGTCGTCGCCCGGATCCGCGCCCACCTGCACGCGCCCGACGCGGCGCCAGCGTCGCGCACGGTCGCGTGGGCCGACGTCGTGGTCAACCTCGACGCGCGCACGGTGACGGTCGCCGGCGAGCCGATCGCGCTGACCCGGTTCGAGCTCGATCTGCTCGCGTACCTGGTGCAGCGGCCCGGCCGGGCGATCCCGCGCACCCAGCTCGCGAGCCACGCGCTGGGGCCGCTCGACGAGCGCACCGACCGCACGGTCGATTCGCACCTCGCGCGGATCCGTAAGAAGCTCGGTCCGGCGGCGGCCGCGGCGGTGGCCACCGTGTGGGGCATCGGCTACCGGTTCGACCCCGAGGCGCCGTGATGGGGCGAAGCCTCGGGCGCCGCATCGTGCTCACCACGCTGATCGCGGGGCTGTTCGGCGCGGTCGCCGCGCTGGTGGTTGTGGCGCGCGTGTCCGGTGAGGCGTTCGGCGCCCAGATCGCGCCGCTGCTCATGGAGCGGTTCGATGACGCGGCGGCGAGCAGCTGCCTGGCGGCCCCGGCCGCGTGGTCGCAATCGCTGTGGCCCGCGGTCGGCATGCGTGGCTACGCCTACGACAGCCGCAGCCACCGCGCGGCGAACCCCGCGGCACCGCCGCTGCGCGCCGATCTGGTCGCGCAGCTGGGGCCCGCGCCCGAGGCGTTCACCGTCGACATGCGCGGCGGAGATGGCCGGCGCGCGATGGTGTTCCGCACCGCCGCGCGGCCGCCGTGCGATCTGGTGCAGCTGACGTGGCGCAACCCGACCGCGGTCCAGCGCGCCAGCCGCGTCGTCGGGATCAGCGCGATCTCCGCCGCGCTGTTCGCGACCGGGCTCGGGCTGTTCGTGATCGTGCTCCCGCTGGTCCGCCGGATCCGCCGGCTCGGTGCCGCGGCGATCCGCGTCGGCGAAGCGACCGGCTACCAGGCGGTCGCGCCGAGCGGTGACGCCGGGGGCGACGAGATCGACGCGCTGGGCCGCGTGCTCGACCGCGCGCACCTACGGATCCGCGACGACGCGCGGCTGCTCGACGATCAGCGCGAGGCGCTCGAACGCCACCTCGCGCGCATCGCGCACGATCTGCGCACGCCGCTGACCTCGCTGCAGATCGCGCTCGAGTTCGCCGCCGACCGCGTCGATCAACCGGCGGTCCGCGACAGCCTCACCGGCGCGCTGCGCGACGCGGTGTACCTGTCGGGGCTGACCCACAACCTGCGGCTGGCGTCGAGGCTGCGCAGCGGCTGGGATCCGAACCACGACGTCGCCGAGGTTGATCTGGTCGACGTGATCACGCGGATCGTCGGCCGCTCCCGCCTGCTGGCGCGCCGCCGCCAGATCGAGCTCGAGCTGTCGATCCCCGACGACGCGGTCCGCGTCCAGTGCAATGCCGTCGCGGTCGAGCAGGCGCTGGCCAACGTGGTCGACAACGCCGTGGCGTACGGCGATCCCAGCGGCCACGTCGCGGTGGTGCTGGCGACCCACGAGCGCGGCTTCGCCCTCGAGGTCAGCGACGACGGCCCGGGCGTGCCGCCGGCCAGCTTGCCGCGGCTCGGCCAGGCGACCTTCCGATCCGACGAGGCCCGCCAGCGCGACCCGCGCGGCAGCGGCCTGGGGCTCGCGATCACCGCCGAGGTCTGCGAGCGGATCGGCTGGACCCTGGCGTTCTCGGCGCTCGAGCCGCGCGGGCTTTGCGTCGAGATCCGCAGCGGCCCATCCGGTCACCTCCGCCTGGAGGGCCGCGAGATCGGCAAGCTCGCCGAGTCTGGGACCCTCGAGTAACCACCTGCCAGCCGCGCGCGGGATGCTACGTTCGATCGGTGGACGTCGAGACCGCGCGCAGCACCATCGCGGCCGAGCCGCCGCGCCGGCTGCGTCTCGACGAGCTGCTGCGCGAGCTGGGCGCGCACGATGCCACCACCGGCCCCCCGCCGCCGGCCCGCTGCGCGACGATCACCGTGGGCGCGCTGGTCGATCACGCCGCGCACAGCGGGTTCGGCTTCCTGATCGGCGTGCTGACGCTGATCGCGATCCCGTTTGTCGGGCTATCGACGCCGTTCGGCCTGGCGATCTTGCTGATCGGGTCGCAGCTGATGGTGGGGCGCCGCCAGCCCTGGCTGCCGGCCCGCGCCCGCCGGCGCGAGCTGGCGATCACGATGTTCGATCGCGTGCTCGGCGTCCTGACTCGCCGGGCAAGCTCGCTGGCGCGGCTCTCGCGTCGCCGCTGGGACGCCGCGATCCAGATCCGGCTGATCGGGCTTGGCGTCGTGCTGCTCGCGATCGGCCTCGCGCTGCCGCTGCCGATCCCGGGCTCGAACCTGGTGTTTCTGATCCCTTTGTTCATCTACGCGATCGGCCTGCTCGAGTGCGACGGCGCGTGGATCGTCGTTGGCCATCTCTGCGTCGCGATCGACCTGGCGCTGCTCGCGGTGTTCGGCGCCACCGTGGTGAACGTGTTCGAGCGGCTATGGCACTGGCTAACGTGATTGCCGGAGCAGCTCGGCGATGTCCTTTTGCCCGGCGGGGTCCTCGAGCAGCGTGACCGGCTGATCGACCAGCGCCGCGTCCTCGAGCATGATCTCGACCGCGCGCCGCGCGCCGATCAGGCCCGAGGCCCGCCCAGGCGCCTGGAGCGCCCAGTCGGCGACCGCCGCCGAGCTGACGACCTCACGGATCCACGCCAGGTCGTCCCGGAACCGCTCGTCGGTGTAGCCCTTGGCATCGCCGAGCCCGAACCACAGGATGCGCGCGAATCGCAGGCGGCGGCCGGGGGGCAGCAGCAGCGTCTCGCCGGCCTCGGCGGTGGCGCGGTTGCCCTTGATCAGCCGCGACAGCCGGCCGCACAGCCGCCAGTCCGCGAGGCCGGCCGCGCCGCGCAGCGGGCGATCGTCCTTGAACACCGGGAGCACGAGGCAGTCGCGCGCGGATTCATCCCAGCGCGTGAGATCGAGCGGTAATACCGAGAGCGCCAACGCGGCGAACATACTCGCCCGAGCCGCGCCAGGGCAACTCGCCGCGCGTCTGCGTTTGTCCGTCGAGCAAACGCCGGTGCTGAGGGCGCACGCGAGGAGACGCGCCCGCAGCGGCGCGACCCGCTCGCGGCGACCGTGCGGTGGGATCGGTCGCCACGAGACCTCGGGAGAGCAAGCGGACGGCCTGATGGACGGCGGCACTCGACATACACCGGCAGCGCATCCAGCAACGTCGCCGCCGCCCACAGCCCAGGCACCGGCGCGATAGCCCCCACCGGAGAATTTCATTCTGATTTCTTCGGAGCCCGGACGCAGAAATGGGCATCAGGCTCAACGGCTGGAACCGTCGGGTGCAGCGGCAACCGGCCGATGGCCGCGGTGACGTCGGACGCCGCCGCCTACCGAGCCCGCCAGCCGAGGCCGCCTGCCGACGCCGGCACCCGAGGCCGACTGCCGATGCCGGTGCCGCCTGCCGAGGCCGCCTGCCGACGCCGGTGCCGCCCGCCGACGCCGACGCCGACGCCGAGGCCGCCTGCCGAGGCCGCCTGCCGACGCGCCTGCTGCGCTCGGAGTTCTAACTCGCCGATAGCAAGCCGCGCCGCGCTGGCGCGCGTGCGCCGCAGCGCGGTCCCAAGAACCAACTCGCCGCCCATCTGCGTTTGTCCGTCGAGCAAACGCCGGCGGTGAGGGCGGTCGCGAGGAGACGCGCCCGCAGCAGCGCGACCCGCTCGCGGCGACCGTGCGGTGGGAGCGGTCGTCACGAGACCTCGGGAGAGCAAGCGGACGGCCTGATGGACGGCGGCACTCGACATACACCGGCAGCGCATCAAGCAACGTCGCCGCCGCCCACAGCCCAGGCGCCGGCGCGATAGCCCCCACCGGAGAATTTCATTCTGATTATTCGGAGACCGGACCCTGATGAATCGGGGCACCGGGCTCAACGGGTGGACCGTCGGGTGCGGCGGCAACCGGCCGATGGCCGCCGCCGCCAACCGATGCCGCCAACCGATGCCGCCAACCGATGCCGCCAACCGATGCCGCCAACCGATGCCGCCAACCGATGCCGCCAACCGATGCC
>Ga0302299_10000250_pt1 | contig 26992 bp, 26 predicted proteins | sample III_Fen_N3_4_FD_198795 | JGI IMG/M metagenome (GOLD analysis project Ga0302299, IMG submission 198795) | Peat permafrost microbial communities from Stordalen Mire near Abisko, Sweden - III_Fen_N3_4 | ecosystem: Environmental > Terrestrial > Soil > Wetlands > Permafrost | place: Sweden: Abisko...
AGGTGAGACGGCAGCGGACACTCTGCCCCGCGCCGATCGCCATGAGCATGTTCTGGTTGGACACGACCTTGGGCGTTGCCGGTGTCACGGTCACGACGAGTCTGGTTCTGTGGGCGATCTTCAGGTACCCCCACGACCGCGCCAGTGAGACGACCACTCAGCAGACGCTTCAACCGCAACGGAGCCTGGAAGCGACCTCCGACGTCGCAGCGTCCGCTCCGATGGGCCTGCGGCAGCCCGTCTCGTAGCAGGTTCGGGCTCGCCAGCGATCTGGGGCCGCTCGTTTCGTCCGGTCCGCCGTTCGGTGCGGTTGGATGGGCGTGGTCGAGGAGAGGTGCTGACGTGACGGGCCTGGACGTTGTTCGTGCCGAAGGGACGCCCTACGAGCGCGGCGCGCGGATGGGGGAGGCGTTCGCCGAAGCGACGTCCCGCTCGGTGGCGTTCAACCGCCGGTACCTGTCGGCGCACGGTCTGGACCGGCACTCGCTCGAGGCGATCCTGGTCCCCTTCCTGGACGCCTCGACCGCGGCTCTGCCCCACTTGGTCGAGCAGATCCGTGGGATGGCCGACGGCGCCGATCAACCGTTCATCGACGTCTTCTTCGCGAATGCCTTCGAGGAGGTGTACGGCATCGTCGAGCTCGCCGGCGGGACGCCGGTCCCGCTCGAGCGGTGCACCGACGTCGTACTGCGGACGCCCGGAAGCACGCTGCTGGGTCACAACGAGCAGTGGTACGCCGGCGACGACGGCACGGTCGGGCTCGTACTCGACGTACCCGACGACGGACCGGCCGTCCTGGCGCCGATGGTGGCCGGCACCTTGCCGCTGGTCGGGCTCAACGAGCACGGCGCAGCGTTCGGCACGATGTCGCTGTCGGCGACCGATGAGCGGGTTGGCATCCCGCGCGCGTTGGTCGCCCGTGGAGTGCTCGACTCGACCGACCGCGACGACGCGTACGCCCGGGGGAACCGCGAAGGGCGCGCCGGGGGCTACTCCTACCTGTGCGCCTTCCCCGGCGGGGATGCATGCGTGATCGAGTCGACCGCGACCACGGCGTCGAGGCTCGACCTCGACGAGCACACGAACCACGCACTCGACCCAGTAGTCGCCGCTGCTGCCTGCGACCCGTCGGCCGGGAGCCGGTCCAGGCTCGCGCGGGCCCGTGTCCTGGCGACCTCCGCGGCTCGCACCGTCGAGGGGATGGCCGGACTGCTCGCGGATCATGGAGCGGAAGGTCAGGACATCTGTGTCCACCCTGACCCGGCGGAGGGCGACGAAGGTTCGACCATCCTCTTCGCAATGATCTGCGAGCCCGAGACCCGGTCGATGTGGTTGTCCGCCGGCCACCCCTGCACGACGTCGTTCGAACGGGTCGGGTTCGACGACCTGCCGTGAGTGACACGGCCGCCGTCGGGTCTGGCGGGCCGCACGCATGGGTCGACCGGTTCGCTGCGCTACGTTGGCGACCGCCACTGTGGGTCGGTGATGACGGGAGACATCGTGGAGATCAAGGAGCTGGGGCACCTGGTGCTCTACGTCCGCGACCTGGCCACCTCGGTGCGGTTCTACCGAGACGTGCTGGGCTGGCGGTCGATCGTTGGGGGCGGTGACGATCCGCTCCCGTTCCCCGCGGCGGCGTTCTCGGCGCCGTCCAACCGCACCCACCACGAGCTGCTGCTGATCGAGGTCGGCCCGGACGCTGCCGCGCTGCCGGCGGGCCGACGGGTTGGCCTGTACCACTTCGGTCTGAAGGTCGGCGACAGCGACGATGCGCTGCGTGAGGCGCTGGCGACCCTGGAGGCGAACGACGTCACGGTGTTGGGCGCCAGCGACCACACGGTCACGCACAGCCTGTACATCGCGGACCCGGACGGCAACGAGATCGAGCTCTACATCGACGTCCCGGGTGTCGACTGGAGGAGCGATCCGACTCTGATCGCGGCCCCGATCAAGCCGCTGGTCCTCTGATCCCGCCGCTCTCGCCCGGTCATCGGGCGCAGTGCCACGGTGGGTCGCTGCCAGGAGTCGGGTGAGCATGGGTCCGGTCGTCGTCGCTGCGTCCATGTCGTTGGACGGCTTCATCGCGGGGCCGAACGACGGTCCGGGAAACCCGCTCGGCGACGGTGGGTACCGACTCTTCGCCTGGTGGTGGGCGGGCACCGAGCGGATCGGCCCAGACAACCGCTTCAAGCCGCCGGCCCGCAGCCGCGCGGTCGTCGAGGAGAGGTTCGACTGGGGCGCGGTCATCACGGGCCGACGGACTTTCGACATCGCCGACGGCTGGGGCGGACACCACCCCTTGGGCGCCCCCTTCTTCCTGCTCACCCACACGCCGCCCGACCGGCTTGTCGGCCCAGGAACTGATGGAACTGTGGTCTACGACGGGATCGCGCGCGCACTGGCCCAGGCGCGCGCATTTGCTGGCGGACGGGCCATCGCCGTCGGTGCAGCGAACGTGGCCCAGCAGTACCTGGAGGCCGGCCTGGTCGACGAGATCCACATCGACCTCGTCCCCGTCCTGCTCGGCGGTGGCGTCCGACTCTTCGCCGAGCGGGACGATCGGCCGCCCGAACTCGAGTGCACCCGAGTTGTCGAGTCCGACGGGGTGACCCATCTTCGGTACCGAGTCGACAACGCTGCCCACGCGCGATCAGCTGGCCTGGCTCACCGTGCTCATGTTGAAGTCGGCCACCCGCAGCGCGGGCATCGCGACCCGGGAGAAGAAGTCGCTCCACTCCCGCGGTGACGTGATGCCGGTGGTGCCGGCTGCGACGATGCGTTCCAGGACGCCGACGGGACTCTCGTTGAAGCGGAAGTTGTTCACCGCACCGACGACTTCGCCACCTTCGACGAGATAGACACCGTCGCGCGTGAGGCCGGTCAGCAGCAGGGTCTGCGGATCCACCTCACGGATGTACCACAGCGTCGTGAGGAGCAGGCCGCGGTCGGTGCCAGCGACGAGGTCCGCAGTGCTGCCCTGTCCGTCGGGCACCTCGAGCACGAGGTTGTCGATCGGTGGGGTCAGGTCGAGGCCGGTGAGCTCGGTCGTGCGTCGCGTCTGGAGCAGGTGACTGAGAACGCCGTCGTCGATCCACGGGGTTCGCGACAGCGGCAGCCCGGTGTCGAACACGCTCGACACCGACGTCGACGCCGTGGCGATGACCGACGACTCGCACTCCAGGCCGGGGTACGCGGGGTCGCTGAACAGGCTCGCCCCGCTCGGGCTGATCCGCTCACCGACCCGGGTCCCGCCACCTGGACGGCTGAACACCGTTCGGCCCTCGAAGGCGTCGCGGGCCGACGAGGTCCAGTACAGGTAGATCATCAGGTCGGCGACCGGACCCGGCGGTAGCACGGTCTCGTAGCGGCCCGGCGCCAGGTCCACCTGGCGGCCCTGCCACTGCAGACGCTGGGCGATCTCGGCGTCGATCGCGGTCACGTCCACGTCGGCGAAGTCCGGTACGTACCGGCCGACCCAGGTGGAGCGGCTGCGGTCGTGCGACTTGCCGGTGGTCTCGATCCGACCACTCGGCTGCACGTGTCGCAGACGCAATCCCGCCGAGCTGCCCACGTACGTGGTCACGAGGTCGTGCTCGGCGAAGCCGAACAGCTCGATCCCGGAGCCTCGGGCCTGCCCGAGCGACGCGCCGAGCCGCGGGGCGTAAGAGTCAAAGGCCGAGGCCGAGGTCTCCTCGGGTGGGTCGTCCCAGTCCGTCGACTGACCAGAGCCGGCGGTCAGCGGTGCGGCATCGGGGGCCACCTGGGCCGCCGACGCGGCGTCGTCGGCCGCGTGCACGACCGCGTCGAGGTCGTCGACCGTGGCGACGCTCGCCGACACGACACCCGCGGCCGACCCGTTCCCTTGCTCGACGATGGCCACGACCGTCACGTCGCGGGTGCGCATGACGCCGTTGGTGGTCAGCGTGTTGCCGGCCCACCGCACGTTCGTCGAGCTGCTCTCCCGAACGATGACGACCCGGTCCTTGCTCCGACTCGTCTGCAGCGCCCGCTCCACCATCTCCTGGGGTGTCACCGGCCCCCCTCCTGAACGGTGTTGAGGATGTTGACGCCCCGGAACACCGCGCTGGGTGCGCCGTGGCTGACCGGGGCGACTTGCCCCGGCTGGCCCTTGCCGCAGTTGAAGGCGCCGGCGAGCAGATGCGTCTGTGGCCCACCGACCGCTGCCATCGACCCCCAGAAGTCGGTGGTGGTCGCCTGGTAGGCGACGTCCCTGAGCTGGCCGGCGAGCTGGCCGGACCGGATGCGGAAGAAGCGCTGCCCGGTGAACTGGAAGTTGTAGCGCTGCATGTCGATCGACCAGCTCTTGTCACCGACCACGTACAGCCCGTCCTCGACCCCGGCGATCAGGTCGGCGGTGCTCGGGCCGTCCGGTGCCGGTTGCAGCGAGACGTTCGCCATGCGCTGGATCGGAACGTGTCCGGGTGAGTCGGCGAAGGCGCAACCGTTGGACCGGTCGTACCCGAACCGCGAGGCGATCCGTCGGTCGAGCTGGTAGCCGACGAGGACGCCGTCGCGCACGATGTCGAACTGCTGACCGCTGACGCCCTCGTGGTCCCAGCCGACGGTCGACAACCCGTGCTCGACGGTCCGGTCGCCGGTGACGTGCATCAAGGCCGACCCGTAGTGCAGCGTGCCGAGCTGGTCGGGTGTCGCGAACGACATGCCGGCGTAGTTGGCCTCGTAGCCGAGGGCCCGGTCGAGCTCGGTGGCGTGGCCCACCGACTCGTGGATGGTCAGCCAGAGGTTCGTCGGGTCGATCACCAGGTCGTAGCGCCCCGGTTCGACCGAAGGCGCAGCCAGCTTCTCGGCCAGCCACTCCGGCATCTGCGCCAGCTCGGCGTCCCAGTCCCATCCGGCACCGTCCAGGTACTCCCAGCCGCGGCCCACCGGCGGTGCGGTCGTGCGCATGGTCTCGAACGCCCCGCTGGTGGCGTCGACGGCGACCGCGGTGAGCTGCGGGTGCAGGCGTACCCGTTGCTGGGTGGTCACCGTGCCGGCGAGGTCGGCATAGAAGGTGTTCTCGCGGACAGCCATCAGCTCGGCATCGACGTGTGCCACCCCGGGCGCGTCGAGCAGCCGTCGGCTCCAGTCCTGCAGCCGGCCGACCTTCTGCGCGTCGGACACGGTGAAGGGGTCGATCGCGTAGGACGAGACCCAGGTGACGTCTCCGTGCGACGGCTCAGGCGCCAGCTCGACCGGTTCGGTGTTCAAGGGGGCGCTGACCCTGGCCAGGGCCGCAGCGCGGTCGGTGGCGGCGACGGCTGCCTCGACGGTGCGTACGACGTCTGAGGCGAAGCCCCACGTGCCGTCCAGCACCACCCGCACCGAGAAGCCGATGTCCTCGGCGTCGTTGATCCCCTCGACGGCCGCGTCGCGCACCCGGAGCGCTTGCGTGCGGATCCGCTCGAGCCGGAACGCCGCGTACTGGGCGCCCAGTTCCTGGGCCCGGCCCAACGCCGCCTCAGCCAGGTGCCGCAGCGGCAGCGCGACGAAGTCCGCATCGATGGCCTGACTCACACCGACCTCCCCTGGAGCCTGCCTGGCCCCGAGCACCAGAACCTACCTGCCGGGGACGGGCTGGGGCCCGACCCGGTAGCGTGCCGCAGCGCCCTCCTTCGACGAGGGGCCGACCAGGAGGCACGTCGTGGGCAAGTCGGTGCTGGTCACCGGAGGCAATCGGGGAATCGGGCTCGCGATCGCCCGGCGACTCGCTGCCGATGGCGGCTCGGTGGCGATCACCTACCGATCGGGGGAGCCGCCCGCTGACTTCTTCGCGGTGCCGGCCGACGTCACCGACGACGCCTCGCTCGACGCGGCGTTCGCCGCGGTCGAGGAGCACCAGGGGCCGGTCGAGGTGCTCGTGGCCAACGCGGGCATCACCCGCGACACCCTCCTGCTGCGGATGTCGGAGGAGGACTTCACCGCGGTCCTCGACACGAACCTGACCGGGTCGTTCCGGGTGGCGAAGCGCGCGGCGCGCGGCATGCTGCGGCTCAAGCGCGGTCGGATCATCCTGGTCTCCTCCGTCGTCGGCCTGTCGGGGTCCGCCGGTCAGGCCAACTACGCGGCCTCCAAGGCCGGGCTCGTGGGGTTCGGTCGCTCCCTGGCCCGCGAGCTCGGATCGCGGGCCATCACGGTGAACGTCGTCGCACCCGGATTCGTGGCCACCGACATGACGGCAGCCCTCGACGAGGAACGCCGGACGCAGATCCTTGGTCAGGTGCCGTTGGGTCGTTACGCCGACCCCGCCGAGGTGGCCGGTGTCGTGTCGTTCCTCGCCGGCGACGACGCCGCCTACGTGACCGGCGCGGTGATCCCGGTCGACGGCGGGCTCGGGATGGGGCACTGACACCCGTCACGACCGCGCCTCTCCACGCAACAGAGGGCAACAGAGGAAGGAACGGCTGCATGGGACTGCTCGACGGCAAGCGGGTGCTCGTCACTGGTGTCCTCACCGATGCCTCCATCGCCTTCCACGTGGCCCGGCTCGCGCAGGAGGAAGGCGCCACCGTGATCCTCACCTCGATGGAGCGCACCCGGCGACTCACCGAGCGCATCGCCGGTCGACTGCCGGCGCCGGTGGCGGTCCTCGAGCTCGACGTCACCGACGAGTCACAGCTGGACTCCTTGGCGGACCGGGTCCGTGAGCACCTTCCCGGACTCGACGGCGTCCTCCACTCGATCGGCTACGCCCCCGAGACGGCGCTGGGGGGGAACTTCCTGAAGACCGACTGGCCCGACGTCGCCGTGGCGCTGCAGGTGTCGGCCTTCTCGTTGAAGTCGCTGACCATGGCCTGCGTCCCGCTGTTCGACGACCGTGCCTCCGTGGTCGGTCTCGACTTCGACGCCACGGTGGCGTGGCCGACGTACGACTGGATGGGGGTGGCGAAGGCCGCGCTCGAGTCGACGACGCGATACCTGGCCCGCGACCTCGGCCCCCAGGGCGTGCGGGTGAACCTCGTGGCGGCCGGCCCGATCAAGACGATGGCGGCGCGCAGCATCCCCGGCGCCTTCGAGTCGCTCGGCAAGCTGTGGGGCGAGCGGGCACCGCTGGGTTGGGACAACACCGACCCGGTGCCCACCGCACGGGCCGCCGTCGCGCTGCTGTCGGACTGGTTCCCGGCGACCACGGGCGAGATCCTGCACGTCGACGGCGGCGTGCACGCCGTCGGCGGCTGAGCCGAGGAGACGACCGTGACGACGGGAACGACGGGGACGACCCGAACGATCGCGTTGCTGCGGCACGCGAAGTCGGACTGGCCCGAGGGGGTCGCCGACCTCAAGCGGCCGCTGGCGCTGCGCGGGCGCCGCGATGCCCCCGTCGCGGGACGACTGCTCAGGGACCGGATCGGGGAGCCCGACCTGGTGCTCGTGTCGCCGGCGCAGCGGACCCGCGAGACCTGGCAGCTGGCCGCGGCCGCGTACCCCCACGTGCCGCACACCGAGATCGCCGACGACGTCTACGACGCCAGCGTCGACGACCTGCTGCTCCTGCTGCGGGCCACGTCTGCGGACCGGAGGTCGGTCGTGGTGATCGGCCACAACCCCGGGCTGGAGGAGCTGGCCTTCAGCCTCAGCGACGCCACGGGCGACCCGGAAGCGATCAAGGCCATGGGCACCAAGTTCCCGACGTCGGCCCTGGCCGTACTGCGCACGCAGCGGGCGTGGGCGCACCTGGTCGCGGAGTCCTGCGTCCTGCAGTCGTTCGACGTGGCGCGCGGCTGACGCGTCCTACCGGGAGGGCCAGTCCTGGTCGTCCGCCGCGTCCGCCGCATCGACCTCGTCGCGCGGGATGCCGAGCAGGAACAAGATCGCATCGAGGTAGGGCACGTTCACCGCTGCGTCGGCGGCGGCCCGGACCACCGGCTTGGCGTTGAACGCCACCCCGAGCCCGGCGGCGTCGAGCATGTCGAGGTCGTTGGCACCGTCGCCGATCGCCACCGTCTGCGCCAGCGGCACCCCGGAGTCGGCCGCGAACCGCACCAGGGCAGCCGCCTTCTCCGCCCGGTCGATCACCGGACCCACGACCTTGCCGGTCAGCCGGCCGTCCACGATCTCGAGCTCGTTGGCGATCGCGTAGTCCAGCCCGAGCTCGGCGGCCAGGGCGTCGGTCACGGCGGTGAAGCCGCCGCTGACGATGGCCACGGAGTACCCAAGTCGCTTGAGCGTGCGGACCAGGGTGCGGGCCCCGGCCGTCAAGGTCACGGCCGCGCGCACGGCGTCGAGCGCCGCGACGGGCAGCCCCTCGAGCAGCGCGACCCGGGCCCGCAGCGAGGCCGCGAAGTCAAGGTCGCCACGCATCGCCGCCTCGGTGAGCGCGCGAACCTCCGGCAGGCACCCCGCCCGCTCCGCGAGCATCTCGATCACCTCGCCCTGGATCAGGGTCGAGTCGACGTCCATGACCACGAGCCGCTTGGCCCGTCGGTCCAAGCCAGCTCGCTGCACCGCCACGTCGACCCGCTGGCGAACCGCCTCGGCCGCCAACGACGAGCGCAGCTCGTCCGGGTCCGGCCCGGAGACCACGAACTCGACCGCCGTCACGGGGTAGTGGGCGATCCGGTCGATCCGGTCGATGTTGCCGCCGTGCTCGGCGATCCTCCCGGCGACGGCGGCCACTGCGGCCGGTCGTAAGGGGGCGCCCAGGACGGTCACCAACAGCCGACGCGAGCCTTCCCGTGGCTGGTCGCCCAGCCCGCGCGCCCACGTGGCCGTCATGTCGAGTCGTCCGGCGACGCCGGCCACCGTGGCCTCGACGTCGGACAGGTCGCCCTCGCCCGGATCGGGGAATCCGACGAGCAGCCCGAGGATCAGCTGGCCGCGCACGACCACCTGCTCGAGGTCGAGCACCACGACGTCGTGTGCCGACAGGGCTTCGAACAGCTGGCGGGTGACCCCCGGCCGGTCCGGACCGGAGACCGTGACCAGCAGCGTCTCGCCGGTCACCGACACCTCGGTCGGCAGTCGGGCCGAGGCGGGCGAGGGGTGTTCCATGGTGTGGAACACGCTAGCGAGGCGGGCGGCCCGCGCGGTCACCGGCCGGCCTCCGCGCCGGCGTTCCAGGCGGCCGCCTGCGCGTGGCGGACGACCCGGGCCAGCCCGTCCAACGTCACCTGCCGCTGCGCGGCCTCGGCACTGGTGACCGCACCGCCGGAGTCGGTCCGACCCAGATCCAAGACGGCGGTCATGCGTTGCGTGCGAGCCAGCAGCCGCACCGCCCGCTCGGGAAAGCCCGGGGGCAGCCGGATCCCCACCGGCCCGTCCAGGTCGTCGTGCAGCGTGGCGGCTTCCGGCCGCCAGCGGGCCACGTCGAGCGTCGCCAACCGGCGCAGGCCTTCGTCGAGGGCCTCGGCGAGCGCCCGGTCGGCTTCGCCCACGGTCGGCCGTCGACCGGCCGCCACCGGGCCGTTCGCGGACTCGGCCGCCCAGGTGAGCAGGACCCCGCGGTCACCGGCCGGACCGAAGGTGTCGATGCGGGGGACCAGACCCGCCGCCGGACTGCCGTCGGCGAACACGGCCGCGCCCGCCGCGAGGGCCTGACGGTTCAGCTCGGGGGGACCCGGCAGGGCCGCGACGTCGCCGGGGACGGGCGCAACCATGACGAGCACCGTCGCGCCTCGTCCGCGCAGGCGGCCCAGCGCCACCGTCCAGCCGACGGGATCCGGGTCGATTCCGGTGATCCGGTGCGGCTCATCGACGCCGACGATCGCTGCGGCCGCGTCGTCGGGCGCACACCGACCCTGGAGCACCGCGGTGCCCCAGGCCGCGGCCAGCCCGGCCCGCCGGACCACCTGCGTCGCGGTCGGCGTCCCGGGGCCACCTGCGCTGGCCGCGTCGCTCATCGGATCAGCGTAGGCAACCGCGTAGGTTCGAAGCGTGGCGGTGGTGGACCTGCGTGGGGTGCGTGTGGTGCGCGACGACGCCACGTTGCTCGACGACGTCGACTGGCGGGTCGACGAAGGCCAGCGTTGGGTGGTCCTGGGACCGAACGGGGCCGGCAAGACCACGCTGCTGCAGATCGTGGCCGCGCGTGCCCACCCGACCTCGGGTACCGCGCAGATCCTGGACGAGACGCTGGGCCGGGTCGACGTGTTCGACCTGCGGCCACGGATCGGACTGACCAGCGCTGCGCTCGCCGACCAGGTGCCGGCCAAGGAGGTGGTCCTCGACGTCGTGCTGACCGGCTCGTACGCCGTCGTCGGTCGGTGGCGCGAGACCTACGACCCGGTCGACGTGATGCGGGCCGAGGCGATCCTCACCGCGGTCGGGGCCATGGGGCTGGCCCGGCGCCAGTTCGGATCGCTGAGCGAGGGGGAGCGCAAGCGGGTGCAGATCGCCCGCGCGCTGATGGCCGACCCCGAGCTGATCCTGCTCGACGAGCCCGCGGCGGGCCTCGACCTGGGGGGCCGTGAGGACCTCGTCGCCCGCCTGGCCCGGTTCGCCCTGGACCCAGCCGCCCCGACGATGGTGCTGGTGACCCACCACGTCGAGGAGATCCCGCCGGGGTTCACCCACGCACTGTTGCTGCGGGCCGGACGGGTGGTCGCCAGCGGCCCGCTGCCGCAGGTGCTCACCGGAGCGCTGCTGAGCGAGACCTACGGCACGGCCTTGGAGGTGCTGCCGTGGGGTGACCGGTGGTGGGCGCGCGCCGTGCCCGCCCGGTGACCGGCTCGGGGGAGCCGTGGCGGTGGGGTCAGCCCTTGGCCGCCTGAGGAGCCGGCACGCCGAACCGCTTGGCGATCGAGTCGGCGAGGTTGACCACCATGAGCACGTACCAGTCGGCGTGGTTGTAGTGCCAGATGGCGTTGTACAGGCCCTTCGGTCCGGACCCGCCGCCGTTGGCGCACAGGTAGGCGGCAGCCGTGTAGATCGAGTCGGCCGGGTCCCAGATGTTCGTCGCGCCGTCGCCGTTGCCGTCGACCGCGTACCCCGCGAAGGTCGACGGCATGAACTGCATCGGGCCCTCGGCCCCCGCTGACGACGGGCCCATGTTGTGCCCGTGCCCGGACTCCACCTGGCCGATCGCGGCGAGCACCGGCCAGCCCAGCCCCGGGCAGGTGGTCGCGGCCGAGCGGTACAGCGCCAGGTAGTCCTTGGGGATGCCCATCACCGAGGGGCTGGCCGCGGCCTGTGCCGCCGCGGCGGCCGCAGCGGCGTGCTCCGCGGCCAGCGCGGACCGTTCCGCCCGGACCAGGTGCTTGGCGCGAGTGTCCAGCTGGTCGAGCAGGTTCTGCTGCTGGTCGAGCAGCGCGGCCAGAGTCTGGTAGCGGTCCTGCACGTCGCCGACCGTCACGATCACCCGCGAGGCCGCGACCTGCGAGGACCGCGCCTGGCCCTGAGCGGTGTGGCTGACCTGCTGCAGCGTCTGGTGCTGCAGCTGGCCCCAGCCCACGATGCTCTCGGTCAGGTCCCACTGGGCGGTCATGTCGGCGGTGCTGCCCGCCGACAGCATGGCGTCGACGATCGACAGCTCCCCACCGTCCATGTAGAGGGCTCGGATCCGAGCACCCTGCTCCATGCGGGCCTGCTGGGCGGCCTGTGCCGCCGACTGTGCCGCCCGGTCGTCACTGACGCTGCGGGTGACGGCCCGGGCCAGGCCACCCAGTGTGGCCCGGTACTGGGCGAGGGCCTCGTCGACCTGCGGCTGCAGGGCATCGATCTGGGCCGCCACGGCCCGGGCATGCGCGCGCACGCGGTCCGACGGGTTGGCGGCGGCGGACCCGGGCAGCACCCCCAGCACGAGAACGCCCGACAGCGCCGCGGTCGCGGCCGCGAGCGGCAGGCGAAGACGGCGGCCCAGGCGCGAGGCGACGAACAAGGGCACGGCCACGTTGCTGGCATCGGCCGGTCGCGGCCCGGCCTTGACGCCCGCCTAGCATCGAGCCCGCCATGCTGCGCCCGGAACCGCCCCGATGAGCCCGGTCTCGGCCCTGACGGTTCTGGCCGCAGGCGCCGCCGCCGGGGCGATCAACGCCGTGGTCGGGGCCGGCACCCTGATCACCTTCTCGGTGCTCGTCGCGCTCGGGGTGGCGCCGTTGACCGCGAACGTGAGCAACACCGTCGGCCTGGTCTTCGGCTCGGTGGCCAGCAGCTTCGGGTACCGCGAGGAGCTGCGCGGCCAGCGTCCGCGCGTCCGGTGGCTGGGTCCGGCGTCGTTGCTCGGCGCCCTCACCGGGGCGGCGCTGCTGCTCACCTTGCCGTCGTCGGCCTTCGACGCCATCGTCCCGGCGCTGATCCTGCTGGGGGTGGTGCTCGTGGTCCTCCAGCCACGGCTGGCCCGCCGGCTGCAGCAGCCCCACGAGGCGGCGCCCACCCGACGCCCGCTGATCTGGACCGGTGTCTACGGCGCCGGCGTCTACGGCGGCTACTTCGGTGCGGCGCAGGGCGTGTTGCTGATCGCCTGGCTCGGGTCGCTGCTCGACCCCGATCTTCAGCGCGTGAACGCCCTGAAGAACGTGCTGGCGAGCATCGTCAACGGGGTTGCGGCCCTCGTCTTCATCGCCGTGGCACCGGTCGACTGGACGATCGCCGGGCTCCTCCTGGTCGGCGCCGTGATCGGCGGGTGGGCTGGGGGCCGCTGGGGCCGGCTGCTCCCGGAGGCCGTCTTGCGCGCGGTGATCGTGGTGGTGGGGCTGGTCGCGGTCGGCATCCTCGTGGCCGGGTGACCCGATGCCCGTGGTGATCGCGGTCGCGGACGCCGGGGACGGTCGGCTCGCCGACTACGCCGACCTCACCGACGTGGCCCTGCGCCGTCGGTTCGAGACCGAACACGGTCTCTTCCTGGCCGAGAGCGACAAGGTGATCCGCCGTGCCGTCGACGCCGGGTACCGGCCCCGTTCGTTGCTCATGAGCCCCCGCTGGGCCGAGCGCCTGGACGATCTGCTCGCCTCGCTGCCCGACGACGTCCCCGTCTACGTGGCGCCCGAGCCGGTCGTGAACGCCGTGACCGGGTACCGCGTGCATCGCGGCGCCCTCGCCTCGATGCACCGACGGCCGGCGCCCGATCTCGCCACCGTGCTCGGTGGGGCCACCCGGGTGCTGGTCCTGGAAGGAACCGTCGACCACACGAACGTGGGCGCGGCCTTCCGGAGCGCGGCCGCACTCGGTTACCAGGGGGTGCTGCTCGACCCGCGGGCGGCGGACCCGCTGTACCGACGCGCCGTGCGGGTGTCCATGGGCGCCGTGTTCGACCTGCCCTGGACCCGCCTGCCCCGTTGGCCGCACGACCTCGCGCTTCTGCGGGGCGACGGGTTCGAGCTCGCCGCGCTGACCCCGGCGCGCGACGCGCTGCCGCTGGCGGAGTATGCGGCCGCTCCTCCCGAACGGCTCGGCCTGCTGGTGGGGACCGAGGGCGACGGGTTGAGCGCCCATGCGCTGGGACAGGCCGACGTCTGCGTGCGGATCCCCATGTCGGGGTCGATCGACAGCCTGAACGTGGCGGCGGCGGTCGCCGTGGCCTGCTACGCGCTGGGGCCGGCAGGCGCGCCACCGGGTCGAGACGGCTGACCGCATGGAGAATGGGTGGGTGAGCGAACCCACGGTCCGGCTGCTGCCCGACCGGCTCGGGCTGGTGGTCCGGATGCAGGCGCGGGCTGGAGCCCGGCCGGCTCTGCTCGACGCCCTGCACCGCTACGCCGACCGGCTCGACGAGGAGCCCCGCACCGAGCTGTTCGTCATCTCGCTGGACCCCGACGAGTCCGACGTCGTCTGGCTGCACGAGTGGTTCGCGCAGGGCGAGGACGGGATGATCGCGCACCGCAGCTCGCCGGGATTCGCCGAGCTGATGGGTGAGCTGCAGGACATCCTGGCGGTGGACCCCCAGATGATGCGGTTCGACCCGCTGCGGGTGCACCTGGCCTCGGCGCTCGTGGCCGACGACGAGCCCGGCTGAGCAGTCTCAGCTCGGGAACGGACGCACCACCCGCGCCTTGCGGACCAGGTCGGGGTGGGACCAGACGCTGGAGAAGCGGATCCGCGGACGGACCGCTTCGACGATGCGGTCGTGGCCGAGGTAGATCGCCACGTGCTCCACGGCGTCCATCGATGCACCGGGCCACGCCCAGAAGACGAGATCGCCGCGCTGGCGCTGGGCGAACGGCACCCGCTCCAACCCGGCGTGGACGAACAGCACCGAACCGGAGGGGAAGTCCGATCGTTGGTGGTCGGCCGTGGTGATGGCCGGGATCGACAGCCCGGCGGCGTGGGCCGACTGCAGCGCCAAGCCGCTGCAGTCGAACCCGAGTGGTCCGGCCCCGCCCCAGATGTAGCGCCGGCCCACCTGTGCCTTGGCGTACCGGACCATGGCCCGCCGACGCACGGACATCGTGGCATCGAGCGGCAGACTGGGTTGTGCGGTGTACCGGTCGATGCAGAAGCGGTGGCCCGTGTGGAGCGCGTTCCACGTGACGCGGTTGACCCGTCCGGTGACGCGCAGCCCGTGCGCCGACTGGTAGGCCCGCACGGCGGCCTGGGTCGCTGTGTCGTACCGCTCCCGATGCCCCACCAGACCAAGCGCCCGTTGGACCAGGAAGACCTTGACCCCCGCCAGCCACGGGGCCACGACGAAGCAGCCACGCGCGACGGGAACCTGCGTCACGAGCGTGGGTCCGCCGCCACCGCCGGTGGCGGCGGTTGCGGCCCGTGTGGTCACCGGACCGGTCGCCAGCAGTGCGGCAACGACGAGCGCGACGAGCGCGCGCGCGTGGAACCGGCGGGTTGGCATGGGTCAAGCATCGGGCACGGCCATGGGCGGGTTGACCACCGCCACGCCTGCGCAGTTGGCAGACTGCGCGGCATGTCCGACCTCGACCTCGGTCCGATCGACGCCCACTTCGCGGATTTCTTCGCTGCTGGGAGCGTGCCGGGCCTGGCCTACGGCGTCGTGGTCGACGACCACCTGGTGCACGCGCGCGGGCTGGGCCGGCTGGACCTGGACGACGATCGCAGCCCGGACGCCGACACCGTGTTCCGGATCGCCTCCATGACGAAGAGCTTCACCGCTGCCGCCGTTCTCGCGCTGCGCGACCAGGGTCGGCTTCGCCTCGACGACGCCGTCGTGGAGCACCTTCCCGAGTTCGAGCGCGGTTTGTCCGGTCCCACCGCCGACAGTGCGCCGGTCACCGTGCGCGACCTGCTGACCATGGGGGCGGGCCTGCCCACGGACGACCCGTGGGGGGACCGGCAGCAAGACCTCGGGTTGCGCGAGTTCGATGCGCTGGTGGCCTCCGGCCTGTCGCGCACGGGTCCTGCCGACGGCCCGTTCGAGTACTCCAACCTCGGCTTCGCCTTGCTGGGGAGGCTCATCACGCAGGTGACCGACCGGCCCTACGACGAGGTGGTGGACGCCCTCGTGCTGCGCCCGCTGCGGTTGGAGTCCACCGGGTTCCACGACGACCGGGCGCCCGCGGACCGACGCGCGATGGGCTACGCCCAGCACTCGGGGGAGTTCGTGGCGCAGCCGCTCGTCGCCTGCGGGGCCTTCGCCCCGATGGGCGGGTTGGTCAGCTCGGTGCGTGACCTCGCCCGATGGATGACCCTCTTCTTGTCTGCGGAGCCGGCCCGTGACGACCCCGATCCGCAAACCGTGCTGCGTCGCTCCAGCCTTCGGCAGATGCAGCAGCCTCGTCGCTTCGTGGAGGCCGTTGCCACGGCCAAGGAGGTCGGTGGGCCCACGCGCCTGGTGGCGTCGTCCTACGCGTACGGGCTGGTGGTCGACGACGACGCGCAGCTGGGCCGCTTCGTCAGCCACAGTGGCGGGTACCCCGGGTTCGGGTCGCACATGAGGTGGCACCACGGGTCTGGGATCGGTGTCGTCGCGTTGGCCAACCGCACCTACGCCCCGATGCGCACGGTGGCGGCACAGGCCCTGGAGGGTGCGCTCGCGTCGCGGCCGCGACGCACCGGCGCTGCCTGGGCGTCCACCACCAAGGCCGAGGACGTCGTGGAGCAGCTGCTCGGTGCCTGGGACGACGCACTGGCCGACGAGTGGTTCGCCATGAACATGGACCTCGATCAGCCCCGACAGCTGAGACGGCAGGAGGCCGAGCAGGTGGCAGCGGTCCATGGGGTGCTGCGGCGCGACCCGGCCGTCCCCATCGCCCACCTGACGCCGGCCCACAGCCGGTGGTGGCTCGTGGGCGACCGCGGCCGCGTCCGGGTCGATCTGCTCATGTCCCCCGAGGCCCTGCCGCGGATCCAGGCGATCAGCCTCACCAGCGTGCCGGCGCCGCCGGACGACCTGTTGGCGGCCGCCCGGTCGGTCGCCGCCGAGGTGCTGGGCGTCCTCGACCCGGCCGGCGCGAGCGGAGGCGGTCGGCCCGACGTCGGCCCGGTCGTCGGGGGCGACGGTGCCGGGCGCGCGTCGTTCGCCGTCGACGGCCAGCCGCTGACGCTGGAGGTGCGCCGAGACGGTGGCGAGATTCAGGTGCGCGTCGTTCCCGTGCCGCAGCGCGTCGACGCCGCATCCTGGGAGCGACGACCTCAGGAGGCCGGGTCCGGTGACTGACATCCTCAATCGGGCATCGGGATGGTTGGCGCGCGAGGACCTCGACGCCGCTCGTGACCGCCTGCCCATGGTGTACGTCGACGCAGTGCCGGTGCGGATCGACTCGTGGGGGCGGATCCGGCACGTGGGGCTGCTGCTGCGCGTGCGCCCCGACGGCAGCATCAGTCGGGCCGTGGTGTCCGGCCGAATCCTCTACGGCGAGCTCGTCCGCCAGGCGCTCCTGCGCCACCTCGAGAAGGACCTGGGGCCTATGGCGCTGCCCCGGTTGCCCACGAGTCCCCAGCCGTTCACGGTGGCTGAGTACTTCCCCGACCCCACCGTGACGGGGTTCCACGACCCTCGCCAGCATGCCGTGAGCCTGGCGTTCGTCGTCCCCTGTGACGGCGACTGCGCCCCGTCGCGCGACGCGCTGGACCTGGTCTGGATGACCCCCGAGGAGGTCGTCAGCGTCGACGTCCAGGCCGAGATGACCGGAGGCCAGGACCGGCTGGTGCGGCTCGCGCTGGCGGCCAGCGGCCAGCTTCCCTGATGGCTCCCTGCGCGGTGCGCCCGAGCCTGGACGCGATCGCCGCCGCAGACGTACCGTCAGGTCGCTGACGGGCAGATCGACCCGTCGGCGAGACCGAGCCCGACAGAAGGTCGGCCATGCTCGAGATCCGCCTCCTGGGGGAGCAGCGCATCGTCGACGGTGGCGTCGTCGTCACCGCCGCCCAGTCGTCACGCGCCCTGACCTTGCTGACCCAGCTGGTGCTGCACACCGGCGAGGACCTGCCGCGGGCGCAGCTGGCCAGCCTGTTCTGGCCCGACTCCTCCGACGAGCAGGCGCTGACGAACTTGCGCCGCGAGCTGCACCAGCTGCGCAAGTCCCTGCCCAGCGCCGAGCGCTGCCTGGTCAGTGACGTGCGGTCGCTGCGCTGGCAGACCGAACGGGACTGCTGGTGCGACGTCGTGGCCTTCCAGGCCGCTGCCGCGGCGGCAAAGGCGGCTGCGGCCGTCGACGACGTCGCCGGGTTCGGGGCGGCCGCCGAACAAGCGGTGGCTGCGTATGCCGGAGACCTGCTTCCGGCCCGGTACGACGACTGGATCATCGCCGAGCGGGAACGCCTGCGGCGCCTCTGCGTGAACCTGTTGGACGGGCTGGTCGACCACCGTCGAGCCGACGACGACGTCGGCCGCGCGGTGGCGTACGCCCGCCGCCGGACCGAGCTCGAACCGCTCGAGGAGTCGGGCTACCGCGCGCTGATGGAGCTGCAGGCCCGGTCCGGCGACCGGGCCGCTGCGTTGCACAGCTACCACCGCTGCGCGTCGTTGCTGGAGCGGGAGCTCGGCGTGGCGCCGGACCCGATGACCACTGCGCTGTACGAGAGTCTCGTCGGGTTGCGCTCGGGTCGTCGCGGACGTCACCCGCCCGTCGACCAGCCCGGCGCCCGCGCCCGGGTTCCCTTGGTCGGCCGGGGCGAGCCCCTGGCCGCCGTCGAGGCCCGCTGGCGGGCGGCGGTCGACGGACGTCCGGGGATTCACGTGGTCTCCGGGGAGGCCGGCGTGGGGAAGACGCGACTGATCGAGGAGGTCGCGATGCGGGCCGAGCGGTCCGGTGCCAACGTGGCCCGGGCGCGTTGCTTCGCCGGCCGGGCCCGGTTGGCGATGGCTCCGGTGGCCGAGTGGCTGGCCAGCCGGTCGTTGGAGGCGCAGCGCGACCATCTGGACCCGACGTGGACGGCTGAGGTCGAGCGACTCGTGCCCGCCGCCGCCGGGTCGCCACGGCGCCAACCACAGCCGATGGTCGACGCCTGGCAGCGGCATCGCTTCTTCGAGGGACTCGCGTGGGCGGTGCTGGCCGGCGGACGGCCCACCCTGCTCGTGCTCGACGACGTGCAGTGGTGCGACCCGGACACCCTGACCTGGCTGCAGCTCCTGTTCCGGCTGGGGGCCAATGCCCCGCTGCTGGTGCTCGCGGGAGCGCGGGCCGAGGAGATGGCCGACAACGCGGATCTGTCCGATGCTCTGCGGGCCCTGCGTCGTGATGGGCTCATGTCGTCCACCGAGCTCTCCCCACTCGACGCGGAGTCGACGGCGGCGCTGGTGCGGCACCTGGGCGGACCGGACTCTGACGCTGCGTCGGTGCACGCCGCGACCGGAGGCTTCCCCCTGTTCGTCATCGAGTCCTCGCGCTCCGGCGTCGCCTCGCCGACGCGGTCCGACGTCGTGGGTCGGCTCCCACGGGTCCATGCGGTGCTGTCCGGTCGACTGGCGCAGCTGGGCCCCGAGGCAGGGGCGGTGGCCCGACTGGCCGCGGCGGTCGGGCGGGACTTCTCGCTGGAGCTGCTGACCGAGGCCAGTGACCTGCCCCAGGACGCGGTGGTGAGCGCCGTCGACGAGCTGTGGCGGCGCCGGATCGTGGTCCAGCACAGTCGTGCCACGTACGACTTCGCGCACGACCTGCTCCGCGACACGGCATACGCGGAGACCACTCCGCCGCAGCGGGTCCTGCTGCACCGACGGCTCGCGCAGGCGATGGAGCTGAGCCACTCCGGCGACCTCGACGCAGTAGCGGCCGTGGTGGCCGACCACTACGACCGTGCCGGGGTGACGGCCAAGGCCGTGTCGTATCACGCGCGGGCGGCGCAGGCGGCCAGCGCCCTGTTCGCCAACGACGACGCCATCCGGCACTACCAGCGTGCTGCTGACCTCTTGCTCACCGTGCCACCTGGTCCGGATCGCGACCGCGACGAGCTCCGCGTCCGGCACGACATGTCGGCCCCGCTCAATGCGCGGTACGGGTACGCCTCGACCCGGCTCCAGGAGGCACTCGAGCGCTCGCAGGTCCTGGCCGAGCGGCTGGGGGAGCTGCGACTGCAGCTGCTGAGCCTGGTCGGCCTGTTCGCCGTCCGGTTCGTCCAGGGGCACACCCAGGAGTCCTACGAGGTCGGTCAGCGCGCTCTGTCCTTGAGCGCGGAGCATCCGGACGTTCTGGGCCAGGCGCATTTCGCGGTCGCGGGCGCGGCCACCAGCCTGGGTCGCCCGTCGGAGGCGCTGCCGCACTTCGACGTCGTCACCGAGCTGACCGTCGACCACCCGCCCGCCCTCGTCGGAACGCGACCCGAGGTGCATGCCCGGGCCTGGTCGGCTCACGCCCTGTGGCTGGTCGGTCGACGAGATGAGGCGGCGCGGGCAGCCGCCTGGGCGATCGAGCGGGCGACCGTGGTGGATCACCCGTACAGCCTCGCGGTCGCCCTCGCCTACGCCACGATCACGGCGCAGTTCGACGACGACCGCGAGGCCACGGGGGTCCTGGCGGCGCGCACGGTGGAGCTGTGTCGTCGCTACGGCTTCGCCTACTACGGCGAGTGGGCGGCGATCCTCAGCGGATGGTGCCTCGGTGGCGAGGCCGGGATCGCGACGATCCGCACCGGGCTGGACCACCTGGACGACCAGGGGGCGTTCGCCCGTCGGCCGTACTACCTCGCGCTCCTGGCCCGGACCCTCGTCGGGGCCGGACGTGGCGACGACGCGAGTGCGGTTCTGGACGCCGCCCACACGGCCGCGCTGACCCGGCACGACCTCTGGTGGCTCCCTGAGGTCCTCCGGCTCCAGGCGGGACAGGCCACGGGTCACCGTCGGACCCAGTTGCTGGAGCGGGCCGTGGCCTGCGCGCAGGAGCAGGGCAGCACGGCCCTCATCCACCGGGCGACGGCCGATCTGGGGCGCAGCTCACGGGTCCCCTGAGGTCGCGACGCCCGCCGAACGCCTCGCGAACGCTGCTCCTCCTAGCGTCCTGCCCACCGCTCCCGTCGGGAGCCGATTCGCCGGGAGCGAATCACAAGACAACGAGGAGGCACGGTGACCAGGAGCGCGACCACGATCGACCCCGGCATCTTCACGTCGCTGGGCGAGACGCTGCACGGCACCTTGATCCAACCCACGGACCCCGGGTACGACGAGGCCCGTGCGGTCTACAACGCCATGATCGACCGTCGGCCGGCCGCGATCGCCCGGTGCGCCGACGCAGCCGACGTCATGACGTGCATCAGCTTCGCCCGCGAGCACGGCCTCACCGTGTCGGTCCGCGGCGGCGGCCACAATGCGGGTGGCCTCGGCGTGTGGGACGACGCCCTGGTGATCGACTTGTCGCAGATGCGCGGCATCGACGTCGACCCCGAGAACCGGACCGTGCGCGTCCAGGGCGGGTGCACCTGGTCCGACGTCGACCACGCGACGGGTCCGTTCGGCCTGTCCGTCCCGTGCGGGATCATCTCGACGACTGGCGTGGGGGGACTGACGCTCGGCGGCGGGATCGGTTACCTCGCGCGCCGGGCGGGCCTCACGATCGACAACATCGTCAGCGCCGACGTGGTCCTCGCCGACGGAACTCAGGTTCGGGCGAGTGCGGACAGCCATCCGGACCTGCTCTGGGCCCTTCGCGGAGGAGGCGGCAACTTCGGAGTCGTCACGTCGTTCACCTTCCGCGCGCATCCCGTCTCGACCGTGCTCGCCGGACCGGTCCTGTACGACCTGTCCGACACCGCCCCGGTGCTGCGCTGGTACCGAGAGGTGCTCCCCGACCTGCCCGAGGACATCAACGGCTGGTTCGGCCTCCTGACGATCCCGGCCGGCCCGCCGTTCCCCGAGGAGCTGTGGGGGCGCAAGGCGTGCGGCATCGTCTGGTGCTGCTCGGCCGACCCGGCCCGGGCGGAGGAGGCCATGGCACCGCTGCGTGCGTTCGGCACCCCGCTGCTCGACGGCATGATGCCCATGCCGCTGTCGATGATGAACGCCGCCTTCGACGCGCTCTACCCGCCTGGCCACCAGTGGTACTGGAGGGCTGACTTCGTGGGCGAGATCAGCGACGCCGCGATCGCCGTCCACGAGAAGTTCGGGGCATTGCTGCCGACCCCGCAGTCGAGCATGCACCTGTACCCGATCGACGGAGCGGTGCACAAGGTGCGCTCCGACGAGTCGGCCTTCGCCTACCGCGACGCGGGATGGGCTGCGGTCATCGTCGGCGTCGACCCCGACCCGGCGCTCGCAGGGAAACTCCGGGAGTGGGCCGTCGCCTACCAGGAGGCGTTGCACCCCACGGCGCTCGAGGGTGCGTACGTCAACTTCATGATGGACGAGGGTCAGGAACGCGTCCGGGCGTCGTACGGCGCGAACTACGACCGGTTGACGCGGATCAAGTCGGTCTACGACCCGACGAACTTCTTCCACGTGAACCAGAACATCGCCCCGATCCCGGCCGGTGGCGACGTGGTCGACCTGACGTCCGGAAGGGCCGCCTCCTCCAGGAAGTGACCGGCGCCCTGGTCAGCCCGACGGCAGGGTCGAGAGGTCGGGCAGCACGAAGCGGGCGGGCGCGTCCGGCAGCACCATGTGCCGGGTGACCGTCAGGTCGGGGGACACATGGACGAGCACCCCAGAGCGGATCGACTCCCACTGGGGATGCTCGTCCATGCGTTCGGAGGAGATGACGACGGCCGGGTGCCGCTCGAGGTCGGGGGAGTGCACGTGGACCTCGTCGCTGCTGGCGTGCAGGGCACGGTCGCCGTGATGTCCACCTGACTGGCGCGCCAGGTAGTGGAGCTGGTGGTGGTCGGGGTACCGCAGGCCCCAGAGCTGACCGGGCTCGGCCACGATCACGTTGAGCGAGAACAGGGGCAGCGAACGGGCGATCCACTGCGCGGCCGAGGCGATCCCCGCTCCGACGTCGCCGCCGTGACGCTCGGTCTCGCGGGTGATGAGCGCGAAGTAGCGCTCGGAATCGGTGTCGCCGTGCACGTCGGCCAGGTCGTCGCCGAGTTCGGCCTCGAGCTTCTCGAGCTCACCGAACCCGCCGTTGTGCGCCATGATCCGGCCCGACATGGCGAAGGGATGGGTGTTCGCGACGCTCCGGTGGCCAGTGGTGGCGTACCGCACGTGGGACACGAACGCGGTCGAGACCGCCCGGCGCGCCGTGGTGATGAAGTCGACGTCCTCAAAGGCCGGCTCGGGCTCCTTGTCGAGCACCGGCGACCCGGTGGGGTCGAAGTAGCCGATCCCGCTCCCGTCGCGGTTGCGCCGACTCTGCTGCTCCAGACTGTCAGGTGCCTCGAGCAGCCAGAACCGGGCACTCACCGCCTGCGTTCCTGCGGTCATCCCGAACAGACGACACATGCCAACCTCCGTCAGGTTCGCCGCCCTCCCGATGGCAACCGTAGTCCGCCCGGGTGAACCGGGTCCGCGCCCGGAGCAGGCACCCCCACCGAGTCCCCGGGTCTGCGTCCCGCGCGGGTCGCCGGCCCCTAGCCTCGTGACGTGCTCACCTACCTGCAGGCAATCGTCATCGGGCTGCTCCAGGGCGTCACCGAGCTGTTCCCGATCTCGTCGCTGGGACACTCCGTCCTGCTTCCGGCTTGGCTCGGGGGAAGCTGGGTGCAGATCACCCACGCGCAGTCCCAGGGCGAGTCGCCGTACCTGGCGTTCCTCGTCGGGCTGCACGTCGCCACGGCCCTTGCGCTGCTGGTCTTGTTTCGGCGGGACTGGGCCGCCATCATCCGCGGCTTCCTCACCTCGATCCGAGCGCGCCGGATCGACGAGCCCGCGCAGCGACTCGCCTGGCTGATCGTCATCGCGACGATCCCCGCCGGACTGATCGGCCTGGCCTTCGAGCACTCGTTGCGCACCTTGTTCGCCAAGCCGTTCGAAGCAGCGGTGTTCCTCACCCTGAACGGCGTGGTGCTCACGCTTGGTGAGGTGCTGCGCCGCCGCGCCCCAGCGCATCGCCCGGTGGACGAGGCGGCGGTGGTAGCCGCTGGTGTGGCGGACGAAGCCGACGTGGCGATCGCCCAGCAGGTGAGCGTGCGGGATGCTGCGTTGATCGGTGTGGCTCAGAGCGCGGCCCTGCTCCCCGGAATCAGTCGTTCCGGGATCACCATGGTCGGCGGGTTGCTCCGGGGACTGACCCACGAGGAGGCGGTTCGGTTCTCGTTCCTGCTGGCCACGCCGATCATCTTCGCCGCCGGTGTCTACAAGATCCCCGACCTCGTCGGTCCGCTCGGCAACGGGATCCGCGGTCAGGTCCTGGCCGGCAGCATCGCCGCGTTCATCGGCGCCTTCTTCGCGGCCAAGTTCCTCGAGCGCTGGTTCCTGACGCGGACGCTCATCCCGTTCGCGATCTACTGCTTCGTCGCCGGCGGCATCTCGATGGTCAGGTTCGGCTAGGTGCCCGCGCCGCGCACGACCAGGTGGTCGAGCAACGCCGACGTCGCCTCGCTGATCTCGTCGACAGCTTGTGTGAATGCCTCGGCGTTGTGGGCCGCCGGCGTGCGGAAGCCCGACACCTTCCGCACGTACTGAAGGGCTGCGGCGCGGACGTCGTCGTCGGTGACCACCTCGGCGAACGGCGGTCGGAGGGTCTTGATGCTTCGACACATGTCGGCGACGTTACGCCGGCTCCTTCTTCAGCGCAGACTCCCAGGCCGGCAGCATCAAGGCGGCCCCGAGGAGGAAGCCCAGCGCGCCGACCAGGGTGCCGGCATCGGCCAGGGTCGGGTTCACCGCGTCGGCGGTGCCCGGCACCAGTCGGGCGCCGACGGCCGAGGCCATGAAGGCAAGGGATCCCAGCAGGTTCAGGCCGGCGATCCACCAGCCCCACTGGCGGAAGCGGTGGGGCAGGTGATCGCGGCGAACCGCCAGCATGGCCAGGCCGGAGGAGACGAGGAAGAGGATCGAGCCCAGAAAGTCCGGTCGCCACACGTGTGCCTGCACCTGGTCGGGACTGAGCGCGCGGGCGCAGGCCACGAAGGTGCTGACGTTGAAGAACAACGTGCCGGGGAACTGCAGGGCTGCAGCCAGCCAGAAGTCGTCGCGCGGGCGCCAGTCTCGCCAGCGCACGGTGACCGGCAGATGCTGCGTCATGACGTTGACGTCGGTGGCGCCCGGCGTCTGGGCCTGCAGGAGCTGACCGGCCGAGGCCGACGTGAAGAACAGCGACCCAATGAAGAAGGTGACGTCGTCGGACAGTGTTCCGACCAGGTCGGCGTAGGCCGGGACGGATCCGAGGGCGAAGCAGGCGGACCCGATCAGGAAGAGCCAGGACACGCCCTGGTTCAGCCGCCGCGGACGCACTTCCATGCGGTCAGCCTGGTGCAGGACCAAGGACCGTTGCCAGCCGCCGCGCCCTTGGTCCTAGGATCCGGCCATGCCGACGATCACCGATCTGACCTCGCACCCCTCACACCTGACCGTCACCTGGGACGACGGAACCGCCAGCGACTACCCCTGGATCTGGTTGCGCGACCACTCCCACGACGAGCAGACGATGCACCCGGTCACCCTGCAACGTCAGCTGCACACCGCGTCGATCGACGCCGGCATCAAGGCGTCATCCGTTGCGCTGGCCGACGACGACGTCCAGGTCGTCTGGGCCGACGACTCGCCGTCCTCGGTGCTGCCGGTGGACTTCCTGGCCAAGTACCGCGAGCCGTCGGCGGCCACCGCTCGGCTCGCCGTCCAGCCGGTCCTGTGGGACGCCGAGATGCTCGAGCCCACCCCGTCGACCCCGTACGACGAGATCATGGGCAGCGACGAGGGTCTGCGCGACTGGTTGGAGAAGGTCGCGCGGTACAGCTTCGCGCTCGCCGTCGGCACCCCGACCACGGCAGAGGCCACGGAGGGCCTGGTGCGTCGAGTCGCGTACGTGCGGGAGTCGATCTTCGGCGGCTTCTGGGAGTTCACCGCCGACCTGAGCAAGGCCGACACCGCCTACACCAACATCGAGCTCCTCGCGCACAACGACGGCACCTACTCGCACGACGCGCCGGGCCTGCAGCTGCTGCACTGCCTGTACTTCGACGGCACCGGCGGTGACTCCACCATGTCCGACGGGTTCCGGGTGGCCGAGGAGCTCAAGGAGTCCGCACCCGAGCACTACGACACGTTGTCGCGCGTCGTGATCCCCGGTCAGTATGTTGGCGACGGATCGCACCTGATGGCCGCCAGACCGGTGCTCCGACACGACCACACCGGCCGACTGATCCAGGTGTCGTTCAACAACGGTGACCGGGCGCCGTTCATGTTGCCGCGCGACGAGATGATCGCGTTCTACGACGCGGTCCGCGCCTTCGACCGCCTGGCGAACGACCGTCGGCTGCAGTGGCGCCATGTGCTGGCCCCCGGTGAGGCCATGCTGTTCGACAACTGGCGGGCGTTGCACGGTCGCGCCGCCTACACGGGCAAGCGGACCATGTGCGGCGCCTACCTCAACCACGAGGACTTCGAGAGCAAGCTCCGCATGCTCGGCGCCGGATGAGGATTGCGCTGTGGCCGAGTACCAGATCACGTCGTGGCGGGAGCTGCCGTCACTCGTGACGGCACGCGAGGGTGACGCCATCGCCAAGGTTCCACTGCCACAGCGCTTCCAGGAGGCCATCGACGAGGCCGCCATGCGGCTGGGGGACACCTCCAGCAACGACTACCTGGACGGGTGGGACCGCGGGCCATGGGTGTCCGGGGAGGGGGAGCCCGCCGCCCTTGCTGCTGGGGTGGCGGCCGACCTGGAGGCCAGCTGGACCCCGGAGGCCGTCACCGACTTCCTCGACACGCTCGGACGGCCCCAGTGACCCGCCGCGCGGCGACCATCTGATGGAACGCCCCGACACGCGCTACGCCGTGCGGGGCGACGCCGCGCTGGCCTATCAGGTGTTCGGGAATGGGCCGGACCTTGGCTACCTGCCCGCGTTCGGCTTCAACGTCGAGGGCAACTGGGACATGCCCCTGCACGCCGCCCTTCTCGAGCGCCTGGCCTCGTTCGCCCGACTCACGGTGACGGACCGGCGTGGGTTTGGATGTTCCGATCGACTGCCGCCCGGCCAGGCGACTCCCCTCGAGGAACATGCCGACGACCTCATCGCCGTGACGGACGCAGCGTACTGCTCGAGGTCGGTCCTCTTCGGAGTGGGCGAAGCCGGGTTCATCGCGATGCTGGCTGCTGCTTCACACCCGGATCGCTTCGCCGGGCTCATCCTCTTCGACGCGGCTCCGTGCTGGCGTCGCACCGACGACACGCCCTGGGCCTGGTCCGACCACGAATGGGAGGCTCAGTTCGCCTACTTCCGGCAGGCCACGCGCCTCTCCGAACACACCGAGGGTTACGTCAGGGAAGCGGCGCGCTCGTTGCTCGGCGACGCGCTGGCGATCCGTCAGCTCGCCACGCTCTTCGCACTCACAGCGACACCTCGCTACCCGGAGGCCGAGGTCCGCGCCATGGCGAAGGTCGACCTGCGCCAACTGCTGCCGTCGATCCGGATGCCCACCCTGGTGCTGCACCGCACCGACAGCCCGACGGAGCCCGTCGAGAGCGGTCGGTTCCTCGCCGAGCGGATCCCGGGCGCAAGACTCGTCGAGCTCCCGGGGTCTGATGCACTTCCCTGGATCGGTGAGTGCGGCGCGGTCCTCACCGAAGCCGAGGAGTTCGTCGTCGGATCGCGCCCCGCT
>Ga0302299_10000251_pt1 | contig 26962 bp, 24 predicted proteins | sample III_Fen_N3_4_FD_198795 | JGI IMG/M metagenome (GOLD analysis project Ga0302299, IMG submission 198795) | Peat permafrost microbial communities from Stordalen Mire near Abisko, Sweden - III_Fen_N3_4 | ecosystem: Environmental > Terrestrial > Soil > Wetlands > Permafrost | place: Sweden: Abisko...
GTCGGCCGACGGACGACGTGCGGAGATCATCGCGACCTACAGGTCGATGGGCACGACGTCGGGCACGACGATGCTGTCGATCTCGTCGGCCAGCGGGACGCCGATGCCCAGCTTGGACTTGATCTTGGCCTCGAGCTCGTCGGAGAGGTCGGGGTTGTCCTTGAGGAACTGGCGGGCGTTCTCCTTGCCCTGCCCGAGCTGGTCGCCCTCGTAGGTGTACCAGGCGCCGGACTTGCGGACGAGGCCCTGCTCGACGCCCATGTCGATGAGGCTGCCCTCGCGGGAGATGCCCTCGCCGTAGATGACGTCGAACTCGGCCTGCTTGAACGGCGAGGCGACCTTGTTCTTCACGACCTTGACGCGCGTGCGGTTGCCCACCGCCTCGGTGCCGTCCTTGAGCGTCTCGATGCGACGCACGTCGAGCCGGACCGACGCGTAGAACTTGAGCGCCTTGCCGCCCGTGGTGGTCTCGGGGCTGCCGAACATCACGCCGATCTTCTCGCGCAGCTGGTTGATGAAGATCGCCGTGGTGCCGGAGTTGGCGAGCGCACCGGTGATCTTGCGCAGCGCCTGCGACATGAGGCGCGCCTGGAGGCCGACGTGGCTGTCGCCCATCTCGCCCTCGATCTCCGCGCGCGGGACGAGCGCTGCCACGGAGTCGATGACGATGATGCTCACGGCGCCGGAGCGGATGAGCATGTCGGCGATCTCGAGCGCCTGCTCGCCGTTGTCGGGCTGGCTCACGAGCAGCGCGTCGATGTCGACGCCGAGCGCCTTGGCGTAGTCGGGGTCGAGCGCGTGCTCGGCGTCGATGATCGCCGCGATGCCGCCGAGCTTCTGCGCGCTGGCGATGGCGTGCAGCGCCAGCGTGGTCTTGCCGCTGGACTCGGGGCCGTAGATCTCGATGACGCGGCCGCGGGGCAGGCCGCCGACGCCGAGGGCGACGTCGAGCGCGACCGAGCCGGTGGGGATGACCTCGATCGGGGCGCGGCCCTCGGAGCCCAGGCGCATGACCGAGCCCTTGCCGAACTGCCGCTCGATCTGGGCGAGCGCGGTGTCGAGCGCCTTCTCGCGGTCGGAGGCGCCGGCGGCCGAGGCTGCGCCGGGGGACTTGCGGTCGGAGGGGGCCATGGGACCTGCCTTCGTGAGGTACGGATGACGATGGCGCTGACGCTAGGGACCGGGTCCGACACTGCCGTGCCGACGGGCCGGGCCTGGGGACGACGCGCCGGGCGCGTCGTGCGGTGGTGCGGAGATGCGGTGGTGCCGGTGGACCAGTGGTGCGGAGATGCGGTGGTGCGGGTGGACCAGTGGTGCGGTGGTGCTCGTTCGGGCTTCACCCTAGGTCGAACGCGTGTTCGATCCTGCCACGACACGCCGTGCCTGTCGAACATCTGTCCACGGATCCGCGGCTCCCGATTAGGCGAACCTCACCACCCGGGCTATATTGCTTGCATGGCGCAAGCAACTAAACCCCCGACAGCGGGGGCGGGGGTCGCGACGACCCGGCCGGGCGACGACATCGTCAGTGCCATCGTCGCCGTGGTCGGCCAGCTCAAGCGCCGCAGCGGCGACCCCGAGGCGAGCGCCCGCGCGTTCCTGCTCGGGCACGTCGAGCGGATGGAGCCGGTGCGGGCCACCGACCTCGCCGACCACGTGGGGCTCGACGTCTCGACGATCAGCCGCCACCTGCGGGGCCTCGAGGACGCCGGCCTGCTCGAGCGCTCCCCCGACCCCGACGACCGCCGCGCCTCCCTGCTGCACGTCACCGACGAGGGACGGCTGTTCCTCGACCGCTCGGCCCGGGCGCGCATCGCCCTGCTGGCCTCCGCGACCGCGCGATGGTCGCCCGCCGAGGTCGCCGAGCTCTCCCGACTCCTCACCCGCCTGTCCGACGACCTGGAGAACCTGTGACCATTTCCCCCGGAGCCCCCGAGGCCTTCGTGCTCGACGCCGAGGTGGACCTGTGACCACCTCCCCCGGAGCCCCCGAGGCCTTCGTGCTCGACGCCGAGGTGGACCTGTGACCACCTCCCCCGGAGCCCCCAAGGCCTTCGTGCTCGACGCCGAGGTGGACCTGTGACCACCTCCCCCGGAGCCCCCGAGGCGTTCGTGTTCGACCCCGAGGTGGAGTCGAGCCGACGCCACCTGCGTCTCATCCTCGGCGCGCTCATGCTCACGATGCTGCTGGCCGCCCTCGACCAGACCATCGTCTCGACGGCGCTGCCCACCATCACCAGCGACCTCGGCGGGCTCAACGAGCTCTCGTGGGTCGTCACCGCCTACCTGCTCGCCTCGACCGCGAGCACGCCCATCTGGGGCAAGATCTCCGACCTCCACGGCCGCAAGCTGATGCTGCAGACGTCGATCGTCGTGTTCGTCATCGGCTCGATGCTCGCCGGCGCCTCGCAGAACATGGCGCAGCTCATCGGCACGCGCGCGCTGCAGGGCATCGGCGGCGGCGGGCTCATGGTGCTGGTCATGGCGGTCATCGCCGACCTCATCCCGCCGCGCGAGCGCGGTCGCTACGCCGGCCTGTTCGGCGCCGTCTTCGGCATCTCGTCGGTCGTCGGCCCGCTGCTCGGCGGCTGGTTCACCCAGCACCTGTCGTGGCGCTGGATCTTCTACATCAACGTGCCGCTGGGCATCGCGGCGTTCCTCGTCCTCGGCGCCGTGCTGCACCTGCCGGTGAAGCACGAGAAGAAGCCGATCGACTGGCTGGGCTCGGCGCTGCTGGTCTCGAGCGTCACGATGCTGCTGCTCGTCACCGTGTGGGGCGGCCACCAGTACGACTGGCTCTCGCCGCAGATCATCGGTCTGGGCGTCGGCGGCCTGCTCATCGGCTTCTGGTTCGTGATGCACGAGCTGCGCATCGACGAGCCGATCGTGCCCATGACGCTGTTCTCCAACAAGGTGTTCCGCGTCAGCTCGATGATCGGCTTCATCGTCGGCTTCGCGATGTTCGGCTCGATCGTCTACCTCTCGATCTACTTCCAGGTCGTCCGCGGCGCCACCCCGACCGAGGCGGGGCTCATGCTCCTGCCGCTCATGGTGGGCGTGCTCCTCACGTCGATCCTGTCCGGCCAGCTCATCACGAAGATGGGTCGCTACAAGGTCTTCCCCATCATCGGCACCGCGCTGGCGACCATCGGTCTCTACCTCATGAGCCACATGGGCGTCGACACGCCGTTCTGGTTCTCGGCGCTCGCGATGTTCATCCTCGGTGCCGGCCTCGGCAACGTCATGCAGGTGCTCGTGCTCGCGGTGCAGAACACCGTCGCGCCTCAGCAGATGGGCGCGGCCACGAGCGGCTCGACGTTCTTCCGCTCGATCGGTGGCTCGTTCGGCACGGCGTTCTTCGGCGCCGTCTGGACCGCACGCCTCGCCGCCGAGCTCTCCGGCGTGTTCCCCAACGGCGGTAGCGGCGGCGACGTCACGTCGTCGATCCAGAACATCACCTCGCTGCCGCCGGCGATCCAGGAGCAGGTGCTCGGCGCGTTCGCCCGGGCGATGGACACGACGTTCCTCGTCGCCGTCCCGTTCATGGCGGTCGGCTTCGTGCTCGCGCTCGTCCTCCCCGAGGTGCGCCTGCGCACCCACCAGGACACCGCGCACGTGCTGGCCGACGACGCCGCGGTCCCGCTCCCGATGATGGACTGACACCCGCGCGACGAGCCCCTGCTCGACGACCCGGTGCCCCGGACGCCCTCGCGTCCGGGGCACCGCCGTAGTCGGGATGAAGGTGCCCTTCATCCCCCACCCGGGAGCGTCAACGGTCGCGGGTGGGGAGCTCGAGGGCGGCGTGCACGGCGCGCCACACGTCGACGGTGTCGATGCCGGCGGCGATCGCCTCGTCGACGGTGCGCCCGCCCAGCGAGGAGAGCACGTGGTCGTGAGCCCAGGACCGGGCGTACGCCGGGCCCAGGGCCAGCTCGAGGCGCTCCCAGAAGTCGGTCAGTCGCACGCAGGCCTCAGGGACGCTGCTCGGGCTCGTCGAGCGGCCCGGTCTCACGCGCCTCGTCGAGCGCGGTGGTCTCCATCGCCTGCTCGAACGACCGCACGTCGAGCGCCGCGGCCGCGGCCTGCGCCCGGGCGGCGTCGACGGCGAGCTGCGTGGGCGCCCCGGTCGCGGGGTCGAGCGAGTCGACGGCGAGCGGTGCGACGCCGCCCTGGCGCGCGGAGCGCAGCCACCACCACAGCAGCCCGCCCAGGACCAGAAGCACGAGGATCGCGACGATCCACGCCGCGACGGTCCCACCGCTCATGCCGCTCCTCCTCCGCGCTCCCGTCGGCCGCACCGACCGGGCCACCACTCTGCCACGTCCGCGAGCAGCTGCCGGAAGGCGCGGGTCCAGCTCGTCGGATCGGTGCATTCGGGCAGCTGCACGAGGACGGGGTGGGTACGGGCGTCGGACGGGCGCGACAGGATGGGCGCGTGCCTGCGCGCCCGCCGAACCCGTCGAACCCGCCGAACCCGTCGAACCCGTCGAACCCGTCGATGTCGGACGACGACGTCCTGCAGCGGTTCTCGCCGGCGACCCGCGGCTGGTTCGCGTCGGCGTTCGAGGCCGCGACGCCCGCGCAGCTCGGGGCGTGGACCGCGATCTCGTCCGGGCAGCACGCGCTCGTCGTCGCCCCCACCGGGTCGGGCAAGACCCTCGCCGCCTTCCTCTGGGCGCTCGACCAGGTGGCCTCCGCTCCTCGCCCCGACGACCCGCGGCACCGCTGCCGCGTGCTCTACGTGTCGCCGCTCAAGGCGCTCGCGGTCGACGTCGAGCGCAACCTGCGCGGCCCGCTCGCCGGCATCCGCCGCCAGTCGGCGCTGCTCGGGCTCCCCGAGCCCGATCTCGCCGTGGGCGTGCGCTCCGGCGACACCCCGGCCGACGAGCGGCGCCGCTTCACCACCCGACCGCCCGACGTCTTCATCACGACGCCGGAGTCGCTCTTCCTCGTCCTCACCTCGCAGGCCCGCGAGTCGCTGCGCGGCGTCACCACCGTGATCGTCGACGAGGTGCACGCGCTCGCGGGCACCAAGCGCGGCGCCCATCTCGCGATCTCGCTCGAGCGCCTCGACGAGCTGCTGGAGCGGCCGGCGCAGCGCATCGGGCTGTCGGCCACGGTGCGCCCGGTCGACGAGGTCGCCTCGTTCCTCGGCGGATCTCGACCGGTCACCGTCGTGCAGCCGCCGAGCTCGAAGACCGTCGACCTCGAGGTGGTCGTGCCCGTCGACGACATGGCCGAGCTGGGTGCGAGCACCGGCGAGGTCACCGGGTCGGCCGCGGGCGACGAGCGGCGGGCCTCGATCTGGCCGCACGTCGAGGAGCGCGTGGTCGACCTCGTGGCCGCGCACCGGTCCACCATCGTGTTCGCGAACTCGCGGCGCCTGGCCGAGCGGCTCACCTCGCGGCTCAACGAGATCTGGCACGAGCGGCAGACGGGAGAGGCGCTCGAGTCGGGCACGGCGCCGGCCGCCGTCATGGCGCAGGCGGGCGCTGCCGCAGGCGCTCCCCCACTGCTGGCACGGGCGCACCACGGCTCGGTGAGCAAGGAGCAGCGCGCCCTCATCGAGGACGACCTCAAGGCCGGACGCCTCCCGGCGGTCGTGGCCACGAGCAGCCTCGAGCTCGGCGTCGACATGGGCGCGGTCGACCTCGTCATCCAGGTCGAGTCGCCGCCGAGCGTGGCCAGCGGACTGCAGCGCGTGGGCCGGGCCGGCCACCAGGTCGGCGCGGTGAGCAAGGGCGTGGTGTTCCCGAAGTACCGCGGCGACCTCGTCCAGACCGCGGTCGTGGCCGAGCGGATGCGCGCCGGGCTCATCGAGTCGCTGCGGATGCCGCGCAACCCGCTCGACGTCCTGGCCCAGCAGCTCGTCGCGATGACCGCCCTCGACACCTGGCAGGTCGACGACGCGCTCGCGCTCGTGCGCAGGGCGGCGCCGTTCGCGACCCTGCCGCAGTCCGCGTACGACGCCGTGCTCGACATGCTCGCCGGCCGCTACCCCAGCGACGAGTTCGCCGAGCTGCGCCCGCGCCTGGTGTGGGACCGCACGGCCGGCACGATCACGGGTCGCCCCGGAGCGCAGCGCCTCGCGGTCACCAGCGGCGGCACCATCCCCGACCGCGGGCTGTTCGGCGTGTTCCTCGTGGGTGAGAAGGCGTCGCGGGTCGGCGAGCTCGACGAGGAGATGGTCTACGAGTCGCGCGTGGGCGACGTGTTCTCGCTCGGTGCGTCGTCGTGGCGCATCGAGGACATCACGCACGACCGCGTCCTGGTGTCGCCCGCGCCCGGCCTCGCGGGACGCCTTCCGTTCTGGCACGGCGACTCTCTCGGGCGGCCCTACGAGCTCGGCACCGCGATGGGCGGCTTCGTGCGCGAGGTCGCGGCGCTCCCGCGCGCCGACGCCGAGGCCCGGCTCGCCGCGAGCGGGCTCGACGAGCGGGCGCGCTCCAACCTGCTCGCCTACCTCGACGACCAGCGCGCCGCCACCACGCACCTGCCCGACGACCGCACGCTGCTGCTCGAGCGCGTGCGCGACGAGCTCGGCGACTGGCGCGTGGTGCTGCACTCGCCCTACGGCGCACAGGTGCACGCGCCGTGGGCGCTCGCGATCGGCGCGCGCGTGCGCGAGCGCTTCGGCATCGACGCCCAGGTGATGCACGGCGACGACGGCATCGTGCTGCGCCTGCCCGACGTCGAGGACGACGAGGTGCTGCGCGGCGTCGTCGAGTGCGTGGTGCTCGACCCCGACGAGGTCGAGGCGCTCGTCACGGCCGAGGCCGGCGGCTCGGCGCTGTTCGCCGCGCGCTTCCGCGAGTCGGCGGCACGGGCGCTCCTCCTGCCGCGGCGCCACCCGGGCAAGCGCTCGCCGCTGTGGCAGCAGCGTCAGCGGTCGGCGCAGCTGCTGTCGGTCGCGTCGCAGTACGGCTCCTTCCCCATCGTGCTCGAGACGATGCGCGAGGTGCTGCAGGACGTCTACGACGTCCCGGGCCTGGTGGGCCTCATGCGCTCGGTCGCGTCGCGCGAGGTGCGCGTCGTCGAGGTCGAGACGCCCACCCCCTCGCCGTTCGCGCGCTCGCTGCTCTTCGGCTACGTCGCGGCCTACCTCTACGAGGGCGACTCGCCGCTGGCCGAGCGGCGCGCGGCGGCGCTCACCCTCGACGCCGGGCTGCTGGCCGAGCTGCTCGGCCAGGCCGAGCTGCGCGACCTGCTCGATCCCGACTCGCTCGACCAGGTGGAGGCCGAGCTGCAGCGTCTGGTCGCCGAGCGCCGCGTGCGCGACGTCGAGGGCGTCGCCGACGTGCTGCGCATGCTCGGGCCGCTCACCGCCGACGAGCTGCTCGCCCGCGGCGCCGAGCCCGCGTGGGTCGACGAGCTCGTCGCCGCGCGGCGCGCGCTGGTCGTGCGCATCGCCGGCGTCGAGAAGGTCGTCGCCGTCGAGGATGCCGCCCGGCTGCGCGACGCCCTGGGAACCGCGCTGCCCGTGGGCCTCCCCGACGCGTTCCTCGAGCCCGTGAGCGACCCGCTCGGCGACCTCGTGTCGCGGTGGGCGCGCACTCACGGCCCGTTCCACGTCGCGCAGGTCGCGAGCGCGTTCGGCCTCGGACCCGCCGTCGTCCTCGGTGCGCTCGCGCGGCTCGCCGCCGCCGGCCGCGTGGTCACCGGCGAGTTCCGTCCCGGCGGCAGCGGCACCGAGTGGTGCGACGCCGAGGTGCTGCGTCTCATCCGCCGCCGCTCGGTCGCCGCGCTGCGCCGCGAGGCCGAGCCCGTGCCGCCGGCGTCGCTGGCCGTGTTCCTGCCGGCCTGGCAGCACGTGGGCGGGCGGCTGCGCGGCGTCGACGGCGTGCTGCGCGTCGTCGAGCAGCTCGCCGGGGTCGTGATCCCGGCGTCCGCCTGGGAGACCCTCGTGCTCCCGGCGCGGGTCGAGGGCTACCAGCCGGCCCTGCTCGACGAGCTCACCGCCGCCGGCGAGGTCGTGTGGTGCGGGGCGGGCTCGCTGCCCGGGGGCGACGGCTTCGTGGCGCTGGCTCCGGCCGACACCGCGCCGCTCGTGCTGCCGGAGCCGGGCGACCTCGACCTCGACGACGTCCATCGCGCCCTGCTCGACACCCTCGGCGCCGGCGGCGGCTGGTTCGCCCGCGACCTCGCCGATCGGGTGTCCGCGTCGCCGGCCGCGCAGATCGACGACACCCGCCTGTCGGCAGCGTTGTGGGACCTCGCCTGGGCCGGGCTCGTCAGCGGCGACACGTGGACGCCGCTGCGCGCCCTGGTCGCCGGCACGTCGCGCGCGCCCCGCGCCGCCGCCGCGCCCGCGCGTCCGCGGTCGCGGGCGCGCTACGCCCGACCCACCGGGTCGGTCCGCGCGGCGGCCCCCGCGCTGTCGGGGCGGTGGTCGCTCACCGTCGCGCGGGTCGCCGACCCCACGCTGCGAGCGGCAGCCCTGGCCGACGGCCTGCTCGACCGGCACGGCGTCGTCACGCGCGGGGCCGTCGCCGCCGAGCGCGTGCCGGGCGGGTTCGCGGGCGTCTACCGCGTGCTGTCGGCGTACGAGGACGCCGGTCGTTGTCGGCGCGCCTACGTCGTCGAGGGGCTCGGGGCGGCGCAGTTCGCGCTGCCCGGCGCGGTCGACCGCGTGCGTGCCTCCGCCCCCGACCGTCGCGATCCCGGCCTGCCGCCGCGCGCCCTCGTGCTCGCGGCCACCGACCCGGCCAACGTCTACGGCGCCGCCCTCGCGTGGCCGGTGCGCCCCGACGACGTCGCGAGCGGGCACAAGCCCGGGCGCAAGGCGGGAGCGCTCGTGGTGCTCGTCGAGGGCGAGCTCGTGCTCTACGTCGAGCGCGGCGGACGCACCCTGCTCACGTGGGGCGACGACGACTCCGCGCTTCGGGCCGCCGCGTCGGCGCTCGCCGCCGCCGTGCGCGACGGGCTGCTCGGGCGGCTCACCGTGCAGAAGGGCGACGGCGAGCCCGTCCTGTCGCCGCACTCCGCGCTCGGCGCCGCCCTCGAGGCCGCCGGCTTCGTCGCGACGCCGCAGGGCCTGCGCCTGCGCCGCTGACCCGTGGTGTGTGCTCACGGGAGCCCCCGGCTCGCCCTGAGAACAGACCGACGGCGGTGTACACCTCGTCTACACATCGCGGGTGTACGCTCCGAGCATGTCGCGCACGAACATCGATCTCGACGACGAGCTCGTGTCCGAGGTCATGCGTCGTTTCGGCGTCACGACGAAGAAGTCGGCGGTCGAGCTGGCCCTGCGCCGCCTGCTCGCCACTCCCCCGCTGAGCCTGGAGTCCCTGCGCGAGGTCCGCGGTGCGGGCTGGGACGGCGACCTCGACGAGCTGCGACGCCCCGACCGGGTGCCTGCCCCGTGAGACGGCTGCTCGTCGACTCCTCGGTCTGGATCCAGTACCTCCGCGACGCCGACGCCGCCCTGTGCGACCGGGTGGAGATGGCGCTGTCGCCGGGCGGAGGCGACGAGGTCGTCATGTGCGGGCCGGTAGCGATGGAGCTGCGGATGGGTGCATCGGAGCGCCAGCTGCCCGCCGTCACCCGGATCGTCGAGGGACTGCCGCTCGTCGCGCTCGACGAGTCCGTCGACTGGTCGAGCGCCGCGTCCCTTCGACGGCTCGCGTCGGCGCAAGGTGCGCAGGTGCGTGCCCTCCCCGACTGCGTCATCGCCGCGGTCGCGATCCGCACCGGGAGCGTCGTCGTGCACCGCGACCGCGACTTCGAGCTGCTGGCCGAGGTCTCGCCGCTGCAGCAGGAACGCTGGGGCTAGCCGCGGACGACCGAGACGTTGAACGTCGGCGAGCCGAACGACCCCATGAGCGAGAGCCACAGCGGCAGGTAGAGCTCGAGGCCGCGCGCGGCAGTGATGCCGCCGGCGTCGACGATCTCGTCCTCGGCCCACCCGAAGCCGCGCAGCAGCGACGCCGCGACCGTCTTGGCGTCGGCGTCGTCGCCCGCGACGAACACCGAGTGGTGGCCCGGCAGCGAGCGCGGATGCACCATGACGTCGGCGTTCATCGTGTTGAGCGTCTTCACCACGCGGGCCGACGGGAACGCCGCCTGGATCTGCTCGCCCACGCTGCGACCGTCGTTCTGCACCACCGTGGGCGGGAAGCCCCCGGAGAAGTCGAGCGGGTTCGACACGTCGAGCAGCGGCTTGCCGGCGAGGTTGTCGGCTCCCGCGGCCGTGAGCGCCTCGATCGAGACGAGCCCTCCCGTGGCGTTGACGACGACCTCGCCGAAGGCGGCGGCGTCGGCGAAGGTGCCCTCGCTGGCGCCGGCGCCCACCGACGACACCCAGGCTTTCGCCGTCGCGCCGCCGGCCGTGCGCGACCCCATCCGCACCTCGTGGCCGGTCTCGACCAGTCGGCGTCCGACCGTCGCCCCCACCATCCCGGTGCCGAGCATCCCGATCCGCATGTGTCCTCCCGCGTGCGCGACGACGTTCCTCTGGTCGATCCTGGGGGCAGCAACGACCGCGGCGCAGGTGGTTCTTCCCGATGCGTCCGACGAGGAGGACGCGTGCCCGAGGGCGACACGGTGTGGCTGGTCGCGCGCAACCTCGACCGCGCCCTGGGCCGCGCACCCCTCGTGCGCACCGATCTGCGGGTGCCGGCGCTGGCCACGGCTGACCTCGCAGGCCGCACCGTGCTCGAGGTGGTGCCCCGCGGCAAGCACCTGCTGACCCGCCTCGAGGGCGGGCTCACGCTGCACTCGCACCTGCGGATGGACGGCATGTGGCACCTGTACCGCTCCGGCACTCGATGGAGCGGCGGGCCCGCCCACCTGGTGCGCGCCGTGCTCTCCACGCCCGACTGGGACGCCGTCGGCTATCGCGTGCACGACCTCGCCCTCGTCGAGACCGCGCACGAGGACGAGATCGTCGGGCACCTCGGGCCCGACCTGCTCGACCCTGCGTTCGACCGCGACGAGGCCCTGCGCCGGTTGCGCGGCGACCCCTCGCGCGAGATCGGCGTCGCACTGCTCGACCAGCGCTGCGTGGCCGGGATCGGCAACGTCTACAAGGCCGAGACGCTGTTCGCGCGCAGGGTGTCGCCCTGGGCGCGAGTGTCCGACATCGACGACGGCACCCTCACTGCGCTGGTCGACACGGCTCGGCGCTTCCTCGACGCCAACAAGGCGCGCGCGTCGCAGAACACCACGGGCGACACCCGCCGCGGCCACGAGCACTGGGTCTACGGCCGAGCCGGACGTCCCTGCCGGCGCTGCGGCACCGCCGTGGCGCAGCAGGCGCAGGGTGAGCCGCCGTACGACCGCGTGACGGCCTGGTGCCCCACGTGCCAGCCGACCTCCGGCTGACGTGACGACGGGCCGGCGATCAGGGGGCAGGGGCGGCGAACACCGTGGTGCGCACCGCGACCGGGATGCCGGCGGCGATCACGCGCGCGCCCGCCTCGCGTGCGTCGCGCGTTCCGGGCTCGGCGGTGAAGCTGGCCAGCCAGCGGAGCACGACGTCGACGTGCTCGGGGGCCGACGAGCGGCCCGCGGTGTCGAGCACCCCGGCGACGGCGGAGCGGGGGCGGTCCCACCCCTCGCCCGGGCCCGGTGCCGCGAGCGGCTGGAGCGCCGACGGCTCGACCGTGCGCAGCCCGGCGAGCACCGGATGGCCGGCGACGGCGTCCGAGGCGCGCGTGAGAGCGACGGCGAGGTCGTCGTGGGCCAGGTCGAGGCAGTCGGCCGCGAGGTCGTCGAGGTCGTCGGCGACCAGCGCCGTCACGAGCTCGTCCTTGGTGCGGAAGTGGTTGTAGAGCGTGGCCTTGGCCAGGCCGCCGCGTACGGCGACGTCGCCCATGGTGGCCTTGCGCAACCCGTGCTCGACGAGGACGCGACGGGCACCGTCGAGGGCGGCAGCGCGGGTGCGGCCCATGGCGTTGCCCGCGCGCGAGCGCGGGGAACGGTCGGACAAAGGTCAGGCGGCCGCGACGACGGTGTCGGTCGCGACGGGCAGCTCGGTGACGGGGGCGACACCCTCGAGGATCGCCACCTCGTCGCTGACGGCGCGCAGCACCATGGCGAGCGGCACCTCGAGGGCGGTGCAGATCGAGGCGAGCAGCTCGCTGCTGGCCTCCTTCTGGCCGCGCTCGACCTCGGAGAGGTAGCCGAGCGACACGCGTGCGGCAGAGCTCACTTCGCGCAGGGTGCGGCCCTGGTCCTGACGACGACGACGCAGCTCGTCACCGATGACACGGCGCAGGACGATCACGGCAGCACCTCCTCGCACGGGACGGACCCCGTCGGCGACGGGGTCGATAGCACCACGGTACCCGCCAGGGGCGACGAGCGCAGGAGAGGCACCCGTCCGGGCTACCCCGGCGCGTCGCGCGGTCACGGCGGGTTCGGGGACGACGGGTGCGACGAGGCTCACGGCTGCTCCGGTCGGGTGACGGTCATGGTGGTCCAACGCCTCGATCCTGCGCCCGTGTTCCCCTCCCGCACCAGCGGGTTGCGCTGCGAGCGGATTCCGGGGCCCGCGAGGAGTCAGCCCAGGTCGCCGCGGACGACCACGAGGAGGCTCCCGAGGGCCTCGGCCGCCGCCGCCCAGCGGATCCCCTCGCGCCCGAGCCCGGCGTCGAGCGCCAGGCTGGTCACGTGGGCCCGGCCTCCGGCGGCCGCCACCGCCACGTGCACCTCTCCCACGGGGCGCCCGTCCGCGGGATCGGGACCGGCTACACCCGTGGTGGCCACGCCGTAGTCGGCGCCGACCAGGTCGATCACGCCGAGCGCCATCTCGCGGGCCACCTCCGGGTGCACCGCGCCCTCGAGGTCGAGCAGCCCCCGGTCGACGCCGAGCAGCCGCGCCTTGACGTCGGTGGCGTAGGCGACGACGCCGCCGCGCACGACGGCCGAGGCCCCGGGCACCGACACCAGCGTGGCCACCACGAGGCCGCCGGTGAGCGACTCGGCCACCGCGACCGTGCGGCCGGCGTCGGTGAGCAGCGCGACGATCTCGCGGGCGAGCCGCTCGGCCTCGGCGCGGGGGTCGGTCGCGGCGCTCACACCGCCGCCTTCGCCTCGCGGCGCAGCCGCAGGGCCCGACCGGCGTAGTCGAGCCCGGTCGCCACGGTGAGGACCAGCGCGACGGCGATGGTCACGGTGCGCGCCCACACCAGCCAGGGTGGGACCGGCAGGAGGTAGAGCAGGATCGCGAGCACCTGCGCGGCGGTCTTCGCCTTGCCACCGCGGCTCGCCGGGATGACGCCGTGCCGGATGACCCAGAAGCGCAGCAGGGTGACGCCGATCTCGCGCGCCAGGATCACCAGCGTGATCCACCACGGCAGCTCGCCGAGGTAGGAGAGGCCGACGAGCGCGGTGCCGGTGAGCGCCTTGTCGGCGATGGGGTCGGCGACCTTGCCGAAGTTGGTGACCAGGCCCTGGCGCCGCGCGATCTCGCCGTCGATGAGGTCGGTGAACGAGGCGAAGGCGAACACCACCGCGCTCCAGGTCCGCGACACGGTGTCGGCGCCGCCGTCGCGCAGCAGCAACCACGCGAACACCGGGACGAGCAGCAGTCGCAGCATCGTGAGCGCGTTGGGGAGGTTGACCACCGAGGGCGACCCGATGGGGTCGCCGACGTGGTCGGGAACCCCGACGACCAGCTTGGGTCGGACGCGCTCGTCGCTCACCGCACGCGTCCGTCCACGGCGGCGACGAGGTCGACGCCCTCGGACCCGACGACGGTGGCGGTGACCAGGTCGCCCGGCCGCAGCCCGATCACGTCGACCTCGCCGTCGACCAGCAGCGTGACGCCGTCGACCTCGGGGGCCTGGTGCGCGCTGCGGCCCTCGACGGCGAAGCCGTCGACCGGGTCGTCGTCGACGTGCTCGACGAGCACCTGCACCTGCTCGCCGACGCGGTCGGCCGCACGGCGCGAGGTGAGCTCCTCCACCAGGGTGGCCACCCGCTCGACGCGCTCGCGCACCTCGTCGGGGTCGAGCTTGCCGTCGTAGGTCGCGGCCTCGGTGCCGTCCTCGTCGGAGTAGCCGAACACGCCCACGGCGTCGAGACGGGCCGCGACGAGGAACCGCTCGAGCTCGTCGAGGTCGGCCTCGGTCTCGCCGGGGAAGCCCACGATCACGTTGCTGCGTGCTCCGGCGGCGGGCGCGTGCAGCCGCGCTGAGGCGAGCAGCTCGAGGAACGACTCGGTGCCGCCGAAGCGGCGCATGCGGCGCAGGACGTCCTGGCTCGCGTGCTGGAACGAGAGGTCGAAGTAGGGCACCACGCCGGGCGTGCGCGCGATCACCTCGATGAGCGTGGGCCGCGTCTCGGCCGGCTGCAGGTACGACACGCGCACCCAGTCGATGCCCTCGACCGCGGCGAGCTCGGGCAGCAGCGACTCGAGCAGCCGGAGGTCGCCGAGGTCCTTGCCGTACGACGTCGAGTTCTCGCTCACGAGGACGAGCTCGTGCACGCCCTGCTCGGCCAGCCAGCGCGCCTCGGCGAGCACGTCGGACGGCCGCCGCGACACGAACGAGCCGCGGAACGACGGGATCGCGCAGAACGCGCAGCGGCGGTCGCAGCCCGAGGCCAGCTTGAGCGGCGCGGTGGGTCCGGCCTCCAGGCGGCGGCGTACGACGCGGGGGCCGCTCGCGGGTCCGACTCCTTCGGGCAGGTCGGGCGCGTCGTGGCTCGGCTGCGGCTGGCCGTGGCCGGGAAGCGCGACTCCGGCGGCCGGGCGCTCGAGCGGCGTGACGGGCAGGAGCAGACGGCGGTCGCGCGGCGCGTGCGCGACGAGGTGCTCCCCCGCGACGATCCGGCGCAGCCGGTCGGCGATGTCGGCGTAGTCGTCGAACCCGAGCACGGCGTCGGCCTCGGGCAGCGCGTCGGCGAGCTGGTCGCCGTAACGCTCGGCCAGGCAGCCCACGGCCACCACGGCCTGCGGGCGGCCGGTGCCCTTGAGGTCGGCCGCCTCGAGCAGGGCGTCGACGGAGTCCTTCTTTGCCTGCTCGACGAAGCCGCACGTGTTGACCACGACCGCGTCGGCCTCGGAGGCGTCGTCGACGAGGTCCCAGCCCTCGGCGGCGAGTCGGCCGGCGAGCTCCTCGGAGTCGACCTCGTTGCGCGCGCAGCCCAGGGTCACGAGCGCCACGCGGGGACGGTTCTCCGGTGCGGCGGCCATGCCCGTCAGCCTAGGCCGTTGCGGGCCGTTCTCATGACGGTGCCCCGACGCGTCGGTGGCCGGCGAACGAGGTCAGCCGGACTGGGTGGTGGGGTCGCCGGGGACGAAGGTGAGCTTGAGGACCTGACCGCCGGAGCCGGGGCTGCCGAGGTCGCGACCGTTGACCTTGAGGGTGACGGCGCCCGCGTTGCCCAGCAGCAGCTTGATCTTGGTCTTGTCCCGGAACGTCTTGGTGTCGCCCGTCGTGAGCGTGCCCTCGTAGAGGGTGGCTCCGCCGCCGGTGGTGACACGCACCCACGACGCGCGGCCGGTGACGACGAGCTTCACCGTGACGCCGTCGGCCTGGGCGACGACGTCGGTGGGGCTCGACGACGGCGTCGCTGTCGGCTTGCTCGTGGCAGACGAGGTGGCCGACGCGGTCACCGACGGCGTGGCGCTCGGCGTGGCGCGCTGCGAGGACACCGCGGTCGGCGACGGGGTCGGCGTGGTGTCGGCGACGGTCGTGGCCGGGGTGCGGCGCGCGAGCATCGAGATGAGGCCGACGGCCACCACGACGACGAGCGCGAGCGCCATCACCGCGGTCCAGTTGGCGCCGCGTCGGTCGCCGCGACCCGATGCGCCGAGCGTGGCGGCCAGGGCCCCGATGCTGTCGCGTGAGGTCAGCTGGGAGACGCGCGTGGGCTGCGGGACGGGCGCCACCGGTTCGCTGGCCGCCCTGCTGGCCCCGCGCTGCGCGTCGAACGCGGCCGCGACGGCGGCCGGCTCGAGGCCGACCGCGGACGCGATGCTCTTGAGGTGTCCGCGGGCGTAGACGTCGCCGCCGCAGGCACGGAAGTCGTCGTGCTCGATCGCCTCGATGAGCGAGCCCCGCACCCGGGTGCTCGCGGCGACCTGCTCGATCGTGAGTCCGGCCGCGACCCGGGCGCGCGCGACGGTCTCGCCGACCGTCATCGGTGCCTCGGACACGCCGGTGCTCCTGCCTGCTCACGACGGGCGTGACGGGGCGTCACGGGGATGCCGTCGGAACAGCCATGGTACGGCGCGGGCGGGTGCGCGATCCAACGCCGCAGGTCAGGGGCGGTGCGGACGGCCGCGCCCGCGCGCGAGGGACCCCTTCGCGTCGCGCTCGCACGACGCCCGTCGAACGGGCCTCACCGGCGGCCAGGACGCCGCTGGGCCGGGGTCACTCGCCCCCGAGGGCCGCCAGGACGCTCTCGAGCTCGTCGGCCGGCACCAGGACGTCGCGCGCCTTGCTGCCCTCGCTGGGGCCGACGATGCCCCTGCTCTCCATGAGGTCCATGAGGCGGCCGGCCTTGGCGAAGCCGACCCGCAGCTTGCGCTGGAGCATCGACGTCGAGCCGAACTGCGTGGTGACCACGAGCTCGATGGCGGCGCGCAGCAGGTCGAGGTCGTCGCCGATCTCCTCGTCGATCTCCTTCTTCGCGCCCTGCACCGCCCCGACGTCCTCGCGGTAGGCCGGCGCCATCTGGGTCTTGCAGTGGGCGACGACGGCGCGGATCTCGTTCTCGGTGACCCACGACCCCTGCAGCCGGATCGGCTTGCTCGCGCCCATCGGCAGGAACAGCGCGTCGCCCTGGCCGACGAGCTTCTCGGCGCCGGGCTGGTCGAGGATGACGCGGCTGTCGGCCAGGCTCGAGGTCGCGAACGCCAGCCGGCTGGGCACGTTGGCCTTGATCAGGCCGGTGACGACGTCGACGCTGGGCCGCTGCGTGGCCAGCACGAGGTGGATGCCGGCCGCGCGCGCGAGCTGCGTGATGCGCACGATCGAGTCCTCGACGTCGCGCGGGGCGATCATCATGAGGTCGGCGAGCTCGTCGACGATGACGAGGAGGTAGGGGTAGGGCGTGAGCACCCGCTCGCTGCCCGGCAGCGGCTGCAGCTGCCCGGAGCGCACCGCCTTGTTGAAGTCGTCGACGTGGCGGAAGCCGAAGTGCGCGAGGTCGTCGTAGCGGAGGTCCATCTCCTTGACGACCCACTGCAGCGCCTCGGCGGCCCTCTTGGGGCTGGTGATGATCGGCGTGATGAGGTGCGGCACGCCTTCGTAGGCGGTGAGCTCGACCCGCTTGGGGTCGATGAGCACCATGCGCACCTCGTCGGGGGTCGACCGCATGAGCACGCTGGTGATGAGCGTGTTCATGCAGCCCGACTTGCCGGCGCCGGTGGCACCCGCGACGAGGATGTGCGGCATCCGTGCGAGGTTTCCGCAGACGAAGCCGCCCTCGACGTCCTTGCCGAGGCCGACCAGCATCGGGTGGTGGTCGCTCGTGGCTGCCTTGCTGCGCAGCACGTCGCCGAGGCTCACGAGCTCGCGGTCGCTGTTGGGGATCTCGATGCCGATGGCGGACTTGCCGGGGATCGGCGACAGGATGCGCACGTCGGCGCTGGCCACGGCATAGGCGATGTTCTTCGACAGCTGCGTGACGCGCTCGACCTTGACCGAGGGCCCGAGCTCGATCTCGTAGCGCGTGACCGTGGGGCCGCGGGAGTAGCCGGTGACCTGGGCGTCGATGCCGAACTCGTCGAGCACGGCGGTGAGCCGGTCGACGACGGCGTCGGACGCCTTGCTCGTGGCCTTGTGCACGGCGCCGGGCTTGAGGGCCTCGGGCGGCGGCAGGTGGTAGGTGACGTCGCCGGACAGCGGCAGCTGCTCGACGAGCGCCGGGTTCTCCGGGAGCCGCTCGGGCGCGGGGGCCGGGCTCGGCGTGACGACGGTGCCCGACGTGAGGTCGACGATCACGGTCGAGACGGTGTCGGCGTCGCCCGTGAGGTCGACATCGACACCGTCGGCCTGCGCCTTGCGGCCGCGACGCTTCTTGGGCGCCTCGGCGACGAGCGGGGTCTCGAACGCGATGTCGCCGTTGAGCTCGCCCAGACTGGCGGCGTCGGCGTCGGCCTTCTGGGCATCGGCCTTGGCCTGACGGCGCTCGCGGCGGGTGGTGGTCTCGGGCGCGGCCGGCTCGGTCGACGGCGGCTCGTCGACGAGCTGGACGCCGAGGATGCGGTCGCGCACGTGGCGCAGCCGCTCGGGCACCTGCGCCACCGGCGTCTTGGTGACGACGAGGACGCCGAACACGGCCAGCAGCAGAAGGAGGAGCGCAGCGACGACGGGGTGCGTGGCGGCGACGATGGGCGCCGACGCGAGCCAGCCGACCCAGCCGCCGCCCGCGGACATCGCTGCGGCCCCGTCGGCCGGGACCGGGGTGCCGTGCGCGATGTGCACGAGGCCGCAGAACGAGAACACGATGGCCGCGACACCGATGGAGATGCGGCCCGTGGCGGCCTGCTCGTCGGGCGTGCGCAGCACGCGCCAGGCGAGGCCCAGCAGCAGGAACGGCAGCATCCGGTCGAGGCTGCCCAGCGCGCCGGTGACCAGCTCGCCGATGATGGCTCCGAGACCGGTGGTGACGTTCCACCACGTGGAGAACGCGACCAGGATCGCAAGGGCGACCAGGCCGAGGCCGATGCCGTCGCGGCGGTGCGCCGGGTCGAGGTCGCGGGCGCCGCGGCCCATGCGGCGCACGACGGCGCCCAGCACGTGGCCCACACCGACCCACATCGCGACGAACATCCCCCCGACGCGGGCGGTCAGCGTCGTGAGCGGGGACGGCCCCGATCGGGGGGCGGGGCGTGCGGAGCGGGTCGAGGGGCGCGTCGAGGCCGAGCGGCTCCGGGTGGAGGCGGACGTCGTCGAGCGGCTCGCGGGGGAAGCGCCGGACCGCTTCGCACCCGAGCGGGAGCGCGGCGGAGCGGGCGTACGGGTCGCCATGGTCGCCAGGCTACCCACACGTCCCCCACACGCCCCGCACGCCACACCGTCCCCACCCAGCCCGCGAGCCCGCGATGGGCCTCTGCGGGTCGTTCAGCGGCGAACGGTGGCGCGACCGCGGACGGTCCCCGCCCCTTCCCGGCAGGGCCCGTGGCGCCGGGCGCCGGAAGCACAGGCCGGTGGGCAACGGACGAGTGCCGACCCCGAACGGGGCAGGGGTGGACGGGACGGAGCGGTGCGGGCCGGCCATTCCGGGGCGTCTTCCGCGCCATCGGCCCCGGGAGGGTGCCGGGGCTCGGCGCGGCTGATGCTGGTCAAGGTTCTCGATGTGGGGGCTGCGCCGCGTTGACGAGGAGGGTGTGGGGTCTGGGTGAGGGTCGGATACTGGGAGCGGAGGCTGGGATGGCGATGGACCGGGGTGCGGCCGCGGCGCTGCTGCGCGTCGAGCTCGGTGCCGCGCCCGCGCGCGTCGACAAGGCGTTCCGGGCGCGCGTGCGCGAACGGCATCCCGACCAGTACCCGCCGGGCTCGGAGGCCCACGAGGACGCCGAGCGCGACCTGCGGGCGCTGCTCGAGGCCCGCGACGTCCTCGGCGCGGTCGAGCCCGCTCCCCTGCTGCACGACGTCGAGACGGGCGCGTGGGTGTGGGCCGACGACCTGCCGACGCGGCGCGACGACGAGGGCTTCCTGTCGCCGCAGGAGGCCGACCGGCACCTGAGGCGTCGGGCGCTGCTGTGGGGCGCGTTCCTCGTGCTCGCGGCTGGAGTCTCGGTGGCCATCGGCGGGGCGACGGGCCACACCGATGGGCTGTGGATCTGGGCGCCGGCGCTGTCCGCCACCGGGTTGGTGAGCATCACGATCGGCCTGGTCGCCGATCGCCGCCTCCGTCGCCGCTGACCGTTGGTGCGAGCTGCGCGCGGGCTCTGCCCCGCGCTCGGCACACACCAACGCGAGCTAGGCCTCGACGACGACGGGGACGATCATCGGGCGGCGGCGGTGCTGGTCGTTGACCCAGCGGCCCAGGGTGCGCCGCACGAGCTGCTGCAGCGCGTACTGGTCGGTGTTGCCGTGGCGCAGCGCCTCCTCGACGGCGTCCTTGATGCGCGGGAGCACGTCGTCGAACACCGCCTCGTCCTCGACGAAGCCGCGCGCCTGGATCTCGGGACCGGCCGTGACCTTGCCCTCGACGGAGTCGATGACGACGAAGCAGGTGATGAACCCCTCGGAGCCCAGCACGCGGCGGTCCTTGAGCGACGCCTCGGTGAGGTCGCCGACGCTGACGCCGTCGACGTAGACGTAGCCGCACGGCACCGCGCCGGTGACGGTGGCGCGGCCATCGACGAGGTCGACGACGCCGCCGTCGAGCGTGAGCACGATGCGCTCGGCGGGGATGCCGGTGGCGAGGGCGAGCTCGGCGTTGGCCTTGAGGTGGCGCGGCTCGCCGTGGATCGGCATGACGTTGCGCGGGCGCACGATGTTGTAGCAGTAGAGCAGCTCGCCCGCGGCGGCGTGACCGCTCACGTGCACCATCGCGTTGCCCTTGTGCACGACCTTCGCGCCGAGCCGGGTGAGCCCGTTGATCACGCGGCTCACGGCGTTCTCGTTGCCGGGGATGAGCGACGACGCCAGCACCACGGTGTCGCCGGGGCCGATCTTGATCTGGTGGTCGTTGTTGGCGATGCGCGACAGCGCCGCCATCGGCTCGCCCTGCGACCCCGTGCAGATGAGGACGACCTCGTGGTCGGGCAGCTCGCTGAGCTGCTCGGACGACACGAGGATGCCGCCGGGGATCTCGAGGTAGCCCAGGTCGCTCGCGACACCCATGTTGCGCACCATCGACCGGCCGAAGAACGCGATCTTGCGGTGGTGGCGGTGCGCGACGTCGATGATCTGCTGGATGCGGTGGATGTGCGACGCGAACGACGCCACGACGATGCGGCCGCGCGCGTTGTTGAACACGCGGTCGATCGCCGGCTCGAGATCGCGCTCGCTGGCCACGAACCCGGGCACCTCGGCGTTGGTGGAGTCGACCATGAACAGGTCGACGCCGCGCTCGCCGAGACGTGCGAACGCGCGCAGGTCGGTGATGCGCCCGTCGAGCGGCAGCTGGTCGAGCTTGAAGTCGCCGGTGTGCAGCACCGTGCCCGCGGCGGTCTCGATGAACACGGCCAGTGCGTCGGGGATCGAGTGGTTGACCGCGACGAACTCGAGGCTGAACGGCCCGGCCTGCACGACCTCGCCCTCGACGACCTCGTGCGTGGTGGCCTTGATGCGGTGCTCGCGCAGCTTGGACTCCAGCAGCGCCAGGGTGAGGCGCGATCCGTAGACCGGGATGTCCTGGCGCTCGCGCAGCAGGTAGGGCACGGCGCCGATGTGGTCCTCGTGCGCGTGCGTGAGCACGATGGCCTCGATGGAGTCGAGCCGGTCTCGCACCAGCTCGAAGTCCGGGAGGATCAGGTCGACGCCGGGCTGCGCGTCCTCGGGGAACAGCACGCCGACGTCGACGATCATCAGCCGGTCTGCGTGCTCGAACACGGTCATGTTGCGACCGATGTCGCCCAGACCGCCGAGCGGGATGATGCGCAGGCCGTTGGCCGGCAGCTCGGGCGGGGTGCCGAGCTCGGGGTGGGCGTGGCTCATGCGAGGAAGTCGAAGTCGGTGACGCCACCGTCGGCCAGCGACTGCTCGAGCGCGTGGCGATCAGCGGCGGGCATCGGCAGCAGCGGCAGGCGCAGCGCGCCGCCGCCGGGTCGACCGGCGAGCTCGAGGGCAGCCTTCACGGCGATGACTCCTTGGGTTCGGAACATGATCGCCTCGGTGACGGGCACGAGCTCGTCGTTGAGCTCGCGGGCGAGCTCGACGTCGCCTGCCTCGAACGCCAGGATCATGGCCCTGATGCGGTCGGCCACGAGGTGGCCGGTGACACTGACGGCGCCGACAGCGCCGACCGCGAGCAGCGGCAGGTTCATCTCGTCGGCACCGGAGTAGTAGACGAGCTCGCAGCGCGACATCACCTGCTGCGCCGCCCACAGGTCGCCCTTGGCGTCCTTGTTGGCGACGATGTGCGGGTGCTCGGACAGGCGCACGAGGGTGTCGGTGGCGATGGCCACGCCCGTGCGGCCCGGGATGTCGTAGAGCATGACGGGCAGGCCGGTGGCGTCGGCGACGGCGCGGAAGTGCGCCTCGAGCCCGCTCTGCGGGGGCTTGTTGTAGTAGGGCGTCACGACGAGGAGCCCGGAGACGCCGACCTTCTCGGCCGTGCGGGCCAGCTCGATCGAGTGGTGGGTGTCGTTCGTGCCGACGCCGGCGAGCACGTGGGCGCGGTGGCCGACCGCGTCGACGACCGCGCGGAGCAGGCGCTCCTTCTCCTCGTCGGTGGTGGTCGGCGCCTCGCCGGTGGTGCCGTTGACGACCAGACCGTCGTTGCCCAGGTCGACCAGCTCGACCGCGAGCGCCGCCGCCGCCTTCTCGTCGAGCGACCCGTCCGCGCGGAACGGCGTGACCATCGCGGTCAGCATGCGGCCGAAGGGCCGCTGCGGCGTCGAGGCAGGAGGCATGAGGACAGGCTACCGTCCGGCGCCGGGCGCGGTCAGGGGGCGACTCGTCCGTTGGCCTGGAAAGCCGCGTAGGTGAGCGGCATCAGCCGCTCGAACTCGACCTCGTACTTCTCGGCGACCATCTCGATCTCGCGCTGCGGGAACGACGGGAAATGAGATCCTTCGCGCTTCGTGCGCAACGACAGGAAGTTCATCAGCGCACGGGCGTTCATCGTGACGTAGGCCGACGAGTAGATGGTCACCGGCAGGACGACCCGCGCGACCTCTCGGGCGACACCGGCGTCGAGCATCGCCTGGTAGGCGGCGTAGGCCTGGACGCACGAGGCCCGTACCTGCTCGTCGACGACGGCGTGCTGCTCGGGCGTGCCGGGCACGAACTCGTAGGCGCCGGGCTTGCCCTGCTGCACGAGGTTGCGCTCGGGGCCGGGCACGTAGAACACCGGCTCGAGCTCGCGGTAGCGCCCGCTCTCCTCGTTGTAGGACGCGATGCGGTGACGCATGTGCTCGCGCCACATGAAGATCGGGGCGCGCACGAAGAAGGTGAACGACGTGTGCTCGAACGGGCTGCCGTGCCGGTCGCGCATGAGGTAGTTGATGAGGCCGGCCGAGCGCGAACTGTCGCCACCGACGTCGTCGAGCGACTGCTCGCCCTTGGTGGACACGCGGGCGGCGAACAGGACGTCGGCGTCGGACGCCGACGACTTCACCAGCTCGACGGTGACGTCGCTGCGGAAGGTGATCTCGGGCGCCTCGGCGCCGCTGCTCTCGCTCACGGCAGCGAACCTAGACCACGGCGCCGACCCCACGCCCGCGGCACGCGACGGCGCCGCGGACCGTCGCTCGGCCCTCCACCGCCCACGGTTCCGACTTGCCCCAAGTGGAACATTTGTGTTCCACTTGGCACATGTCAGCCCGCCTCCGCGCCGTCACCGCCGCGGGCGCTCCGGGCACGCCGGAGTCGACCCGCGAGACCGTGCTGCGTGCCGCCGCGACGTTGCTCGCCGCCGACTCCGGCGCCTCGCTCGCCGAGATCGCGGCGGCGGCGGGCGTCGGGCGCACGACCGTGCACCGGGCCTTCCCCACCCGCTCCGACCTGCTGACCGCGCTGGCCGTCAACGCGCTCGACCGGCTGCGCGAGGCCATCGCCTCCGCGCGCCTCGACGAGGGCAGTGCCCCGGCCGCGCTGGAGCGGGTCGTCGACGCGGTGCTCCCGCTCGCCGACGAGCTGCGCTTCCTCGAGGCCGGCCCCGAGGTGTGGGACCTCCCCGAGCTGCAGGACGCCTGGTGGGACGTCACCGCCTCGCTCGACTCGCTCGTGGAGCGCGGGCAGCGCGAGGGCACACTGCGTCCCGACGTCCCTGCCGAGGTCGTCGTGGAGGCGTTCGTCGGCATGCTCTGGGGCGTGTGGCAGGGCGTGCACGACGGACGAGTCGCGCGCACGACTGCGAGCCGGCACCTCGTCAACCTCGCGCTTGCCGCCGTCTGCACGCCGAAGGGCGCGGCCGCGCGATGACCACCCTCCGCCCGTTCGTGGTCCTCGAGGCCGCGACGGTCCTCTCCGGCACGGCCGCCGGCATCACGATGGTGGCCTTCCCGTGGCTCGTCCTGCAGATCACCGGCGACGCCACCGCCGCAGCGACCATCGCGGCCGTCACCGCCGTTCCGCTCCTCCTCTCGATGCTCGTCACCGGGTCGGCCGTCGACATGATCGGACGTCGACGCGTCGCCGTCGCCAGCGACCTTCTGTCGATGTCGGCCGTCGCGCTCGTGCCGGTTCTCGCGCACACCGTGGGTCTCGGCTTCGGCCTGCTGCTGGCAGTCGCCGCGCTGTCGTCGATGTTCGACCCCGCCGGGCTCACCGCGCGCCAGTCGATGCTGCCCGAGGCCGCCGAGGCCGCGGGCATCAGTCTCGAGCGGGCCAACGGCATCCACGAGGGCTCGTACGGGTTCGCCTTCCTGCTCGGCCCCGGCATCGGCGGGCTGCTCATCGCGGTCGTCGGTCCCACGACGACGTTCTGGGCCACGGCCGTGTCGTTCGGGCTCTCCGCCCTGCTGCTGTCGCTCACGCGGATGCCGGGTGGCGGACGTCCGCCGGCGCACGCGCGCGAGCAGGGCATGGTGCGGTCCACGCGAGAGGGCATGTCGTTCCTCTGGAACGACCGCGTGCTGCGCACCGTCGCCGTCCTCTGGATGATGCTCGTCGCGGTGTGGCTGCCGATCGAGGGCGTCGTCCTGCCGGTGCACTTCAGCGCGTTGCACGAGCCGACCCAGCTCGGCCTGCTCGTCACGGCGATGAGTGCCGGGGGCGTCGTCGGTTCGCTGCTCTACGCCTGGATGGGGCGCCGGATACGTCGGCGCACCGCGCTGGTCGCGTCGCTCATCGGCTGCTCGATACCCGTGGTCGGGCTGGCGCTGCTGCCGTCGTACGGCGTGATGCTGGCGCTCGGCCTGCTCACCGGGCTGTTCTTCGGTGCGGTGAACCCGATCTCGAACCTGGTCATGCAGGTGCGCACACCCGCCGCGATGCGCGGGCGCGTCATCGGCGTGATGGGGTCAGCCGCCTACGCGGCCGGCCCGATCGGCTACCTCGTGGCCGGGCCGATGATCGACAGGTACGGCGCCGGGCCCGTGTTCCTCGGCCTCGCGCTGCTGCTTCTCGTGATGTCGGTGGGGTCGGCGTTCATGCCGTCGCTGCGCGGGCTCGACGACGTCGACCTCGTCTCCGGCGACAGCGGGTTGCACCTCGAGCCGTTCGACCTCGACCCCGACTGGCGCACGGCCGAGGCCGAGCGCATCGTCGCCGCCGTGTCCGAGCGCGACTGACACCCGCACCCCGCCGCGACCGGGACGACGACGGGCGTCACTGCCCCAGGACGCGCGGGCGCAGGTCGGCGGTTCCGTCGCGGAAGCGCTGCAGCCCGAACCAGGCGACGTCGTCGTCGGGGGCCTTGCCCTCGGCCAGGTCGGCGAGCACGTCGCCCATGAGCGCGGAGTACTTGAAGCCCTCGCCCGAGTCGCCGGCCGCGATCACCACGCGACCGTCGATCACCGTGTCGATGACGAAGCGGCCGTCGGGCGAGTCGGTCCACGAGCACACCTGGGCGTCCTGCACCGTGGGGTCGAGGTCGATGAAGTTGCGCGTCACGCGCGCGGAGACGGCCGCTGAGACGCCGGCGTCTGGCACGCGGTCGACGTCGTCCTCGTGCCAGTCGCGCACCGACCGGTCGATGCCGAGCTTGTAACCGCGCCCGGGCGTGGGCATGGCGTACATCCCCGGCTCGTCGCCGCTGGGGCCGTCGTAGAGGCACGGCATGGCGTCGGTGGCGGGCGCGCGGCCGACGTGCGCCACCTGCTCGAGCACCGGGTGGAACGACAGCTCGACACCCACCTGCGGCAGCAGCGCGCCGGCACCGGGGCCGGGTGCGAGCACCGCGACGTCGGCGCGCAGCACGCGGCCGTCCTCGGCGCGGAGCACCACGTCGTCGCCCGACGTGTCGATCTCGCGGATCACCGCGCTCACCACGATCTCGCCGCGGTTCATCGCCAGCCGCGCCACCTGCGCGTCGAGCGCGTCGCGCGCCAGCACCGGGCCAGCGTCGTCCTGCCACACGCCGACACGTCCGTCAGGACGCAGGCCCGGGAACACCCGCTCGACGTCGGCGGGGTCGATCACCGTGCAGGCCACGCCCTCGGCGGTGAGCGAGTCGACCGCCTTCTGCCACGTGGCGTCGTCGCGCCAGAGCAGCCCGCGGCGCAGCGTGGCCGTGACACCGGTGTCGCGCGCGAGCCGTTCCCACGCCTGCACCGAGCGCAGCGCCATGCGCACGCGCAGCCGGTCGGGGTGCGTGAGCCGCCACAGGCGGGTCGGGCCGGACGACGAGGCCAGCTGCGAGGCCACGCCGTGCCGGTCGACGAGGGTGACCTGGTGCCCGCGACGGGCGAGCTCGGCGGCCGCCGGCAGACCCCAGGCACCGGCTCCGACCACCACGCATCTCATGGCGCCGACCGTACCCGCGAGGATGGGGCCCATGCTGGATCTGCCCGCGCCGACCTTCCCGCGCCCCGACGCCTCCGTCCGACCCGCCCGGAAGTCCGACGCGGCGGCCCTCGCCGCCGTGACCCTGGCCAGCTGGCGGGAGCAGTACGCCGCGGTCCTGCCCGCGGCGGCGTCCGCCCTCGACGAGGCCGCGCTGGTCGAGCGCTGGACGCAGGCGTTGGGCGCGGCCGACGGGTCGACGGTCTACGTCGCCTGCGCCGGCGACGACGTGGTGGGCCTGGCCGTCGTGGCGCCGGCGTCCGACCCCGACCTCGACGCCGACGCGTCCGGAGCCGCCGAGGTGGCCGAATTGGTGGTGCGCCCCGAGGCCACCCGCGAAGGCCACGGCTCGCGGCTGCTCGCGGCGGCGGTCGACCACGCGCGGGGCCAGGGCCGCACGTCGGTCGTGGTCTGGTGCGGCACGGGCGACCACGCACGCCGTGC
>Ga0302299_10000252_pt1 | contig 26940 bp, 28 predicted proteins | sample III_Fen_N3_4_FD_198795 | JGI IMG/M metagenome (GOLD analysis project Ga0302299, IMG submission 198795) | Peat permafrost microbial communities from Stordalen Mire near Abisko, Sweden - III_Fen_N3_4 | ecosystem: Environmental > Terrestrial > Soil > Wetlands > Permafrost | place: Sweden: Abisko...
GTGCGGGCCTTCGTCGTGTCGAGTGACCCAGGGTGGGATCTCAGGTGCTCGACCTGCGGCCCATCAGCGAGGCCACACCGCCCACGGCGAGGACCGCGACGACGACCTGCAGGATGTGGCGGATCCAGTCGATGCCGCTCGTGGTCTCGACCTTGAGCAGGCGGGCGAGGAAGTCGCCGACCACCATCCCCACGATGCCGGCGCCGATGGTCGCCCACCAGGGGATGTTCTGCTTGCCGGGCATCACGAGCCGGGCGATGACGCCGATGATGGCGCCGCCGATGATGATCCAGATGATGTTGAGCATGGCTGAAGACCCTCCGGGACGGGAACGAGGACGACAGTGAACCAGGGCCGGTGTCACCGGTGCACGGGTTACCGGCAGGTAGGGACCCGTGACCGTCACGTCGAGGGTGCGCCCACCGGGGTGAGCCGGAACATCCGGGGGGTCAGCCCTTCGCGTCGGCCGAGGTAGTTCGCGTAGCCGGGGTAGACGGCGACGAACTCCGGGAACATCCGCGCCCAGGTCTCCTCGTCCACCATCGCGGCGTGCACGGCGAGCCGGACCGGTCCGATCTCGACCCCGGCGTCCGGGTGCGCCAGCAGGTTCGCCGTCCAGCCGGGATGCTTGGGCTGACCGAAGTTCGTCCCGATCAGCATGACGTCGTCGCCGTCGCGCACGTAGACGAGCGGCGAGACGCGCGGCTGTCCCGACTTCGCCCCCACCGAGTGCAGCGCGAGGATGGGCAGGCCGTAGACCGCCGCCATCACGCGCCCGTCCTTGAGCTCACGGATCTTCGGGTCGATGACCGGGCCGATCTTGCTGTAGGCCTTCGAGAAGGCGGCCGTGCGGCCGAGCCGCCGCATCACCTTGGTGACAGGACCTGCCTGGACACGGGCCTCGTGGGCGGCGATGGCGTCGAGCGAGGCGCGAAGGTCGTCGGGCATGCCGGGAGGGTAGCCCGGCGCCGCGGGCGCGCCGAGGAACTTGACCAAGTCACCGGATTCGTCAGCCGACGCTGTCGATTCCGCGCGACCCTGTGCGTCGTAGGTGCAACGGGGACCACACCCCGCACCCGCAGGAGGCCACCATGAGCACGAAGTACATGTTCCTGATCTACACCGACGAGGCCGACATGGCCGGCGTGACGCCCGAGCAGTGGGACCAGATGCTGCAGGCGCACAACGCCTGGGCCGCCTCGGTCGTCGAGGCCGGCGCCACCATCCACGGCGGCGACGCGCTCGCGCCCTCGGCCACGGCGACGACCGTGCGCACCGGCGGTGCCGCGCCCGTCGTCACCGACGGTCCGTTCGCCGAGACGAAGGAGGCCCTCGGCGGCTTCTACCTCGTCGAGTGCGCCGACCTCGACCAGGCTCTCGCGCTGGCCCACACCCTGCCCGCCAACACCGTCGAGGTCCGCCCTGTCGTCGACACGAGCTGATCGCACCGGGCGCGGCACGCCGTGACCGAGTCCGTCGCGCTCGCCGTCGAGCGGGCGCACTGCAGCGAATGGGGACTCGTCCTCGCCGCCGTGGCGCGCCTGCTCGACGGCGATCTCGCGACCGCCGAGGAGTGCACGCAGGAGGCCTTCGAGGCGGCCCTGCGCACGTGGGGCGACCGCGGCGTCCCGGCGCGACCGGGTGCCTGGCTCACCACCACGGCGAAGAACCGCGCGATCGACCGGATCCGGCGGGAGGCCGCGATGCGCGCCCGCTTCCCCGACCTCGTGCGGGAGGAGATCGAGCCCGCGCCCGAGGAGGACGACGTGATCGTCGACGACCGGCTGCGGCTGGTGTTCACCTGCTGCCATCCGGCCCTTGCCCCGGAGGCCCGGATCGCCCTGACGCTGCGGCTCATCTGCGGTCTCACGACCGGCGAGATCGCGCGGGCCTTCCTCGTGCCGGAGCCCACGATGGCGGCGCGCATCACCCGGTCGAAGAAGAAGATCGCGGCCGCGGGCATCCCCTACCGCGTCCCGGCGGAGTCCGATCTGGCAGAGCGGCTCGACGGCGTCCTCACGGTGATCCACCTGGTGTTCACGGCCGGCTACGCGAGCGCCGGGGAGCGGCTCGTGCGCGACGAGCTGGTGGACCGCGCCCTGGACCTCGCCCGGGTGCTCGTGGTCCTCATGCCGGAGGAGCCGGAGGTGCTCGGGCTGCTCGCGCTGCTCGAGCTCACCGACGCGCGGCGGGCCGCGCGCGTGGACGCTCAGGGCAGGCTCGTCGTGCTCGAGGACCAGGACCGTGGGGCGTGGGACCGCGCTGCCGTCTCGCGGGGCGAGGCGCTGCTCGCGCGCGCGTTCGGCCTGGTGGTGCGTGGCGACGCCGGCCCCGGGCGCTTCCTGCTCCAGGCTGCCATCGCCGGCGCCCACGACGAGGCGCCGAGCTGGGAGGCCACGGACTGGCCGGGCATCGTCCTGCTCTACGACCGGCTGCGCGCCGTGTGGCCGAGCCCGGTCGTCGACGTCAACCGGGCCGTGGCCGTCGCCTTCGCCACCGGCCCCGCGGACGGTCTCGCCCTGCTCGACGCCCTGACGGGTCGTGAGGACCTCCGGACCTGGCACTACCTCCCGGCGGCCCGAGCCGACCTCCTGCGCCGCCTGGGGCGCCGTGCGGAGGCGGCGGAGGCCTACACCGCCGCGCTGGTCCTCGTGTCCGACGGCGCGGAGCGCGCCTTCCTGCGCCGCCGCCTCGCGGAGGTCGGCGGTACGGCGTAGCCGCCCGCCTACCGGCGGAACAGCCCCTTCAGCCGGCTCAGCAGACCCGGGCGGCGCTGGGGCACGATGTCGCTCGCCGAGGCGAAGCTGCGCGTGCCTGACAGGGCGCGGTCGACCACGGCATGGAAGGTCTGAGGGGGGAGTGCGGCACCCTCGCGGCGCACCGCGTCCGCTCGCACGGCGAGCTTCCGGTCGAGCCGGACCCAGCTCGGTCGGTGCTCGCGGTCCCAGGGCCCGGCGCCCACCGGATACCACGACGGATGGCCGCCATGGTCCTTGCTGGAGAGCATCAGCCCGACGAAGACCCGCTTGTCGTCGGCGTCGCGCCCGATGACCAGGAGGGGCCGATCCTTGCCGACGCGATGGTCCTCCTCGAACGGGATCCACGCCCAGACGACCTCGCCCGGGTCGGGGGTGTTGTCTCGACGGGGGGAGTACTCCGGGCGCACCGTCCCCCGGAAGTCCCAGGCCCCACCGCGGGACGGCTGCTGCTCGCTCACCGGGCGAGCCTAGGGCCGGCCCGGGCCCGGGTCGCCCGTCGCGGGCGACGGCGTGTGATGGACGCCTCGTCGTGTCGGTCCCAGGTCCTCGGGGCGGGATCGGGCATCCTGAAACTGGTGCGGGCCCCTCGATGTATGAGATCGAGGGGCCCGCGGCACGTCCGTCTGTCCTGCGGTCGGGTTGCCCCAGCCGCGCGGACAGGCGTCCGTGCTGCCGTGCGTGCGTCGGGCCTCCGTCGCGCTCGCGGTCTCCCGCTCGCTGCGCCGTGGTCTCGCACCCGAGGGCGCGGTCCCGTGGCCCGCCGTTCGCATCAGCGGCCGCCGTGCGCGCTCGACGGGCGCCGACTCCGGCCCGCGGTCTCCCGCCGGCCCTCACCGGGGATGCGGCTCCGAGGAGCCGTCTCCTGCGGGAACCGGTTCCGAAGAACCTGCTCCCTGGCCCGCCGATCGTTCTCGGCGTGGCCGGGCGGTCTGGTCGGGCCGCGCCGGGTGCCCGCGGTCTCCCGCTTCCTCCCGCCGCCGGAGTTGCCTCCGAGTGGCCCGCCCGTCGTGCTCGGCGTGGGCGTAGTTCTACGCCGGTTTCCGTAAGGGGCACAAGGGGTTTCGGAGAGATTTCTTGACGACTTCCTGTGCCCACAGGATGTGCACAGCTTGTCCTCCGGGTAGGGCCGTTCATCCCCAGGTTGTCCCCAGGTCCGTGCACAGGGGGCCGCTGTGCGGTTGAGTTGGTGGCGTACGTCGTCGACCATCGAGGAGCCGTCATGAGCCTGGACCGCCGGATCGCACCCGACCCCTACGACTACCTCCCGCCCGTCGCGGCGTTCACGCTGACGAGCGACGACCTCGTCGGAGGCACGTCGACCCCGCTGCGCCACGTCCACGGCTCGGCCGGCGGCGAGAACGTCTCGCCGCAGCTGTCCTGGACCGACGTCCCCGAGGGGACGCAGAGCTTCGCGGTCACCTGCTTCGACCCGGACGCGCCCACGCCGTCGGGCTTCTGGCACTGGTGCGCGGTCGACATCCCGGGCGACACGCGCTCGCTGGCGCGCGGTGCCGGCTCGTCGGACGCGTCGCTGCCCGGCGGCTTCCACGTGAGGACCGACTTCGGCTCCGCGGACTACGGCGGCTGCGCACCGCCCCAGGGCGACATGCCGCACCGCTACTTCTTCGTGGTCCACGCCGTCGACGTCGCCACCCTCGGCGTCGACGCGTCAGCCACCCCCGCAGTCGTGAGCTTCAACCTCGCGTTCCACACCTTGGGCCGAGCCACCATCACCCCCACGTACGCCCACTGACACGCTCGCCCCCACGGCACTTTCTGACCCCTAAGGATGATCAGCGCCCTTCAAGGGCGCTTTCGCGACCGCAAGGCGCGATCGTGCCCGGCAGGCGAGCGACGCCGGAGGTCGCGACCCTCGGGCAGAGGTGCTCAGGTGCGCGGCGGGTAGGTCAGGCCGATCTGGCGGCGGATCTCGTCCATCGTCTCGAGGATCGCGACCGTCTCGTCGAGGGGGAGGTACGGCGACTCCGCGAGACCTTCGCGCAGGCAGCGGCCGACCTCGGCCGCCTCGAAGCGCAGCCCGTTGCCGACGCGCGGCAGCTCGACGCGCTCGCGACCGCCGTCGCGCGTGACGACCGAGAAGGACGTCGGCGCGTAGAACGTGCCGTCGATCTCGATGCGGCCGTCGGTGCCGTTGATCGCGGCGCCGTTGGTCGTGTAGGACCGCAACGTGGTGGTGAGGACGGCGTGCGCACCACCGGCGTAGCGCAGGACGACCGAGGTCTGCGCGTCGACCCCGGTGAAGGCCGGGTCGCTGACAGCGGTCACGTGCTCCGGAGCACCGAGCACCATCGACGCGAACGACACGGGGTAGATGCCGAGGTCGAGCAGCGCGCCGCCGCCGAGCTCCGGGGCGAACAGGCGGAACGCCGGGTCCTGCGCGAACCACTGCCCGTGCTCCGCCGTGACGAGCACGAGCTCGCCGAGCCGACCGGAGGCGAGCACCTCGCGGATCGCGGCGACGTGCGGGAGGAAGCGGGTCCACATCGCCTCCATGAGGAACGTGCCGCGCGCCCGGGCAGCGTCCACGAGCGACCGCGCCTCCGACGTGTCCATCGTGAACGGCTTCTCGACGAGCACCGCCTTGCCGGCCTCGATCGCGAGCATCGCGGCGTCGTGGTGCATCGGGTGCGGGGTCGCGACGTAGACGGCGTCGACGTCGGGGTCGGCCACGAGGTCGGCGTACGTCGGATGCACGTGCGCGACGCCGAACCGGGCGGCGAACGCGTCGGCGGACCCGGCCGTCCTCGTGCCGACCGCGACCACGTCGTGGTCCGGCAGCAGCTCGAGGTCCTCGCAGAACTTCGTGGCGATCCCGCCGGCGCCGATGATCCCCCAGCGCGTCATGTGCGTCATGACCTCACTCCACCACGATCGCGTGCACGAGGGTGGCGGACTCGGGCACGTGGACGCCGAGGGGGAGGCCGACGAAGGACAGCAGCGCGCCGTCGGCCACGAGGCCCTCGTCGTACCACGCGGGGTGGTTCTTGCCGGGGGACCAGACGGCGCCCGGGAGCCCGACGCGCTCGACGCGGTAGCGCCGCGCGGGGTCGAGGCCCACGAGGCGCATCGGTGCGGGCGTGGTGGCGTCGGTCGTCGTGAGCTGCGCGTAGGAGAACAGCGCCTCGCTCCCGTCGTGCGCCACGACTCCGTGCACGAGCGCGGACGTGTCGGGGTGGTCGACGCGCACGACGCGACCGTGGTGCAGCAGGTCGCGGTGCCGCTTGTGCACCTCGATCACCTGCGCGACGCCCGCGCGGTCCTCGGCGCTCGCGGTCGCGAGGTCCCACTCGAAGCCGAGGTGGCCGAACATCGCGGTGGCCGCGCGGAACGGCAGCGCGTGCATGCGCGCGGTCGTGTGCGACCAGGTCGGCCCGACGTGCGCGCCCATCAGCTCCGGTGGCAGGAGGATCGAGAACGCGCGCTGGATCCGCTGGCGCTCGAGCGCGTCGTTGCAGTCCGACGTCCAGAAGCGGTCGGTCCGCGCGGCGATGCCGAGGTCGATCCGCGCACCACCGGACGAGCAGGACTCGATCTCCACGTCCGGGTGCCGCAGCCGCAGCTCGTCGAGCAGGCGGTAGAGCGCGAGCGTCTGGCGGTGCACGCCGGCAGCGCCGCCGCGATGGCCGGCTGCGACCAGGTCCCGGTTCATGTCCCACTTGATGTAGGAGATGGGCACGTCGGACAGCAGCGCGTGCAGCCGACCCAGGAGGTACGCCGACACCTCGGGGCGGTCGAGGTCGAGCACCAGCTGGTTGCGCCCGCGGACCGGCACCTGGCCCTCGATGCCGAGCACCCACTCGGGGTGCTCGCGGAACAGGTCGCTGTCCTCGTTGACCATCTCCGGCTCGAACCACAGGCCGAACTCCAGGCCGAGCCCGACCACGTGGTCGGCGAGCTCCTCGAGCCCGTTCGGGTACTTGCGCTCGTCGACGAACCAGTCGCCGAGCGACGTCGTGTCGTCGTCGCGCCCGCGGAACCAGCCGTCGTCGAGCACGAAGCGCTCGACGCCGACCGAGGCCGCGACGTCGGCGAGGCGCTGCAGCTCGGGCACGTCGTGGCGGAAGTAGACGGCCTCCCAGGTGTTGAGCAGCACGGGCCGCGGTGTACCCACATGGCCGTGCCGGGCACGGACGTGCGCGTGGAACGCGTCGCTGATCCCGCCGAGGCCGTGGCCGGAGTACGCCGCGAACAGCGTCGGCGTCGAGTACGTCTCCCCGCTCGCGAGCCGCACCTCGCCGGGCAGCAGCAGCTCCGCGAGCGACAGGAAGCGGCGACCGTCGGCGAGCGCCTCCACGCGGAGGTGGTGGTTGCCGCTCCAGCCGAGGTGCGCCGCCCAGACCTCGCCGCGCTCCTCGTCGAAGGACCGGGTGCCGACCAGGACCGTCGGCGACGACTCGTGCGACGTGCGCCCGCGACGGTTCTCCAGCACGAGCGCACCGCGCTCGAGCACCGTGCGCTTCTCCTGCATCTCCTTGGCCCAGCGGCCGACGAGCGTCAGCGTCTCGTCGGCCCGTGCGGGCACGGGGAGCACGGGTGCGAGCCCCTCGACCGTCAGCGCCGCGTCGCCGTGGTTCGTGACGTCGGCTGCGACGGTGAGGACCCCGTGCTCGTCGAGCGCCGCGCGGACCGAGACCGACACGCCGGCAACGGGGTCGGATCCGTTCCAGGAGAAGGAACTCCCGTCGAGCGAGCTCGACGTGCGCACGAGCCGCGGAGCCCAGTCACGGCCATCCGGGCGCTGGGCGTCGAGTCCGCCGTAGGCCGACCAGCCGCGTGACCTCTCCGGCAGCAGCGACAGCGCCGGCACGAGGTCGAGGCCGCCCTGCGGGACGGCGCGGTCCTCGAGGCCGGCGAACCCCGTGGCGTCGACGCCGTCGGGCAGGCGCGCGCCCCAGTGGACGACGCGCGGCACGGAGTCGTCGTGGCTGATCACCACGCTCGAGGAGGCGGAGTGCAGGACGGCGTAGGAGGAGGACTCGGTCACGGCACGACTCTGCCGCACGGGGCGCTTCAGCGCGGCGGCTGTGTCAGGATCCGCGTGCCGCGGTGCCGAGACGGGCACGGCCGCGAATGGGGGAGCCATGAGTCGCCGTCACATCAGCAGCGCCGCGCGCCGTCGCAGCGTCCTCCTCGTGGCTGCGGGGGCTGCCGCTGCGGTCCTGCTCCCGCTCGCACCGGTGGCGGCGGTCGTCGACCCGGTTCCGACCGCGGTGAGCTTCGTGAAGTGCCCCGATCTGGGCGCGGTCCCGCAGACGTGCGACCGCATCCTGTGGTCGAGCGACCCGACCGACGCCGGCGGGACGAAGCCGACCCCCGGGCCGGCGGCGGTGCCGCTGACGGCGGCCGGCTACCAGGTCTACGGCCACGACGTCTCCGCCGACGGCTCGACCTGGGTCGCGGCGATGCGCCGCGGGGGCGCGGCCACGATCGGCAACGACTCGACCTACGCGATGGTGCTCGTGCACACCGACGGCACGCACGTGACGTCGCGGGTCCTGACGACCTTCTGGGACACGAACCCGGTGATCTCCGCCGACGGCACCTCGATCTGGTGGCTGACGCGCGACCCCACCGATCCCGTGCACCAGGACTACATCTACAAGTTCTCGGCGACGTACGGCGTCGACGGTGCGATCAGCGGATCGTCGGCGGTCGTGTCGATGAACCAGTTCAGCTACCTCGGCTCCGTGGGCGACGACGACGCGCAGGCGCTCGCGATCTCGCCCGACGGCCTCAAGGCGGCCGTCATCTACTCCGACGCCACGGGGACCCACCAGCGGGTGCGGGCGGCCGCCATCTCGTTCGACGTCTCGGGCGCGTTCCAGAAGGCGTACGACACCACGACGGCCGACAAGACGGCGCTGTCGACCAGCCTGTTCGGGTTCGCCGACGACTCGACGCTGCTGATCGGTGAGTACGACTCGGCGAGCACGGCGCAGGAGCCCCCGGTGACCGCCCTCACGGCGGTCGTCCCGGAGCTCTTCAGCAGCGACACCGCCGCGACCTCCCCCGCGCCCGCGTTCGACAGCTTTTACGACGTGCACGCGTTCCACGGGTCGCTCCTGGCGTGGAAGGACACCTGGTCGGGCAGCACGTTCGCCGGCACGGTGTTCGGCACGACGACGAGCACCGCCGTCGCGCCCGCGCCGCTGACGGCACGCACCGACGGCGACACGACCTCGGGCTACCGCCCGAGCGAGGCCACGCCGCCCGTCCTGACGCCCACGGTGACGACGCGTCTGGCGTCGCACGCGAACCTGCGCCTGAGCGCGACCAGCGTCGTCTCCGGCCGGGTCGCGGCCGTCGCCGGCTATGCCATGTATCTGCAGAGCCCTGGCCAGTACTTCGACCCGACGGTGTCGAACGAGGTGGACCGCGGCGTCCTGCAGTACTCGTACTCGAAGACCGGTCCGTGGACCACGTTACGCACGACGACGGGCGCGCACTGGGTCAAGGTCGGCAGCTGGTACTACAACACCGTGACGCAGAAGCTCACGCGGACCACCTGGTTCCGCTGGACCGTCGCAGCTGACGCGTTCCTCACCGGGAGCACGTCGCGCGTGCTCGCGGTCGGCGTCGCGCCGGTCATCACCGCCCGCGTCGCGAAGAGCGGGAGCAAGCGCATCGTGTCGGGCACCGCGACCCGGCGGGCCGGTACGGCGCTGCTGCAGCGCAAGGTCGGCACGACGTACGTCACGGTCGCGACGACGAGGCTGACGAACGCGGGTGCCTTCACCTTCGGCAAGCGCTCACTGGTGCGAGGGACCTACCGTGTTGTCGCCGTGGGCGACGCGTCCTGGCTCACCGGCTACCGCGCCCTCACCCTGTAGCGCTCGGCTCGGAGGCTCAGCGCTTCGGGCGGTTGCGGCGTCCCTCGAGCCGGATGACCGGCTCGTCGGCGACCTCGGCCGCCCGGGCCAGCACCTTCGCCAGGAGCGCGAGCAGCTGTTCGCGCTCCTTCGGCGTCAGGCCCGACATCAGGGCGCTCTCGACCGCGCGGATCCCGGGCAGGAAGCGGTCGGCCGTGGCGCGCCCCTCCTCGGTGATGGAGAGCAGGACGCTGCGCCGGTCCGCGGGGTTCGGCGTACGCACGACCCAGCCGCGGGACTCCAGGGCGTCGAGCGTGGCGGTCATCGTGGCGGAGGCGACGAGCACCCGATCGCTGACCTCCGAGGGGGTGAGCGGTCCGTCGGCACCCTCGATCACGGCGAGGGCCGTCACGACGGGGTGGGCGACGCCGAACGCGGCGAGGATGGTGCGGTCGAGCTCGATGAGCACCGACGTGCCGGCGCGGACCAGCGAGGCGGTGGCCTCGGTGCTGCGCGCGTCGCCGTCGGGGAACTCCTCGGCGAAGTCGGGGCCGACCCGGACGACACCGAGGCTGGCCGGGGAGGGGCGCACTGCGCCCGCCCTCCCCGGCCGACGTCGACGTGGTGTGTCAGACACTCGTGAAGATCTCGATACGGGGCGGCCCGGTGACGCCGGCCGCGTCCATGCCCGCCTTCAGGGCCGGGTCGTGGGCGAAGGCGCCGGCGGCCTCGACGGAGGGGAAGTCGTGGGTGACGAAGACGTCGTTGCCGTCCTCCGGCGAGACCATGACGTTCTTGCCGGTGCAGCCGTGCTGCACGCGCAGCGGCTCGAGGGAGTCGTAGACCGCGTGCCAGGCGGCGAAGTCGGCGACGGGGTGGCGGACGACCAGGGTTGCGCTCATGACGGGTCCCATTCTGCGGGTCGAGGCTCGGGCGCCTCGAAGTAAGGGAACCCTGACATATAGTTTGTCTCCGAGACAAGTAGTTCGGAGTAGAAACATATGTCGGGTCTCGACACACCGAGGACCCCGCGACCGTGGTCGCGGGGTCCTCGTCGCCGTGAGGCAGTGCTCGCCGTGGCGGTGCTAGCTGTGGAACGGCTGGATCCCGTCGTGCGGGATCGTGCCGAGGCGGCCCTTCTGGTAGTCCTCGACCGCCTGCATGAGCTCGCGCTGGGTGTTCATCACGAACGGGCCGTACCACGCGATCGGCTCCTGGATCGGCTCGCCGCCGAGCAGGATCACCTCGAGCGCGGGGGCGTTGGCGTCCTGGTTCGCGTCGGCCGTGATCGTGAGGCTGCCGCCCTGGCCGAACACGGTGAGCTGGCCGGTGCGCACCGGACGCCTCTCCTCGCCGACCGTGCCGTGGCCGGACAGGACGTAGGCGAGCGCGTTGAAGTCACGACGCCACGGCAGGGTCATCGAGGCGCCGGGCGCGATCGTGGCGTGGACCATCGTGATCGGGGTGTAGGTCGACCCCGGTCCCGCGTGCCCGCCGAGCTCGCCGGCGATGACGCGCAGCAGCGCCCCGCCGTCGTCGCTCGAGAGCAGCGCGACGCCGTTCGCGACCAGGTTCTGGTAGCGCGGTGGGTTCATCTTGGCGCTGCGCGGCAGGTTGACCCACAGCTGCAGGCCGTGGAACAGCCCGCCGCTCATGACCAGCTCCTCGGGCGGCGTCTCGATGTGCAGCAGCCCGCTGCCGGCGGTCATCCACTGCGTGTCGCCGTTGGTGATGACACCGCCTCCGCCGTGGGAGTCCTGGTGGATGAAGGAGCCGTCGATGATGTAGGTGACGGTCTCGAAGCCGCGGTGCGGGTGCCACGACGTGCCGCGCGGCTCGCCCGGGGCGTACTCCACCTCGCCCATCTGGTCCATCATGATGAACGGGTCGATGAGGCTCTGGTCGACGCCGGCGAATGCGCGGCGGACCGGGAAGCCCTCGCCCTCGAAGCCGCTCGGCGCGGTGGTGATGCTCGCGACGGGACGCGCCTTCACGAGTCCGGGGTCGGGACGGCGGACTCGCGGCAGGACGGTGATGTCCTCGACGGTGACGGCGGGCATGGGTTCCTCCAAGGGGAGCGGGTAGTTCAATCGTCAACTATCCTGCGTCGACGTTTGTTCCGCAAGCCGAGCCTGCCATCCCGCCGCGCGTCCGCACGAGCGCGGTTACAGTCCCGGGAACAGCCCAGCGCCGCGCTGGCGCTCGAAGGAGTACGCCGATGCCGCCCACCGACGCCGAGCTCGTCGACCTCGCCGAGCGCCGCCAGGCGCTGCGCGACCGCTACCTCGTGCCCGTCGCCGAGCGAACCGCGTCGCCCGGCCGCGGGATCCACCACGCCGCACTCATCTGCTCCGACGTGCAGCGGACCATCGAGTTCTACCAGGGGCTGCTCGGCTTCCCGCTCGTCGAGCTCGTGGAGAACCGCGACTACAAGGGCTCCTCGCACCTGTTCTTCGACCTCGGCAACTCCACGCTGCTCGGCTTCTTCGACTTCCCGAAGCTCGGCCTCGAGCCGGGCGTGGAGTCGATCGGCTCGGTGCAGCACATCGCGATCTCGGCGTCGCAGGAGAGCTGGAACGCGATCCGCGCCAAGCTCGACCTCGCCGGCATCCCTTACGCCGGTCCCGACATCGGCATCCCCGAGTCGATGTACTTCAAGGACCCCGACGGCATCCAGATCGAGCTGCTGTCCGACCCGCTGATGTTCTTCGGCGGCGTCCAGCTCGACGAGGAGTAGGAGTTCCGGTCCGCCCGTCGTGCGGATCCCGTAGCGTGCCGGTCAACCAGGGGGAGTGACTGATGCTGACTGTCCTGCTCATCGCGTTCATGCTCGCCGTCGCCGGATATGCCGTCTGGCGCAACATGTCCGACGGCATCGGCAACAACCGGGTCAGCACGCGCAACCGCGGCATCGGTGGCGACCGCGGCAACGACTACCGCGACAACGACCTGAGCTGACGCGCCGCGCCGTCTCCCCGTCCGGGGAGGTGGCGGCGCCCGACGTGAGGCAGACTCCACCCTCGTGCGGATCCTCGTGGTGTCGGACCTGCACTACCGCCTGCCGCACTTCGACTGGCTGGTGAAGGCCGCCGACGACGTGGACATCGTGGCGGTGGTGGGCGATCTCGCCGACGTCGTCAACGCCGTGCCGCACACCGTGCAGACCGTGGTGCTGCGCAAGTACCTCGGACTCCTCGCCGAGAAGGCGGTCGTGCTCGCGGCGTCGGGGAACCACGACCTCGACGGACCCGGCGAGCACGGCGAGCAGGTCGCCGGCTGGCTGCGCGCGTCGGGCGGCGACAACGTCCACGTCGACGGCACGTCGTTCGACGTCGACGGCACGCGCTTCACGATCTGCCCGTGGTGGGACGGCCCGCTCACCCGCCAGACCGTCGCCGACCAGCTCGCGGCGGCGGCTGTCGACCGTCCCGAGCGGTGGGTCTGGCTCTACCACTCGCCGCCCGCGGGCACGGTCCTGTGCCACGACGGACGCCGCGAGTTCCCCGACCACGACCTCGCCGCGTGGATCGAGGAGCACGGCCCGGACCTCGTGCTGTGCGGCCACATCCACCAGGCGCCGTGGGTCACGGGCGGGTCCTGGCACGCGCGGCTCGGCGACACCTGGGTGTTCAACGCCGGCAAGGAGCGCGGCCCGGTGCCCGCCCACATCACCATCGACACCGACGCGATGACCGCCGACTGGTTCGGCATCTACGACCGGGAGCTCCTCGACCTCTGATCCGCTGTCATGGCGGGCCAGGGGTCAGTGGACGTGGTCGCCCTCGGGGTCGCGCACGCTGCCGGTGCGGGCGGGCGGCGTCTGGTGGTGCACGAGGGTGTCGAGGATCTGGTCGACCATCCCGAGGTGGCCCTCGAGCTCGGCGAACTGTCCCTTGACGTCGACGAGGTACTGCGTGAGGCCGTCGAGGCGTGCCGCCGTCGTGCGCAGGACCGACAGGGCCGCCCCGGGACGCTCCATCAGGAACGCCTCGGGGTCCTCGGCCACCCGGACGACGATGTCGGTCGTGGCGCGTGCGGTCGCCGTCGCCGGCTTGCCGAGGACGACGGCCATCTCGCCGAAGACGGCGCCGGGGGAGTCGATCGTCGCAAAGGCGACTCCCTCGCGCTCGACCGACACCGTGCCGAAGACCAGGACGTAGAGCGGACCCGCGGCCGCGCCCTCCGCGATGAGCACCTCGCCGGCGGCGATCGTCGCGAGCGGCAGGTCCTCGGAGAGTGCCAGCAGGTCCGTCACGCGCCCAGTCTGCCGGACGCGGCGACGCCATGACGTGAGCGGGCGTTCACCAGCGCGCTCACGTCATGGCGTGCGGCGGGTCAGAGCAGGGTCGCGGTGACGGTGATCGAGGCGACGCCCGCGAGCGCCTTGCTGATCGGGCAGCCGGCCTTGGCGACCGCGGCGGCCTCGGCGAACGCCTCGGCGGTGATGCCGGGGACCGTGCCGTCGACGGTGAGGCGGATCTCGGTGATCGCGAGGCCCGAGTCGTCGCGGCCGAGCTCGACCTCGGCGCTGACGGCCAGCGAGGTCGGCGGAGTGCCGGCCTGGGTGAGGCCGTTGGAGAGCGACATGGCGTAGCAGGCGGAGTGCGCCGCGGCGACGAGCTCCTCGGGGCTGGTGTGGCCGTCGGGCTCACCGGCGCGGGTGGGGAAGGTGACGGGGAACTGGCCGGCGCCGCTGGAGTCCAGCGTCGTCAGCCCGGAGCCGCTCTGCAGGTCGCCGGTCCACTGGGTCGATGCGTCACGAACGGGCACGAGAGCCTCCGGGGTGGGGGGTGAGCGGGACGGTACCGAAGCACCGGTTCACGCAGGTCAACCTCACCCGGCCCCCCGTTGTTCCTCAGTCGGGGGCGAGGAGGGTGTCGAGGTCGCCGTGGACCTCGAGGCCGCCGGCGGTGCCGACGTCGTCGAGCAGCACGCGGCCGGAGCGGTCGAGCAGGCGCACGTGGATCGTCGCGTCGAGCGTCTCCTCGACCCGGCGGTGCATCTCCGTGCGCACCGGCGCGTGCAGCAGGCCGCCGCGCGGGCGGTCGGCGGTGAGCTCGAGCACGGACCCCTGCTTGGAGCGCAGGTGCCAGCGGACCTCGGCGTCGTCGATCTCCAGCCTCGTGGTCCGGGCCCCGGTGTACGTCGCGAACCTGTGCAGCTCGCCGCGGTGCAGCAGCCCCACGATGTGGCCGCGGAACTGCGAGCGCACCCACGGGATCATGGCGACCGACGCCGTGAGGCACGTCCCGCGCTCGGCGAAGTGGTTCGTCTGCATCCAGACATAGGCCGAGGGGAACGCCGCACCCCAGTCCTTCTCGGAGTAGCCGCGGCCGCCGTCGAAGGACGTGATGTCGTCACCGTGCTGCAGCGAGCCGGCGAGGTCGTGGCCGAAGGAGACGACGCCGTGCTTGCACTCCATCTTCGGCACCCAGGCGTACCACCCCATGACGCCGGGGGAGCGCCACGAGACCGGCCACGGGTCGAGCGGCGTCGTGTAGCGGATCTCGCCGCGCAGCGACGGCAGGTCGAGCACCACGCCGCGCTCGGTGAAGCGGTTCGGGCCCACCCGCACGTTGAGCCGGTCGTCGTCGGCGCCGAACTCGGAGACGTCGTAGCGGTGGTACCAGCTCTCGCCGGTGGAACCGTCGAGCACCTGGACGAACGCCTCGCCGCCGCCCTGCGGGTCGAGGAACACCCCGGGGATCACGGCGAAGCGGGCCCGGCGGTCGGACGTGACGAGCTTCACGTACCAGCCCTCGAAGTACGACGACGTGACGGAGTCGCCGTGGAAACCCTCCGGATGCAGGACGCCGGTCACCAGGCTCATGCGGCGAACGTACCCCGGAACGGACACGGGGCCGGGAACGCCTGGTTTCCCATGGCACACTTCCGGGAAGACCTGACCGAATTGTCTTGATCACGACCGAACCACCACGAGGGGCGACATGACGGCACGCACGACCCGCAGGACCTTCACGCTCGGAGCGGTCGCCACGACCGCCGGCGCGCTGGCCCTGGCACTCATCCCCGCGACGGCGGCCAACGCCGTCGGCCCGACGACGCCGGTGTTCTCCTACATCGCGCACTCGGACGCGGATCTGGATCGAGTGCTCTACTCGAACGCTGCGACCGGCAACCCTGACAGTCCTGCGTCTCCGACCGCGGTGAGCCTGACCCCGCTCACGGGGATGCAGATCTACTCCTACGACGCCTCGAACGACGGCAATTCGTGGGTGAGCTGCATGGCGTCGGGGACGCCCGGTGATGACACGTACGACCGCACCTACGCACTTGTCCTTACGCACCGCGAAGGCGCGAACACGGCCTCGAAGATCATCAGCAACTTCTGTGAGTCGAACCCCGTCATGTCGGCCGATGGGTCGACAGTCTGGTGGTACACCGAAGACAGGATCGCGAAGTTCGCGGCCACCTATGACCCGGGCACGGCCGCCATCTCGGGAACCACTTCCGTCGTCTCGAGCGGTCAGTTCGTGACAGCCAAGGACAACAGCAACGGAGCACCGGCCGAGTGGGTGTCGGGCCTGGCCGTGTCACCGAACGGCGTCAACGCTGCGGTGATGCTCCACGACAAGGCTGGCTACGGCACGAGGGCGCGCGTGCGTGCCTCGGCGCTCTCGACAGCAGCGCAGAAGCCGGCCTACTTCCAGACGACGTACACCGGGTCCACGACGACGACCGCATCGCACTCGTATCTCCCGCAGGCGGACACGTTCGTCTTCTCGGACAACGACACGCTGCTCTTCAACCTGATCGACCTCAAGGTTGCTGCGCCGCGACCGTTCCTCGCGGTGAGCGCAAAACTCCCGGCGGCAGCGACCAACACGTCGGTCATCACGGTTGTCCCCGCATTGGGTGGGACCTACGGCGTGCGTCCCTACCTCGACCCGGCGTCGCCCTCGGGCACGCTGCCCACCTGGTACGCCTGGCACGACGTCCCGGTCGGAGACCCTGCGGTGTTGGTCACCCAGCTCGGAGTGACCTCTGACCTCACCGTCGCACCGGCGACGTGGACTCCTCGCACGGACGGCCTGACCACCTTCAGCTACATACCCACGGCGGTTGCACTTCCCGCGCTGAGGGACGTGTCGCAGAAGGCAGCACCGCACGCGTCGTTCACGCTGGCGTCGTCGTTGGTGACATACGGCAAGCGGCCCGTCTTCGCCACCGCCTACAACCTCTACGACATCAACCCCCTCGGCGGTGCCTACAACGGGCTCCTTGCTGCCGAGTCGGACAAGGGGAAGCTGGAGAAGTCGATCGACGGCGGCACGACGTGGATCCAGCTCCCGGACACCTCGGGAGCCAATGCCTTCCTCAGCGGCTCCACGTGGGTCAGTGGGACTGGCCCGATCGTTGCGAGCAACACCTACTTCCGGTGGACGTTCCTCGGCAGCCCTTTCACAGAGGCCGCTCCAGCCATCACCCGGTACGTCAAGGTCCTGCCGATCGTGACGGTGAAGATCTTGTCCAGCGGTAGCTACAAGACCGTCTATGGCAAGGCGACCCGCAAGTACGGTTCGGCCATCCTGCAGCGCTACTTCCCGACGCTCGGTTGGCGCAACGTGCTGACGAGGACCATGAGTGCCACAGGCGACTTCAACTTCGGGAAGCGGATCCTGGCCAAGGCCAACTACCGTGTCCTCACGCTCGCCGACACCAAGTGGGCGGCCGGCGTGAAGGCCTTCACCATCTAATCGTCCGCATCCTGATCGACAGCAGAGAAGGCACCCTCCCCGCGGGGACGGTGCCTTCTCTGCTGCGTGCGCGACCTCGTGAGGCGTGCGCCTCGAGACGGCGGCCGTGCGGCGGAGCCGGTCTAGACGACGCCGTAGAGGCGGTCTCCGGCGTCGCCGAGGCCGGGGACGATGTAGCCCTTCTCGTTGAGCCGTTCGTCGAGCCCCGCGGTCACGACGGTGACGCGCACGTCGCGGTCGTCGAACGCCAGGCGCAGGCGCTCGAGGCCCTCGGGCGCGGCGAGCAGGCAGATCGCCGTGACGTCGGTGGCGCCGCGCGAGAGCAGCAGGTTGATCGCGTCGACCAGGGTGCCGCCGGTGGCGAGCATCGGGTCGAGCGCGAAGACCTGCCGCCCGGAGATGTCGTGCGGCATGCGGTCGGCGTAGGTCGAGACCTCGAGGGTCTCCTCGTTGCGGACCATGCCGAGGAACCCGACCTCGGCCGTGGGCAGCAGTCGCTGCATGCCGTCGAGCATGCCGAGGCCGGCGCGCAGGATCGGCACGACGAGCGGCCGAGGGTCGGCGAGCTTGACGCCCATCGCCGGCGACACGGGAGTGGTGACGGCGACCCGCTCGACCCGGATGTCGCGGGTGGCCTCGTAGGCGAGCAGGGTGACGAGCTCGTCGGCGAGGCGGCGGAAGGTCGGGGAGTCGGTCCGCGCGTCGCGCAGGGTGGTGAGCTTGTGGGCCACCAGCGGGTGGTCGGCGACGTGGATGCGCAGGCTGTCGGACATGGCCCGAAGGGTAGGCGCTCGCACGCGCCCGGCGGAGCACTGTGACCAAGGTCGCGCACAGGGCGCCGCCCGTGCTCGGCGGAGCACTGTGACCAAGGTCGCGCGCCGAGAGCGACGTACCCCGGCAAAGAAGTCCCTTCCTCCGCGCCCGTCTGACAGTCTGGACGGGCTCCGCCGACCGGTGGTGCGGGGGATCTGCTCACGAGGGGGTTCGCCGTGGACGACGCTGCAGTCGACTTCGCGGTGGCCGCCTGGCGCGAGGACGGCCTCTGGCAGGTCGAGCTCCTCCCGCCGCGCACCGGCGAGACCCTCGAGGGCCTCGTCAACGCCCTGCGCGCCCAGCCCGGCGAGGGTGGCGTGATCGGCCTCGTGTCGGTGGCCGAGGAGTTCTTCCTCGTCGTCCGCGTGCTCGGCGAGGAGGTCCACCTCCTGCTCTCGGACATCTACGCCGCCGAGGAGTGGCCGCTCGGCCTCGATGCCCTCGAGCGCCTGGGCATCCCCTCGCCCGAGGACGACGAGAGCGACGACCCGCAGCCGGCCGGCGACCTGCGCCTCCTCGACGACTTCGGGGTCGGCCCCGTCGACCTCGAGCTCCTCCTCGACGACGAGGAGCTCTGGCCCGACGAGCAGCTCGCGACCATCGCGACCCGCCTCGGCTTCGGCGAGCACTTCGACGCCAGCCTCGAACAGCTACCCGACTGAGGTAGTCACTGAAGGTGGCCTTCGTTGCTAAGAGCGCAACAAGAGCGGCCTTCACCGAAGCGTTGCGATGAAGGCCACCTTCAGTGCAAACCCTCCGCGTGCGGGATGATCACCGCGTGCAGGACAGACCCGAGGACGTCGCAGCGCTACGCCGTGCCCTCGACGAGGCGCGGGCGGCCGGTGACTCGGGCGAGGTGCCGATCGGCGCGGTCGTGGTCGACGCCTCGGGCACGGTGATCGGCGTCGGGCGCAACGAGCGCGAGGCCACGAACGACCCGACGTCGCACGCCGAGGTGGTCGCGCTGCGCGCGGCCGGCGCCGCGCTCGGCGACTGGCGGCTCGAGGGCTGCACGCTCGCGGTCACCCTCGAGCCCTGCCCGATGTGCGCGGGCGCGGCCTGGCTCGCGCGGGTCGACCGCGTGGTCTTCGGCGCGTGGAACCCGGACTACGGTGCTGCCGGATCCCTGTGGGACGTGCTGCGCGACGGCCGTCTGAACCATCGCCCCGAAGTCGTGGCCGGAGTCCTCGCCGACGAGTGCCAGACGTTGGTCGCACAGTTCTTCGCGGACCGGCGTACGCCGGACTGACGGGTCACTTCAGCCAGATCTCGCCGCCGCCTCCGCCCTCATACCTTGAGACGTGGACGTAGTGGGACCCCGGCGCGAGGTAGCTGCCGAACGGGGCGTCGTACGTCGTCGACCCACCCGCGGCAAGCACGCGGGGCGGCTCGGCGCCGAAAGCCACTGTGACCACGCTCCCGACCGCGTTCACCACCCGCAGGTGCTGCGATGCCGTGACGGCGGTGCAGATCGGGTCGGGCGCGACAGGACCGATGGTCATCGTGACGACGTCACCACTGGCGGCCGGACAGATGCCGTAGCGGGGCCGGGTGGGGTCGGCCGAGTCGGAGGGCACGAGCGTCGACACAGGAGCGTTCGGGTCGACGGTGATGCCCATCAGGGGAGTGCCCCCGACGAGGACGCCGTCGCCCCAGCCCGTGCTGAGCAGCGGGTCGAACAGCACTCCTCCCGCGGGGATGCCTGCACCGCAGGAGGTCGCACCGACCTGCCGCAGGCTGATGTCGCCCGAGAGGTCCGGGTTGCTGCCGGCGGCGATCCACGCGGCCTCGTCGTTAGCGGCGAGCGTCACGGGCCAGTTGCCGCAGTTGGTGATCGGGCGGACGCCGGCCGCGTCCACGGACACGAGAGTCAGCAGCCCCGCGGTGTTCTGGTTTCCCGACACGAGCACGCGGTCACCGTTCACGGCCACGCTCATCGCCCCTCGGGTGAACGGGACCGGTGTCGGCGCACCGCGCTCGCCCGTGTCCGGGTCGACGGCCCACAGGGCGAACCCTTCGCTCGCCGCATCCTGCGCCAGCACGACGACACGGCCGTCGGCGCGGACCGCGAGGTGGTGGCTCCCGAGCTCGCTCGACGTCACGGCGTCGAGATCGGCGAGGCGTCGTACGTCGCCCCCCGCGAGCCGGTAGACCGCGGCGTGCCCACCGTCCTGGCCCAGCGCCCACGCGACGTCGCCTCGGGCAGCGACGTACTGCACGCCGGGCACGGAGTACTCGTGGACGAGGTGGGCAGAGGTATCGAACTCCTGGACGGTGTTGGGCTTCGTGGGAGTCCCCGGGGTGTCCTCGCCGCGGTTGGACACCCACTCGCGGCTGCTCGTCACGGCCAGGTCGCTCGCGTAGCGGCCGAGCTCAGCCACCGGCGCGGGGTTGGGGAACTCCGGGCTCGCGGCGTAGAGCTGCCCCGGTCGCCCTTGGTTCGCGCGGGTGGCGATCCAGATCGAGTAGCTCGTCCCGTTCGGGGCGAAACCGAGCCCCACGCCGCCGGTCACATCGGATCCGGTGAACTCGACCACGGGCGTCCCCAACGCCGTGGGTGCTGGCGAGGGAGCCGTGGTCGGCGCCGTCAACGTCGGTGTGGGCGACGGTGCCACGACGTCCTTGTCATGCTGCCCGGTCAGCCGGGTCAGCCCGAAGACCGCACCGGCCACGAGCAGCACGACGGCCGCCGCCGCGAGAGCGCGGTCGACGAAGCGCATACGCCGGTGCCGGTGGCCTCGACGGATCAGGTCGTCGAGGTCGAGCTCGGGCATCGGGCCGAGGTCGAACTCGCGGAGCCGGGTGCGTGCCTGGGAGTCGTCGTCGGTCACGGGTTCACCTCCTGGTTCGGGCCGAGATGGCTGCTCGCGCGCAGCTTCGCGACGGCGCGGTGCGTGACGCTCTTCACCGTGCCGAGCGGGATGCCGAGCTCGCGGGCGGTGTCGACCTCGCTGAGGTCGTCGAGGTAGCGCAGGACCACCACGCGTCGCTCCTGCTCGGTCAGCCCGTCCAGCGCGCGTAGCACGGCGTCGCGCTCGGCGACGGCGGCCGCGACGTCCGGCGAGGGAGCGTCGGGCACGTCGGCCTCGAGCCGCTCGCGGCCCCGGTCGCGGCGCCAGCGGTCGATGGTCGCGTTCGTCACGATCCGGCGCGCGTAGCCGCCGGGATCCTGCTCGCGCAGCCGCGGCCAGCGGGCATGGGTGCGCATCAGCGCGGTCTGGACCAGGTCCTCGGCCGTGCCGGGATCGCCGGTGAGGACCAGGGCCGCGCGGTAGAGCGAGGGACGCTGGGCCGTGGCGAAGAGCCGGAACTCCTCGTCGTGGTCCTGCCGTGGCGCCCAGACCCCCATACCTGACGTTCTAACGCAGCGGAGGCCCGCCAGGTTCTCGTCTCGCCGACTCGTGACCTGGTCGGCGCAGCGCGCGCTGTGCTGGTCCGGCCGAGGCCACGATTTTCGAGTCGGGGTCCGAACCTTGTACCCTCCTCGGCGGTGGCGTGTCCGAGCGGCCGAAGGAGCACGCCTCGAAAGCGTGTGAGGGCTCAAACCCTCCGTGGGTTCAAATCCCACCGCCACCGCCACGTCCGAAGGGCGCCCCAAAGGGGCGCCCTTCGGACGTTGTTCGGCTCGTTCGGGGCCCTTGTCAGGTCAGCCGCGCCGGTGGTCGCGGGGTCGGATCTCGAGCGTGATCTCGGTGCGCGGCGTGAGGTCCTCGACAGGGTCGACGAGATGGACCCAGTCGAACGCGGGCAGGAATCGGATCCCGCCGATGACCCAGGGCACGGCGGCGCTGAGCCGCACGGCGATGTCGAGCGGCCGGGTGGTCAGTCTCGGCGAACGGGAGTTAGTCCATGTCTTCCCAGCCACGGTCGACGTGCGGAGGCTCGGCGTCCCAGCGCTCGACGCGCACGGTGGGCCTCGCGTACTTGGTCCCGCACTGCAGCGCGATCTCGCCGGGTGCCGTCGCGGCGTACACGTCGGCCTCGGCCTCGCCGCGTACCCGTCCCTGGTTCACGTACAAGAGGGCGAAGTCCGTCACGACCGTGGACTCGATGGCCCCCAGCAGGGCAGCGGCGGGGGTGGGAGCCATGACGTGTCCCTCGACATCTTCGCCCCGCGGCATGAGCCGCTCCCACGCCAGAATTGCTGCGCAAACCGTCGTTTCCCGGGGCCATGACGCTCCGGAAACGACGTTTTGCGCAGCACATTCGGACACTCTCCGGTGACTCATGCGGGGATCGAAGATCGCGCAAGGACTCAGGTGAGGCTGTGCTTGCCCGATGGGGCGGTTGAATCCCCCTCTCCCTGGAGCCGTCATGCCCCCGTCCGCCCGACCGACCGGTGTCGAGCGCACCTTCGAGCGCGACGAGATCATCGTCACCAAGACCGACCTCCAGGGCCGGATCACCTACGCCAACGACGTCTTCCTGCGCATCTCCGCGCTCACCGAGGACGAGGCGCTCGGCAAGCCGCACAACGTGATCCGCCACCCCGACATGCCGGGCGGCGTCTTCTGCCTCATGTGGGAGACCCTCGCGCAGGGTCACGAGATGTTCGCCTACGTGCAGAACCTCGCGACCGACGGCGCGCACTACTGGGTCTTCGCGCACGTCACGCCGACCGTCGACGCCACCGGCCGGGTCGTCGGCTACCACTCGAACCGCCGCGCGCCGAGCCGCGCCGGCGTGCTCGCCGCGCAGGACCTCTACCGCCGCGTCCTCGCCGAGGAGCGGCGTACGCCGAGCGCTCCTGAGGCGGCTGCGCGCGGCATCGCGACGCTGCGCGAGATCCTCGACAAGCAGGGCACGACGTACGACGAGCTCGTGTGGTCCATCACGAAGGAAGACGCCGCATGAGGCTCAGACGCAGCAACACCAGCACGGCGAACGACGCCATCGAGCTCGCGACCTTGCGCGCGTTCGTCGTGGAGTTGCGCCGCACGGCCGAGGCAGCCGCCTCCGGCGACGGCGAGGCGCGCGTGCGCGCCGTGCAGGGCACCGAGTCGCTGCCCGACGCGCTGGCGGTCCGCACCGCGTTCAACGGCGTGCTCGACCGCAGCGACGCCTTCGTGCGCGAGGCCTCCGAGGCGCTCGCGTCGATCAGCGAGAAGCGCTTCTACCGCCGGGTGCTGCTCGGCGGCATGCGGGGTCCGTTCCGCGCTGCCGCCATCACGATCAACGAGGCACGGTCCGCGATGGTCGAGTCGGAGCAGCGCGCCGTCGGGGCTGCAGCGACGCGACAGTCGCTCGCCGACCAGCTCGAGGGCACGGTCGTGGCGATCGCCGAGCAGGTGGCGGCCGCATCGACCGAGCTCGCGGCCACGGCGTCGACGCTCGTGCAGTCGACCGAGGCAGCGGTGCAGGAGGCCGGTGAGGCGAGCACCACGGTCGGACGGCTCGACGAGGCGTCACGCGAGATCGAGGACGTGCTCGCGCTGATCTCCGACGTCGCCGCGCAGACCAAGCTGCTCGCTCTCAACGCCACGATCGAGGCCGCTCGTGCGGGCGAGGCCGGCCGAGGGTTCGCGGTCGTCGCCTCCGAGGTGAAGTCGCTCGCCGACCAGACCGCGACGTCGACCGAGGTCATCACCGCGCAGGTCGCGACGATGCTCGAGGTGACGAGCCGGAGCCGCACGGCCATGAACTCGGTCGAGCTCACCGTGCGCGACATGTCGCCGATGGTCGGGGACCTCCTCGTCGCCGTCGACGGGCACTCGCCCGACGCGGGGCAGCACACCGTCGGCCAGGGCCTCGCCCAGATGGCGGAGACGCTGCGGGCCGAGGTCGGCGACTTCCTCGAGGTCATGCGCGCGTCCTGACGATCGCTCTCCTGCGTCGGTGCCCGCTGCGACACTGGGCGCCTTCGAGGGAGGAGCGCCGATGTCCGAGCTGGTCCCAGGAACGCCGACCCCGCACGCGCCTCTGCTCGGCGAGCTGGCCGACCGGCTGCGGCGTATCGGGGAGTCGCTCGACGACTTCGTCGCCTCGGGGACGGACCCGATCCCGCGGCGCTCGTCGTGGGATCCCGTCCTGCGGACGGGCCTCCCGATGCACGGGGTCGGGGCCGATGCCACGCTGGCCGAGCTGGCCGAGGTGGTCGTCCCCAACGGTCAGCGGCTGATGTCCCCCGGCTGGTGGGGCTACATCACGAACGGCCCCAGCACGGTGCCGCTCGTCGCGTCGGTGGCCGCGGCAGTCGGCTCCCCGCAGCGCTACCTCCTCACGTCGTTCAACCTGCTCGAGGAGCTCTCGCTCGGCTGGCTCGCCGAGCTCTGCGGCCTCGGCCCGCACATGGAGGGCGTCTACTCCAGCGGCGGTTCCACCGCCAACCTCGTGGCGCTGGGCGCCGCCCGTCAGTGGGTGGGCGAGAAGCACGGCATCGACCCGGGGGCCGACGGGCTGGGCGGCCTGCGCCTCGCGCTCTACGTGTCGGACGAGACCCATCACACCGTGCAGCGCGCGGCGGGCGTGCTCGGTCTCGGCCGGGCGAGCGTGCGTCACGTCGGCACCGACGACCGGCTCCGGCTGCGGCCCGACCTCGTGCGCGCGGCGATCGAGGCCGACGTCGCCGCGGGCATCGTGCCGATGGCCGTGGTCGCGACCGCGGGCAGCACGAACACCGGCACGATCGACCCGCTGCGGGAGCTGGGGGAGATCGCGCGCGCGCACGGTGCCTGGTTCCACGTCGACGGCGCCTACGGCCTGCCCGGCATCCTCGACGAGCGGGTCGCCCCGCTCTACGACGGTCTCGAGCTCGCCGACTCCGCGATCGTCGACCCGCACAAGTGGCTCGGTGCCCCGACCGGCGTCGGCGCGACGTTCGTGCGCGACCGCTCGATCCTGCAGCGGGCGTTCACCCAGGAGCCAGCCGACTACCTCGCGATGGACGGTCACGACGACGCCTCGGCCGAGAGCTCGCTCGACGGCATGGGCGTGCCCTACGCCGACCTCGGCGTCGAGCTCACCGCTCCGGCGCGCGGCGCCGTGGTGTGGAGCGTCCTGCGCGAGCTCGGGCGCGACGGCGTGGCCGCCCGTGTCCGGCAGGACGACGACCACGCCCGGCGGGTCGCCGACCTCGCGCGATCCCACCCGCGCCTCGAGCTGCTCCTCGAGCCGGTCCTCTCGGTCTGCTGCTTCCGCTACCGGCCCGACGGTGACGCCGACGCCGACGCCGACGTCGACCAGGTCAACGCCGAGATCCTGCGTCGGCTGCACCGCACGACGTCGTTCCTCCCGAGCTCCACCCGGGTCCACGGTCGCTTCGCCCTGCGCCCGTGCTTCATCAACCCGCGCACGACGAGCGATCTCGTCGACGCGTTCGTCGCGGAGGTGGTCCGGCTCGGCGACGAGATCGTCGCGGCGGGCTGACGCGCACGCGACCTGCGTCACGGTCCGGCGACGCACATCTGGCTGCACGGCGTACGGCGCGGCCCTAGGGTCGGGCGCATGGCTGACCTTCTCCTCGGCGGGCAGATCGACCCCGCCACCGGTTCCCGCACCGCCGACAACGCCACGTCGTCGATCTCCTCGGCCGACCTGACGACGCACGGCGTCATCGTGGGCATGACGGGATCGGGCAAGACCGGTCTCGGTGTCGTGCTCATCGAGGAGTGCCTGTCCTCCGGCGTACCGACGCTGCTGATCGACCCGAAGGGCGACCTGACCAACCTCTGCCTGATCTTCCCGGAGCTGCGCGGCACGGACTTCCGGCCGTGGGTCAACGAGAGCGACGCCCAGAAGGCCGGTCTCGACATGGACGCGTTCGCCGAGCAGCAGGCGACCGCGTGGCGGGACGGCCTCGGCGGCTGGGGCATTGCTCCCGAGCGCCTCGCGGCGCTGCGCGAGAAGGTCGAGTTCACGATCTACACGCCGGGCTCGCGGGCCGGGACGCCGATCAACATCGTCGGGTCGCTGCAGGCGCCGCCGGCCGGATCCGACCCCGAGGTCGTCAGCGACGAGATCGACGGCTACGTCTCGAGCCTGCTCGGGATGATCGGAATCTCCGGCGACCCGCTGTCCTCGCGCGAGCACATCCTGCTCGCCAACGTCATCCAGAACGCATGGTCGCAGGGGCAGGGCCTCGACCTCGCGACGCTGCTCGCGCAGGTGCAGCAGCCGCCGATGCGCAAGCTCGGCGTGCTCGAGCTCGACGCGTTCTTCCCGCCGAACGACCGCATGGCGTTCGCGATGAAGCTCAACGGGTTGCTGGCCTCGCCCTCGTTCGCGTCCTGGCTCACCGGTGATCCGCTCGACATCCAGTCGATGCTGTTCACGCCGGACGGCAAGCCGAAGTGCGCCATCGTGTCGATCGCCCACCTCGACGACGAGCAGCGCCAGTCGGTCACGGCGCTCGTGCTCTCGAAGCTCGTGACGTGGATGCGGCGCCAGAGCGGCACCAGCGACCTGCGCGCGCTGCTCTACATGGACGAGGTCGCCGGCTACCTCCCGCCCACGGCGAACCCGCCGACGAAGAAGCCGATCATGCTGCTGCTCAAGCAGGCGCGCGCCTTCGGGCTCGGCGTGGTGCTCTCGACGCAGAACCCGGTCGACGTCGACTACAAGGCGCTGTCCAACGCCGGCACCTGGATCATCGGCCGGCTGCAGACCGAGCAGGACAAGGCGCGCCTCATCGACGGACTCTCGAGCGCCGCGGGCGGCGTCGACGTGAAGGTCGTCGGCGACACGATCAGCAACCTCGGCAAGCGCCAGTTCGTGCTGCGCAAGGCGGGCAAGGACGTGCCCGAGGTGATGACGACGCGCTGGGCGATGAGCTACCTGCGCGGCCCGCTCACCCGCGACCAGATCGGCGCCGCGATGGCCGTC